>ENA-OUOG01000053-OUOG01000053.1-marine-metagenome-genome-assembly--contig:-NODE-53-length-123549-cov-5.515088_pt1 | contig 123549 bp, 111 predicted proteins | sample MGYA00248635_ERZ508505 | MGnify/ENA primary metagenome ERZ508505 (study PRJEB26176, sample SAMN06267871) | marine metagenome | isolation source: Saanich Inlet, British Columbia, Canada | place: Pacific... | reverse complement strand
TATTCACGAGCAAAAGGAACTCCTTGAGCAACACATTGGTCAATGATATTGGTTGATACTTCAGCTAAACGATAAACGTTCGCTTCACGAGAGCGATAATCGCCTCCCTTGATCGTATCGTAAAACAAACGGTAAACAGAGTCCCCGTCGTTTTGATAATTTTTTGCCGCATTAATTCCTCCCTGAGCAGCAATAGAGTGGGCTCTACGCGGGGAATCCTGAAAACAGAATGACTTTACGTTGTAGCCCATTTCTGCTAATGAGGCAGATGCAGCTCCACCGGCTAGGCCGGTACCAATAACAATGACGTCGATCGACCGCTTGTTTGCAGGATTGACCAGACGTATGTTATTCTTGTGGTTCGTCCACTTCTCGGCCAAAGGTCCTTCAGGAATTTTCGCATCAAGATTCATAAGATCAAATTCTTTCGTTTAAACAAAATACAAGTAAACAGGAATGAGCCCGAACAGCACCGGAACTCCGACCGCAAACGCTGCGCCCACCTTTTTTATCAGCGGCGTATACTTCTCATGGTTTGCGCCGATCGATTGGAAGGCGCTTTGAACCCCGTGCCATAAGTGAAAGGCAATAGCAATCATTCCGATGACGTAAGCCAAAACAATCCACCATACTTTGAAGGCTTCATATACTTCGGCATGAAGGTCTTTCATGGCCGGACCCATATCCTCGCCGGCGGCAGTGAATACATGGCCATCCATTACTTTTCCTCCTTCAATAGCCTCGCTAGCCTTCGTCATTACGGCAGTTCCCGCCTCATTCATCATATAAGGCATCTCGCCAAATTTATACTCAAACCAAAAATCGCTCATGTGAAAAACGATATAGGCCAAGGTAATAATGCCGAGGAACGCCATATTGCGGCTCGACCAATTACTGTTTACGGATGCTTTTTCGAAGGCGTACTTCGTAGAACGAGCAGCGCGGTTTTGACGCGTCAAAACAATTCCGTCAATTGCGTGAAAGAGTATAGAAGCATACGTCAAATAACTCAACAGCTTGATCGCGGGGTTGGTCGTCATAAAAACTGCATACTCGTTAAATGCCAATTTACCGGCATAGCCCGGAATAAATAGCTGAAGATTTCCAGCCAAATGGCCTACTAAAAAGAGGCAAAGAAACAGGCCTGTGAGGGCCATCCAATACTTCTTTACTAAGGAAGATTTTAAAATACCTGAGGTACTCATTTATGTTGGGTTTTAGCACATTGGAACGCAAATGTAAGTTCTAGCGCATGGACAAACAAAACAAAGTCGTTTCAAAATAGGTTCAAGGTCCTTGTATTGAATTTGTCTAAATAGCGAAAAAGCGATTTCCTTGAAAAGATAAATCAGTATTGTAGCTTTGCTTAAAACCGAATGGAACTATGAAATACGATCAAATTCCCGCCGAGCTCTTCATTACAAATCGACGACGATTCGTTGATTTTATGAAGCCAAAATCCTTGGCCATCTTCAACGCAAACGACGTGCAGCCTACCAATGCCGACGGTACCAGACCATTCATTCAACATTCGGATTTATTTTATTTGTCGGGAGCCGATCAAGAAGAAACCATTCTCGTTCTTTTCCCGGAAGCCTATCATCCTCATCATCGAGAAATGCTTTTTGTGAAAGAAACGAACGAGCATATCGCGATTTGGGAAGGCGAAAAATTAACGAAAAAAAGAGCACAAGAAATTAGTGGAATCGCCAATATACATTGGTTACAAGACTTCGATACCGTGCTGAAAACAGTTATGAGCGAGGCCTCCACGGTTTATTTAAATGGAAATGAGCATTTGCGTCAATCGAATCAAGTTCAATTGCGCGACGATCGATTCCGCGAAAAAATTCAATCGGATTATCCGCTTCACGAATACGATCGAGCAAATCCAGTGATGCATCAACTTAGAGCGATCAAGCAAAAGCAAGAAGTGCCTTTAATGGCAGCGACCTGCGCGCTCGATGTCCAAGCCTACAAAAGAGTCATGCGCTTCATTAAGCCAGGGGTCATGGAATACGAAATAGAAGCTGAGTTCGCCCATGAATTCTTGAGGAACCGATCTCGAGGATTCGGCTACGAACCCATCATTGCCAGTGGAGCGAATGCCTGTGTTTTGCACTACATAGAAAACAATCAAGCATGCAAAGACGGTGATCTTATACTTCTCGATGTCGGCTGTGAACTCGCCAATTACAAGAGCGATATTACCCGAACGATCCCTGTAAACGGACGATTTACGCAACGCCAAAAAGATGTTTATAATGCCGTTTTAAGGGTTCAAAAAGCCTCCCTTGACATGTTAAAACCGGGCAATCAACTTCACGAATACCACAAAGAAGTAGGTAAACTAATGGAAAGTGAATTGCTTGGTCTTGGGCTCATTGATCAAACGGATATTAAAAATCAAGATCCCAATTGGCCGGCGTATAAGAAATACTTCATGCACGGAACTAGCCATTATTTGGGCCTCGATGTGCACGATTATGGGCCATGGGATCAAAACATGGAAGTGGGCAACTGTTTCACCTGTGAGCCGGGAATTTACATTTTAGAAGAAGGAATTGGCATTCGAATAGAAGACGACGTGCTCATAACACACGATGGCCTTGTCAACTTTACTGAAGGTTGCCCTAAAGAGGTAGAAGAAATTGAAGATTGGATGAATGGCTGATTTCCCAACTCGGGGCATTCCATTGCCTTTCGCCGGCGGGCATCTGTATTATCGCAAAATCTCTTTCGGTGCCGGCCCGGTAACTGTTTGGATCCACGGATTCCTCGAGAATAGCAATATGTGGTCTCCCATTTTTCCGGCCTTACGGCCTGATGGCACCCATCTTCTGCTCGACTTACCCGGTCATGGTGACAGCGATGTTTTCGATACTATTCACACCATGGATTTCATGGCCGATTGCGTCAAAGCAATGCTCGATTTTGAGGGTATTGATGCCCCTGTTCGAGTGATCGGACATTCCATGGGCGGATATGTTGCGCTGGCGTTCGCAGAGCGATATTCGGAATTCCTATCAGCTATTAACTTGTACCACAGCACCTCTTTTTCGGATACGGAAGAAAAAAAAGAGAACCGCAATAGAGCAATAGAAGCTATTGAAGAAGGACGCACCTTTTTTGTGAAAAGTTCCGTCGAGAATTTATTTGCCGCTTCCTTGCGGAAGGATCTACAAAAGGAGATAAACTTAGCTACAAAGTGGGCGCTTCAAACGAAACCAAAAGGTATTTCGTCGGCCCTAGCTGGAATGAGAGATCGACCCGACCGCACCAGCGTTTTTAATTCCACCGCGAACGCATTTGCAATTGTTGGAATGCTCGACCCAGCCGTTGACCCGATAAAAGAGTCTTCGTTTTTGGCACAGAACCCTCAAATTGAGTCTGTAATTATTGAAGAGGTCGGGCACATGAGTCATCTCGAAAACACCGACGCCGCAGTGCGCGCTTTGACCCATTTCTTGAACGAAACTTCCTGAAAAAAGAAATCCCCTCCGCGAAGCGGAAGGGATTCTTAAACCTAACACCTAAACCTATTCGAATGTCTCTACTACCTGACACTCGCAATTATTAACGAGGTTTTTTTCCAAAAGTTCATGAAGTCGATTTTTTTTCTTCCTTTTTCTGTAATAGCGCATTCCAGCCTTGTGCATTCAAGGGATGTGCTTTACCATCTTTAGCAATTAAATAATAATCGCCCTTGTCGGGCGTCATATGACCAACAATGGAAAAATTAGGATTGCCTTTAATTTTTTCAAAATCGGATGGGTTCACAGTGAATAAGAGTTCGTAATCTTCTCCGCCATTCAAAACAGGCACCGTGGGGTCCAGCTGAAACTCGTCACACAAACTCAGAACTGTGGGGTCCATTGGAAGCTTGTCTTCATAAATACGAACGCCCAAATCACTTTTACTGGCTAGATGAAGTGATTCACTTGACAACCCATCGGATACATCAATCATGCTCGTCGGATGAACATCGAGCTCTTTGAGCAAGGTAACTATATCTACCCGTGGTTCGGGTTTCAATTGACGCTCCAGAACGTATTCATTACCCTGAAGATCTGGCTGCATGTTTGGGTTTTCTTGGTATACGGCTTTTTCCCGTTCTAAGATCTGAAGGCCCATATAAGCTCCTCCCAGATCTCCTGTGACCACCAACAAGTCTCCTTCTTTTGCAGTATCGCGATAAACAATGTCTTTTTCATCGGCTTCGCCAATTGCGGTAACCGACAATACCAATCCAGAAGTGCTCGACGTGGTGTCTCCACCAACAAGATCTATTTCATAGCGCGCACATGCGGCGTAAATTCCCTCGTAAAGCTCTTCCAGAGCTTCGACAGGAAACCGGTTCGAAACGGCCATGGATACAAGTACTTGTTTCGGTACCACATTCATGGCGCAAATGTCGCTCAGGTTCACCGACATAGCCTTGTAACCCAAATGCTTTAAAGGAGCATAAGACAAATCAAAGTGAACTCCTTCTACGAGCATATCAGAGCTCACTACTTGCACCCGGCCTTTTCCGGCCGCTAGGACGGCGGCATCGTCTCCTATTCCCTTGAGCGTCGACGACTGCTTCGTTTTAAAATTCTGCGTTAAATGATCAATTAATCCGAACTCTCCTAAATCTGATAAAGGCGTTCGTTTTGGACTCTTTTCTTCGAATAAACTCATGCTGCAAAAGTAGCCAATTAAACAATGCATGTACAAAGCGCGTTTGCAGTGTAATTCGTACTTTTGCCCTGTATTTAGATTAAATATAAATAAGAAATGATCCAAGTTTCGGAAACAGCAAAGAGCAGACTCATCGACCTCATGAAGGAAGAGGGATGCTCGGTAGACAACGGATATCTCCGGGTGGGAGTTACCAGTGGCGGATGTTCGGGGCTCTCGTACGATCTCAAAATTGATCAATCGAAAAATGAGAACGATAAAATGTTCGAAGATCGAGGGATCAAAATACTCGTTGAAAAAAAGAGCTTCTTGTACTTAATTGGTACTACTCTTGAGTACAGCGGAGGACTTAATGGAAAAGGGTTCTACTTTAATAACCCAAATGCATCGCGCACATGCGGATGCGGTGAAAGTTTCGCCGTTTAAAAAATTACACAGTATTTCATGAGTGACGAAAATAAAATGCTTGAAGAGGTAACCACCTCCGAATACAAATACGGATTCTACACAGACGTCGAAAATGACGCTATTCCTGCGGGATTGAGTGAAGAGGTCGTGCGGTTAATTTCGGCGAAGAAAAACGAGCCTCAATGGATGCTCGATTGGCGGCTGAATGCCTTCCGCAAATGGAGCAAAATGAAAGAGCCCAATTGGCAGAAAGTCAATTATGTAAAGCCCGATTATGAGGCGATCACTTATTATTCGGCCCCGAAGAAAAAAGTAGGTCCAGACAGTTTAGAGGAAGTAGATCCGGAATTGCTTAAAACCTTTGAGCGATTGGGTATTTCTTTAGAAGAACAAAAGCGTTTGACGGGGGTCGCCGTAGACGTGGTAGTCGACTCGACATCCGTCGCTACTAGTTTCAAAGAAAAGTTGGGCGAACTCGGAATTTTATTCATGTCGATGGGTGAGGCTATTCAGGAATATCCAGATCTCGTCAGAAAATACTTAGGGACCGTAGTTCCGCCAGCCGATAATTTTTTCGCTGCGCTTAACTCGGCCGTCTTCTCCGATGGCTCTTTCTGCTATATCCCAAAAGGAGTCCGTTGTCCGATGGAATTAAGCACCTATTTCCGTATTAACGCCGCCGGAACTGGGCAATTTGAGCGGACTCTCGTAATCGCAGAAGAAGGAAGCTATGTTAGCTACCTCGAAGGTTGTACTGCTCCCCAACGCGATGAGAATCAGTTGCACGCTGCTGTCGTTGAATTAATCGCCCTCGATCGGGCGGAAATAAAATACAGCACCGTTCAAAACTGGTATCCCGGTGATAAGGAAGGCAAAGGAGGTGTGTACAACTTTGTAACGAAAAGAGGCATTTGCCACGAAAGCGCGAAAATCAGCTGGACTCAAGTGGAAACAGGTTCCGCCGTTACCTGGAAATACCCTTCGTGCATTCTAAAAGGAGACAATTCGATCGGTGAGTTTTACTCGGTGGCCGTTACAAGTAATCGTCAACAAGCCGATACCGGTACCAAAATGATTCACATCGGGAAAAACACTAAAAGCACCATTATTGCTAAAGGAATATCGGCAGGTGAATCCGATGGAAGTTATCGAGGTCTTGTGAAAGTAATGAAGAACGCGAAAAATGCGCGAAACTTTTCTCAATGTGACTCTCTGCTCATGGGAGACAAATGTGGCGCGCACACTTTTCCCTACATCGAAGTGAAAAACGACACGGCGAAAATTGAACACGAAGCAACAACTTCGAAAATTGGTGAAGATCAAATATTCTACTGCAAACAAAGAGGCCTCGGAGAAGAAGAAGCCATTGCTTTAATCGTAAATGGATACGTGAAAGAAGTACTCAATCAACTGCCGATGGAGTTTGCCGTTGAAGCACAAAAATTACTTGAAATAAGCTTGGAAGGAAGCGTAGGTTAATCAACCGAACAAAAGAATCATGTTAAAAATAGACCAACTAAAAGCCTCCATTGAAGGCAAAGAAATATTAAAAGGGATTAACCTCGAAGTAAACGCCGGTGAGGTGCATGCGATCATGGGCCCTAATGGTAGTGGTAAATCAACTCTTTCCAACATAATTGCGGGTCGCGACGAATACGATGTAACCGGCGGTAGCATTCTTTTTAATAAAGAAGATCTGATGGAATTAGAGCCGGAAGAACGCGCCCATCTCGGCGTATTCCTCTCTTTCCAATACCCAATAGAAATTCCCGGTGTCTCCGTTACCAACTTTATTAAAACATCCATTAACGAAACGCGTAAAGCAAAAGGACTTGATCCGATGCCTGCGAAGGAGATGTTAAAGATGATGCGAGAAAAAATGGAGCTGCTGGAAATGGACCGAAAGTTCTTGAATCGATCCCTGAATGAGGGCTTCTCGGGTGGAGAGAAAAAGCGAAATGAAATTTTTCAAATGGCCATGCTAGAACCGAAATTGGCGATTCTCGACGAAACAGATTCAGGGCTCGACATTGATGCTTTGCGCATTGTGGCGAACGGAGTAAATAAGCTCAAAAGCGAAGACAATGCCGTTATCGTCATCACGCATTATCAAAGACTACTCGATCATATTATTCCGGACGTTGTGCACGTAATGCTCGACGGACGCATTGTGAAAACAGGCGACAAAACCCTCGCTTACGAACTCGAAGAAAAAGGGTACGACTGGATCAAACAAGAACTTGCTGAAACCGTATAACTGTGGCTCTAAAAGAAGATATTATTCATTCGTTCATGGCCTTCGAAGCCGGACTCAATGGACAAGCAAATTCGCCAGTCCACAAAATTCGAAGTGCTGCATTTGATCGTTTTGAGGCTTTGGGTTTTCCCACTCAAAAAAATGAGGACTGGAAATACAGCTCTCTTTTGCCGATCACCAAACGCGACTTTAGCTTTACGCCGAATAAAGATGTTGCGCTCGAGTATCCCGATGTGAAAAAATACCTCGTACACGAAATCGACTCTTATCAGTTGGTCTTTCTCGATGGTGTTTTTAGCTCTTGGCTCTCTAAAATACCCAACTCCAATTTTCACATTGGATGTTTGTGTGACGGCCTCGAAAAAAACACTAAAACCATCCAAAAGTATTTCTCAAAAATTGCCAAAGATCCCAAGGACAGCCTCGTAGCGATGAATACCTCCTTCGCGGTGGAAGGGGCCTTGGTTGAAATTCCAGATAACGTTGCTGTAGACAAGCCCATTCAATTGGTCTACTTCAGTTCAAAAAGAGAAAAAGACTTCTTAGTACAACCTCGTAACTTAATTGTTGTCGGGAAAAATGCAGAAGTACAGCTGATCGAAAGGCATCAAAGCTTAAGTCCCGAGAGTACGACGTTTACGAATTCAGTAACTGAAATTTACGCGGACCAAGATGCCCGTGTTTCCCTGTATAAAATTCAAAACGACATTCCGACTTCCAGTTTAGTAGATACCACCGTGGTAGAACAGGAAAGCAGAAGCAACGTATCTATTGGAACCTTTAGTTTGGGTGGGCAATTCACACGGAACAATTTAACCTTTACCTTCAAAGGCGAATATGCAGAAGCGAATCTTTCGGGAATCTCTCTTTTGAATGATCGACAGCATGTTGATCACCATACTATTGTTGACCACGCCGTTCCCAATTGTCAATCCAATGAGCTCTACAAAGGTATTTTCGACGAAAAAAGTCACGGCGTTTTTAACGGTGCTGTAATTGTACAGAAAGATGCACAAAAAACGAATGCTTTCCAGCAAAACGACAATGTGCTGCTGACCGACACCGCTTCTATCGACAGCAAACCCCAACTAGAGATCTACGCCGACGATGTTAAATGCAGCCACGGCTGTACCATTGGTCAATTAGATCAAGACGCTCTTTTTTATCTAAAGAGTCGCGGAATTGCCGATCGTGAAGCAAAAGCAATGTTGCTCTATGCCTTCAAGCACGACGTAATGGAAACGGTAAAAATTGAGGCGCTTTACAAAAGGCTCAATAAAATTATTGCTCAAAAATTAAATGTGGATATCGATTTCGAATTATGAGTATATCGACCCTGGACATAGCGCAAATTAGAGCGGATTTTCCGATTCTTTCGGAGAAAGTGAACGATCATGATTTGGTCTATTTCGACAATGCGGCAACATCGCAAAAACCGAAAGTGGTTATCGATGCCATCTCGAATTATTACACGCGCATCAATAGTAACATCCATCGAGGTGTTCACTATTTGAGTCAACGCGCTACCGATGCATTCGAAGAAACACGGATTAAAGTGCAACAGCATTTGAATGCTGCCCATTCACATGAGATTATTTTCACGAAAGGAACCACAGATGGTATCAATTTAGTGGCTTCTAGTTACGGACACTCGTTCATTAAAGAAGGAGACGAAGTAATTATCACTAACATGGAGCATCACAGCAACATTGTTCCGTGGCAATTGATTTGCGCTCAAGTAGGAGCCTCATTGAAAATTGTACCCATAAACGATGCGGGTGAGCTCGATTTGGAGACGTACAAAAAGCTCTTAAACGAAAAAACGAAGTTGGTTGCTGTAAACCATATTTCCAATGCACTGGGCACCATAAACGACGTCAAAGAAATCACAAAAGCCGCACATGCCGTTGGAGCTGTTGTGCTTATTGACGGTGCTCAAAGCGTTCCGCACATGAACGTTGATGTACAGGATTTGGATGCTGATTTTTATACCTTCTCGGCACATAAAATGTGCGGTCCAACTGGGCTTGGAGTATTGTACGGAAAAGAAGATCTCTTGAATTCAATGCCCCCGTACCAAGGTGGTGGAGAAATGATTAAAGAAGTTTTTCTCGATCATTCGACCTTCGCCGATCTTCCTCACAAATTTGAAGCGGGCACGCCCAATATTTCCGAAGTGGTGGCATTTGGGACAGCCATTGATTACTTGAATGAGATCGGTTGGGATTTTATTCACGACCAGGAAAAAGAACTTTTGGATTATGCCACAGCCAAACTTTCATCTATTGAAGGATTAAAGATTTATGGCGAAGCGGAGAAAAAAGCAAGCGTTATTTCCTTTTTATTAGAGGGTATTCACCCCTATGATGTGGGCATGATTCTCGACAAACTCGGAATTGCAGTGCGCACAGGTCATCATTGTACGCAACCAATTATGGATCGGTTCGGAATTCCTGGAACCGTGCGGGCCAGTTTTGCATTTTACAATACAACGGAAGAAATAGACCGTTTATACGAAGGGCTACTAAGGGTTAAAACGATGTTCTCCTAATGACCATTGAAGAAAAACAAGCCGAAATTGTAGAGGAGTTCGAGTTGTTCGACGACTGGCTTCAAAAATATGATTACCTCATTGAAATGGGGAAATCACTTCCTACAATTGAAGAGGCGTATAAAACTGAGGATCATTTAATCAAAGGTTGCCAAAGTCAAGTTTGGTTAAATGCCGCCTTCAACGGCGGGAAATTGGACTTTCGTGCCGATAGTGATGCGATCATTACAAAAGGTATTATCTCCTTACTTATTCGCGTGCTTTCTGACGAAAAGCCGCAAGACATCGTAGGTGCCGATTTACATTTTATCGATGAAATCGGACTGAAAGACCACCTTTCCCCGACTCGAGCCAATGGACTTTTGTCTATGGTAAAACAAATGAAATACTACGCACTTGCGTACCAAAGTAAACAAGCCTGATGCTGCTTAACGAAGAACAACAACAAAAACTCGGTGAAGATGTCGTGCGCGTTTTATGCACCATTTACGATCCCGAAATTCCCGTTAATATTTACGAGCTCGGACTCATTTACGACGTGAACGTATCCGATGAAGGAGACATTCACATTTTGATGACCCTCACCTCGCCGAATTGCCCCGTGGCAGAAAGCATGCCTGTGGAGGTGGAAGAAAAAGTGAAAACCTTGAAAGCGGTGAAAACGAGCAAAGTGGAAATCACCTTCGAACCCGCTTGGGAAAAGGATATGATGAGCGAAGAAGCTAAGCTTGAACTCGGATTTTTATAAATCATGGCAGACGAAATAGTCAATAAAGTAGCTCAGAGCAAGTTGATGCCCGTCAACTTGGAAGATTTTTATCCCGCCGGAAGGCGGATACAAATCGACCTCAAAGACTGGCTCTTTGAAGGAATCATGCTCCGCGAAAAAGACTATCGCGCGGCAATTAAAGAGCACGATTTCAGCGCCTATCAAGATGCTTACGTCGCTATATACTGTTCCGAAGACGCAATTATTCCCACATGGGCCTATATGTTGATGACCTCCAACGTGTCGCCCTTTGCAAAAAAAGTAGTCCAAGGTGACCTCGTTCAATTGGAAACTGCACTCTACCAAGAAATTATTGGATCGTTGAATTTGAACGAATTTGAAGGGCAGCGTATCATCCTTAAAGGATGTGGCGATAAACCAGTTCCGATAAGTGCCTATACTAACTTCGTTGAAAAAGTGCAGCCCGTTGCCCTGAGCATTTTGTTCGGTGAGCCCTGCTCTACCGTGCCCGTGTATAAAAAACCGCGCTAGAAATCCATACCTTTAGCGCCCTCATTCAAAAAATCATAAAACTGGAAATATGAAAAGGATTGTTGTTTTAGCCATCGCGGCATTGTTCGCTTTTCCCGTTGCCTCTTTGGCCGACGAGGGAATGTGGCTACCTATGTTGATTAAGCGTTTGAACGAACGCGATATGCAAAAACTCGGATTACAATTGACGGCCGAAGAGCTTTACAGTGTAAACAACTCGAGTATGAAAGACGCCATCATCAACTTCGGCGGATTTTGCACCGGTGAAATTATTTCGCCGGAAGGACTTATTCTTACCAACCACCACTGTGGTTATGACGCAATTCGCGAACAGTCGACCGCAGAAAACGACCTCCTTACGGACGGATTCTGGGCATTGAGTCGCGATCAAGAAATCCCATCTCCAGGTCTTACCGCTACTTTTTTAGTTCGCATGGACGATGTTACCGCCGACGTTCTTTCTGCTGTAGGCGATACCATGAGCGCACAAGAACGCAGTTCAGCAGTTCGCGGGAAAATTGGTGAATTGGTTGCCGCTGCTGAAGAAGACAGTGAATACAGTGTTGAGATTAAGTCTTTTTTCGAAGGAAATGAATACTACATGTTTACCTATGAAGTATTTACAGATATCCGTATGGTGGGTGCGCCCCCTTCTTCTGTTGGAAAATACGGAGGAGATACCGACAACTGGGAATGGCCTCGTCATACGGGTGATTTCTCTATGTTCCGCGTTTATGCCGGAGCTGATAACAAGCCGGCTGAGTACTCAGAGGACAACGTACCCTACAAGCCAAAGCATTACTTACCGATCTCTATCGATGGCGTTGACAACGGTGATTTCGCAATGGTATTCGGATATCCTGGAAGCACAGATCGCTATTTGACCAGCTACGGAATTGAAGAAGCAGTGAATGTTAAAAACCAAAACATCGTCGACATCCGCGCCAAGAAATTGGAAGTGATGAAGAAATATATGGATATGAGCGACGAAACGCGTATTCAATATGCTTCTAAATATGCTCAAACAGCCAATTACTGGAAGTATTTCATTGGTCAAACAGAGCAACTACAGAAAAACAAAGTATATGACAAGAAGCTGGCGTTAGAAAACGATTTTACTTCTTGGGTAAACATGTACGACGAACGAAAAGAAAAATACGGTGACGCACTCAATATGCTTGAATCAGCCTACACCGATTACTCAAAAACAGCCGTTGCGAACACCTATTTAAACGAAGCTGTTTTCCAAGGGCCATCATCCTTGTTCTTTGCGTACCAAATGCGCGGGTTACAATCGGCAGTAGTTGCCGAGGACACCGAAAAAATCGCCCAATTACAAGCGGCCTTCGGCCCGATGGGCGAAGAGCATTTCGCTACGACCAATGATGCGATCGATCGCGAATTGATGGCAGAAATGATGAAGATGTACGTTGCCAACGTACCACAGGATCAGCAATCGCCGATTGTAAATGAAATGATCAAGAAGAGCAAAATGGATTACACAGCGATGGCCAATGCCATCTACGACAAATCCGTATTTACCGATGGCGAGCGCTTCCAAGAGTTTTTGGCGAATCCAAAAGGAAAAACATTCTCGAAAGATCCCATCTTCCAAATGATGGACGGAGTGCTGAACGATTACATCGCCAATATTTCACCTATTCGTCGTGCCGCAAACGCCAAGAACGATGAAGGTGCCCGTTTATTTATTGCCGGACTTCGTGAAATGAATCCAACGAAATCCTATTATCCCGATGCAAACTTTACCATGCGAATGACGTACGGTACTGTAGGTGACTATGAAGCGCGCGATGCCGTCCACTACAATTACTATACGACGCTTGCTGGAGTAATGGAAAAAGAGGACGATAACGACCAAGAGTTTTTAGTACCTCAGAAATTAAATGACCTCTATGATGCCAAAGACTATGGCGATTATGCCAATGAAGATGGTGAATTGGTCGTTTGCTTCATAACCAACAACGATATCACTGGAGGTAATTCAGGAAGCCCGGTAATTAACGGAAAAGGAGAGCTTATTGGTTGTGCTTTTGACGGAAACTGGGAAGCCATGAGCGGCGATATTTCCTTTGAGGAGAAAATTCAGCGTACGATATGCGTCGATGCTCGTTACATTCTTTTCATCGTGGATAAGTATGGTGGTGCAACCAACTTAATTGAGGAAATGACCATCGTGAAAACGGAGCCAGTAGTTGAAGAAACTCCTGCAGAAGCAGAAGCAGAAATGGAAACCGAAGAAGCTAATTAAGAGCATTCCTTCGATAGAATTAAGGTCGCCCCGAAAAGGGCGGCCTTTTTTATTTACCCGTTAGGAATTGAAACGCTTTTTTGGCGGGTTCTGTCCCGCTATAAAGCTGTGCCCCTCGATTTAGAGATACGCTTCTTAAGCGTTGGTACTCGTTCCACACGATATCAAGGTACTCCATTGATTCAGGTCCCCAACGTTTTTCTTTTTTCCTCCGCTCCAAAAATAAAGGGCGTTCAATTTCCAGAAGGACGCGCTCGTCAAAAAGCGTATTAAGCCCTTCGTCGTGAAAAATCAATAGGCCCTCGACCACTACATAATCAAAAGAGGAAGCCAACTTCACTACTTGAGCTATGAGTCCGCTATAATCAATGCTTTCAGGAATTTCCCAATTCGGGTAACCGTTAATTTTGGGGGTCTCGTCAACATCAAATACGAAGGCGTCCATGGAAACGACCGCGCATCGTTCAATGCCAAAGTACGACTGAATTCTTCGGGCCAAATGTGTTTTGCCCGCCCGGCTCATGCCTCCGATACCGATGATGGTTGCCATAGGGGGAAATCCGGCCGGGAGGCCGGAAAAATCCATTTAATACGCCCGGGCGTTACTGCCTTCTGCGTAATTAATGAAGGCTCTATTCACCACCCGATTTCCGCCCGGAGTCGGATAATCACCGGTGAAATACCAGTCGCCAAGATTTTTGGGGCAAGCCTCGTGCAACTCATCAATTCCTTGATAAATAATTTTCACCCCGGCTTTAATATCTTTCGGCGTAAGGAGCTCAGCAATTTTATCGGAAACCTGCTCCGCCGTGAACGGTTCATAAATACGCTTCACATAATTCACCACTTCTGTATCGGGAAGCTCTGCCTGTGCTTTACACAATTCGTATACTTCCTGTATTACGCTCTCACGGCCCGAATCTTTCAACAGTTCTATAGCGGCTCTAAAAGCCACAAAATCAGCCAACTTCGCCATGTCTATTCCGTAACAATCGGGGTATCGAATTTGGGGAGCCGAACTAACAACCACAATTTCACGCGGATTCAATCGATCCAAAATGCGTAAAATACTTTGCTTCAAAGTGGTTCCCCGAACGATAGAATCATCCAAAATTACCAGGCTATCATTTGGGCGAACGGTGCCGTACGTGACGTCGTAAACGTGCGCGACTAAATCGTCTCTTGCATCGTCTTCGGTAATGAACGTTCTTAACTTGGCGTCTTTAATAGCGATCTTTTCTACTCGCGGTCGGCGATCGATCAAAGCATCAATCTCTTCATCGCTCATTTCCGACCCTTTCGCTCGAAGGATTTTCTTTTTGTCTTCTTTGAGGTAGTCTTCCATTCCTTTCACCATTCCGTAAAAGGCCGTTTCAGCTGTATTCGGTATAAAACTAAATACCGCATTGTCCACATCGTAATTGATTGCTTCGAGCACGGGCGGACAAATCTTCTTACCCAATTCTATGCGCTCGCGATAGATTTCGGCATCGCTTCCTCGAGAGAAATAAATTCGCTCAAAGGAACACGCCTTACGCTCGGTGGCTTCCTTAATGCGCTTTACGTCATAAGAGCCGTCTTTTTTGACAATCAAGGCGCAACCGGGCTCTAGTTCAACTACTTCATCGTACGGCACGTTAAAGGCCGTTTGAATCACGGGGCGTTCGCTAGCAGCCACTACAATTTCGTCATCGGCATACCAATACGTCGGCCTAATTCCGGCCGGATCTCTCAAGACAAAGGCGTCACCGTGACCTACAAGGCCAGCCATCGCATATCCGCCATCCCATTTTTTAGAGGCTTTGGTGAGAATATCTTGCAAATCAATATGTTCGGCAATAAGCTTCGTCGCCTCTTGTTTCGTAATCCCTAATTCTTCTTTAAACTTATAATAAAGCTCGTCATTTTGTTCATCTAGGAAGTGTCCGATCTTCTCCAAAATCGTTACCGTGTCGGCTTTCTTTTTGGGATGCTGACCAAGAGCTACTAGTTCGTCAAAAAGCTCATCGACATTCGTCATATTGAAGTTTCCGGCCAAAATTAGGTTCCGGGTCATCCAGTTATTCTGACGCAAAAACGGATGGCAACTTTCGATGCTGTTTTTACCGTACGTGCCGTAGCGCAAATGAGCTAAATAAAGCTCACCACTGAAGGGAAGATTATTCTTTAGCCACTCCGTGTCTTTCATTTTTTTCGGATGCTCTTCAATAGCGGAATTGATTCGCTTATTGATTTTCTTGAAGATATCCTGAATAGGCTGTGGCTTGATGGAGCGGTGGCGGCTTATGTATCTTTTACCGGGAGGCACATCGAGTTTAATGTTTGCCAATCCGGCGCCATCTTGACCTCGGTTGTGCTGCTTTTCCATCAGCAGGTACATACGGTTAAGACCGTAAAAGGCCGTTCCGTATTTCTCAACGTAATAGTCAAGAGGTTTTCTCAGTCGAAGAAGTGCAATACCGCACTCATGTTTAATCGGATCACTCATAGCCTAAAGTCCCGTAAAATGAAGAGCAAAGTTACAAAGATTTAACCTACCGATACTTGAACTAGAACAAGGTTTAGATTGTCATAACCAAGAGTAATCCGTACTTTAGATGTTTAACTCTTTTCCTTTGTTTCTATTGCGCAAAATACTTGTCCTTCTCTCCCTTCTGCCTGCGGCAGGATGGGCTCAAACGAGCGTACCTGTAAATAGAGAACGACTCGCCTTTTTGGCCGATTCATTTGAAACGGTCGCCAAAATTCAAAAGGCTGAAGCTATTGAATGGGCGCGAATCAATGATAGACCTGTTCGACGGGTGACTAAAGATGGGCGAGAAATCGAGATTATGCGTATCGAGAACGGTCGACCTGTATACTTCATTACTTCGAATGACGACGCGGCTCTATCGACCAATACCAACGACTTGTGGAACGGGGGATCATTAGGGCTCAATCTCGAAGGTCAGAACATGTTTCTGGGAGAATGGGATGGCGGTGCCATTCGATTAACCCACCAGGAGTTTAATCCCGCCGGAGGCGGAGGAAGCCGAGTTACCCAGGGCGACTCGCCCAGTTCGTCGTCATGGCACGCAACACATGTAGCCGGAACTATGATGGCCGAAGGGCAAGTAGCTTCAGCCAAAGGAATGGCTCCACAAGCCGATTTACATGCATACGACTGGAACAGCGATAATTCAGAAATGAGTACGGAAGCGGCGGGTGGACTTCTCATTTCGAACCATAGCTACGGCACCATTGTCGGCTGGAGGTTTGATACGGAATGGTATTGGTACGGTGATCTTGGAGTGTCGACCGTTGAAGATCATAATTTCGGACGATATAATTCAGATGCACGCTCTTGGGACTTAATTGCAGAGGCCGCTCCGTATTATCTAATTTGTAAATCGGCCGGAAACGACCGAAATGACGATCACAACGGATCGCATAAAGTCTGGCAAGGGGGAGCATGGGTAAACAGTTCTGATGCTAGAGACCCCGATGGGGGAGCCAACGGATACGATTGTGTTGGACCCGCAGGAACCGCCAAAAATATTTTAACGGTAGCGGCCGTAAATGACGTCACGCCCGGATGGACACAACCCTCGGATGTAACTATGTCGAGCTTCAGTGGTTGGGGACCCACCGATGACGGCCGTATCAAACCCGATATTTCGGGAAATGGTGTCGGGCTCTACTCCTGTGATGACGATAATGATGCCGACTATACGAGCAGCAGCGGGACCTCGATGTCGAGTCCGAACGTTGCTGGGTCACTTTTGCTATTGCAACAACATTACAACAACGCGTACGGGTCTTATATGCGCTCTTCAACGCTCAAAGGTCTGGTCATTCATACGGCAAATGAAGCCGGATCGAATCCCGGTCCCGATTATGCATTTGGTTGGGGATTACTGGATGCTGCAGCGGCGGCAGATGTAATCAGCACGACGGGAAGTAATGTGATTTTTGAGCCTACTTTGAGCGATGGCAACACTTGGTCTTATACATTTACCGCCAATGGAACTCAGGATTTTTCGGCTACCTTAGGCTGGATCGATCCTGCAGCGGCAACAACGGGTAGTGTTCTTAATCCGACCGCAGCTCGCTTAATTAATGACTTAGACATTCGATTATCAGATGGTTCGACAACCTATACCCCTTGGGTATTGGATCCGGCGAACCCGTCCAATGCAGCAACAAACGGAGATAATTTTCGCGACAATGTCGAAAAGCTTGAGCCCGGGATCTTGCCGGCAGGCAATTACACTTTAACCGTTTCGCACAAAGGCTCATTGACGAGTGGGACGCAGCCCTTTTCCTTGATTATTTCGGGCGTTCCTTCCATTCCAATCGCTGATTTTTCAGCATCAACAACGGCCATTTGCCCGAATGAAACGGTGACCCTCAACAATGCCAGTTCAGGTGGAGCCACAACATTTGCCTGGAGTATATCTCCAAATACCGGGTTTTCCTTCGCCGGAGGCACTTCCGCAAGCAGCTCTTCTCCGCAGATTTTATTCACTAGTGCTGGTACTTATTCCATAACACTCGTCTCGTCCAACAACTTGGGTTCAGATACAGAAACGAAAACCAGTTATTTAGAAGTAGGTGGATTAACTCTTCCTTTTAGCGAAGATTTTGAGACCACGGCAACACGAGATCGGTGGACCATCGATAATCCAGACGGTTCGACCACTTGGGCATTTTCAAGTGTCGGTGGAAATGGCGGATCCGTAGCAGCATCCATGGACAACTACAATTATAGCGCAGCAAATAACGCCGAAGTTCCTGATCATTTAATATCGCCATCGCTGAGCTTTTCTGGAATGACGAGTGTAACACTCAATTTTGAGTACGCGTATCGAAGATATGATAGTAGCTACCAAGATAGTTTGAGCGTTTGGGTTTCGACCGATTGCGGCACTTCATGGATTCGCTTGGCCAGTTATGAAGAAGACGGAACGAGCAATTTTATAACGGGGAGCAACATTACATCTCAATGGACTCCTTCGAGTGAAGGTGATTGGTGTAACGGCACCGGTTCTCCGAGCTGCCCGACCATCGACCTTACTCCATATGCGGGGATGGGAAGTATAAAAATTCGCTTTACCAATATGTCGGGTTATGGGAACGACCTGTTTATCGACAATATTCAAATTACCGGTTCATCGGCTTCTTCCTTGGTGGTCACTGCGAATAAAACCGACCTTGATTGCAATGGCGATTTAAATGGCTCGGCAAGTGTAACCGTTTCTGGTGGCACTTCACCCTACACTTTTTCTTGGTCCAATGGAACTGTGGAAGGCGGGGCGCCAACAACGCACAATATATCCGTCGGGAACTTCTTTTTTAATCCGAGCAACACAACGATTAGTGCCGGAGATACCATTCTTTGGACAAATACTTCTGGAACGCATAATGTGAATGGATCTCTGGCGACCTTCCCAAGTAATCCGGAAGGCTTTACGAACGGATCTGCCGCTTCCGGAGCCTGGACGTACAAGAAGTCCTTTTCTACCCCTGGCACCTATAACTATCATTGCGACCCGCACTCTGGTTCTATGACAGGCTCCTTTGTGGTTTCACCCATGGTGCTTAACTCTTCAATTAACGGCCTATCGGCCGGATCGTACAGCTGCACCATCACCGATGCGAATGGAGCATCTTCCGTTCAATCGTTTACCATATCAAGTCCTGCGGCCCTTTCCACAACCGAATCCTTGACACATGTGAGTGTCTTTGGCGCTTCTGACGGGCAGATTTCTGTAACCGCGGCGGGAGGCACCTCCCCTATTCAATTCGATTGGTCCAACGGCGCGTCATCCAACACAAATCCAAATATAATATCAAACCTCTCCGCCGGTACTTATTCTGTAACCCTCACCGACGCAAACGGCTGTATCTTTACGGATAACTATACCTTGACTGAACCTGCAACGACCCTCTCGGTTACTTTAACCGGCACAAATAATTTGTGTCACGGAACGACCTTGGGATCCATAGCTACGAATCCAGCCGGTGGTACATTACCCTATTCCTACGCGTGGAGTACCGGATCGAATTCATCGAGCATTACCGGCCTCTCGGCCGGATCCTATTTTTTAACGCTCACTGATGGAGTAGGAAGCTCTGTCACTGCCTCTGCGACTTTAATAGACCCTTCCGCACTATTAGCATCTGTTTCCACTATTGATGAATCCATTGCCGGTGCCGCCGATGGAACTGCCTCTGTTGCCGCTTCAGGCGGAACGCCGCCTTATTCCTATTTATGGTCCAATGGAGGTCTTAGCTCGGGTATTTCTTCCCTTGCTCCAGGAACCTATTCAGTCACGGTGACCGATGCCAATGGGTGTAGCATCTCTTCTTCTGGAACCGTTGGAACCGGGGTCTCTGTATTGTCGGCTACGGGTGTTACTACCGATGTGCTTTGTCATGGCGATGCTTCGGGCGCCATTGATGTGAGTCCTGCCGGAGGCAGTACCCCCTATAGCTTTGCTTGGTCCGACGGATCTGTTACCGAAGATCGGACCGGATTAATAGCGGGTAGTTACTCGGTAACTGTTTCTGATGGATCGGGGCAGACAACATCCTCTAGTTTTTTCGTTTTCGAACCTCTTGAACTAACGTCGTCCTATTTAATTGTCGACTCGTGCTTAGGGCAAGTTTCGGCATTCTCCAACGGAGGAGCGATTCCACATACCTATCAATGGTTCGATATCAATGCGCAGACAACTTTGACGAGCCAAACCGTAAGCTTGCTCAATCAATGTGCAGATGCAGTTTGTTATGAAGCAGTTTGTACGGTGACGGATGCCAACGGATGTGTTCTCGAAATGGACACCATTAGATATGACGGTTGCGGTACAAGCTTGAACGATTGTGGAATCCGTTTTGATCTGTTTCCTAATCCGGGTAAAAATGCATTTAGAATTGCCTCCGAACAGAACTTCCAACGGATCGTTTGCCTGAATAATTTTGGAGTAGTTATTCAGACACTTAAGGCCGAAGGAAGAAATGAAATTGAAGTGGCAGCGGACACTTGGCCCTCTGGAACCTACTATATTCGGATTGAAACTATTAAAGGAAGTACGACTAAAAAATGGGTTAAAACGAATTAGTAGTTTAAAACCGATCGAATCGCTTCCTCTACCTTTTTCGCGTTTGGTATCATCGTATTTTCAAGCGCACTATTCAAAGGAATAGCGGGCAAATTCTCAGAACCGATCACTTTTACAGGTGCATCTAATGACTCGAAACAGTTCTCTTGAATGCGCCCAGCGATTCCCTGAGAAAATCCATTACCCACAGGCTCTTCCGTCACTACCAAGCACTTGTTATGTCTACGAACTGCTTCGTAAATCCCCTCTTCATCTAACGGCAATAAGGTTCGAAGGTCTAAGATTTCAATTTGCCCTTTAAATTGTTTTGCTGCTTCAGAAGACCAATAAACACCCATTCCATAGGTAATGATCGCCATTGACTCACCGGAATTCGTTTTATTCTCATCCGCCCGTAGGGCGATGCGCGACTTTCCAAAAGGAATTACATAATCGGCATCGGGCTCGATGGTTTTTGCCCCTTCGGTACCTTTTATTTTACTCCAGTACAATCCTTTGTGCTCGAGCATAACCACCGGGTTTGGATCATAGAAAGCCGACTTCATTAAGCCTTTTAAATCTGCGCCCGTGCTCGGATAGGCCACTTTTATTCCACGGATATTGGTCAATACGCTTTCGACCGAAGAACTGTGGTAAGGTCCGCCCGAACCATAGGCGCCAATGGGAACGCGAATAATTGCGCTCACCGGAAATTTGCCGTTGGATAAGTAATAACTTCGACTGACCTCCGTAAACAACTGATTTAGTCCAGGCCATATATAATCCGCGAATTGAACCTCAACAATAGGTTTCAATCCGACCGCGCTCATACCAACCGTAGAACCGATAATAAAGGCCTCTTGAATAGGCGTATTGAATACGCGCTCGTCTCCAAACTGTTGGGCCAGTGTTGCTGCCTCGCGAAACACCCCACCCAAACGGCCACCAACATCTTGTCCATAAAGCAAAGCTTCTGGATGTGCCTCCATTAATTCGCGAATGGCGAATAGGGCCGAGTCGACCATGACGGTAGCTTCTTTTCCATCTGGCGAGCGTTCTCCTTTTTCTTCGATGATAGGTGACGGCGCATAATCGTAATTGAACAAGTCTTCAGGTCTTGGGTCTTCAGAGGCTTTTGCTCTTTCATAATCAGCCTGTACAAGCGTTTTTACTTCACTTTCAATAGCTTCTAGTTCATCTTCACTGGCGCCTTCGGCACGAAGCTTGGCTCTTAAAAGCGGATAGGGATCGCGTTTTGCCGCCTCTTCTAAATCATCGCGATACCATTCCTTTCTTACGCCACTGGTATGGTGACCAAGGAGAGGCACTTTCGCGTGAATTAGAAACGGACGACGCTCCTCGCGGATGATTTCAAGAACTTCTTGAACCGTTTCATAGCACTTTTTAAAATCGTTTCCTTCAATCGATCGCGTTTCAAGCCCATTGAATCCGCGAGCAAATTCCGCGGCATTTTGTGCTCTAGTTTCCGCCGCGTTTGCGGAGATATCCCACTCGTTATCCTGAACTAAATAGAGAATCGGAAGCTTCTTTAATACGGCCATTTGAAGTGCTTCACTGACCTCTCCTTCCGTCATTGCCGCATCGCCGATACTGCATACGACAACAGGGTTATCACCTGAATAATCGGGTGCAAGATTCTGACCTTCCATGTACTGGATACCCATGGCGATACCAGTGGTTGGAATGGCCTGCATTCCGGTCGCACTGCTTTGATGGGGTATTTTCGGTTTATCGGCATCCTTGAGACTCGGGTGACAATAATAGGTTCGTCCGCCCGAAAAAGGATCATCGCGCTTAGCCATCAATTGAAGCATACAATCGAAAGGGCTCATACCTATTCCCAATAGGATGCTGTCATCCCGATAGTAGGGAGACACCCAATCCTGAGGCTTCAATTGTATTCCCAATGCTAATTGGATGGCTTCGTGCCCTCTTGAAGTAGCATGAACATATTTCGATGTAAACGCCGCGTTCTCTTCATAAAGCTCGGCCATGCTTTTTGCCGCAGCCATCAATTTGAAGGCTCTTTTCAAGGTTTCAAGATCTATCTTTTTCGTGTCTGCCATTTCGCTTTTTCTGGAGGATTTCAAAGATACTTAATTCATCGTGAGGGTCGGAAATGACAAAGCCCTTCCCGATTACTCGAGAAGGGCCCTAGAGCCATTAATGTTCTTAAGGTAACTTGAAGGTTAATCCAGCACCAAACACCTCTTTAAACTGAGCTGCCGGTCCCGAACCTGTTACGTTTCCTTCAGCATCCTTACGGTCAATATTAATATCGTCGTCGTAAATCATTGTTAAACTCAAGCTTGCGCTCAACCAGCTATTCACTTTAGCCGTAAACAACATTTCCCAATTGATATCAATGTTCCCAACATTCTCAAGGTAATTGGCATAAAAATCCACCTTGTTACTGAAGTCTACGTTTTCAATCAGGTTCTTTTTCAGGTATACTACTTTTACGAAAGCTCCTGCTTCAACGCGTACGTTTTGACCCGCGGTAATCACATTACCTGCTGTATCCAAAATGGCGGCGTCCACACCAAAAGCACCATCGTTGGCAAGATCTTGATCGGTAACAATGGTAATCTTGGTCGTTATTGGAGACAAATAAACAGATAAATTCTCGTGCGGAACGTAATCTGCTCCAAGTCCAATAAATACGTAGCCCGGTGCCATCCAATCAGAAATGCGAACATCGTCGTCATCAATTCCTTCGTAGAACTGTGTTCTAAAGGTGAATGCTCCTGTTGCTCTCCAATGTGGATTGGTTAAGTCATGACCAATTTTTGAGTTAAACTCGAGGCGGTCATCTGTTTTGGTAAACTCTCCGTCGACAATGTTGACCCCGTAGGCAATGTCAAGCATGTTTTCCCAGTGCCACGCACCGAAGCTTCGGTTTGCAAAAGCATTGAATAAGGCGTTCCCGGAAAGGGCGTTCTCGCCCCCCGCTTGCCAGTTCGAAAGGGCGGTCTGACTAAAAGTAAAGTTCAATTGTGCCCCTGTTGTCCAGGCTTTGGTTGTATCCTGTGCCATTGATAAAAGAGGAATCATGGCCAAGAATGCTCCTGTAAGTAAAAGTCGTCTCATGTTTTTTTATTTGGCGTTGTGAACGTGCACATCCATTTGTGGATAAGGAATGTTGAGTCCTCTTTCAGCGAATGTCTCGTATACTTTTTCGTTCATGTCGAAGTAAACGTCCCAATAATCTGCTCCCGAACACCAGAGTCGTACCGCAAAATTCACAGAGCTATCGCCCAGTTCAGAAACGCGTACAAAGGGCGCCGGATCTTTAAGAATTCTGTTATCTGTCTCTATTAGTTCCATCATCACTTCTTTGGCTTTGGAAATACTATCGCCATAGCCAATACCGAAAGTCATATCTACCCTTCGAAGCTTTTCCGTACTAAAGTTGGTCATGCTTCCGGTAGACAAACCTCCGTTGGGAATAATGATCGTTTTGTTATCGGGTGTTTTAAGAATGGTATTGAAAATTTGAATCTCATTCACTGTTCCCATATGTCCTTGAGCATCGATAAAGTCACCTACGCGAAACGGTTTGAAAATCAAAATCATTACACCTCCTGCAAAGTTCGACAGGGTTCCCGAAAGCGCCATTCCGATGGCGAACCCAGCGGCACCCAAAATGGCAATGAACGAAGTCATTTGAACACCAAGCATACCGAGTGCAGTGATGTACACGAGAATTTTAAGTAGAGCACTTACTATTCCTCCTAAAAAAGGTTGTAAACTGATGTCCACATCCTTTTTCTGCATCATTCTTTTAACACCATTAGTTATCGCTTTTGCAATCCACAAACCGATAACGACAGTAAGTATGGCAGAAATTAGCCTTAAACCATAATCTTGGGCGAGAGCCATCAAATCGTCCGGGTTAAAATCCATTCTGATAAAAGTTTTTTGTTTCTATTATTTAAGCGCGAAAAGTTAGGCCTTTTGCTTAAATGCATTTATCGCGTTCACCGTAAAATCGCTCAAAACTAGTCTTCCACTCATTTCGGCTCGCAATTCTAGTAGGGTGTCCCAATCACCACATGATTCCCAGAAGGCTGTCTTCAATAATTGCATTGCTTCAGGGTTGTTTTTTGCCAATCGAGCCGTGAGGCTCGAGATTGCCGAATCCATTTCCTCAGTTGACTCAAAAACTTCTGTGTAAAGACCTTTCTCTTTAGCCCACTCTGCACTTCGCCACTCTGTTGCATTAATGGCTAATTCGGACATTGCGCTGGCACCCATTTTTCGTTCAACTGCTGGTCCAACTACAAAAGGCCCGATACCAATAGCTAGTTCGCTTAGCTTTACCGAAGCGTGTTTTGTAGCCATACAGTAATCAACAGCAGAAGCCATCCCAACACCCCCGCCTACTGCTTTTCCCTGGACCCTGCCGATGATAAACTTGGGGCATTTACGAGCTGCATTGATTACCCGAGCAAAGCCCATGAAGAATTCTTTCCCGGTTGGATAATCTTGAATTGATATTAATTCGTCAAAAGAAGCTCCAGCACAAAAGGCGCGGTCTCCAGCGCTCGTAAGAACGATCACTTTAACTGCATTGTCTGCTCCAAGATCCGTAATGGTTTGAGCTAGCTTCCTTAAAACTTTACCCGGTAAGCTATTGCTTTTCGGGTGCCCGAATTCAATGGTTCCAACGCCGTTTTCAATGGAAGTATTAACATGTCCTTCTTCTAAATTACTCATGACTTCTTTTTTTCAAATTCAAAATAATGGGAGCGTTCCACCTTACATATTTGCGAATGATACCAGTCGTACCAGCCCGATTTACCCCCTTTTTTGGCAACTTGGTGACGGGTGTTTTTTGACCAATTGTCGATAGAGGCTTTATCTTTCCAGTAGGAAATAAATACGGTTCCTTCGTGATTGCTTTTAGACTCATAGCCCAAAAATCCAGGCATCGTCTGCGCTAGATCCAGGGTCTCTTCATCCATCTCTGAATAACCCGACAGATCGGATCCGGCCTCATAACTAAAAATCACAGCGTAATACACGCTGGGCAGCGAATTCCGATCGAGCTTGCTCATTGACTTTGATCCCTCTTTTTCACCATCGTTAGAATGGTTGCTAAAGCAACTGTTTCACCCGTTTCGTCGTAAACATCAACCAAGAATTTAACGATCCCTTTCGCTATATCCTCTTCACTTCTTTTTTCTTGATCGACCTTTTCTTTGACCGTAAATTTCACCCCCAGAGTAGCTCCAGCATAAACCGGCTTTGTAAATCGAGCTTCATCGATTCCGTAGTTCAATAAAACGGGTCCCTTTTTCGGATCTACGAAGAGTCCGGCAGCCTTACTCAAAATGAAATACCCGTGGGCAACGCGTTCCTCAAAGATGGTTCCATCGAGTGATGTTTCATCCATATGCGCATAAAAGTTATCGCCCGAAACATTGGCGAAATTCACAATATCCGCGGTAGTAACCGTATGCTTATGTGTGAAAACGGTATCGCCGATGGTCAGGTCCTCAAAATATTGACGGAACAAATGAGGATTGGCCTCAGGTCGATCGGCACCAGGTTGGTATACATTGGTGATTTTCGTCAACATCGTCGGGTGCCCTTGAATGGCTGTTCTTTGCAAGTAATGCTTCACTCCTCTCATTCCGCCCATTTCTTCTCCTCCACCTGCTCTACCGGGGCCTCCATGGGTTAGCAAAGGCATCGGCGAACCGTGACCCGTACTTTCCTTTGATCCTTCCTCGTTCAAGACCAAAATACGCCCGTGATAGGGAGCGGCATTTATCACAAATTCGCGCGCCAACTCGTAATCGGCCGTTACCAAACTGCAAACGAGTGATCCCTTACCCAAATTCGCGAGCTCAATGGCTTCATCAATCGTTTTGTACGGCATGAGAGTCGTCACCGGGCCAAAAGCCTCAATGTTGTGAGACGTTAGTTTGTTGAAGGGGTCGTTGTTCAAGAGGAGAATGGGAGATAAAAACGCACCTTTTTTCGCTTCAGCTCCGGTAACATCGACTTGATCCAGATTTCCCCAAACTAATTCCGATTCGGTGAGGAGTTCTTTGACCTTTGAGCGGACCTCTTCCAGTTGGGTTTGGCCTGCCAATGAACCCATCCGAACACCTTCTACTTGTGGGTTTCCGACGGTTGTTTTGGCTAATCTTTGACCCAGTGCAATTTGAACATCTTCAATCAGTGCCTCCGGTACAATGGCTCTTCGGATTGCTGTACATTTTTGCCCGCATTTCACGGTCATTTCGCGCTGTACTTCTTTTATAAACAGATCAAATTCCGGGGTGCCGGGAACCGCATCAGGACCTAATACAGATGCATTTAACGAATCGGCTTCCATATTAAAGGGCACCGCTTCCTCAACCAACCGAGGGTGACTCTTCAACATCTGGCCGGTGGAGGCCGACCCCGTAAAAGTAACTATGTCTTGGCTCGTAACTGAGTCTAAGATTCCACGTGCACTTCCGCAAATTAATTGCAAACTGCCTTCCGGCAGGATGCCACTCTCCACGATGTCACGAACCATAAGTTCCGTTAAAAAACTAGTGACCGTCGCGGGCTTTACAATTGCCGGAACACCCGCCAATAGATTAACCGCAATCTTTTCCAACATTCCCCAAATTGGGAAATTAAACGCGTTGATATGAATGGCTACCCCTCTTTTTGGCACCATAATATGATGCCCGATGAAGGTGCCATTTCGACTTAGTCCTGCTGCTTCGCCGTCTACGTAATAAGTTTCATTGGGGAATTGCTTTCTTAAGCTCGCGTTCGCAAATAAATTGCCAATTCCTCCTTCTATATCAATCCACGAATCTGTCTTTGTAGCTCCTGTGGCGTAAGATAGTTCGTAATATTTGCTCTTGTTCTTCAGTAAAAACATGGCTAATGCTTTGAGCATTCGGCCGCGTTCGTGAAAGGTCATTTTGCGCAAGGTCGGGCCTCCCACTTCACGAGCGTATTTCATCATTTCTGCAAAATCGAGCCCTTCACTACTTGCTTCTGCAACTTGTTCACCGGTTATCGAATTGAATAATGCTTGGCCCGATCCTGTTCCGGCTACCCATTTCCCTTTAGCGTAATTGTGAAGTTTCATCGATCAATTTTTAGTGATCGCTAAAATAAGACAATCCAAGCGGGCTAAAAAGAAAGAACGAAGGGAATGCGTTGTACGCTCAAGATTCCTCTATCATCCTGAACCTCAACCCACCACCAATAGATTCCCGGAGCGCATAGCGCTCCGTTTGACGAGGCCCCCGACCAAATCCATTCCGTTTGATTGGGCAGGTTCGCACCAGAACTCAATTCATATACGGGTCGGCCCGTAAAATCAACAATATGCACTCGAGCCCATTCCCCGGGCTCATCAGATGTCCATTTTAACCGTACCAAGTCGTTCAAGCCGTCTCCGTTCGGAGTAAAAATGGTTGGAATGCTTACTGCTATTTGATCGTTGTTTATTGCACTGGAGTGAGAATTTACTCTGGTCGGACTCGCACCGCCAGAGCCAATAGAACCACTATGCCACGAAGTACTTTTATTCGCATTGCTTTCAATAGATCGACGCTCAAGGGACACGCCCTTTGGATCGTTTAAATAGGGAAAGTGCATCTCCTCGTGATAAGAAAAGGTCTCCAGTATTTCGAGTCCGACCGTGGTAAAAGCTACATGCATCGAATCGTTCAGGAGGGTCAACCAATCGTCCGCGGCAACAACTTGAAAGCTGTCTATGTCGAGATAAGCATTCCAAAGAGGCTCCTCTTGGTTTGCAAGTACGATGAGTTCGTTGGGCAAAACCATTCGTGAACCATCAAGCAGCCTCTTTAGCGATTCGAATATTTGAAAGGTGGGATTATAGACGCCAATGTACAAGCCCGAAAGGTCCAATGCTTTGTTTGATCGATTCACGATCTCTATCCATTCCGGCTCTTCATCATTTGGTTCGAACATAATTTCATTGATCCGCCAGTCGGACGTGTCGGCCTCGGATGGAGGCATAATCAACAGGGTATCGGGCCAAAAATGCTTCTGGCGGCAGTCTCGGAGGCCATGAGGCCAATAAAAAGCTATTCCCTCCTCGGGAATGGGCTCTGAAAAACGCAGTACTTCCATATCGAACGGGTGTTCAAGTATTCGTTCGAAATCAATGGAAGTATTTATTGGCTCCGGTGGGTTTACGTACCAATACATCGAGTCCAATGCGTGAAACCAATGAAGGGCATAAGTGAGCGAATCGCCACTGTAATAAAGCCACCGGTTCCGAGGTTGGATTAAAGTTCCCAGATTCCCCATTTTTCCCGGCGTACCCCCTTGCGGGTGGATGGAAGATGCCCAGGCCGTTTTTCCGTAACACGATCGCGATGTATCGTTTAAAGTGAGGCTCCATCCGCCTTCTTCTTTATGCCTCGAAGTATGCTGACCAATACTGTACGTAACCGCATCTATGAGTCGGCCCGAGCCATCCGTTAAGCGCAAAGAGCCACTTGTATTGGTCAATGCAGGCGCATCATAAAGGACTAAGAACGAATCGGCCGACAGCCCTATTTGAGGAAGGGGATATTCCTTATCATTTACGGATAATACGAGTTTTCCGAGATCAATTTCATGAGCACTTCTGTTGTATAGTTCGATGAATTCACGATCGGGAAGTTCAACGGGCGGATTAGGATCGGGCATGATTTCGGTAAAAATGATGTCGCGATAACGAGGCCTGTAAAAACCCAAATTCCAGGTTGTATCCAGCGTCCGACCGCTTAGGTCGCTCCATTCGGCCAATTCAATTTGATACAGAGCGCCACTTTGCAAAGTTTGATCCAAAGCAAGAGTAAAGCTGATGCCCCATTCATGGTTTGGATGGGCGTCGAACCAATTCGATGTGCCCCATTTCTTCAACCGAATATTATCGGCAAAGACGACCTCATTAAAACTGAGTTTCAGTTCGTTTGAATGTGGAATAGAATAGTTTATAACGAACGGATCATCATTGTCGATCCACGGTTCGAAGTAATAATAGAAATCGTCGAAGTAAAATTTATCGGATCGAGTTGCCGTGTAACGACACCAAACACCCGTGTTCCCGTAAGGCCTTGTGAGGGAGTCAGAGCAGGTTCCTACCAAGCTCCAAAGGGTTCCGATGCGCTTAAAAACGGACCAATTTCCGTTGGAATACTCCACTGCCATGGAAAACGACACGGGATCTTGATCGACAAAATCGTCGGGAGACTCCCAGAGGATCGCCGTACTGCCTTGCGTTCTTTTTCGGAGTGAAATTCGATCGTTTGACGCGCCTCCTATCCGTAAGAAATACGCGTTTTGAGTAGCATTCAAATTGGGTTCATCGGCCAAGAGGAACCATTGCAGGTAATTGCTCGATGAAGGATTGAAATCAAGGCGAAAGGTCATTTGCCAATAGGCAGAATCGGGTGATTGAATGGGGGTGCTGAGAAAGGACGTGTCGGATATGGAAAGTGCATTTAAATGAAGCTCATTATTTAATACGTCAAATTGAGCGGTATCGCCAAACCAATAGGGGTTATGGGTGAAATCACCGTCTGAAAAATTATCGAGTAATTGAGCGTGCACAGTTGTGGATCCGGCCGTGAGGGCGAGTAGGAAAATTAGAATTCTCATAGTGAACTACATTTAGATGATCCTGTAATTCTACTACCTTTGGGGGCCAAAGAATGGTATTAAAGGACGGTGTATGAAAATTGCTGTGGTTGGGGCTACAGGCCTTGTAGGAAGCGTAATGCTGCGTGTTTTAGAAGAGCGGAATTTCCCTGTTTCGGAATTAATTGCAGTCGCTTCGGAGCGATCAAAGGGCTCGCTGATTACATTTAAAGGTGAAAATCACAAGGTGATAACCCCAGCGGATGCCTTAAGCAAACACAGTGATATCGATATCGCGCTTTTTAGCGCGGGTGGAACCATGTCTTTGGAATGGGCGCCCAAATTCGCAGAAACAGGATGTCGCGTTATTGATAATTCGAGTGCCTGGCGCATGCATGAAAACGTGCCTTTAGTAGTTCCGGAAGTAAACGGATCTATTTTAACGGATGAGCATCGAATCATTGCTAACCCCAATTGTTCAACGATTCAATTGGTTATGGTTTTGAATCCCCTGCACCGATTGTACGGAATAAAAAGAGTCATTGTATCGACCTATCAAAGTGTAACGGGTACTGGCGTAAAGGCCGTACAGCAGCTAGAAGGGGAGCGAGCTGGAGAAAAAGTAGCACAGGCCTATCCTTATCCGATCGATTTAAACGCCATTCCGCACTGCGATGTGTTTACCGAGAATGACTATACCAAAGAGGAAATGAAGTTGATGCACGAGAGCCGGAAAATTATGGGAGTTCCCGAATTGGCTTTGACGGCAACGTCGGTGCGATTACCCGTGAAGGGAGGTCATTCCGAATCGGTAAATATTGAATTCGAACGGCCTTTTGATATCAATGTAATTCGTCGTACTCTGAGTGAAAGCGATGGAATTGTTTTACAAGATCAGCCCGAGTTTAATCAGTATCCGATGCCGCGCTTTGCCGAAGGCAGAGATGAGGTGTTTGTTGGAAGAATTCGGCAGGACACATCGTGCCGGGAGGCACTTAACTTATTTATAGTGGCGGACAACCTCCGAAAAGGCGCCGCCACTAATGCTGTTCAAATAGCCGAATTACTGTAAGTTGGCCGTATTCCTATAAGATCCGCTGGTGTTTGAATACCAATCGGCAAAGTTGGTTCCGTTAGATTGAGCCCAATCGTCGAATTTCAAATAGGCTTGCTCAATGCGTACTTTCTCGCGTGGAATACGATAGCTATTGTTTATTGAAAGTGCCCAAGGCATATTGTTATCTGTTACGTAATAGCGGCCTTCGGCCGGATTGCTGCGGTCGGCTCCTTGTCCGAATAATGTAAGGTCCATTAAAGCCGTTGGCGTTTTGCCGCTTAAGTGCACCTCGCGACTCCTAGTTCCGTTCACGAAAATAAAAGGATAATCCTATTTGGTTCCATGAACTCATGTTGTACGGTCCGGATAAGGTAATGGTCAAGGTCAATGTATCTCCTAGGTTATCTTGAGCGTTATCGAAAGGAATAATAACCGCATTGGTTTGGCCTGCTTCTATGCCTGCTGAGGTCATCGTTACAATACCCGCAGTATGATTGTATCTAGTTACCGAAAGTACGTCAGAAGCGGAAACGGGTAATTCAATACCAAAACCATTTTTGAAACTCGCCCCAATATGACGAACGTAAAACTTCATTTCGATGTCTACGATTTGATTTGAAGCACTGGTGACATATGAATGTTGGCAATTTACAACAAGGTCATTGAAATCGTAATCTCCTTTTGACGGCCAAAGATCTTCGAAGGCTACACTGGACATTTCACCGGCATTAGGGAAATAAGTAGTAAATGCACGAGTTGGGTCGTTTGGATACTCATCTAAATTATCGTCGATTCCGTCTCCGTCCTGATCATTGTTAACTCCGCCCGTTACTTCGGGCATTCCCGTTTTTGGAATCGCTTCAATTGGGTTAGAGGTAGCATAAAAAACAGCGTCGTTAAAATCGTTGTCGCAACTAGAATAGTTTCTTGCAATGTCTTCTAAACCAATCAATACAATATCGCGCTGTGTGTGTTAGAGCTGAATGACATGCTGTCTTTGACTTGCAGAGGGCTCTGGGTTAAAAGAGGGTTCGGAATAGAATTTTTGAGCAGAGGTATTTACAGAGTTTCCGTTCCAAGCATTTTGGGGAAATACCCATCCAATAGATTTGCTAGCTCCATAAGAACCCAAATAAACTTTATTACCTGAGGTAAGTCCTCCCCCAGAACCTTGGTAGCTTACATTTGGAAAGATCATCCGAATAGAGTCAATATCGTCTTTTGTTGCGGGTGGATTCGCAGTTTCGTACACATAGTAACCGAGCACATTGCGATAGCCGGCTCCTTCATGAACGAAAGTAACCCATACATCTGCTGAATCCTGAAGGTTTAAATCAACCGAATTCCCTACTGCCAAATACTGTGGATGTGCTGTGGGTACAGGCGCGTTTTCAGGTAATGCGGCATTCACATCACTCAACAAACTTTGGTCAACATTATCCGAAACCGTTAAATAACTTGGAACTCCTTGGCTGTTAAACGTACCCATGTAACCGAAATGCGTATTTGAATTTCTAGCTCCAGGAAGCGGGTCAAATTCAATAGGCCCTACAAAAGGTTTATTTGGGCCTGTTGATTCAGAGACCTCAAAATAAGCTCGACCATTCAGAATAGGTATAAATAAATCTCCGGGCATCCCTATGTAGCGCGATTCAAGCCAAACACGAGAAATATCACTAGACAGCATTAGTTCATTCTGATATACTCCTTGGCTATTTAAAGCTGCGCGGGTAAGTAGTTGACCTCCACTATCCGGATTGGCAGTGTAAAGATCAAAGGACGCTCCCGCTAATGCGGTTGGTGCGGAGACTTCAATTTGAACGGAACCAGAAGTGGAATAGTCAAATCTAACTTGGTTTTTGTTCGTGGTGATTTCGTCTTTGGTACAACCCACTCCAACAATTAGGAGTGTAAATAAAACTGCTCGTAGATTTTTCATGTTGTCATTTTTACCGTGCCACACATTTAGAAAAAGTGGGGCCAAAAATAAAAATGCTGAAAATCAATTAGTTACAAAAACAATAGCGTAGAATTATTCTCGTATTTATAATTTTTCTACGTGTGTTTTCGCAGCCACTTCAAAACTAATTTCATCGTCTCTTCATTAACGGTTTCTTCAATTGAACCGTACTCACCCACCATACCTGTTTCACAGGTTTGAAATAAATGATTCTGACCTGGCATTACAAGTACTTGAAAGTCTTTGACGGGCGCTTTCCCGAGCGCTTCTTCCATGGGGCCTTTGTTTAATTCGTCCGAGACTTGAATGTCTTTTTCGGCGAAAAGAACCAAGGTTGAAACCGTCGTCTTCTCTAGTGCTGGCCGCGGATCGTAAACAACAAACTCCTGCATCCATGGCTCAAGAAGTTGACCCATAAGGGCATTTTCCATTGCTTCGATATCTTCTTGTGATTCCCCTTCGGCCGCCTTGGCGATCGCCTCTTTCATTGCTACTTTTAAGGCTTCGCGATCGTCAATTTCCGCCATAAAATCGTACAAGGTTGCCATCAAAGCATTGTTCTCATCAGCATCTTCAACGGAACCTCCCGATGCCAAAACCATTCGCCTGCTCTGATCTAAAAGAACCTCCTTACCAGGCACCGCAGGCCCAGCCAAAAGAATCATGAAAGAAACATCTTTATTCTCGTTGGCTACCATTGGAGCTATGATTCCTCCTTCACTATGACCCATTAATCCAATCGCCTTTTTATCAATTACCTCTCCTCTCGATTTCAAATAATCAATCGCCGAAGTGACATCACTAGCAAAGTTTGTGGTCGTTGCCTTTTCGAATTTCCCGCCGGAATCGCCTACTCCGCGCTCGTCATAGCGGAGCACGGCAAAGCCTTTATTGGTCAAATAATCGGACCAAACTAAAAAGGGTCGATGATTAAAAATTTCGCTGTTTCGGTCTTGCGGACCTGAACCGCTAATAAGAATAACCACAGGAAATGGGCCGGCTCCGTAGGGATAAGTAAGCGTCCCCGCTAAATTAATCTTGCTTTGCTTGTTCCGGAAGGTGATTTCTTCCGATTCGTAGTCAAAAGGCAGGGCCGGATCTTGAGGTCGAGCATCTTTTCCGATGGGGATATCCGATTTTTCGAAGGCCAAATCCAGCTCATACGGGCCTTGCTTGAATATACCGCGCATTTCATTGCCTGCAATGGTGGCTGTATATTTCAATTGGGCTTGCGAGACTTCGAAAATAAAAACCCCATCGGCCAAATACGCCGTATCCGTTTCCAGACCATAGGCCCCCTGATCTGGCGAATCGAACGTTACATCGATTCCGCCGTCAGCTTCTATAACGTGCATTACCATGCGGATCGATCCTTGCGGAGTTGTTAATTCACCCATCCAATCGCCAACCAATGCCTCTTGTGCACTAACATTTATACCCACAAAAACGGCAAGGATAATAAGTACTCTTTTCATGATTTTGTCTTTGCATCCAAATTAATTCTTACTTCGATTTCTTCAAAGTAAAATAATCTGATTTTTGTTTCGGCCGATTGGGCTCTTCTTCTCTTAAAGGCGCACATTCTTTTAAGGTCGTTCGCATTTCTTGCGGCAGCGACTGATACAATTGCGTCCCCTCCGTTTTCCAAGCGAGCATTTCATCACTCACATCCTTCACTATTTTAGCTGGATTTCCAACGGCGACCTTACGGTCGGATATGACCATCTCTCCGGGAACAAAACACAAAGCACCGATAATACATCCTTCTCCGACTTGAGCGTCGTCCATCACCACGGCATTCATACCCACCAACGTATTCCGCCCAATGCTGGCTCCGTGAATAATAGCACCGTGACCAATATGAGCCCCTTCTCTTAAATACATCGTTGTTCCGGGAAACATATGCAGCACGCAATTCTCTTGTACATTGCACCCGTCTTCGATCACAATTTTTCCCCAATCGCCGCGAATTGCAGCTCCCGGACCGATGTACACATCTTTCCCGATGATTACATTTCCGGTTACATTCGCCTGGGGATGTACGTAGGCCGTTTCGTGTACAACCGGTTTAAATCCGTTGAACTCGTAAATCATACCCGTTCAATTATGGTTGCATATCCTTGGCCTACACCAATACACATCGTACACAGAGCATAACGCTTTCCTGTTTTCTGCAATTCGAGCGCAGCCGTTTGCAATAAACGCGTTCCGCTCATACCGAGCGGATGGCCCAAAGCGATGGCCCCACCATTTGGATTTATCCGTGGGTCGTTATCCTCCAAGCCCATCGCTCGCGTACACGCCAATGCCTGCGCCGCAAAGGCTTCATTTAACTCGATAATATCCATATCATCGAGATTCAAATCGGCCCGTTGAAGGGCCTTCTCCGTAGCGTATACCGGACCAATACCCATAATTCGAGGCTCTACTCCGGCAACCGCCGTAGATACAACGCGCGCAATGGGTTCAAGACCGTGATTTTTTACTCCTGCTTCACTGGCCATTAAGAGTGCCGCGGCACCGTCGTTTAATCCAGAAGCATTCCCCGCAGTTACTGTTCCACCCTCCCTTCGAAAGGCCGGGCGCAATTTCGCCAACACTTCCAAGGAAGTCGTCGGTTTTACAAACTCATCCTCACTAAACAGGAGGTCTTCTTGCTTTCTCCGCGGTATCGATACCGGGGCAATTTCCTCTGCCAATCGGCCCGATTTCTGGGCAGCGCTTGCCTTCATTTGACTCCAATAGGCAAAGGCATCTTGGTCTTCCCGATTAATGCCGTATTGATCGGCTAAATTTTCAGCCGTACCACCCATAGCGTCCGTGCCGTATAGCTCTTCCATCATCGGGTTGATGAATCGCCACCCGAAACTAGAATCGTGCATTTCAGCATCGCGACCGAAGGGTTTTGAAACCTTCGATATTACCCACGGCCCACGGGTCATATGCTCCATTCCCGAAGCGATATATAATTCACCATCGCCGTTTCTCAAGGCTCGAAATGAGCTCGCTGCCGCAGACATCCCCGACGCGCACAATCGGTTCACCGTTTCTCCTCCAATCGTGAAAGGTAATCCAGCCAATAACAGCGCCATACGTGCCACATTTCGGTTGTCTTCGCCCGCTTGATTCGCACAGCCCATAATCACATCTTCTATGGCACTTGGATCAAGGTCCGCGTTTCTTTCCATCAATGCCCGCAAAACGTGGGCGGCTAAATCATCCGCCCGAAAGGGCGCCAGCGTTCCCCCAAAATTGCCAATGGGCGAACGGACTCCGTCAATTATAAATACGTCGTTCATGTTTTGTGTTTTATACTTCCCAGTCTTTGGAAGTTCGATATACGGTGCCCTTAAAAAGGGCTACCACATCCTTTTTTTGATTGCTAATAGTAATCTCGTACACCCCTATTTTGTTTCCCAAACTGCGCTCAACGGCTTCCGCCGTGAGTATATCTCCCGAATGAACCGGTTTCAAATGGGAAATGGAGGTCTCAACCGAGACTGCACGCCTACCGTGCCCATTCGAGGCAAAAGCCAAAGCGCTGTCGGCTAATGAGTACGTAATTCCTCCATGGGCAATATCGAACCCATTCGTCATTTCGGGTCGGACCTTCATTTGAAGCGTACATGTTCCGGGGGTCTCCTTTATTCTTTCAATGCCAAGCCATTGACTAAAGGCGTCATTCAGAAACATTTGGTCTACAACGCGGCTGGCAAGAGGTTTTTTCGACATAAAAACAAAGATATAGCTTTCGAGTCAGCCATTGAGGAAATAGCAGCCTTAGCGCAAGAAGGGTCGATACCATCGAGGAATTGGATTTCTTACCTTAGTGACAAAATAATTATTCATGTGCGGCCGATACGTTACGGTTTCTCAACTTAAGGTTATTGAAAAGAGATTCAATGTAGTTGCTTCCACTCCTGAAAACTACGTTCAAAGAGTAAACATTGGCCCGGGTTCCAAGGCGCCCGTCATTACGGACGAGGCCCCCGGCGCGTTGAATTTCTTTCAGTTTGGACTCACTCCTTTTTGGGCGAAAAAGAAAATGTATCAGTTTAATGCTCGATCGGAGGGCGATCAGAATAAAGACGATGACCCTCACTATTCAGGAGCCAAAGGGATCATTCAAAAACCAATGTTTCGTCACGCTATTCGAAAACAACGATGTTTGGTTCCGGCAGATGCCTTCATTGAAGGACCGAAAAAAGAACGTCTGAATAAGCCTTACGTCGTTTATGCGAATAATGTGGATCGGCCTTTCGCTTTTGCGGGTATTTGGGATCGTTGGGTGAACAAAGATACGGGAGAAGAAGTAGATAGTTTTGCCATTATTACAACCGCGGCTTATGGCGTATTACACAAAATTGGCCATCACAGAGGTCCCGTTATTTTGAGTCCTGAAGACGAGCACCACTGGCTAAATCGAGATCTTCCCTTGGGCGAAGTAACGCAACTCTTGCGCCCATCAGAATTTATAAAACTCAATGCCTATCCTATTGACACGGACATTAAGAATCCTACCGCAGAGGGCTCTGATTTATTGGCCCCCATCGGCGAACGGCTGATCAAGGAATACGATTACAAATTTTACGACACGCTAAAACTCGAGGGAATGGGGCATACAACGTCTCGTCAACGGAAGTTAGATTTTGAATAAAGAATCGGCCATAGAGGGCGAAAAAAAATAATATGCAAACAATACTTGGCGCCGGCGGGGCCATTGGAAGAGAACTCGCAAAAAACCTAACGACGTATACGGACGAAATTCGACTGGTGGGCAGGAATCCTGAAAAGGTAAACGAAAACGACGAACTCATCGCTGCCGACTTGACCACTGAAGAAGGCGTTAAAAAAGGCGTTAAGGGTTCAGAAGTTGTGTACGTGACCGTTGGGTTCGAATACAAAACAAGTGTTTGGAAACAGTTGTGGGTCCCGTTTATTGAACGCGTGATCGATGCTTGTGCAGCGAACAAATCGAAGCTCGTTTTTTTTGATAATATCAATATGTACGATCCCGATTTCTTGGACGGGATGGATGAGAATACGCCGATAAGACCGGTGAGTGAAAAAGGAAAAATTAGAGCTGAAGTTGCGAAAAAAGTGATGGATGCCCACGAAACCGGCAAAATTGAAGCGCAGATTGCCCGTGCCGCCGATTTTATGGGACCCACCCAAAATAGCGTTCCCTACTCGTTGATCTATGAAAAATTAAAGACAGGAAAAGCCGCTCAATGGCTATGCCGAAAGGATAAAGTGCACAACTTCACTTTCACTCCCGATGCGGGAATGGCCATGGCTTTATTGGGCAACACGGAAAGTGCGTACGGTGAAGTCTGGCACATGCCGAGTGACTCGACCCGATTGAATATAGAGGAGTATACCGCGAAAATGGCCGATATTCTCGAAGTAAAACCAAAGCTTTCCATCTTGCCGAAGGCAATGATGACACTTCTCGGTTGGTTCATGAGTCCGATCAAAGAATTGAAAGAGATGAGTTATCAATATGAGCGGGATTACCTGTTCGATTCGTCTAAAATTGAAAAGCGGTTTGGAATTGCTCCTACACCGATTAAGGAACAGATTTTGGCATTAAAGACAGAAAGTGCATAAGGTTTCCTTGAACTAAAATCGACGCCCAAATCCCGTATGAACCGCTTTCAACCCGGAATAAAATTCAAATCCGTGGAGGACTTCTTGGAGTATCTGCCCGACCCGGAACGGGAAATTGTTGATGCGCTGCGCGAGCTCATTTTCTCATGCTTACCAGATATCGAAGAACGTTTAGCCTACAACGTTCCTTTTTATTATGCGCGTAAACGACTCTTCTTTATTTGGCCAAGTTCAATTCCTTGGGGCGGAATTAAAGAAGGAGTTTATTTAGGGTTCGTTCGAGGAAGTGAGCTTACTGACCCTCATGAAATCCTCCGTGTTGAAAAAGGCAAAACGATGGCGGGTGTCACCTTTCACTCAAAACACGACCTCTCAATCGAAGTAATCCGGCCCTTGATTGTTGAAGCAGCATTCCTCGATAATCCAAAAGGAACTTTTGGTACTTTTAGGCAATGAGAACAGTCCTTTTATTTCTTGCTCTGAGCGTCACTGCCCCATCCATAGCTCAATCCACCGGATGGTGGAACGAGTCGGTGTTTTACGAAATCTTTGTACGTAGTTTCTACGACAGCGATGGAGATGGCACCGGCGACTTTAATGGAATCACTCAAAAACTAGACTACTTAAACGACGGGGACCCCAATACCCAAACAGATTTAGGCATCACCGCCATTTGGCTCATGCCCATTCATCCTTCGCCGAGCTACCACGGGTACGACGTTACCGATTACTACGGCATTAATCCAGATTACGGGACTATGGCCGATTTCCAAAACTTTTTAACGGAAGCCCACAACCGTGGAATTAAGGTCATTATCGATTTAGTCCTCAACCACAGTTCTACCCAACACCCTTGGTTTCAGGCGGCACGAACCGGGGACCCCGTGTATCGCGATTTTTATCGCTGGTCTACTACTAATCCGGGGTATTCGGGACCTTGGGGCCAACCCGTTTGGCATCAAAATTCTTTTGACAACCAGCACTATTACGGCATTTTTTGGGATCAAATGCCCGACCTCAACTTCAATCATCAACCCGTCAAAGACTCTATTGCCGATATCATGGACTATTGGCTGACCGACATCGGTGTGGATGGATTTCGATGTGATGCGGTTAAACACCTATTTGAAAATGGAAGCCAGCTCGAGGATCAACCTCAAACCTTGGCCTATTGGCAAGAGTTTCGCGCGATCATCGATAGCATTAATCCGAATGCAATGGCCGTTGGGGAAGCTTGGACGAGTACCGCAAATGTGGTTCCCTATGCAACCAACGACCGCTTTAATTTCTGCTTCGAATTCGACCTGGCCAATGCCTTTCTTTACGGCACCAACGCGACCGACCCATTGGCCATTAGCAGCCAAATGAACAACGTAATCTCAAGCTACGATTCGTTGCAATACGCTACTTTTTTAAGTAATCACGATCAAAATAGGGTGTTCACGGAATTCCAGGGAAATGACGCTAAAATGAAAGCTGCAGCCGCTCTTTATCTCACTCTACCCGGCGTACCGTTTATCTATTACGGTGAAGAAGTAGGTATGGTAGGCCAAGGCGATCACCTCAATATTCGGAGACCGATGCAATGGAATACTTCTTCTTATGCCGGATTTACCTCGGGTACTGCTTGGCAAGGAGTCCCTCTAAATTACTTGAACTACAATGTAGCAACCCTGGAAAGCGACCCCAATTCGATCTGGAATCAATACCGAAAACTCGTTCACCTTCGCACAAACAATAATGCTTTAAAATGGGGAAGCTATTCAACTCAATTTACAAGCCATCCGAATGAGGTGCTCGCCTATGAACGATTGACACCGGGCTCCCTTTGGCTTGGAAATAATCAATATTTAATCGTTTCCAATCTCAATGATTCGTCGGTCATTAATTGTACCGTTGCATTAAGCAACACGCTTGAAGGAGAGCCAAATTTGTATTTTTCTGATGTTCTATACAACGAAACTTTTCAAGCAACGCGTTCTTCAACGAATCCAGGATTGGTTTCCATCGATTCTATTCCACCCTACACCACCCTCGTTTATGAAATTTTCCCCACTTTTTCAGTCGAGGAAGGCGCTTTTAATAAATGGACGCCTTATCCGAATCCAACCGCTGGGGTATTGCGTATCCAAATAGAAGCTGAAGGGCCCAAGAACGCCGTCGTTTTAGATGCTTTGGGTCGTTCTGTTCTCCAATCCGAAATTGAGAATAATGAGCTTTCCGTTCTCGGCCTCCCGGCCGGATGGTACACCCTGCACCTTCGCAACGACCAACATTCGGAAATTCACAAAATTCTGATTCAACACTGATGAAAAGAACCGTTTTGGTGATCGGATCCATCATCGGAATACTTATGATTTTGCTCCAATTGAGCAAGTACTCCTTTTATCGGGGCGAGTCGTCCTTCGAGTGGTGGCTGACGGCTGTTCTCTTCTTCGCCCTAGCGGTCGGACTCTACCTCGGGAGCAAAAACAACAAAACTCCCGAACAAGCCAGTGAGCCCGATCTTAAAATGATCGAAAAATTGGGTATTACTTCGTGAGAAATGGAAGTGCTTCAAGCAGTTCAAAAAGGGTTATCCAATGCCGAAATTGCGGTCGAATTAAGCGTTTCGGAAACAACTATTAAATCTCATGTTTCCAATTTACTTGTTAAACTAGATGCAAAACGAAGAACGCAAGCCGTGGCAAATGCACTGAAGTGGTCCGTTCTCATCGAAAAATAACTCCTACTTTAGTAGGGTAAAGAAATTTCCTACTAAAGTAGGAGCCCCATTGCAGGCCAATTACAGACTTTCGTTCCAAATTCAAACACACTTCATTATGAACAATTCAATTATTCGATTTGGCGTCAGCAGTGGTTTAATCGGCGCCATCCTGTTCCTAGGACCATTCGTTATTGACCCCGAAATATCCTTCGACCCAGAAAGCATGGCCCGCGGAGAAATCCTTGGCTATGGGGCCATGTTCCTTTCTATGACCCTCGTATTCTTCGGTGTTCGAGCGCGCAGAAATGAAACCGAAGGGCCCTTCACTTTTCTCGAAGCACTCAAGACGGGTATCCTAATCACGCTAGTTTCCGTACTCGTTTTCTACCTTGGAAACGTCGCTCTTTACGAATTCATTAACCCCGATTTTCTAACTACTTTTTTTGAGGGATATCGCGAATACTCCATAGAAACGGGAGTCTCTGAAGAAGAAATCGCTCAAATGGACGCGAGTAGCACAATGTTCACAAATGGCTGGCTATACGCCATCCTGATGGCCTCTTCCACTTTATTAATGGGCCTTGCCATTTCTTTAATGAGCGCCCTTATCCAAAAACGTAAATAAACTATGAATCCATTCGAAATGGATGTCCACTTCAGGTGGTCCGACCTCGATCCCAACTTCCATATTCGCCACAGCGTGTACTACGATTTATGCGCACAATTGAGAACCATGGCCTTTCAGAATATTGGGTTTTCACTGGAGTTTTTTGCTAAAAATAAAATCGGTCCGGTGCTCTTTCGCGAAGAATGCAGTTTCCGGAAAGAGCTCCATTTTGGCGATGCAGTAAAGCTGAAACTCGAAGTAATCCGATTGGCAAAAGACGGAAGTCGGTTCAGTGTGGTCCATTACTTTATGCGCGATGATGTGGTCTGCGCAACTTTGACCATCGACGGCGCCTTTATGAATACCGAACTTCGAAAGTTGACTGCTTTGCCCGATGAAGCCATTCCATTTCTTAACAAAATACCCAAGGCGGAAGCCTTTGAATGGGTCACTCGCTAATGCCTTCAAAAGGAACGAAAATACGATTGGGGAACCCACATGACTATCCTTCCGTGAAGGAAGTATTCCGCGCCTGTATTGACCAAGGCCCGGAAGAATTCTACTCCGAAGAACAACGCTCAGCGTGGAAAGAAAGCATCGAAAACAAAGAGCGCTGGCATCGTAAAATGCGCGACGACTATTTCCTCATTGCCGAAAATGAATCGGGTTCCGCAATCGGATTTGCCTCTCTTTCGTGGGACGGATATTTAGACACGCTGTACGTTCATCCGGATTTTCAGCGCCAAAAAGTGGCTCAGGCACTCTATGATTCCATTGAAAAAGAAGCGCGAAACAAGAACTACGACCGCATCTATTCCGATGCCAGTCATTGGGCCAAGCCGTTTTTCGAGGCAAATGGTTTTCTTGAAATTGCTGAAAACGAGGTAGAAAGAAAGGGCATTAAGCTGACGAATTTTCGGATGGAACGCCATATTTGAACCCGTCCATTTTTGTCATCTTTCCACTTCCAAATCCTATCTACTTTTAGTACCTTTTAACTTCATCAATTTTAATAGATCATGATCGGGTTTATATTACTAGCAATACTAGTTCTCCTAGCTATTGCCTCCTTCTTTGTTGTAAAGCAACAAACTTCGGCCGTTATTGAACGCTTCGGAAAATTTCAATCGATTCGTTCTTCCGGGCTCCAATTGCGCATTCCTTTTGTCGATCGAATTGCGGGCCGACTCAGCCTGAAAATTCAACAACTGGACGTACTCGTCGAAACAAAAACCAAAGACGACGTCTTCGTGCGCATGAAAGTTTCGGTTCAATACCAAATTAAACAGACACAGGTATACGATGCATTTTATCAATTGAGTGATCCCGTCGATCAAATAACCTCGTACGTTTTTGATACCGTTCGGGCCGAAGTACCAAAGATGAAGCTCGACGATGTGTTCGAGCGCAAAGACGATATCGCCATTGCGATTAAACGGGAACTACAGCAGGCTATGGAAGATTACGGCTTCAGTATTGTGAAGGCGCTAGTGACCGATATTGATCCCGATCAAGAAGTGAAAATTGCCATGAACCGAATCAATGCCGCAGAGCGTCAAAAACTAGCCGCAGAGTACGAAGGTGAAGCGGAACGAATTCTAATTGTAGCAAAAGCGAAAGCCGAGGCCGAGAGCAAACGCCTTCAGGGTCAAGGAATCGCGGACCAACGTCGTGAAATAGCGAAAGGACTTGAAGATTCGGTCACCGTTTTGAACCAGGCCGGTATTAATCCGCAAGAGGCGTCCGCACTTATTGTAATTACGCAGCACTATGATACCTTGCAGAGCGTAGGCGAAAACGCAAACAGCAATTTGGTGATGTTGCCAAACGCGCCTAATGCGGCGAGCGATATGTTACAGAATATGGTGGCCAGTTTGGCGGCAACCAAGAATTTCCCGCCGGAGGCGGCTAATAAATAAATCTAAATGAAGAAGTTGTTCTTATTTCTCGCCCTCGCGGGCGGATTCACGGCTATGAGTCAGACCGTCATCAACCTCGACGATCGCGAAAATGCGCAAGAGCTTATTGATTCACTGGCCGTTTTTTATACTCCAGCACTCACTGCCGATTCAACCACCGGGATAATGAGTGCGCGTTACCTCGAATATGAAATGGAGTTTATAGAATGGCGCTTCGATATGTCTGCCTATTTAAACGAGCGCGATTTCTTTTGGAACGGTCCCACTAAATTGCAACTGTATGTATATGCGAAAGAAGGCGGAGAAATCGATTTCGTCCTCTATCAATTTGGAAATGGCTCTATGGATGAACAACGGTATTTTGCCTTTGGTCCTTTACTCGAGAAGTATGTGAAAGAACACAATATTCCTTTAAGTGAAAAAGCTTCGCAGCCGTTTTCGCAATGTGGCCCTGTAGTAATGATGGATTCTGATAAATAAACACCTTAAAAAATTGAGAACGACACTATTTGCTTTGTCGCTCGTCTTGGGCCTGAGCACCCAAGCGCAAGTAATAATTAATCTGGCCGAAAGCCCGAATGCCGAGCTCATCGACTCCCTAGACAATGCCTTTTCAACAGCGATGAATGTCGATCCTGAAAAAGCGGTCATGGGTGATCGGCCGGATGCATTCAAAAAAGAATGGGCAGGGTTTTTAAAAGGGTTCGCAACCTATCTCAACAAAAACGAATTTCACTGGGGAAAACCGACGCGCTCTTTTGTGCGCTTATACAGCGATGAAGAGGGGAACGTCCAGTATATCTTGTATAAGTTATTTGCCGATTCACTCACTGAAGAGCAACGCGACCGTTTTCCAGAATTGCTCGAAGCTTATTTAAAAGAGTCGCCTATTCCACTTGCAGAACCCGCAAGTAAGCGGTTTTCACAATGCGGGCCGGTTACCTTTATGGACGTGAATTAGAATATTTTCCAGACTCCTATATAGTGGGAAATGGCACCGCCCAATACAAAAACATGCCAAATGGCGTGATTAAAAGGTATTTTTTCCACGAGGTAAAACACCACACCGAGGGTGTAAAAAATTCCTCCGTATATGATCCATGAAACTTGTTCATCGGGTAATGAGCTCTGAAAAGAATTGGGAGCAGCAATGATCATCCAACCCATAGCCAAATAGATTCCCGTTGAAATTAAACGCCATTTCCCGGTAAAGAAAATTTTGAAAATCGTGCCGAAGGCAGCGAGCCCCCAAAGAATCCAAAGAAAGGTTTCTCGCACATCGGGTTCGGCAAAATGAACCAGAAAGGGTGTATAGGTTCCCGCAATTAGATAGTAAATACTAATGTGGTCCCAGATCTTCATCAAGCGCTTTTTGGCGGGCTCATGCTGATAATGATATAGAGAAGAAAAGCCGAATACCATCAAGAACCCTATGCCGTAAACCACCGCGCCGATCACATCAAGCTGGGTATAGGAGGGCGATTGAGTTATGTGCCAAACCAACGCAGGTAATGCGATGAGACCAAAAACGAAACCTGCAAAATGGGTCCAAACATTTGCTTGTTCGTGCGCACCTGAATATTCGCTCATAGAGATGTTTTACTGGGCAAAAATAAGAGAATCGCCGCAAGATACGCGAACCAAATGACGGGTTTGATTATTCCAGTCTAATGGTGACCGATGATCCACATAAGAGAGTGATACTTTTTTCCCAGCAACAAAGCTGTTTAATTCATTCGCGTTGAAACCGAGCTCTTCCCCTCTATTGATGTAATACACGGTATCACCGCCCCATTCGGAAATAAACTGAATATCCTTGCTCGAATTTAATCGTACTTCGGATACCCCAACTTCGACCGTTCTTGTATTTTCCGGTGTAGGTTCTGGAACCATAGCGAAGCCGATAAAGAATAGACCTAGAATAAAAAGCAACGTAAACCCTATAGCACCAAAAGCGAGCATCTTCATATCTGTAGTTTTTCATTGTAACGAAAGAGATGTTCTTTTTAGTGCATTCCCTACATTTATATGACAACAAGGCTTATGCATCAACTATCTGAAAAAGAGATTGAAGAGCTTCTAAAACACCCTTCTAAGGTAAAAATGAGGCACGTGATCGATCGGTTTCTTGACGACGAATCGTTCCGACCCTCAATTGTAGATCTTGCCGTAGGTAAAAACCACCCCTATTCGTGGCGAGCCGCTTGGGTAATGAAGTTCGCCGCTCGGGAAAAACCCGAATCTTGGTACCCATTTCTCGAAGTGATCACCGAAACTTTGCCCGAAATGGAAACGCATCAGCAAGTAGGGTGTTTTATCCGTGAACTTATTCCTATGCCTTTGAACGACGAACAGCGGGATCGACTTTTGCAGCGCTCTCTGGATGAATTAGAAGGCGTTCAAGAAGTAGAGTATTCGAAAGCTTATGCAGTAGAAGTGTTGGACAAATACGTAGTTGATTTTCCCGAATTAACGCGTGAATTCGCTCTATTTATCGAAAGAGCATTGGAAAATACCGAGCATGCCTATTTTAGAAACAAGGCGATAAAAATTCTTAAGAAATGGAAGAAAAAATATCCGGAACACCTCGCAGAATAAAGGACACGTTTTACCCTTCAGGAATTAATATCCCCTTGGCTATTTTAGTTTTTGGACCCTTAATTGGGTTTTCCATTCTCGCAATCGTCGATGAAGAGTGGTGGGCTTTCTTAATTCTGTTCGTGTGTTTGGCCTTCAGTGCCTACCTGTATGTATCTACATTTTATGCCATTACTGAGAATGCAGAGCTTGTGGTTCGGTCAGGACCCTTTCACAATATTCGGATACCCGTGAAGAAAATCAGGAAAATAGAATCGTCCGGTACCCTTATGGCCGGACCCGCACTATCAATGAAACGAATCATTGTTTATAGCGATCAAGATTCTGTGGTTATTTCTCCCAAAGAAAAACAGAAATTCATAGACCATCTGCTCGAGCTTAATCCGGAGATCGAAATACAGTAGGGGCGATAGTTCAGAGTTTTTAATTCATAGTTCAGAGTTGTTAGTTCAGAATTAGGGGGCAGGCATACAATTCGATATTTTGCTGCTTATCGCGCCGTGAGTACTAGGAGAGAAAGGAGCGGAACTGCGAAACCGCTAAAGCGGGGAGAGAGCATAAACCGATTAGTTCGAACGGTTCCAATAGCGGGCTTTGTCCTCCCGGACGAGCGGGACAGGCTGTGACCGGAGGGATACGGGAGCAACTCTCGGTCGGTCCATAGTCCCGCCCGTGCAGTAACTAACGCGCAACCCTTTTATTACCTCAAAAGCGTAAGGGTTGTTTTTTCTTCAATGGTTCTTCCTTGGTCGCTGCGCGCTTTGACCACCACGAAATAGATGCCTTCTGGAGCATCAGACCCGTCCCAACCCGCAAATGTGTCGGCAGCACCGGAGTACTGAAACACAGACTCGCCCCAACGCGAGAAAATGGAGATGTCGATTTCAATCACCTCTTTTGTTAGGGGTAACCACAAATCGTTTTGGTTATCGCCATTGGGTGTAAATACATTGGGCAGTTCAAGCTCCGGGCAGCCCTCTATGAATACACGTACGGTATCCCAGGTTTCTTCGTACTTAAAATCCCATTGCGATAGGTAATACTCGGTGTTTTCTGCAGCTTCAACAGTTAGTGAGGTCGTTGTAGATAGGGTATCGCCATTCCCTTTGATCCAGGCGTAACGGTACTCGTTGTTTCGATACGGAGTCGAAAAAGTCACTGAATCGCCCACACAAGCCAATTGATCGGAACCTGCGTCCGCAACATACGTTTGAGCCGAGCAAGGGTAAAGCACCACGTTGTCGATGTAGTAGCCGGAGGAATAATAAGACTCTGGTGGATAATTCCATTGACTCGTAAACCAGCCAATGGTCAAATATTTCATTGTATCTGTAAAAACTACCTCCATGGACATTCTGCGCCATTGAGACTTTGAAAGCGTATCCATTCGGCCGAAGCTATATTGTGGAATAATTCCTGGATTGGAATAAACCGGCATTGTAAAATCCTCTTTACTGAAATATAAGTCAAGTCCAAAGTCCCAGTCTTCATCAGAATAATCAGCCAGCGACAAATCAAACTCAATTGTATAACATGTATTTGGGATGAGGCTTTGATTAATTCATGGCTGCACAGATTCGATAAGGAATTGCTTATTATTTTGATTTGCCCAATCAAGTAGAAAACCTAGAAATCCGTAATTAGTCCCAAACTTTGGTTCTTGAAATCCAACAAGATTTTGAGGACTATTAAAGCCCTGAATTGCACACGGACAAATTAAATCACTTGCCATAGAGAAAATTCGAGTTGCTCTTTCCCAGCCTAGTGCGTCATATATCCTCCCCGCTCCATGAACCTGTGAACATGGAACACTGTACTCTTCAAAGGAAGAGTTTACAATTAGGTTTTGACCATACACGGATGTCATCGTCAACATGGACCATACAAATAGTGGTAAGATTTTGCGATTTTTCATTTGAGCATTAGTGTATGTGACTCGACTCTACCGTTGTAGTTCAAAACCAATTGATAAATACCTGCAGCTGCTTCATTCCAATAAAAGCCGTATGCTTTACCTGAAAAAATCACTTCATCCGCATATACCGTTCTTCCGAATATATCGACTAGTTCAATAGACACGTGCTGGTCTTCTGATTTAAACATTTCATTACTCTCAATTACGATTCGTCCAGTGGTAGGGTTGGGATACAAAATCGAGCGGAATAAGGAATAAACTGAGAAATAAATAAAGGAATGAAAACTTTCGCTTTTCTAGTGTAGCCGTTCTTTTCTTTTCGTCCGTTAAAGGCTGGGACGAATCAATAAATGTTGTTTTTAGATACATAATGAAACATTTAAAAGTTAATACAGGAGCCACTAACCCGTAACGACTCTTTGTGGATGTTTCATGAGTTCAGTTCTAATGTAGCTAATTAAGGTACGTTTTCCAAGCTGTTCCAATTCAACTTTGAACCAGCCGCGGGTTGATCCGATCCATCGATCATTTGATTAAATCAGGAAAGGACATTTGCCCCATAGTTCAGAAGTGTCGGATCAAAGTCGTTGGTTCTTGTCTTCATTACGAACTATAAATTCAAAATTATAGCCTGTCCTCCCGAATCACTTCGCTCTCGGGACAGGCTGCATAATGCGGGAAACTAAATAAACCTTACTCAAACTCAATCGATGCTACCTCGAGTTCAAACGGACCCGGATTCTTGTCCGCCAGAATAATACCGACGCGAATAATCCCCCCCATTTGATCGGAACTAGGGGCTGAGTTGCCCATATCACCCATTCTTGAAATTCGGAAATCAGAAATGGGAATACTCAATTCGAGCCATTTACCTTTTTCCGTTTTCATTTTCACTTCATAATTGGGCAGGTACCAAGCTTTGGTGTCGTCAAGGGTTAATTTATACTCCCTGCCATCACCTTTTAGACGAACTTTCACCTTTTTAGCCTTGGACAAATCGAACTGTCCCCACGGACTTCGAATAGCCGCAAAGCCACCGTTATTCTCTAGGGAAAGATTTCCCTCAAAGTGCAAACCCTTTTTCGAGAATTCTATTTTACCCGACGAGCGACCGCCCATAACCCCATCTAATTGTACCGACCAATTTTGAGCTTCCTTTTTTGTGAAATCCATAGCCACCTGAGAAGGAACGAGCGCAATAATTAAGCTAATTAGTAAAGTCTTCATTTTCAGCATTTAGAACCTCAACAACAGCAACCCTAGGGATTAAGTTCACGAAAACTGATAATGATCATTCTTTACCTATTGAGAGAAACCGTACTTTGTTTTACTAATACGAATACATGTTTACTGCCGAAGAACTAGCGGGACTTGCAAAGCGTTCAGATTTGCAAAAGTTGGCCGCAGAAAAAAATATTGACTTTAGTAAAATCCATCGCAATCTTCGTTACGAAGAAGAACTATCGAGGCTTCAAGCCGAAATGGTGAATCTACAGCACATGGTTTCTAAAAAGAAAATGCGCGTCGCCATTTTATTTGAAGGCAGAGACGCCGCCGGCAAAGGGGGCGCCATCAAGCGATTTAAAGAGCATTTAAATCCTCGATCGAGCCGCGTTGTCGCTCTATCAAAACCCACTCCCGTGGAGCAGGGCTCCTGGTATTTTAGAAGGTACATTCGCGTACTTCCAGAGCCTGGAGAAATCGTTTTCTTCGATAGAAGTTGGTACAACCGAGCAGTCGTTGAACCCGTAATGGGATTTTGCTCCAAGTCACAGTACGAACTCTTCATGCGGCAGGTACAAGAATTCGAGCACATGCTCTACGAAGACGGTGTGATTGTCATCAAATTCTGGTTTTCGATTTCTAAGGAAGAGCAAAAAAGCAGGTTCGCCTCACGGCTCGATAACCCCTTAAAGCAATGGAAATTTAGTCCGGTCGATATGCAAGGCCAGAAATTGTGGGACAAATACACCCACTACAAAGAAGAAATGTTTTCACGAACACACAGTGCCTTTAGTCCGTGGATTATCGTGAAAGCCAATAATAAGCGCACGGCCCGTTTGGAGAGCATGCGATATGTATTGAGTCAATTCGACTTCACGGGCAAAAAGAAAGCCCGGACCACTCTTCTGCCCGATCCCAATTACGTTCAACGCTACTACCGTCAATTAGAGCAAATCGATATTTAATATGAAAGCAGAAGATTTAACCCCCAACGATGTTGCCCTTTTGAATACCAAAATTGGGTTAAAATATTTAATGGCCGATAAAAAAATCGATTTGGAGCGTTCCTTGCGATTAACCAAATACGAGCATCGATTGCGCGAGCTGCAAGTGGAACTTATCAAACTTCAGACTTGGGTTATCGAAGAAGGGAAAAAAGTAATTATTCTTTTTGAAGGTCGCGATGCTGCTGGGAAAGGGGGAGCGATCCGCCGGTTAACGGCGCATATAAACCCACGCCATTACCGAATTGTCGCATTGCCAAAACCGACGGAAGAAGAAGACGGCCAGTGGTATTTCCAACGCTATGTGAATAAGCTTCCGAAGGCCGGCGAAATTGTATTCTTCGACCGAAGTTGGTACAACCGGGCCGTAGTAGAACCCGTCAACAACTTCTGTACGGATAATCAGTACGAGATTTTCATGGGTCAAGTAAACGAGTTCGAGCGTATGCTGGAAGAATCGAATATTCACCTGATTAAATTCTATTTCAGTATTTCCAAAGAGGAGCAAGCAGAGCGCTTTACCGAAATTCGGAAAAGCCCCTTGAAAAAATGGAAAATGAGTCCGGTCGATGAAGCCGCCCAAGACTTATGGGATGAATACACCAAGTACAAAGAGGCGATGTTCGCCAAAACGAACATTCCAACGGCCCCATGGATCATTATTCAAGCCAATAAAAAAACCGAAGCGCGCGTCGAGGTAACGGAGCATATTTTACGCACAATTCCCTACGCCGATAAAGGTGAGGTGTTGTACCGCGATTCCAATACGACGCCAAGCCCCACTTAAAAAAGTATCTTTGTACCTCATATCAATCGTATGCGGTACCAAGTATTCTCTTTCTTGAGCGGCTTAAACAAAGCAATTTTACCGATGCTTTGGAAAACCACCGAGCTCGATAAGCTTACCAAAGTTCAAATGGCCATTTTGGGCTGGAAACGGTATGTAACTTTTGAGTATCTCGATGCAAAAAAGAACCGTTAACCTTCTAATTTCGAGGTTATGAGTTCAAGCAATAATTCGAAGTACGACCTCATATGCGTTGGCGGCGGTGCCGCGGGTTTTTTTACCGCCCTTCAACGGGCGGAACATTCCCATTCACCGACTCGCATTCTCATCCTCGAAAAATCGAACGGAGTTCTGGGCAAAGTAAAAGTCTCGGGCGGGGGACGTTGTAACGTGACCCATGCCTGCTTTGACCCGCAAGAAATGGTCACCTTTTACCCGAGGGGAAACAAAGAACTTCTCGGTCCCTTTCATCAATTCCTTTGCGGTGACATGATGGGCTGGCTCGATGATCACGGCGTGCCCACCCACATCGAGGAAGACGGCCGCATATTTCCTACTTCAAACAACTCACAAACCATCATCGACTGCTTTCAAGAACAGGTTCGCTTGCACGGAATAAAAGTGAAAACGGGCGAAGGTCTTCAAACCTTAAAACAAGACGATACCGGTTGGGTAATCAAAACGAACAAGGGAACCTACCGCAGCAAAAATGTGATGATGGCCACCGGATCGAGTCCGAAAATATGGGGCTACCTCGAAGCGCTTGGCCTGCCCATAATTCCTCCTGTTCCTTCTCTTTTCACCTTTAATATTCAGCATGCTTTAATTGATGGCCTGCCCGGCTTATCGGTTCCCAACGCCTCGGTTCGTATTGTGGACACTGCTTATGAAGAAAGCGGTCCCTTGCTCATTACGCACTGGGGATTAAGTGGTCCGGCCGTATTGAAACTCAGTTCCCGAGCTGCCCGTAAATTGCATGGAAACGGATATAATTTTAAAATATCGGTGAGCTGGATCGAAGAAGATGGCGATATAGTGAAACGTGAATTGGCTCGATTGCGCAAAACGTCGGGCGGTAGTTTGGTAGTAAAAAACGCGCTTTTCGGGCTCCCAAAACGACTTTGGGAACGCATTTGTCATCGGGCCGGGATAGGCCCGGAAAAATATGGCGATTTAAACACAAAAAAGCTGGAGGCGCTAGAAACGCTGATGACAGATTGCGTTTTTACGGTAAACGGTAAAAGCACCTTTAAGGAAGAATTTGTAACCGCAGGCGGCGTAGACACCAAGGCTATAAACTTCAAAACCATGGAGGCCAAAAACTTTCCCGGGTTGTACTTCGCCGGTGAGGTACTCAATATCGACGCCCTCACGGGCGGATTCAATTTTCAGGCCGCGTGGACAGAAAGCTACATTGCGGCGAAAGGGATGACCAACGATTCCAGAAGCTGAACAAGAACTCGTGATAAAGGGCTAACTTCATCTTTTAAATCGCACCGGCTTGACGAAAGAAGAAATTGCACAGGAACTTATTGAACGCTATGCGCGCTTTGCGAACATGGTGGATGCTTTAGGCGAATCATTCGACAAAGCGCCCGAAGGGAAATGGACGCCCGGGCAACAACTTGAACATTTAGGTAAATCGGTTAAACCGATTGCGCAAGGTTTGCGATTGCCCTATTTCCTTTTGAAATGGAAATTCTGGACCGCAAATCGACCCAGTAGAACCTACGACGAGGTGGTAGCGAAGTACCTGAATAAAATTCCAAAGGGATACATACCGGGCAAACAATACTTGCCCGCACCGGTTTCTATTGAAAAGAAAAGCGACCTCAAACGCGGATTGGATAGAAGCGTTCGATCAATTGCGCGCTCCTTGAATAAGATGAGTGAAAAGCAAGTAGATGAATTGGTACTACCCCATCCGCTGATCGGTCGAATTACCCTGCGCGAAATGATGTATTTCACACTGTACCACGTAGATCACCATTACGCCAATGTTCAGCGCGATCAAAAAAACTTGAGTTAATATGAACTGGAATGACGTTGTACACTATGCCCAAAAAGGATCTCCCGAGCCCACCCGACGTGTGGAAAAATCGGAAGAAGAATGGAGGGCTCAATTGACTCCCGAGCAATTTCGCATTGCGCGTCTCAAAGGAACCGAGCGCGCCGGATCAGGTGAGTATTGTGAAATTCACGAGGCCGGAAAATACAATTGCGTATGCTGTGATGAAGCACTGTTCGACTCAACCGAAAAGTTTTCGTCGAACTCTGGTTGGCCCAGTTTTACCGAGCCGGTTTCCGAAGGAGCCATCAAATACGAAAAAGACGTTTCGTTCGGCATGGTGCGCGTTGAAGTAATGTGCAATGTATGTGATGGTCACTTAGGGCACGTGTTCCCGGACGGCCCGCCACCTTCAGGTTTGCGCTTTTGCATCAACAGCGAATCGTTGCGCTTGGCAAAATAGCGAAGAGACCGAAGCGAAGCATTCGTATCAATGAAGGATTCATCGGCCCGATAGGGCCTTCTCTAAAGAAAAGAGAATAACTACCTTTTGCCTATGAATACCATTGGAAATATTATCTGGTTCCTTTTTGGAGGATTCCTAGTTGCCCTCGAATACTTAATCTCCAGCATCTTGATGATGCTTACAATTGTAGGTATTCCGTTCGGATTCCAAACACTCAAATTAGCCGGACTTGCCTTATGGCCATTTAACAAGGAGGTGATATCAACACCGGCTGCGGAAGGTTGCCTATCCCTAATAATGAATGGTTCTGTGGATCTTTTTGGGCGGCATCTGGATCTGCATTACCCACCTTATTTTCGCCCTCCTTTTCACCATTACGATCATTGGTATTCCATTTGCAAGGCAACACGTGAAACTGGCCCGACTTGCATTTGTGCCTTTCGGATTACGAGTAGTTCCTAAATCATCTATTTCCGGAAACCTTTAAAGAGAATTCCAATGCAGTTCATCGTACTCTTGCGTGGAATTAATGTAGGCGGGCACAATAAAATTAAGATGGCCGAATTGCGTGCGGCCCTGTCTCGGGCCGATTTTTCCGCAGTGCAAACCTATATCCAAAGCGGGAATATCATTCTCGAAACAAAAAATTCGGATCCAAAAAAGATCGCCTCAAAAGTCTCCGAAGTAATTCAGTCGAATTTTGATCTTAACGTTTCCGCACTTGCTTGCACCCGCGATGAAATTCAAGCCGTTTTAAAAAACAATCCTTTTCAGAGTGATCGCTACGAAGAGCGCCGCCAATATTTTGCCCTGCTTTTTACAAAGCCGAATCCAGAAACAGTCGAAAAAACGGATTGGAAAAAACACCCCAATGAAGAACTCGTTTTAAAAGATCGAGTAATGTATCACTACGCAGCCTTAGGTGCGGCAAAGTCTAAGTGGAATAATGCTATTTTAGAAAAAAAATTGGCCGTTTTATCGACTACCAGAAATTTAAGAACCCTCCGAAAGCTCATTGAACTGAGCTCAACTGATTCAAAGCCATGATTGCATTTATTACCGGAGCAACTTCCGGAATTGGCTCCGCCACAGCACACAAACTAGCCGCCCAAGGCTATCAAATTATTGCCACCGGAAGAAGAAATGATCGCCTAGAAGAAATGGAAAAAATGTGGACAAACAAGTATCAACTCCCGTTGATTCCCCTTTGCTTCGACGTCCGCGATCGAGCAGGTGTATTCGAAGCTATTGAAGGTCTCGATAAAGACTTAACCATTGACGTACTCATAAATAATGCCGGTGGTGCTCTCGGTAGAGATTCGTTCGACCAAGCCGATATCGACGATTGGGATACCATGATCGACGCGAACGTTAAAGGTCTCCTCTATGTAACTCGCGCCGTTTTGCCCCGCCTAAAGAAAAGTACCCGCCCTCATATTTTTAATATTGGCTCTACCGCGGGAAAAGAGGTTTATGCCGCCGGAAATGTTTACTGCGCCTCTAAATTCGCCGTGGATGCTTTATCAAAAGCGATGCGAATTGATTTGTTAGAAGACGGAGTCAAGGTTACCCAAATAAACCCCGGACTTGTTGAAACGGAGTTCTCCTTAGTTCGTTTTAAGGGAGATAAAGAAAAAGCAAACGCTGTTTATGCAGGTTATCAGCCATTAGTTGGAGAAGACATTGCGGAAGTAATTTCAAGTACCTTAAAAATGCCTGCCCATGTTTGTTTGAATGATATCGTAGTTACCGCAACAGCGCAAGCAAATAGTTTTTATTTGAATAAAAAATAAGGCGTCTACCCATTCAAAAATCGATGAGAAAAATTAGGCCTCTTCTTTTAATAGCCCTGATCGCCATCCTAGGAGGGAGTGTTATTGCCGTCAATTACTGGCGAGATACCCTTGTCGCATCGCTCTTAGAAGAGGCGAATGGAAATATTTCAGGGCGTATTGAATACCATAAGGTGCACCTTTCAAGTATTCGCGAATTTCCTCTAATCTCTCTTCGGTTTAATGACATTGTACTCTATTTAAACAAATCAAGGTCGTCGAATGACACCGTTGCTTTCGTCAATGAAATGTTTCTGCTGGTCGACCTGAATTCTACTCTGGACGATTCGTACGATATCAGCGAAGTTCGATTAAACGGTGGGCAAGTAGTTCTAGAAGACAAACTCGATGGCAAACTCGGCATCGAAGAAGCTTTGTCTTCAAACGCCCAACCCGATGCAAGGGACCCAAAACCAAAAAGGAGGTTGGTCCTGACTATAGATACGGTTAAAATTAAGGACTTCGAGTTTATCTATCGAAACCAGCGATTTAAAGATGAGCTCCGATTGAATATTGAAGAGTTAAACGCAGGATTCGAACAAAGGGGCGATTCAACCATTGCAAAAGCTTTCTTAGTTACCGACCTTCAAGAAAGGTTCAACCGAACAGATTCGCTTCATCAAGGGAAACGCATTGAGGCGAAAATCAACGCCCAAGCCCACGTTTTAGTCACCCGCGAGTGGCTTCAGTTAGGGCAAATTGACTTCCGTGCAAAAGACGCCGTTTACTTCACCGATGCAGAAAATATCACCTTGGGATCTGCGCACATCCTGAGCGATTCTTTGAGTTTTCAATTGAGACAAGGAGTCTCATTTTTCAATGGACTGAGCATGTCTGGCCAACTATCGTTCAATGACTTCGCTTTTAAACAATGGAAGATTCCAAGAACCGAAATTCCGATCGGTGTAAATCACGGAGAGTATCGGTTCACTCCTCAAACAAAAAAGTGGTTCGGAAAAGAAGCAACAGGAGGCACTATTCGTATGCGACCTTTTGCCGAAACACCTTCATTCCAAATAGACTATTTAATTGAGCAGTTCGATATTGAAGACCTCATGGAAAGCACTCTTGATTCAATTCCGTTCTACGGCAAGGCGTCTTTCGAAACCCACTTGAATACGAAAGGCGACTCAAGAGCGGAGCTGCTGAATAATTTAAATGGCACTCTGCGTTTATCGGGCGAAGACTTGGTGCTGACCGATATGGATATCGATAAATTTATTCGTCGTTTCCAGCGTAGTCAGAATTTCAACCTAGTCGATGTTGGTGCCGTATTGATTGCGGGACCTATCGGGTTGGCAGCTACAAAAGGCGGCGCGTACGCTTCCCTTGCCCTATTTAGTAAAGGCGACACCACCTTTGTTCCCAATTTCTTAAGTGATTTGAGCATTGAACGAGGAGAAGTGGCGCTCAGCGATGTCGCCTTCGCTACTCATGAGTCGCGGATTTCTTCAAGCGGATTCATTGATCTAAGTAAAGACACATTGGCTGTGAGCATCGACGTAATTAACAACCAGGGCTGCAGCATTATTGGTCAGCAAATGACCGGTTCGCTCGAAGCACCTGAAAAAAGCAAAGTACAGGTGGTTAAAACGCTTCTAGGTCCAATTAACAACCTATTGATAAACATCAAGGTAATTGATTGCCCGGTGGTTTATTCAGGATCCGTTCCGCCACCTGAGCCCAAAAAAGGTAAACTACGGCTGCGAAAATCTACGTCTACAGAACAGTGATCGGGCCCGTATATTGTCGGTTATTCGCTTCTTTTAAAACGATCCAATAAGATCCGGCCGCGAGGCCGCTAACATCAATACCCTTTGTGGCGTCAAATTCCCCTTTTTGAATCACCTGCCCATTAGCTCGCACAATTTCGTACTGGCCCTCACGGGCCGATGCGTCTTTCCAAAAGATACGATCCGTCACAGGGTTAGGGTAAAAAGCAAGATCGAGCCATTCAATTTCGGGTAAATCTACCGTGGCGGGCTGACAGTTATTGAAGTGAGGAGTATGCAACGTTCCATCGATAACAATTGCCTCATCTCCCGTTTGATACGGCAAATACGCAAAGTAAAAGAGCATCATTTCATCCGTTGTAGCATCGCCCAAGTTCACTTGAACAGGCGGATTACTCGGGTTGTTTGGGTTCGAGGCCGTATTGTTGTAGCGGGCGTAACCGTGTAATTCTGTTCCGGCCGGGAGCTTCATTGGACTCCTAAAATTATACTGCCCCTGCCATTTAAAATCCCAATTCGGAATATCAATAAGGGGAATAGTATCGCCGTTAGGCTTTACTGCAAAGGCCCACATAGCCTCGCAAATTAAATGTGCATGCGGAGCAACACTTAAAAAAGTTCGGTTACCCGCCCAATTGGGAATAACGTATTTCTGATGAAACGTTTTTACTTCGTTTGGCGCCAACTGCAGCCAGCCATTCTGCATGGAGGTTACATGATTCAATAATGGGTCAAACGAAACCGTGCGCAATGGGGTTGGACTCAACTTCACATTGATTCGCGTAGAATCGAGAATTCCGGTTGATCCGAGAGGATAATGCACCTGTATCACCAATCGAGAATTCGGATTCAACGGAAAACCCATTCCAGCCGGCAACAATACTGGGTCGGACCCCGGAACCCAGGCGGAAATTAATTCAGATGCATTGGATCCCGTGCCTCCAAAGTTCGTGTATCCAGGACCTGGATCTTGGGCGTCTAAATTAACCGGTGTTTGAGTATCGTCGCTAAACACTAAAACGTGGTGAACGATGTTCGTGTTTCCCGGGATTACTTCTATTCCCGTAATCCATTCGTCTTGTGTGAGGTTTAAATCGAGTACGAAACATCGGTACTCGTCTTCTGTCATAGTGGGTAGCGTATAATCGGGCATCCGAACGGTTAAATCAACTTGCCCTAAAGCCGATGTATTCGAATACGTTGGAGGTGCCGGGGCTTGGCTCAAATCCCCAGAAGGCATTCCGTTATTTACCCATTCCACAATTGCATTCCGCTCATCGTCACTCAAAAGGCGTTCGTGGGCATAAGATTGATAGTCTTCATTTGGGGGCCAAGGTGGCATTTGTCCTGAACCTACCGCGGCACCCAAGGCCGATCCAACTGCGACGGCGTTGGAATAGTCGGTTAAAGGAAAATGACCTGCTCCATTTGGATTATGACAGCTGGTACAATGACTGTAGATGATGCAGGCGATATCATCGGTCCAGGTGAGTGAGGTTTGACCACTACTGGGAAAGTAACATATTACAGCGGCGAAAAAAGGGAGTAATCTTTTCATTTTGAGCAAATTGACCAACAAGGTAGAGAAATCTTGAATAACAACATGTTAACTTTTATCTTCCCCTATGAACCTATTTCCCTCGGCAATCATACTTGGAAGAAAACAAACAATGAAAACACGACTCATACTCCTAACGCTTATCGCTGGCTTCCTTCTTTACGGAGCGCAAACGAAACCCGGCCTAACAACCGAAACCGAAGATGTTCCACGCTTCACTTATGTGCAGCACGAGGCATCTTGGTACAAAGATCAAATGATCGCTTGGAAAGAGGTTTTAGATGTGCAGCCAAAAAATGCCTCAGCTTGGAAAAACTACTTCTATGCCCACAGATACTACAAGCTAGCAGGAGGTCAAGATCGCGAAGGAACACCTCAAGAAATTCTTGAAGAAATGAAGACCCATATAGATGGAACATGGGAGTATCTGCGCTGCTCTTTGTTCGAAGTTGAAAGAGGTCAAGCCGAACTCGACGTAGTTGCTCAAATGGAGGTTCTTCGTCCCGAAATCGATCCCGATTTATACGGCTCATATATCACCGCGTACGAATGGGTTGGGCAATGGGACAAAGCCAAGGAAAACTATAAAGCCCTGGCCGAATCGAATCACTTTTCGCCGGCCTTGATTGAATGGAACTACAATATGCTGATGTCTTGCGCAGAAAACGCCATCCTTATTACTGCAGGTGATAACGATACTTATCCCTCGCGTATGTTACAAGAAGCGGCGGGCGTACGAACCGATGTGTGTGTTGTCAACCTCAGTTTGTCTATGGTTCCATCATGGCGCAACGATATGTTTGAGCAATGGAACGTGAAATACAATGAATCCAACCTAGCTTTAGATCAAGGCTACGGCCCTTTTGCGTACTCCTATTTTGATGAATTGGTCCGCGCCAATCCGGATCGGCCCGTTTACTTGGCTATTAGCACACCCAAATGGATTGTAGACCGTATACAAGACAGTCTGTACAACGAAGGTTTGGCCAATCGATACAGCTCAACGAAAGTGAAAAACATGGTTGCGCTAGAAACCAATTGGTTCGAACGTTTTCATACTGATTACCTCGATCTATATTTAACTGCGCAGCACCATCCGCAGGTGAGCGTCACGATCCCCAACGACATGAACTACTTACCCGCTTTAATGAGCTTACATACGCGCTTAAAGGGCGATAGAAAAGAGCAGGTCGAAAAAACGATGAGGAATATTTTGACAAGGGCGGGAATAGAAGGTGAATTAGATGCTTTTTTAAACGGTCATAAGTGATTGATACCGCTACAGATGAAGAGTTAATGATCATGGTTCAGCGCGGGGAGCAATCGGCCCTGCGCTGGCTCTATGATCGATACTATGAAAAGCTCCGGCGGCTGTTCTTTCGGCTTTCTGGCGGCGATTCGGACCTCGCTCGCGATTGCGTTCAGGAGGTTTTCTTAATTGTTTGGAATCGCGCGAGCAGCTATCAATTGCCGGGCGATTTTTCGGCGTGGTGCTTCACCATTGCCTATAACTACTGGAAAGAGCGCGGGCGTTCGGAGGTTCGGCGCCTGCGGCGCGATGAGTCCTTACCCCTGGAATCGAGCGGCGGTACTACTCAATTCGACTGGGAAGAGTTGATGGCCGGACTCAACCAGCAGCAGCGAGAATTGCTTTGGCTGCGTTTTGGCGAAAAACTGCCTATTGAAAGCATAGCGCGCATTCAGCAATGTCCGCCAGGCACCATAAAATCGAGAATGAATAAAGTCATGGGCCTATTAAAGGCTCGTTGGAACCATAAAGCACAATAACATGAAAGACGAATTTTGGACAAACAAGCTCCGAGGTAAATCTTGGAATACACTCAGTGAATCGGAAAAAAAAGAAGTGATGCAATGGACACAAAACGATGTGTTTATGGCGGAGGCTTTCGTTGATTTTCTCGCATTCAGAAATGGGCAAAATGAAAGCTACCACGAAGCAGAAAAAGCGCTCGACTGGAAAAAGTTAGAGTCAAAACTTGAAGCCCCGACGCAAGCCCCCGCTTTTTGGAATCGATCGATACCCCTTTATCAAGCATTGGCAGCGGCGGCTGTTTTGGCCATTGCCGTTTTCATTGCTACGGGCATTGAGCGCAAGTCGGATACGAATCCTCTTTTAGCCGATACTACTAGTTCGGTAAGCGTTGGCGAGTGGAATGAATTTCAAAAAGCCTTTGTAATTCCTTTGCCTTAAGCGACTGCCTTACGTATATCGAGGGTCTGGAATAAACGGAAGTTTTTCCAGAACGTGACAATCAATGGCAAAGCAACCAAACTCTTCGATTACCTTTCCGGTGATTTGATAAATTCCGCGTCCACGGAACGGGTATTTTTCCGCCTGCGGCGGGAAATGCACCGAGTCCATAAAATACCCCTGCTGATCGATCCACGTTCCAAAGTGCATTCGTTTGCCCGACTTAGTTCGGGTTTCTTTGATGGTAACGAGGTAGCCATACACCGTGATTTTCCGACCTTTAAATTTCGGAAAATCACGAGCTCCTAATTTCTGGTCGGGTAGCTCTTCTAACAGTTCATAAGGCGTCATCAACGGAAAGCCCAGTATTTCCATTTCGTCATAGGCCTCTTCAAAAGCACGCCCCTGGAGGGTCGGCAATCGATATTCTTTTTGCTCAATTTCAAAAAGCTCTTTTCGCTTGGGTTTCGCCTTGCCTTTACTCAAGTGCATATGCGCCTCCCACAGGAGTTCTTTTTTACTTTTCTCGGTGAATCGAAAAGCACCCACTCGAATCAAAAGACGCAACTGCTCCAAGGAAATAGATACGCGTTTCAGGAAATCTTTAAGGTCTTGAAAGGTGCCGCTTGCACGTCGCTCCGTTAGGAGCTGATCAATCGTCCGATGTTCCAAAGCCTTCATATGTTGAAACCCCAAGTACAACGACGAGCCGTAAATAGAGGTGGCGGTCCGACTCATATTCACGCATGGTGCACAAATTTCGGCACCACTCATACGCGCCTCATGTACGTAAAACTCGGTCCGGTAAAACCCGCCAAAATTATTAATCACGCCGACCATAAATTCGAGCGGATAATGAGCCTTCAAAAATAAACTCTGATAGCTCTCAACGGCATAACTGGCCGAATGCCCTTTCGAAAAGGCATAGCCCGCAAAGCTTTCTGTTTGCCGCCACACCTCTGCCGTCAACTCTTCTTTATAGCCCTTCTCGCGGCAATTGTTGAAGAATTTATCGCGCGCTCGTGAAAACTCTTCCCGCGAACGGTACTTGCCCGACATGCCGCGACGAAGCACATCGGCCTCCGCCAAAGTGAGTCCGGCAAAGTAATGCGCCACCTTAATCACATCTTCTTGATACACCATAACTCCATAGGTGTCTGGCATAATTTCCTGCATTACAGGATGTGCTTCTTTGCGCTTTTCGGGAAAGCGATGCCGGAGAATATACTCGCGCATCATGCCGCTTTGTGAAACTCCGGGCCGAATAATAGAGCTTGCAGCTACCAAGCCCGAGTAGTCATCCGTTTTCAATTTATGGAGCAATTGGCGCATCGCGGGCGACTCCACATAAAAGCAGCCCATGGTTCGGCCCACCCGCAACAGCTTTTTGATTTCAGGGTCTTGCTTGAATCCGGGGATATCGTGAATGTCGATGTCTTCTCCGCGATTTCGCTTCACTTCATCGAGTGTATCTCGGATGTGGCCCAAGCCGCGCTGACTCAAAATATCGAACTTGTACAAGCCTACATCCTCGGCTATGATCATATCGAAATGGGTGGTTTCAAAACCCTTGGGCGGAATATACGTGGCGGTGTAGTAGTGAATGGGGCGCTCCGAAATTAAAACCCCACCCGCATGCACGCTCAAATGACTCGGAAATCCGTGTATGTACTGACTGTAGCGCAACACGAGTTGTTCAATTTCATCGAGCTTTTGATTTTGCTTCACTTTGTACTGCAGCGAATCGATTTCACTTTTGGGCAGGCCAAATACCTTTCCCAATTCGCGAAGGACCGATTTAAACTGAAAAGTGATGTAGGTCGCCAGTAGGCTGGTCCGCTCTTTACCGTACTTGTTGAACAGGTAGCGCGTTACGTCATCCCGGTCGGTCCAGCTGAAATCGAGGTCAAAGTCGGGCGGATTCTCACGGTAGAGGTTGATAAAGCGCTCAAAATACAAGTTGAGTTCAATGGGGTCCACATCGGTAATACCCAAGCAATAGGCCACTACGCTGTTGGCACCACTTCCGCGCCCCACGTGAAAATACCCTCTATTCTTTGCGTACTGAATGAGGTCTTGACTAATCAAGAAGTAAGAGGTGTAGTCTTTTTGCTGAATGATATCGAGCTCCATTTGAATGCGGTCGAAAAGGGCGTCGTCTGGATTTTGATATCGGTAGCGCACGCCTTCATAGGTTAAGGCGCGTAACCGCGCGAAGTCTTCGTCGGCCGTTTTAGCGAGTCGTTTGAGGTTGTTATTGATGCCAAATGAAAAAGAAATAGAGCAGCGTTCGAGCAGTGTTTCGGCCTTCTCGAGCAAATACTCATGATGTCGATAGGCCTTGCGCAGGTCTTGCTTGTCGAGAAAATAGTGGTCGCTATGTCCCTCTTCCGTTTTGGGTAGTTTACTGAGGAGGGTGTTGTTGTCGATCGCTCTTAAGAGTCGGTGTGCGTTGTAATCGCGTTTGTTTCGAAAGGTGGCGGTATGAAGTGCCACGAGCTTGTCTTTCCGCCCGTTGAAGGGCGTAAACGGCAGGCGTGTAAGCTCCCTAAAATGAATACCTACGTATTCGTTGGGGCGCAAGTCGGTTGGAGCTTTATCGAGTGGGTAAATGACCGAAGCGTGTTCAAAAGCCGGGGCCCGAAGAGGCAGTTTGAGTTCCGTTTCATGAACCAAGTAGGGCGATAAAAATCGGTTGAGTTCGAGCCAACCGTCGTTGTCGTGTGCCAAAGCAACAAAGTGCTGATCGGCACCGATTCGGAAGTCGATACCCAATACCGGTCGCACTCCGTATCGATGTGCAATCCGCACAAAATTGAGTCCGGCCGAAGTATTATTAATGTCTGTAACAGCCAGTGTTCGGTAACCGTGAATTTGCGCCTGCTCTAAAAGCGCTTGCTCGCTCATGGTTCCGTATTTAAGACTGTAGTATGTGTGGTTGTTTAGCACGGGTTAGTTCAGGGTTTTTAGTTCAGAGTTCAGAGTTCAGAGTTTTTAATTGCTGACACCTTCGTGAGACACTTGAAACTCGTTGTTCGTTGTTCGTTGTTCGCGAAGTCCCGCCTATGCGGGATTGTTCGTTGTTTTTTTGACCCTAAGGGACAGGAAAAACTTTTCCTTCGTAGCCTTGGCCTCAAAGGCCGCACAGTGCAAAAGATTCACGCTTAAGTCTTATGGCCTACAGCCTCTTCGCGACTTATAACACTTATCACTGGCGCAGCCAGCTACTTTTAACACTTATAGCCCCGCACATGCGGGGTCACTTCTAACCTCAGCTTCTCCGGTTAGCCAAAAGCTCCGGCGGCCGACCATCGAACGGATTGTGCATTCGGCCAATGGTTCTTGCTCCCATGCTGACCGCTCGCTTTACAGATCCTTCGCCAAAGCGCCTTCGCATTTTGTCCATAGCCTGATACAAATTGATGAGCTCTTCGGTATCTTCAAACAAGTTGATCTGATGGCCTCCGCCAACGAGGTGACTCATACGCACGCCGATGAGTCGGACCAACAACCGGCGGTTATACAGTTTCTTGAAAAGCTCCTTTGCCTTATCGATCAAAATATGATCTGAAGAGGTATAGGGAATGCGCGCCTGCAAACTGTAGGTATTGAAATCGGAGTAGCGAATTTTCACCGTAATGCAAGCTGTTAGTTTATCGCCGCGTCGGAGTTGATACGACAAGTTTTCGGTCATCGCAACGAGTAAATCTTGCAACTTATAAACATCAATCGTGTCGCGCTGAAAAGTGCGTTCTGTAGAAATAGATTTGCGTTCGTGGTAGCCAATGACCGGACTATTATCAACGCCGTTGGCTTTCATCCACATATCGCGCCCGTGCTTGCCAAAAACCCGCTCAATCAACTCGAGCGGCATATCTTGAAGGGTGCGAACGAACTCCACACCCAAATCGCGCAGTTGACGATAGGTGACTGCCCCCACCATGGGAATTTTACGAACCGAAAGCGGCGCCAAAAACGGTTTTTCCGAACCGCTTACAATGTGCATATGACCGTAGGGCTTCCCTTCTCCGGTAGCCACCTTCGATACCGTTTTATTTGCACTTAATCCGAACGATATCGGCAAACCCGTCTCGTGTGTAATCTTTTGTTGTAGCTCTTTAACCAGCTGGTAACAACCAAAAAAACGATCCATGCCCGTTAAATCTGCGTAAAACTCATCTACCGATGCCTTCTCATAAAGCGGCACGTTTTCTTTGATAATTTCGGTAACGAGCTCCGAATATTTGCTGTAGTTCATTGAATTTCCGCGCAAGTAAATAGCGTCTGGGCACAGCATTTTAGCCTGTCGCATGGGCATGGCCGAATGAATACCGAACCGCCGTGCCTCATAACTGCACGATGCCACAACACCCCGATCACTTGTACCTCCAATAATTACCGGTTTCCCTTCGAGTTCCGAGTTCAGCAGGCGCTCTACCGACACAAAAAACGTGTCTAAATCAAAGTGTACAATACTCTTATCCTTCATTTTTTCCGAGCCTTTCTATTGAAATTAATTATTTTGACAGTATATTTGTCAATCTTGCGACAGTAAATTAGTCAAACAAAAAGAATATTCATCGCTCTGTTAAAAAGTTTTTCATGCCCTTTGGAAAGAACCTACAGCTCCTCCGCGAACGCCAACGGCTATCACAACAAGATGTGGCTCGCGAGCTGGAAACCTCGCGCTCTTCATTGAGCGCATACGAGCTCGGCTCGGCTCAACCCCCTTATACTATGTTGTTAAAGCTGGCCGATTTTTATCGGTTTTCCGTAGATGCTTTATTGCGCGAAGATTTATCTACCTGGAGCGATGCCCGTATTACTGCTTGGCAGCAGGATGCCGACCTCAGCGGTCGAAACTTGCGCGTACTCACCACCACCGTGGGCAGCGACAACGAAGAAAACATAGAGCTCGTAGACACCAAAGCAAAAGCGGGGTACACCACCGGATTTGCAGACCCCGAGTACATCGCCTCGCTACCTAGCTTCCGATTGCCCTTCCTATCTGATCAAAGAAAATACCGCGCCTTTCCCATTTCAGGAGACTCCATGCCTCCAGTACCCGATGGTGCCATCGTAATAGGTGAGTACGTTCAAGATTGGAAACAACTAGCCCCAGGAACAGAGTGTATTGTACTCACTCAAAACGACGGAATCGTTTTTAAACAAGTACATCTTCACGAAAGCTCACTGTTGCTCATTTCTTCAAATCCAGCCTACCAACCCTACCACGTCAACCTACATGAAGTTCGCGAAATCTGGAAATTCGAAAGCTATATCAGTCAGCAACTCGAGGCGAACTTTAGCAGCGACGGCGTTTGGACCCAAGCCATTCGAGAACTTCAAAAAGAAGTAGCCGCCATTAAGGCGCAAAAAAATGGTTGATAAAAGGGAGAGGCAAATGTCTGAGTATCACAATCCTTTTACTAACTTAACGGTGATAAAAACCTACGTACATGAATAAATTGCTACCCAAAACCCTGCTCTCGTTCGTCCTTATTCTTTGTACCACCTTCACTTTTGGACAGTCGAGAGATGCCTATTTAAAAGGTATTGAAAGCTGCCTCGAACGCAACAATAAAGCCTGCGCCATTATGGCCATGAAAAAATGCATTGAAACCTTCCCCGACGATCCGGGCAATGCAGAATTATACGCCCAAATGGGGCGGTTCTACGAAGACCTTAACCAAGTACCCAAAGCACTCGACTCCTATGAAGAGGGGCTAGAAAAGTTTCCGACCGACCCAGGATTATTGAGCGCTAAAGCAAGTGGGCTAGCAGCCTTGGGCTATTACAGCGAAGCTGTGGAGCTGTATTCTGGAGTTCTTCAAGAAGACCCCGGGAATAAATCGGCCCGATTAGGGCGTGCCGAAATGTATATCAATGCCTCCGAACTGGATGACGCCATTCAAGATTTAGAATACGTTCTCAGAGCAGAGGGGGGAAATGACCCAGATGTAATTCGATTGCTGGCCGAAGTAGAGTTAGAAAAAGACAATTTTGATGACGCCATGAATTACTGTAACCAACTAATCGTTGCAGAACCCAATAACGCGGTAGCCTACGAACAGCGGGCTCGAATTTTTAATGAAAAAGGAAATGCCGCGGCCGGACTTATAGACATCAATCGCTCTATTCAACTCGACAAGCAACGCGTGAGTCCGTATTTGACAAAAGGCAAACTACTAGAAGCGCTAGGACGAACAGATGAGATTTGTGGTACGGCGAAAGAGGCAATGAAAAATGAAATTGCCGAAGCAAGCTTGGGCAACCTCATGGTTTTCTGTAAATAATTAATCCTCAGAGTCTCCCGTAACTAAATCGAAATCGAGTTGTTTCCGGTTCAAGTCGGCCGACTTCACCCGGACCATAACCGTATCGCCTAACTGATAAATTTTGCCCGAGTATTCGCCTATGATGGAATAGCTGCGTTCATCAAAAGAATACACATCATCGTCTATTTCAGATAAACGAACGAGCCCTTCGCATTTGTTGTCGTTGATTTCTACAAAAATTCCCCATTGGGTCACGCCAGAAATAACGCCTAAAAACTCTTCGCCAACGCGACCGCGCATAAAGAGCACCTGCATGTATTTAATACTTGCGCGTTCCGCATCAGCCGCTAATTTCTCCCGTTCGGAAGAGTGTTCGCAACGACGCTCAAACAAATCTGATTCTGGATGCTTTTTACCCCCTTCAAGGTAGTATTGAAGTAGTCGGTGCACCATCACATCCGGATACCTTCGAATAGGAGAGGTAAAGTGCGTATAGTAATCAAAAGCCAATCCGTAATGGCCAATATTATCGGTTGTATAGATCGCCTTCGACATGGTTCGAATCGCCAATTTCTCAATCATATTCTCTTCTTGCTTCCCTTGGATTTCTTCGAGAATAGTATTTAAGGAGTTGGTGATTGTATTTCTATTAGTCAGCGTCATTCGGTACCCAAACTGCTTCACAAAATTGTTGAATTCAGAAACTTTGGCTGGATCCGGTTCGTCGTGCACCCGGTAGACCATGGTTTTATTGCTGAAAGTGCCTTCAGGCGTTCGGCCTACAAATTCGGCCACCTTTCGATTGGCCAAAAGCATAAATTCTTCAATGAGTTGATTGGCATCTTTACTCTCTTTAAAATAGACATCGAGCGGCTGCCCTTTTTCATCGAGATGAAATTTAACTTCGATCGAATGGAATGAAATAGCTCCTGCCTTCATTCTCTTTTTCCGCATAATTTTCGCGAGGCGATCTAGCAAATGCAATTCGTCTTCCATGTCCCCAGAAGCGCCTTCTATAATTTCTTGCGCATCGGCGTAGGCGAATCTTCGGTCGCTATTAATAACGGTTCTTCCAAACCAGGAATTCAATATTTGCGCCTCGTCATTCATTTGAAAAATGGCCGAAAAAGTGAACTTGTCTTCATTGGGCCGCAATGAGCAGAGTCCGTTCGAGAGCACTTCTGGAAGCATCGGAACCACTCGATCGACCAGGTAAACACTGGTTGCTCTGTCAAATGCTTCTTTATCTATGATATCACCCGGTTGCACATAATGACTCACGTCGGCAATGTGCACCCCTATTTCATAATTCCCATTTTCAAGAACGCGAACCGATAAGGCGTCATCAAAATCTTTTGCGTCGTGCGGATCAATTGTGAACGTAGTGATGTCGCGCATATCCCGGCGTTTCTTGATCTCTCCTTCGTCTAATTTCGTTGGAATGGCCGCCGCGGCCTCTTCCACTTCTTCTGGGAATCGATACGGAAGTCCATACTCCGCAAGAACCGCATGCATTTCCGCATCTGCTTCACCGGGATTACCCAAAATATCTACTACTTCCCCGAAAGGCGAAGTGGCCGACTCGGGCCAATCGGTCATTTTCACCAGGGCAATTTGGCCGTGCTTTCCCCCTTTTAATTTATCGAGGGGTATGTAGATGTCGACATGCATCCGCGGGTTATCCGGGACCAAGAAGGCAAATTGCTTTGAGATTTCAATTTTACCTACAAACTCCGTTCGCGCTCTCTCTATAATTTCCTCGACCTCACCCTCGGGCTTTTTATTTCTCCGACGGGCATGGGCATAAATCTTTACGTAATCGCCATGCAGTGCGTGTTTCATGTTACGCGGAGATACGTATACATCATCTTCATCTGTATTCTCCAAGGTGATGTACCCTCCGCCACTTTTCGTCATATCGACCCAACCGGTAAAATGGCGCTGATGCTTTTTCGCCATGAACTTACCGCGATCTATTTGTTCGAGCACCCCTTCTGCCGCAAGACTAGCAATTACCTGGACCACTAAATTGCGATCGTGCGCATTGGTAATGCCCAATTGGGCTGCAACTTGTTTATGATTGAGTGCCTTTCCAGAATTATCGCGATACACGCGAAGTACACGGCGTTGGTACTCTCTTTTTTTTCCTTTGAGGTTACCGCCTTTTTTATTTCTTGCCATATTTTCGAAGGTAATCATTTTGACGGCGCAATGGCTCATCGGGCCGTTAGGCCCAAAAAAATAGTATCTTCATCTTGCTGTTTATCAACGCTTTATAATAATCCTTTCAAAAAAACTTCATATTCAGGCAACGCGAAAGCAACTTCCGGTGTCTATCTAATTGAAACCTGACTCAAGTGCGCCTAATTAAACTAGGAAATTCGGAAACGCAACTGATCAAAAAGTGCCTCAAGGGAGATCGAAAATCTCAAAGAGCTCTTTACGACCAGTTCTCGAGCAAAATGCTCGGAGTTTGTCGCCGCTATGTGCGGAGTCAATACGATGCCGAAGAGGTGCTTTCGAACGGTTTCATCAAGGTCTTTAACAATTTGAGTTACTACCGAAGCGAGGGAAGCTTTGAAGGATGGATTCGCAAAATCATGGTTCGAGAAGCATTGAACTTTTTGAGAAGCGAAAAAGCCTTTTTTGAAGAAACAGAAGACAGCTCACTCGAATTCATGGCTCCGGTTGAAGAACAGCGCGATTTAGAAGTACAAGATTTACTTCAGCTGATTGACGAACTACCCACCGGATATAGAACAGTTTTTAATCTGTTCGCAATTGAAGGGTACAGCCACCAAGAAATAGCGCAGGAGCTCGCTATTTCTGAGGGAACGTCCAAAAGCCAATTGAATAAGGCCAGAAAAATGCTCCAAGTACGAATGAACGAATTAGAATACGAACAGATATGAATGCGACCGACAAAAAATACCGCGAGCAGCTCGAACACTTCGAAATGAAGCCGAGCGATCGAGTTTGGGAGCAAATTGAAGAGGCCCTTCCCGAAGAGAGGGAAGAGCGCAAAGTGATTTGGATTTATTGGGCGGCCGCTGCTTCCATTGTATTAATGTTTAGCCTCGGATGGATGAGTCGCGATTTAGCCATCGAAGGACAAATCGAGGAGCAAGTAGCCCAAACCAAAACCACCGATTCAGAAGCAAGCGATAGCGACGACGATGCATCCGACGAAGAAAAGGAACACTCGACAACTTCCGAGGAAGATGAGCCTTTAACCACCGACGAACAAGAGAAGATCGGCGAATCGCCCAAAGCACTTTTTGCATCGGCACGAAATGAAAAAGGGGTAATTCTTGGATCGCCTCGCAGCGTTGCACAATTGAACACGACCGAAATAAACCAAGAGGTAATCGATAAAAGAAAGAAAATTAAAATCGATATCGAATTCAAACAGCCAAATAGCAAAACGCTCATGGCAAACGCCGACGAACCAAAAATGTCGGTTGGTGATTACGCCCAAAAGCAATGGGCAGCCTTAAATACCTTGAATGTGAAAAAGCTCGAAAACCCGAAGGGAAAAGTAGAGCTCCCAAAAATTGACACAGAGCCTATTAAGAATCTGTTCAATAAAAGAAACGCACTTAATTAACGGGTCTCGAGCGGAACTACTCGAACAATCTACAGGAAACATTTAACCTTAATACTAGAAACATGAAAACAAGAACACTTAACACGCTTTTCGCTCTTTTCTTGAGCGTTGCCTTCATGGCACCGGCCTTCGCGGCCGGACCTTACCTCCTTCCAGAAGGAGAAAAAGATACGGTTACCATTGAATCAAACGGAACCAAAATCATTATCCAAACGGACTCATCCAGTGATCTGGGTACGCTATCCGGAATGGACATTGCTTCCGTAATCAATGATATCTCTGTTGAAACAGAAGCTGCAGCCAAAGAGATGGAGGAAGAATTTGCCAAAATCAGAGCTGCCGAGGCCGCAGGTGAAATTGATGAAGATGAAGCCGAGGAGCGTCGCGAAGCTGCACAAGAAAAAATGGAATTGCGACTGGAAGCAATGGAAGACGACTTGGAAACGCAACTTGAAGCGCTTGAACTGTTTTCTGAAGAAGTAGAGCGTCGCGTGATGATTGAGGCGCTTGAAGACGAAGAAAACGACTGGGACAGCGACGATTGGGAAGGTAGCTGGGAAGATGACGGCGACGATGATTGGGAAGATGACTGGGATATGGATTGGAACTGGGACTCTGACAATGGGGATCCAACCGTCGGGTATTTTGATTTTTCTATCGGCCTCAACAACTACGTAGATGCGGACGGTGCTTTCCCAACGGCGGGTGACGATTTATACGCGCTGAATACCTGGAGTATGCACTGGGGATTGGGATTTGGTGGAAAAACCAGATTGGGAAATGAAAACAGTCCGGCCCAAGTGAAGTACGGAATCGAAATGGCCTGGACCAACTATGCCTATGACCGCAGCGTTGTGCCCATTAAAACTGCCGACGAAGTTCTATTTGTTGAAGGCGTTCAGCAGTCGTACAACAAGAACAAAATGAACATTACCTCAATCAATGTTCCCTTGATGCTACAACTCGACTGGAGCGGTAACAGAGGCCTTGAAAATGGTTTCAACCTAGGTATCGGTGGATATGCAGGCTTTCGAATTGGATCGAATTCAAAAGCAAAGTACCGCGACGAAAACAACGAAAAAGTGAAAATCGTCAATAAATCGAATTTCTACTTAAATGATTTTAATTACGGACTCCAAGCACAAATTGGAATCGGCGGTGTGAATTTATTTGCCCGTTATGCCTTGAACACGTTGTTCCAAGAAAACCGAGGCCCAGAGCTCACTCCAGTAGTTTTTGGAATTGTTCTGTAATGAATTTTGAAGTCGCTCGTCTTTGTAATGAAGGTTTGGGTATTAAACTTTGGCAAGCATATTGCGTCTAACAACATATCCTAATGTTTAGAAGTACGTAGCAGAAACACTTAACACTGCTTGCAGAAGTAAAAAGCCTCTCGATATTCGGGGGGCTTTTTTATTCCCGGGTAAGGCGCTTGATTACTTCCTTGTGCTCCGGATACCGATCAATAAGTGTTGCTCGCGAAGGCATGTCAAAATCGGCAAAATCGAAACCAGGAGCAACCGTGCAGCCCGCCAATCCGAAATCCGAACCAATGACCTCGGAAGCAAACCAAGTTCCACCCGGCACCACGTATTGAAAAACCATTCCCTCTTCTTTTCCTAAAAGCACTTTTGAATACGTGCCCTCCGGAGAAATCATATGCACACAAATGGGGTCGCCTTCGTAAAAGTGCCAAACCTCATCTTGATTAATTTTATGAAAAGCGGAAAACGTATCGGGGGTCAGCATGAAGTAAATAGCGGTACTAAAGTTCCGCATCCCGCCGTAGGCGGAAACCTCCCCAACGGCCCGATAAGTCTCTCGATAAAATCCGCCTTCCGGATGGGGAAGGAGGTCTAACTTTTCTACCAATTCGTTTCTTCGACTCACTTTTCTTTTTTTACCTGAAATAAATAATTGTACCCCGATCCAATTCGACGCCCTTGATATCCGATTTCGGTCAAAAGGGTTGTAATCTGATCCGAAGTATAGGGCGTGCGGGCAACGGCCTCAGGATGCAATTCTAATAGAATAGTGGGCGCCCAATTCGTCAAAGTTTTCTGCATCCCTTGTAACGCCAAATATTCACCGCCTTCAATATCCATTTTAATAAAATCGACCCGGCGCCAAGCCTGTTCGCGAGCGATCTCATCGAGTGCAACGAGGGGTACCTCTATCCGATTGCCTTCCTCTTTATACGCTGAAGGCATCCCAGTATTTTGATTAGAATCATCGTAGACTAAGGTCATTGTGCCCGGTTTATCCGCCACCGCTTTTTCAATAATGACCATATTCGAGCAATCGTTTACCTCTTTATGCCGCTTTAATCTTTTCGCATTTAACGGAAAGGGCTCAAAACTATAAACATGGCCATTTGGGCCTACGGCCCGACTCGCAACCGTGGAGAAAAGGCCAATATTGGCGCCTAAATCCACAAATACATCGCCTTCCTTTAAAAGGTTTCGAACGGTATTCAGTTCCTCCGATTCATACGACCCCAAAAAATATACGTTGGCTTGAATCCATTCATCAATGTGCAATTCGTAATTAAAGCCCTGTCGTTGTACTTTCTTTACAACACCTGCGAATAGCTTATAGCGAACAAAAACCTTTTGATAGACACCGAAGAAGTGTTTTTCACTTCCGGGCAAAAGGAAGAACCATCCGAAGAACGATGCGCACAGACCGCGCATTAATCGTCGTAACTAATAACCACCTTTTTCGATTTTGGATGTGCCTGACATGTAAGTACGTATCCAGCCTCCACTTCATCCGGTTCCAAAGCGTAGTTCAGCTCCATTTCCACTTCGCCCTCTAATACCCGCGCTTTGCAGGTGCAGCAAACAGCGCCCTTGCAAGCATAGGGAACATCGGCCCCGTGATGTAGTGCAGCGTCCAAAACATTAGGTCCGTCCGCGTCCAATCCGAATTCAAGGGTGATACCGTCCAGAGTTACTCTCACTTCACTGTCGTATTCTTTCAATTCTTTTTCGACCATTGGTTTGGCCGGCCTAGCGGCCTGACCTGGAGTCGTGAACAACTCTAAATGAATTTTCTTAGCGTCTACCGATTTACCCAACAAGGTCTCTTTTATTTCCAGGATCATTTCGCCCGGACCACAAAGGAAAAAGTCGTCTACCTCGGAAAGGTCGAACAATCGATCGCAGAAAATAGACGCCTTCTCGCCGTTGAGGCGACCATTAAATAAAGGCGCGTCTGTAATTTCTCTGCTCAATAAGTGATATACGCTCAAGCGTTGTAAATGAGCGTTCTTGAGCGCTTCAATTTCATCTCTGAAAATGATGCTTTCAAAATTCTTATTCCCATAAAACAAGGTAAACCGGCTATTGGGCTCTGTCCGCAAAACGGTTTTCATGATCGACATTACCGGCGTAATTCCGGAACCGGCCACAAAAGCAACATAATGCTTCGATTGATCCTCTTTTAAATCGGTATAAAAATTCCCGAGCGGATTCATCACCTCAATAGAATCGCCCTCCTTCAAAACTTCATTCGCATAGGTTGAGAAGAGTCCTTCCGGAACTTTTTTCACGGCCACACGCAACTCGTCATCGAGCGGACATGAGCAAATAGAATAGGAACGACGCACCTCATCACCATTGATATCCGTTTTCAGCGTGAGATACTGTCCTTGCGTGTATTGATATTCCTCTTTCAAGGAACTGGGAACATCAAATAGAATACTCACACAAGATTCAGTTTCTCGTCGAATTTCTTTTACAGCAAGTGAATAGAATTGAGGCATATCAAAAAGTTTCAGTGAGGCAAAAATAGGGTTTTGTACGCTTCAAACAATTCGCGGTCCTCAGGCGTTTTTCGTACTATTGTAAGACCATTAATGCGCGACCCAATGGATGAAAAAGAATTAGAAGTACAGTTTCAAGCCAAAATTGACCGAGAGGAAAAAATTGAGCCCCGCGATTGGATGCCAGACGCCTATAGAAAAACGCTTATCCGTCAGATTTCACAGCATGCACACTCCGAAATAGTAGGTATGCTGCCGGAAGCAAACTGGATTACGAGAGCTCCTTCTTTACGCAGAAAAGCGGCCTTACTCGCAAAAATTCAAGACGAAGCCGGTCATGGATTGTATTTATATAGCGCCGCCGAAACACTCGGAGGACGTAGAGAGGATATGATCGACGACCTACATACAGGGAAAGCGAAATACAGCAGTATTTTCAACTACCCGACCGTAACCTGGGCCGATATAGGTGCCATTGGTTGGTTGGTTGACGGGGCGGCCATTCAGAATCAAGTTCCGCTCTGCAGAACTTCCTATGGACCCTATGCCCGTGCCATGATCAGAGTATGTAAAGAGGAAAGCTTTCACCAACGCCAGGGATATGAAATTATTTCAACCCTTGCGAACGGAACGCCAGAACAAAAAGCGATGGCCCAAGATGCACTGAACCGTTGGTGGTGGCCTTCATTGATGATGTTTGGGCCCAATGATGCGGCTTCGCCAAACTCGGCCCAAAGCATTAAATGGAAAATCAAAAGAAAAACAAACGACGAACTGCGCCAAGAATTCGTTGACAAAACGGTTCCGCAAGCCGAATTCATTGGTTTAAAAGTGCCCGACGTAAACCTAAAGTGGAATGATGAAAAGAATTCCTATGATTTTGGTGAAATTGATTGGAGCGAGTTTTACGATGTGGTGAAAGGAAACGGCCCGTGCAATAAGCAACGTGTAGCCGCCCGTTTAAAAGCAAAAGAAGAAGGTGCCTGGGTGCGTGAAGCGGCCAATGCATACGCTGAAAAAAGACGTCTTAGAAAAGAACAATTGGCATGAGCGAAGTGAAATCATCAGACTGGCCTCTTTGGGAGGTTTTTATTAGAAGTAAATCCGGACTTCACCACAAGCACGTGGGTAGTTTGCACGCGGCCGATTCCGATATGGCTATTGAAAATGCGCGCGATGTATATACGCGTCGTTCTGAAGGGATTAGTATTTGGGTAGTCGAATCGAAGCATATTTCCGCTTCTAATTCATCTGAAAGCGCTTCCCTTTTCGAACCCGCAGATGATAAAGTGTATCGCCATCCAACCTTTTACGACATTCCGAAGGAAGTCGGACATATGTAAGCCCTATGGATATTAAAGAAGCATTGTTTAAGTATACCCTCCGCTTGGGTGACAACTCTCTCATTTTGGGTCATCGCCTGAGCGAATGGTGCGGTCACGGGCCTATTCTTGAACAAGATATTGCCCTCATCAATGTGGCGCTCGACCTTATCGGGCAAAGTAGAAGCTATTTAGCCTACGCCGGAGAAATTGAAGGAAAAGGCCGTGACGAAGACGCTATGGCCTATTTGCGTGTTGAACGGGATTTTTATAACGTTCTACTGGCAGAGCAACCCAATGGCGATTTTGGTCGCACTATTGCGCGTCAATTTTTCTTTGACGTCTTTCATTTCTTACTTCTTGAAAAACTCACTTCGAGTACCGACGAACAAATAGCCGCTATTGCTGTGAAGTCTCTGAAAGAAGTCACCTACCACCTTCGCTATTCGAGTGAATGGATCATACGATTGGGTGATGGTACTGAGGAATCACACCGCCGAATTCAAGAGTCTATCGACGAATTGTGGATGTACACCGGCGAAATGTTTGAAATGGACGAGGTTGATGAAACATTGATCGGAGTCGGCATTGCAACGGACTTATCGGCATTGAAACCGCTCTGGGAAGAAAAGGTATCCGAAGTTTTAAAAGAAGCGACGCTCAACCAGCCTGAATCCGGCTGGATGCAATCTGGTGGCCGCAAAGGAATCCACTCGGAGCATTTAGGGTTCTTGTTGTCAGAACTCCAATATTTACAAAGAACGGTTCCGAACGCGAAGTGGTAACATGGTAACTACTGCCGACATCTGGAGTTGGATGGAAGACATCTTTGATCCGGAAATTCCGGTTCTTACGGTTGTTGATTTAGGCGTTGTTCGCGATGTGGCTATTGAAAACAATCGGCCCGTAATTACCATAACACCAACCTACAGTGGCTGTCCAGCCATGAATACCATAGAAGAAGAAATTGTGCAAAAGCTGGTCGCCGAAGGGTTTGAAAACCCGGAAGTGAAAACCGTGCTTCATCCGGCTTGGACTACCGATTGGATGTCGGAAAACGGAAAAAAGAAACTTGAAGAATACGGCATTGCACCTCCTGCCGGAGGCAGCGTAAACAAAAAAGCATTATTCGCAGAACAAGATACCGTTCGTTGCCCTCAATGTAAATCGGAAAACACACACATGGTGAGTCAATTCGGCTCTACAGCCTGCAAAGCCATGTACCAGTGCAAAGATTGCCTTGAGCCGTTTGACTACTTCAAATGTCTTTAATTTCGGTGATTTGAGCGCTTATGCCTTTTTGGCTTTTAACATAAAATACGCACCAACCAGTATAGCCGGAATACTGAGCCACTGACCCATATTGAGTGCCATATCGGCTTCAAATTCCACTTGGTTCTCTTTGATGAATTCAATGCAGAAGCGAATACTGAAGAGTACCGCCAAGAAGAAGCCGAAGAAAAAGCCTTGGCGATCTTTCCAGTTCGAGCGATAGTACTGACGTATCATTACTGCAAATAGAGTTAAGTAACTCAAGGCTTCGTATAACTGCGCTGGGTGTCGTGGAGTCATTGGGTCTGGAACATAGGCCTTCGTAAAAATAAAAGCCCACGGCACATCCGACGCTACACCAATAATTTCGTGATTGAACAAGTTCCCCATCCGAATGAAAAAAGCTGCTAGAGTGACCACAATGACTACCCGGTCGAGTATCCAGAGGACGGATTTCTTGGAGTACTTCTTCGACCAAAAATACAGGGCAAGAATAATTCCAATCGCGGCTCCGTGACTTGCGAGTCCGCCCTTATTTACCATGATGATTTCACCTAAATTCTGAGAATAATACTCCCAATCGTAAAAGAATACATGTCCTAATCGGGCTCCTACAATGGTTGCAATCATCACATATACGAGCAGGCTATCGAGCCATTTCTCATTGATCTTTTCATGCGTGAACATCTTTTGCATGAGCGTATATCCAAAGAAAAATGCAAAAGAAAACATGAGGCCATACCAACGCACAGGAAGCCAATCGATGTTCGGAAAAATTTCAGGCTCAACGGTCCAAGTGATGTACGATAGCATAAATTCAAAGGTAAATAAAATGGGTGCACTCCGTTCCTTTTAACGCATGCATCCTTTCCAAAGTATTAGTTCCAAGTTAGAAGCGCCCAAATTCCGGGACCCGTGAGCAAGTATTTCGAAGACCCTGGAATCGGAATAATGGTATAATAGGCTAATTCACTTACGGGTGTCCAAGTTCCATTAAAAAATAGGTCCACCCCTTTTCGGCCCGCAACAATCATATTGTACTCGTCATTGCCTCCCGGCAAGAAAGCCAAGGAACTTCGATGACCCGGATTATCACTGGGCATAAAATTCACCCAGGTGGCACCACCATCAAAAGTTCGCGCCATACTTTGCGTATTATCGTTTGGTTTTTCCCAATTGCCACCGACCATAAAACCTGTTTTTTCATCTTTAAAGCCTATTGCCATTGGTCCGGCCATCGGTCCTTTTTTTGAAATCGGACTCGAGACCCAGTCCCAAGATTCACCTTGATCGCGGGTTCTTAAGATTCTGTTGTTCTCGCCGCTCGTGGCAATAAACGTACACGGTCCGTTAAAGGCGATTAGCTGATCCGAAGCGGCGAAGCCCCCTTCTCCATCCTTTGCTTGTGGCAACAAACCGGGTTCAATTCGGTTCCAATTCTCTCCGCGATCTATCGATCGGAAGATCGCGAAGGCACCGTCAAAAGGGTCGCCAAACATCCATCCGAATCCCTGCTCATTGAAGGCGATGGCGTCCATAAACATACCCGGGTGATCTTCTTGCCAAACGATTCTCCAATGTTGGCCAGCATCGTTGGTTTTCCAGAGAACGCCTGGAGATCCGGCCGATAGGACGAGCACCGTACTGTCGTCGAGCAATTCAATAGCCCGGTACTGCAGCGGCTGTTCATACTCCCCCGGGGGAATCAAGGTGTCGACCTTCCAAGTACGACCTCCATCATAAGTATGGGCCACACGAAACTGGTCACCCCCAACCCAAAAGATTTGATCGTTCCAAGCATCCACCGCTCGGCAAGTCATGTCTTGGGGCAATTTGTCCGCTTCGAAATGGTACTGCTGCGCGTTGACTTGCGAGAAAACGAATAGAAATAAAAGGGGGGCAAATTTTATAATCATACTTCCAAAAAAGGATGGAATCAGTTATCAAAAAATCTTCTTCCCTTCCCGAACCAATTTGCGCAGTAGCGGGCTGGGTCGGTAGCGGTCTTCGCCGTATTCGAACTGGAGTCGCTCCAAAGTCTGAAGGGTTTTCTCCAGCCCAATCTCATCGGCCCATGCTAGGAGTCCCTTCGGATAATTCACTCCCTTAGTCATTGCCAAATCAAGATCATTGGCCGAAGCGATATTCAAATACAGCGCATCTACGGCTTCGTTAATCAACATGGTGACAATGCGATCGACAATCTGCTTGCCCAGCTCCTTGTCTTTGTTCGGTTCGGGAAGCGCTGCTCCTTCGCTGTAATCATAATACCCACGGCTCGATTTGCGGCCGAACCATCCGGCTTCGGAGTGCCGTTTTTGTGTAAATGACGGACGGTATCTGGGGTCGTAATAAAACGAAGCAAATACACTTTCGGTTACCGCGTAATTAACGTCGTTTCCGATGAAATCCATTAATTCAAAAGGCCCCATTCGGAAGCCTCCAATCTCTTTCATGGCCCAGTCGATAGTGGCAAAATCGGCAAATCCCTCCTCGTATATACGCAATGCCTCTCCGTAGAAGGGTCTAGCGACCCGATTCACAATGAAGCCCGGTGTATCTTTGGCCAATACGGTCACTTTCCCCCAAGAATCGATGAGCGCTCGGGTTTGATTCACTACTTCCGACGCGGTTTGCACGGCCGGAATAATTTCGACTAAAGGCATTAAAGGAGCCGGATTAAAAAAGTGAACGCCAATAGCTCTGGTTGGAAGTTCTAATGAACTCGCAATGGCCGCTACCGATAAAGAAGAGGTATTGGTTGCGAGCAGGCACTCTTCCGAAACAATGGCTTGCAGATCTTGAAAGAGTTTTTGTTTAATGTCCAAGCGCTCAACGATGGCTTCGATCACGAAACCGCATTCTTTAAAAGATTGCAGGTCATTGACCCAGCGAATCCGACCGAGGAGGTCGGCGCCTTCCGACTCGCTTAAGCGGCCTTTCTCGATTAGGCGATTCACAATCTTTCCCAATTTCTTTTCGGCCTTAACAAGGGCTTCTTCGGACAGATCATAAACAACCACTTGGTGTCCGCTCTGCGCTGCTACTTGGGCAATTCCGCTACCCATAGATCCGGAACCTACAACTCCTATTTGCATCATTTTCCTTTGAATTCAGGCGCTCTTTTCTCCAAGAACGCATTTACTCCCTCGTTATAATCGTCTGTACTTCCGGCATTCGTTTGAAGCTCGTCTTCAAGAGCTAATTGATTCTGCAGATTATTGCTCATACTGCGGTTGAGCGCACACTTCGTAAGTCCAAGTCCTTTCGTCGGCATCGATGCTAACTTCGTTGCCAACGCCATCGACGATTCGGCGAATTCATCATCCGCATATACTTTGTAGAGCATCCCTAATTGTTCGGCATCGTTGGCTGATACTTTGTCACCGAGCATCATGAGTGCACTGGCCTTTTGAAAGCCTATGAGTCGGGGTAGAAAAAAAGTTCCGCCGCTATCTGGAATCAGGCCGATTTTCGAAAAGGCCTGAATAAAACTGGCGCTTTCGGTTGCTACCACCACGTCGCAAGCAAGGGCAATATTGGCGCCTGCACCTGCGGCGACACCGTTCACGGCAGCGACAATAGGCTTACGGATTTTTCTCAATTTCCAGATGATTGGGTTGTAATGCTCACTCACAATTTTCGTTAGTTCCGGACCCTCCGGGTCGATGGCTTCTGCGAGATCTTGCCCGGCACAAAACGCCTTTCCAGCACCTGTGAGGTAAATGGCTCGAACCGAATCGTCGTCGCGACATTGATCGAGCCGTTCTTGCAAGGCGAGGGCCATAGGCCGATTAAAACTATTGTACTTATCGGGGCGATTGAGCGTAATGATTGCAACGCCTCCTTCTTGCTTAAAAAGAATAGAATCCATGAAGAAAAATTGGGTTCGATCAAAGATAGAGAATTCCCCATCGAGCCGAGAAGGCTTTTATTCGTTTTCCTCTGGCGACGGTGCTTTTTCGGCTTCCCCTTTTCGCGGCACCGGATCATACCCTTCCGTTCCCCATGGGTGACAGCGAGCTATTCGTTTTGAACCCAGCCAAATTCCCCTAAATACACCCCATTCTTTTATTGCCTCAATAGTGTAATTGGAGCAGGTTGGATAATGCCGGCAATTGCGCGGTAAAATAGGACTTAGAACATACTGATATACCCGTATCAGGAAAATAAAAGGCGCTTGAAGAATGGCCTTTACTATTTTCACTTTTCGAAATCTTTATACAGCATACTCGGCTGAACCTCTTTATTGTGCTGGTATTTATTTGACGTATACTTCTCGTAATCACCGTCAATGCTGTGATAGAACACCTGACAAATTTCAACCCCCGGGTAGATGCGGATCGGCTGAACACAGAACATTTCAAGCGTCCAAAAGCCGCTAAATCCCACATCTCCAAATCCGGCCGTAACGTGAACGAAAAGCCCTAGTCTTCCGATCGAGGATCGCCCTTCAAGCATGGGCACAAACGTTTCAGTCGTGGTGTGCTCTATCGTGCGGCCTAGGTACAATTTTCCCGTTTCCAAAAGCAATCCTTCCTCCGGAATGGTTTGCTTTGAGGCGGTATTGATCGCTTTCATGTCGAGCTCATGGTTATCGTACACCAGTACTTCGTTATGAAGACGAAGGTTGTATGAGTTCGGATTCAATTGGCTTTCGTTATAGGGCTCAATTTTAATGTCCTTCCCCATATGGGCTTGGATTTGCTTTCCCGATAATATCATTTGCTTAACTATTTTGGGTCCAAAAAGTACCCTCTTTACTGTCTTTTAATTGAATGCTCAATGCTGACAACTGATCGCGAATCTTATCCGAAGTCGCCCAATCTTTATTCCCGCGCGCCTTATTTCTCAACTCGATAAGCAATTGCATGACGCCCTCTAAGGAATCGTCTGAACCCGATGCGGTGTCTTCCGATACGAGTCCAAGCACCTCTTCAACCATCGCTGTAAAGAAGGTTCTAATTTCGTCGATAGAAGATTGAGTTAAGGATACTTTCCCGTCCACATTCGAATTGATTGCCTTCACTGCATCAAACAGCTGAGCGATCAAAATAGGCGTATTAAAATCGTCGTTCATAGCCGCCAACGATTGCTCTTTCCAAGCGCTTACGTCGAAGTCGTCCGAAGTTCCGGCTTTCATACGGGACATATCCGCCTTGGCCTGCATCATTTTAAGGTACCCTTTTTCCGCCGCTTGCAAAGCCTCGTTCGAGAAGTCGATCGGGGAGCGGTAGTGGGCTTGCAACATAAAGTAGCGAATGATCATAGGGGAATATGCGCGCTCGAGAAGCTCGTGATTCCCAGTCGTCATTTCTTCGAAATTGATGAAATTCCCTTTCGACTTCGCCATTTTTTGACCGTCGAGCGTAAGCATGTTGTTGTGCATCCAATACTTAACGGGCACCTCATCAAAGGCGCAGCAGCTTTGCGCAATTTCCCCTTCGTGATGTGGGAATTGTAGGTCCATTCCTCCACCGTGAATATCAAATGGAGTGCCCAAATATTTTGAGCTCATGGCCGTACATTCAAGGTGCCAACCCGGAAAGCCTTCTCCCCATGGCGAATCCCATTTCATGATATGTTCGGGTTTCGCCTTTTTCCAAAGAGCAAAATCTTTAGAATCCCGCTTTTCCATCTGCCCGTCGAGGGCGCGAGAACCCGACTGAAGATCGTCGAGGACCTTACCACTCAATTCACCGAAGGTAAAATCTTGGGTGTATTTATTCATGTCAAGGTATACGGATCCATCCACCTCATAGGCGTATCCGCGCTCTAAAATTTTCTCGACAATTTTTATTTGCTCCGGAATATGCCCCGATGCCGACGGCTCAATGCTCGGTGGAATAGTATTCAGATGTCCATAGGCTTCGTGGTAGGTATTCGTGTATTTCTGCACGATTTCCATGGGTTCGAGCTGTTCGAGCCGTGCTTTTTTCGCCACCTTATCCTCACCTGCACCCGCCAACTCATCTTCGAGGTGGCCTACGTCGGTAATATTGCGAACATAGCGCACTTTATACCCGAGGTACTTGAGGTATCGGAATACAATGTCAAAAACCACCGCAGCGCGTGCATGTCCTAGGTGGGGCTCTCCATAAACGGTGGGGCCACAAACATACAAGCCTACGAAAGGCGGGTTTTGAGGTTTAAAAACTTGTTTCTCGCGTCCGAGCGAGTTATAAATAGTTACGGGAAAATCTTTGGTCAGATCCATCAAAAAAGTGAATTAAGTTGCTAAAAAAGTTGATTCAAACGGGTGCGAAGAATCAACAGCAACAGTAAAGGCTGGAAAAGTAGGTTGGTTGTAAATTCCAGGTGCGCATAGTGCGGATCTTTTTCGAGTCTAAATCGAGCCTAACGGCTCGATGATTCACTACACAAAGAAAGTGAATTTCACGGATTAAGGCCTATTTATTGACGAGAATAAACGAGACCAAAAGTATGAGTAAAGAAGTTCTAGCGACTGTTAGAGCTCCATGTTGATGTAGTTCAAAAACTCCTTACGAACATCGAGGTCTTTGAATTTACCTCCGTATTCCGCTGTTACTGTGGAGCTATCGATATCGCGGATACCTCTCGAGTTTACGCAAAGGTGTTTCGCATCGATCACACAGGCAACGTCCTTCGTTTCGAGGGCTTCTTGTAAATCTTTTACAATCTGCATCGTCAAACGCTCTTGAACCTGCGGGCGACGTGCGTAGTAATCGACAATGCGATTCATCTTAGAAAGTCCAATCACATTCCCCGTAGAGATATAAGCAATGTGGGCTTTCCCAACGATGGGCAATAAATGGTGCTCACATGTTGAATACAGTGTGATGTTTTTTTCCACCAACATTTCACCGTACTGGTACGAGTTTTTAAAGGTGGACATCTTCGGTTTGGCATCGGGCCGCAGGCCCCCAAAAATTTCCTGAACGTACATTTTAGCGACGCGAAAAGGAGTACCCTTAAGGCTGTCGTCTTTCATGTCCATACCGAGGGTGTGCATTATTTCGTACACTTTCTCGGAAATCACATTCATTTTATCGTCGTCCGAAAGATCAAAAGCGTCGTCGCGAAGTGGGGTACGCGTATAATCGCCTCCGGCGTGATGGTCACCCATTTCTTCAAACGACTCGCGCGCGTTCTCAATATCTTGTTTCAAACTCATAATGCAAATTTCTATTCAAAACAGCTCAGACCCAGAAAGGTTTTTGAGGAGCTATTTATCTGTAAAATAGGCGGCAAAGATAGTAAAGGGAGTTGGTAGTTCTGAGTTTTTGGGTTTTAGCGGCAGAAAAGCGGTGGAGTTTGCCCCTTAACACGGGGGCTTTAATTAGCATTAGCTTTAGCTTTAGCTTTTCCCGCATTGCGCGGGATTTCAAGCTTTGGCGTTGGCGTTGGCTTTAGCTTCTCCCGCACGAGCTGCCTGTTCCGTGTATGGCGGAACGACAGGCTGATTATAAAGTGAATCGGGAAGTCAGGTTTTTCTTGTGAAACTAAAAAACCGTTTCCCAGTTGGAAAGGGGAACGAGATCATTCAGCTTCTGCGGCCGAAAAAGCTTGCTTCTGAAAGAGTATCAACAAGCCTACACCAGTGGAAATTGCCGTATCAGCAATGTTAAAAACAGGTCGAAAGAATACGAAATAATCGCCGCCCCAAAAGGGAATCCAATCGGGTAAGTAGCCCTTAAATAAGGGGAAGTAGAGCATATCGACCACTTCTCCTTGAAGAAAGCCCGCGTAACCACCACCGGCAGGTAAAAATTGAGCAACCTCACCGTAGCTTTCGCTGAACAACAAGCCATAAAAAGCGGAATCAATAATATTCCCGAGCGCTCCCGCCATGATTAAAGAAAAAGCCACGACCACAACCGTTCCAACCTTCTTGTCAATAAGACTTTTCAGGTAGTAGCCAATGCCGATCACGGCGCCCACTCGGAAGAGACTCAACGCTAGTTTACCCCAAATTCCACCGAACTCAAGGCCAAACGCCATTCCGTTATTCTCTGTAAAATGAATGCGCCACCAATCGAATACGCGCACTTCTTCACCAAGGTAAAAGTGGGTTTTCACATACAACTTCACAATTTGATCGATCAGAAGTACCGCGGCAATTATGATGAATGATTTCTTCAAAAGACGCGCGCCTTAGCGCTTACTCAAGTTCTTCGCTTCAATACTCATGGTCGCATGAGGAACCAACATCAAGCGTTCCTTGCGAATTAGCTTGCCCGTTACTCTGCAAATACCATAGGTTTTGTTTTGAATACGGATTAAAGCATTTTTCAAGTCTCTAATAAACTTCACTTGACGACTGGCCAACTGGGCATTGGCCTCTTTGCTCATAGTTGAAGATCCTTCTTCAAAAGCCTTGAAGGTCGGAGAGGTATCGTCCGTGCCATTATTAACGTCGTTTACATACGTCGCCTTAATCGCGGCCAAATCCGCTTCTGCTTTTGCTATTTTTTCCAATATAACTTTGCGGAACTCTTCGAGTTCTTCATCGCTGTAGTGTGTTTTTCCGTCAGACATATCCTTACACTTTTTGTATCGTGATTTCTGTCGACATCTCTTCGAAATCGACAAGGGTGCTCTCCACCATTGGTTCGCTTACCCAGTGCAACTCATCGGCCAAAGTCTCGCTGCAGATATACGCTTGATTGCGTTCTACTGCTTCTGTAATTCCTTCCGCCTTTTTTAACGTCAAAAGAATTCGATCCGTTACTTCCAGACCACTGTCTTTCCGTAAGTTTTGAATTCGATTCACCAGTTCTCGGGCGATCCCCTCCTCGCGGAGTGATTCGTTCAAGGTAACATCCAAAGCGACCGTTATATTGCCTTCAGAGGCTACTAACCAGCCCGGAATATCCTCACTGGTAATATCGACATCTTCCCGGTTTAACGCTACTTTTTCGCCATTTATTTCAAGGTCATACGTACCCTGTTCCTCGAAAGAACGAATCTGGTTTTGATCAAAAGAACTGAGCGCTTGGGCAATCTGTTTCATGAGGCGCCCATAACGAGGTCCTAATATCTTAAAATTCGGCTTAATTCGCTTAACCAAGAGCTCATTGTCTTGAGAAATTAGTTCGAGCTCCTTTACATTCACTTCCGAAAGCACCAAATTCTGGATGGCCAAAAGTTGATCGCGGTCATTATCGCTATTAACCGGCACCATAATCTTTTGCAAAGGTTGGCGAACCCGAATCTTTTCCTTCTTTCTCAAGCTAAGGGCCAAACTGGTAATGGTTTGTGCCTTGCGCATTCGTTCTTCTAAATCGGGATCTACCTCCTCCGCCTTGTACGGCGGGAAACTCGATAAGTGAACGCTGTCATGAGCCTCTTTACCTGTTACTCCATTTAAATCATTGTACAAGCGATCGCTAAAGAATGGCGCAATCGGAGCCGATAATTTTGCCACCGTTTTTAAGCAGCGATAAAGCGTTTGGTACGCCGCGTGCTTGTCCGGACCGAATTCCCCTTTCCAGAAACGACGACGACATAATCGAACATACCAGTTACTCAGGTTCTCGGTGACAAAATAGCCAATCGCTCTGGCCGCTTTAGTGGGTTCATAGTCGTCATAGCTTTCCTGAACAACCTTAATCAAGGTGTTGAGTTCCGAAAGAATCCAGCGATCGATTTCTGGCCGATCGGCCAAAGCCACCTCTTGCTCAGAATCATCGAATCCATCGATATTCGCATACAGCGCGAAGAAGCCATAGGTATTGTACAGGGTGCCAAAGAATTTCCTTTGTACCTCGGCTATTCCATCTGCATCGAACCGAAGGTTGTCCCACGGTTGTGCATTACTGATCATGTACCAGCGCGTAGCATCCGCGCCGTATTTCTTAAGCGTTTCGAAAGGATCGGCGGCATTGCCCAACCTTTTCGACATCTTTTGTCCGTTCTTGTCAAGTACGAGTCCGTTCGACACCACATTTTTATAGGCTACAGAATCAAAAACCATAGTCCCTATTGCGTGAAGCGTAAAGAACCAACCTCTCGTTTGATCTACTCCTTCGGCAATAAAATCAGCTGGGAAATATTGATTCTCATCAATCAATTCCTTGTTTTCAAATGGATAATGAACTTGAGCGTAAGGCATTGCACCCGAGTCAAACCAAACATCAATAAGGTCCGATTCGCGCGTCATTGGCTCTCCTTTGCTACTAACAAGGATAATGGGGTCTACGTGACTTTTATGCAAATCGAAGACCTCGTAGTTGCTTTTCTCCATATTCCCCGGCTCAAAGTTCGCCAAGGGGTTTTCCTTCATTAACCCGGCCGCTACACTTTGGTCACAAGCGTCTTTCAATTCTTCAACCGAACCAATGCAAATAGCTTCTGAACCGTCTTCGGTTCTCCAAATAGGAATGGGGATTCCCCAAAAACGGGAACGACTCAAATTCCAGTCGTTCAGGTTCTCGAGCCAATTTCCGAAACGACCTGTTCCCGTACTTGCCGGTTTCCAGTTGATCGTTTTATTGAGCTCTATCAATCGATCTTTTACCGCCGTCGAGCGAATAAACCACGAGTCGAGCGGATAGTACAACACAGGCTTATCTGTTCGCCAGCAATGTGGGTAGCTGTGCTCGTATTTCTCAACTTTAAAGGCCTTATTTTCTTCTTTTAGCTTGATGGCCAATTCTACATCTACCGACTTATCGGGTGCTTCTCCTTCTGAATAGTATTCGTTCTTGACGTATTTCCCAGCGAACTCGCCCATTTGAGAAATAAAGCGCCCTTGTAAATCGACCAGTGGAATGGCGTTTCCATTTTCATCTTCAACCAACAACGGGGGAACTCCGGCATCGGCAGCTACTTTAGCATCGTCGGCACCAAAGGTAGGCGCGGTATGCACTATTCCGGTTCCATCTTCGGTAGTTACGAAGTCTCCTGGAATGACGCGAAAGGCAGCCTCTGGATTTTCCATAGGCAAGGCATAAGGGAGAATCTGTTCGTATTGAAGTCCGACCAACTCGGTTCCCTTCCAGCTTTGACCCACCCAGAATGGAATCTTTTTATCACCTAAAGAGAACTGTAAATCTCCTTCGGATTCAACGGCTACAAACTTTCCGCTGAATTGATATTCCACCAAGGGCTTTGCCAAAATCACCTGAATTGGAACTCCGGTATATTGGTTAAAACTCTTGACTAATACGTACTCAATTTTAGGTCCGACCGTTAGGGCGGTATTCGAAGGAAGCGTCCAGGGAGTCGTCGTCCAAGCAAGCAAATGAACATCCCCATCAATGCCGTCGAGCACGGAGGCATGTTCGTTGCGAATCGCTTTAAACTGCGCGACTACAGAAGTGTCTTTTACATCCCGATACGTACCGGGCATATTCAATTCATGTGAGCTAAGTCCGGTTCCCGCTTTTGGCGAATAGGGCTGTATCGTATAACCCTTGTACAACATTTCTTTGTTGTAAATCTGCTTCAACAACCACCACACCGATTCGATGTACTTGTTCTCATAGGTCACATAAGGGTCATCCATATCGACCCAATAGCCCATTTTTTCTGTCAAGTCGTTCCAAACATCCGTATAGCGCATGACGGCTTCACGACAGGCTTGATTGTATTCCTCAACAGATATTTTCTTTCCGATATCTTCTTTGGTGATTCCCAGTTCCTTTTCCACGCCTAACTCAACGGGAAGTCCGTGGGTATCCCAACCCGCTTTTCGCTTTACTTGATACCCTTGAAGCGTTTTATAGCGGCAAAAAATATCTTTTATGGCACGCGCCATTACATGGTGGATCCCGGGCATACCGTTTGCCGAGGGTGGCCCTTCGTAAAATACAAAGGGTTTATCATCGGGTCGTTCCGTGATACTCCGTTCAAAGATTTTTTCTCGATTCCAAAAATCGAGTATTTCCTCTGCTATGGAGGGTAAATTCAATTGACCGTATTCTGGGTAGTGCTTCATAATAGCTTCTCTCTGCGCCACTTAAGCGAGCAAAAGTAAGGAAAATAGATGGCAGTTTTGGGCTTGATTGGAAGTAGAACGAATCGGACTAAACCTTACTGTTTCTCGACCATTCTCGATGTAAGAGGGCGTATTGTAGTTCGCTTCTCCATTGCCCGTCGGAAAAGTAATTCTCGAGAAAAAACGCCTCCTTTCGGAACCCGATGGATTCGAGAAGTTTAATAGAGTCTTCATTTTCCGAATCGAGTCTTTCCGCTATACGATGCACTTTAAGCGTGCAAAATAAATAATCAAGAACCGCCAACATACCCTCTTTAGCAAAGCCTTTCCGTTGATATTGGCGATGGAGTGAAATACCTAGTTCACATGTTTTGGGATCTTCTTCTCGAAAGTGAATTCCGATATCCCCAATCACATTTCCATTTGATTGTAGTTCCAATGCGAATTGCTTCCACTTCCCCGGCACACCAAATTCCGTTTGTACATTTTTGGTCAAGTACGCTGTGCACTCCGGTTCCGACATTGGTTCATATCCTTGGAAGCGAGCTACTTCTGGATCCGATCGATACGCGTGAAAGTCGTTTAAATCTTCAAGGCCTAGCGGCCTGATAATTAACCGCGCTGTTTCGAACTTCATGGTGGCGGTTCTATTCGTCTGTTCCGAGATACGCGATGCATTTTAGTTCAATGGCAATCGGGGTTGGCAATGCAGTGATCGCGCAGGTGGTACGGCAAGGTTGGTTTTCCGTAAAATACTCGGCATAAATTCGATTAAAGGTTTTGAAGTCGCGCTTCATATCGACCAAAAACACGGTAATATCAACCAAGCTTTCCCAGCTTGCTCCAGCATCTTCTAAAATCGCTTTAACATTGGCGAATACACTATGCACTTGGGCTTCGAAATCGAATGCTTCAAAATTCCCATTGTGGTCGAGCTTTAATCCGGGAACTCCGCTATCGTGTTTGCCCGATCCCGCGGTACGCGGTCCCACACCACTTAAGAAAAGCAGGCCTCCTACTTTACGGGCATGCGGGTACGCACCGACCGCTTTGGGTGCTTTACTGCTATCAATATGTTCACTCATAACTCTATCTTTAAAATCTCTTCATAGGGATGGATTGCTAAAGTACAATGAAGAACGGGAATCATCGCGCCGGGAGGCGCACAAAACAAAATTTCCCCGCAATGGGCGTGAATATTGAATTAAAGATTTCTCCGGTAACCAAAAAATGGGATAGACTACAGTAATTGCTCCAATCTGGCTCGTCATATTCGCTCAGAGCGTATACTTTTTATACTCGCTCAATTCTAGAGCACAAGACACGAATAGACCCAAATACTTAGACAAATACGCTTTAAAATGGATAACCGACTCCGATAACCCCGCCCGTTGTGAACAGGTTATTCTCCCAAATCCATCTATTCCCATCAGCAAACCAGGGGTAATGAATAAGAACTCCGTAATCAAGTCGAATCACGAGGTAATCTAAATCGAGCCGAAGACCCAAGCCACCTGTTACCACCATTCGATCGAGAAAAGTGCTCCATTCAAATACTCCACCTGGCCGCAACGGATCGGGGTTTAGAAGGTAAATATTTCCATAGTCGGACCAAATAGCCCCTTTCAATTTATAGACGATAGGAAATCGATACTCTATGTTACCCTCAATCAGAATATCTCCACTTTGAGTAATATTATTCGCCGACGCCAAATCTTCATCAAACGGCAGATAGGTTCCTGGACCTACAATTCTGGGTGCCAAGGGCCGTAGGCTATTCATGCCTCCTACATAAAATTGCTTTATATAAGGCATTACTTCGCTATTGCCGAGCGCCACCCCAACTCCAGTTGATAAGCGTATTCCCAACAAGTGGTGATCGTCGAAGTTCCAGAAATAACGTCCATCGATCTGGAAACGAAGATATTGGGAATACGAGAGTCCAAGAAACTCGTTCACTCCCTCCGTGTCCCCTAAGGCCGATTGTGCGAGAAACAAGGCGTTTCCGGAAAGATCGGCATCAAAACGTAAAAAGAAATGATGGTTATGATACGATTCACTCGTATTATTATAGAAGAAAGAATAACTGGGACCAATAAAAAAGTTCTCTTCAAAACTCTGGCGAATTTGTTCGTTTGAGTCTACCAAGGAATCAAATAATGCAGTGGTCTCGAGTAAATTGGAATAATTTACAGTAATCCAATTGAGTCGATGCGAGATGAATTTCGAGCTTTTCCATTTGATTCCGTAATCTGCTCTCCAATTGAGTACCTTGAAATAATCCGCTCGGTTATTATATTCCAAAGTAAGCCCTAACATTCCTTTTGGAAGCCCACGAACATCGGAATTTCCTATACCCAATGGGTTTCGAATGACGGGATACTCATACTCCGCACTTAATCCGAATCCGTAGGAATTCGAAGAGACTCTACTGAGCGCGCCTGTCGGGAAGTCTAAGAACGCATCAACTCCGTACGTGATGTTCTGTGCTCCGCCGAACAAATTTTTTTGCTTGAGTCGGAGTCCGACCGACGGACCTAAAAAACTATTACTCTTCGAAGTTATTGCTCCCTCGATGCTCACATCGAAACGATTCGCCTCTTGCAAAAAAACCTCTGCACGTGCTTTAGTACTATCCGAGCCGCTAGGCTCGTAGGATATACTGACCGACTTAAAAACCCCGAGCGATGCTAAGTTCCCCAGAGTGAAATCTTTTTCTTGATATCGATACAATGCTCCGGGATGAATACGCACGCATCGGTCGATCAATCGGGCTTTGAATTGCTGGGTATCTGCTTTAAATACCCAGTTTTCAAACCTAACGGTTTGATGATTCCTCAAAGTGTCAATAAGCACTTCGAAATGCTCTACGGTGGTAGGTTTGAGCTTGAATTCGGGAATATTGGGCCGTAGGCCGAAACGCAAATCAACGCTACGGCCGCCGCCCGTAGTATCCGCCAATACCTCCAAGTCGGCGGCTGTCAAATACAAATAACCTGCGTTCTGAAAACGCCGTAATAAATTCAGCTTCTCGTCATTAATTTGATATAGATTGAAATCATCGCCCCGCCTCAAGGTGGTCACTTGCAAGTGCGATTTAAAAATCTTTTCCATTGCCGGGTAATCTTCTCTAACCTTATAATCTACCGAGTCGATGACGTAGGCGGGAGGAATGAAGATCGTATACCCTATTCTTCCTTTATTCGCCTTTTCCCGCAAATAAATTTTGTACTTACCATGAGCGTCAAAATGTCCATAAGCAAAAAGATCTCCCTTGATTTTCTCGAGACGCAGGGCCGGATCAATTTGCTCTATCGAACGAGGTGGAGCGCCAAAATTATTCATCATCCAATAATCGAATCCCGATTTTTCTTCCGTGTAGAATCCGTTGTAAATCATCAAACGAACAGGAACCAAGCGCAAATGAGGAATTCCAAAAAATGCACCGTTGGGAGGAGCCCAAGCAGCTGACCAAATGGCTATATTTTTTGTTTGTTTTTCACGAATCTTGTAGTGCTTTTGAATTTTTGGATCCTTTTTAATTTGAACCTTCCCAATTTTGGGACCGAGATAAAGAGACTCGCCAGAAGCCAAATGCTTCGTTCCATCGCACGACATAAGGAGCGCGGTCAAAACGATAAAACCCAGTATGCAAATCCACTTACTCTTCATCTCGTACAGCTTCGGGTTCAGGATTTCTTTTCTTAAAAATGGACCAAAAAGTTGGGTAGCTCCTGTAAAAGCCAACCCCTAACTTGTACTCTGTCAATTCCCCATCAATCACCCCTTCATACGATTCGGTTCTCGCCCCGCGAAGAGTCCATGGGCCATTTTCAGAAAGCCGATAGCTGAGTTGAACGTTGCCAATGTAATGGGCCGGCGGACGATATCCTGCCGATTCTGGCGTAGCGATTCCCAAATCACCACCGATGGAAACGTACAGTCGATTTTCGAAGAGGCCTCTTCTCAACGAGTAATTCAAGCGCATCGCCTCCTGTTCTTCTCCGTGCTCGTCATAACGTTTGTCATTCGACATTGAGAACATTAAGTCCGTATTTTCCAAATTCCGGTGCGCGATTTCATTCAGTTTGGCTGCCGTAGCTCCTAAGGCCATACTGCTGCCCGATTTACCATTCGGACTTATAGATCCGAAAAGCAATAAATTGGTCGCCATCGCCATACGTGATTCCTCTGGAATTGTGCTCAAATAGCCCGATAAATCGGGATCTTCCGTTTTTAAGTCGAGTAAAATATCCAGGTTTTCAGGCGTCCCATCATTGAGAATAATGAGCACATCGACAGGTACAAGTCCCTGTCGACCTTCGAACTCCGACAAACCATCCAAGGAAGTGTTAAAGGCTTCTTTTCCAATGAAATTCAAACGAGGCTCGTCGAATTTACCCGACCAATCAATTCGTATTTCTTCAATATCCATTTGAACCGAAGGCACCACGGGTAAGGAAACGTAGGCTCGGCCAGAATTACTTTCCAAAGACCCTTGAATTTCAGGATCTCCGAATTTGCTTTTCAATAATGTTAAATCGCCTTTCATTCGAGTTCGCACGTACTCTTGGGTAACTGGATCGAGCACGATGTCAATTTCAGAATCATCAACGGCCAACTTAATGTCGAGTTCCGAAATTATTTCCGGTTCTTCTTCTACTCGAATACTGTCGGGCTCATCGAAGGATACAAATTGTACGATTCGGTCCGATTGAACAACGGTAATATCTTCTTGGACCAAGTATCGAAAAAACGAACCGGGCAATATACGGGCCGATCCTTCCGCTAGGAAGTACTCATTATCTCCTTTAACGTGAAGGTCAAGGTCTGCGGAAGCGTTCCCTTGCATTGACTTACCCGTTTTCTGATTGATAAATACAAACGCTTCACTTTCCGCGGTTAAGTCGTAATAGAGACTTGGAAAAGTATTGAGAATACCGGAGACGGCGAGCGGGCGATCGTTCTCGTCATAAATTCTAAAGTTATCGAGTTCTAGGTGATCATTTACGAACTTCAAACTATCGCCTTTCAAGATATAGGGTGTTTTGGTTCCCGGCAATACTATTCTTCCACGGACGATATTCAACCATCCATCGGCGTAAATGTCATCGGTATACGTACCGGTAACATCGCCACTCAAATTACCGGCGAGTTGAACTTCACCCGGAAGAAAGCCTTTGTTCAGCACATCCAAATCAAAGTCAATGACCCGAACTTCAAAATCGGCTATACCGGCAGCGTAATCAATTTGGGCATACGAATCTTTTAAGCCTTTATCAAAGTTTACTCTTAATCCGAGCGAATCGTTCCGGTAAATCCCTTCAGCATGCCAATCGCCAATTAAAGTGCTGTCGACCGTTAGCTCATTGAAGTTTAAGATCAAATCTGTTTCTAAGGAACGCACATTAAAATCGGCTTTGGCATAGATCCAAGCATTGACCAGCGTATCCGTTGTGAGGAACTCAGTAATACTTCTAAGACGCAACGAATCCAACTCAAAAGTAACCTCGCCTGTTTCGTCTGTTCGGCATATTAAGGATGCTTTATTTTGTCGCAGCCCCAATGATCCGCGATTCAGAATAAAGTCTTCGTCGAGCAGGATACCCTCATTATTCTGCACTTCCCATAAGTTTCCGAGCATTTCAAGAGCTTCAGCATCGGTGAGCGTCAATCGGTATCCCCTGTCCAAGTTCTCTTGTACAATTCCTATCCTGGATGATCCCAAATCATTAAAATCTTCCAAGGTCAAAAGCCACTCGACTCCTTCTTCATTTCGGTCAATTTCAATGTTTAAGCCACTAAGATCGAAGTCATTTACATGGGCCTTATCGGCCCGAAGGGCCCCTTCAAAATGACGATTCTGATAAGCCACAGATCCAGCGACATTTCCAATGTAATTGTCCGTGTCGAAGGCATTTTCCAAAATGATATCGAGGTTCCACAATAGGGAATCCACAGAATGTGTCAAGTCCAGTTTTTCCAAAGAAGCCCCAACAGCGTATCCGCTCAGTTGATGTATCAATACGGAATCTATATTTCCGGCCATCTGCAATCGCAACTCCGGCATACTATCGAGTTGCTCACGCCAATTATCGGGATTGATCAATGGAATTTCACCGTCGTAAAAAGCGTCTACAAAAGCATCATTCCCCGCATTCCAGTAGAGCTGATTTTTGGCCTGTTCAATTTCGTAGGACATAAATTGATCAGGAACAAGTGTGGAATCTCCTTTTGACCAGTGGAATAGTGGATTGGACAATCCAAATTCAATTCGGCTGTAGTCAAAATCTCCATAATAATAACCTCCTTCATACAAAGCGGATAACGTCCAATCGGCTAGCGATATATCCACCAAATTCGGTTTCAATTGTTTTATTCGCCCCTCCCACCGCACGGCGGAAGTGTCGCGGTTGAGATCAATTAAATCTCCTTTAAAAACTAGGTTTGCAGCCGAGTCGGTCACCACGGCAAATAGGCTATCGAATCCATTTTTTGATACGTAGGTAAAATCAATTCCCGTAAGCGAGTATCCTTCTATTTCCAATCGGTTCGACTCCAAGGTTACGAGTAAAGTATCGAGTTCTTCTTGGTCATTTACCGTTCCGGCAACCCGAAAACCGAGCGCTCCGTTCGGGACGGCAAGCGGTAAATAATCGATGATTCGATCAATGGCTAGTTGAGTGCTTTCAAGCCCGATATCGTAGTAAATGCTCTGTTCTTCAATGGCAATTTTAGATCGGACATCGATTGCTCCTTCTGGGGTATTTAGCGCAGCGGAAATTGCCATTTTCTCGGAATTCCCAAAAATGTGCACGGGGCCGTCGGCCCGAGAGGGCCAAAGAAACATTGAGTTATACGACTGAGGCATTAAAAAGGCATCGAGATCGGCCCTGCTTGTATGCACTTTGGAAAGCATTAAATCGAGTGGGATTGACGCGTCGGACCAATCGATTAAGCCATTGAGCGAGGCGTTTGTTTCGCTAATTAAGTTGATTTCAAATGCACGAAACCGAAGCGAATCCGGCCCTACACTCAAGCCACCACCGAATGTTAGTGTGCTGTTTCGGGGGTAATCGGGATGGATTATTTCCTCAAAATCAGGGTACACCCATAAAATATCTTGAATTGTCGCCGAAGATGGGTTCAAAACCAAAGAAACTTGATTGTTGTCTTTTGGGTCAAAATGGATTTTTTCCGCGTTTAAGTCTAGGTCGCCCAACAACAAAGCCAATTGATCCAATGCATAGGTGTCGCCTTCATTTTCCGATGAAAAGTACTGCGCATCTAACTTAAGTGGAAGGGTGTCGTTGGAAAAAAGAAGCGAATCGCTCGAGTAGGTGACAACGAATTGATCAAAAAAAAACTGCTCGAAGCTCAATTGTTCTAGGTTAGATTCAGCTGCCGCTTCCCTCAGTTGCAATTCTGGAATGTTCAATTCCAGGGAGTCCTTTTGATTCACATATAGTACATTAACTTGAGAGAAATCCAGTTTCCCGATGCGTATATCGGGTACTTCTGAAGCAGAATTGGTGGTTGTATCCGAATACGACACATAAATTTGTCCTCCATGTACTTCGAATTGCGGTACGTTAACCTTTCGGGCCGCTAGGCCTGTCCATTCCCAATCGAGCACCAAATAATCCGCGGAGCCTCTGCTTATATCGGGAACATCCCAAATGAGCTTTTCGAAAGAGACATAGCTCGGGAATACGAAATTCATTTTTTCGTAGGTGATTCCGTTTTCCTTCTTCATTATTCGCCAAAAAATAGCTAAGCCTGCAAAAAACAAAGCCATGAGAATGGTCAACACCACAAACATTCGGATAATTCTCCTTCTCAACTTTGAATCGTCCTTCGACTCTTTCATTAATCTGAGTAGTTGAATGAAAATCCAAAAGCAAAATAAAAGCGATAGTATCCATCCTGTGTATTACTGGATACGCCACCACTAATCGGGCCTAGTCGTGTTCGCCATGTTAATTCTGCACCGTATCCAACCCCGAGTTGCTCGCTCGAGAAGGTATTCCAATCGAAATTATCTTGGATATCATCTATAGGAATATGGTCGTAATAGCCGTAAACGTTTGCTCCGTACTTTAAGTAGAACTGATTCATGAACACATTCTGAAATTTCATTCCCAGAACGCCAAAATTCGGCTTCTCTACTTCGGCGTATTGCAAACCTAAAATGGGGGTGTCGTGAAAACGCACGCGCTGATAACCTCCAAAAACCCATCCTTGCGTAATATCGGCAGCATCGTGGATTCCGAAGGTTAATCCCAAGCCTCCAAAAGGAATGAATTGCATTTTGCGAGCAATGAGTAAAAAGTATTGGGCTTTTATAAGCGATTGAAAATAGGCTTCTGGCGTAATTGAATTTATGAGACTGTTCACTTCGTCCTCGCTCAAGCGAATGGTCAAATCCCCATCGTCGGTAATGGGTACATCAATGCTATCGACATCTCCGTTAAATATCACTTCATATTTTGGAGCTAGAATGGCACGTGCGTCGAAAAGCATTTCACCACCTTCCGTAGGGAAGTTTCGGTTATTCAAACTATTTCTCAAATAAGATAGTCGGAGGGTAAAAATTTCTTCTTTTTGACGTCCAACTCCTTCGGGTAGGGTAATGTTAAACTTGGAACGCGATTGGCGAATTTGATACCCCATACCGAAAAGAAAACTCTCTTTTAACGACTGAGTCGAGAGAGCGTTGATTGCCACACTGTGAATGGTTTCAGACAACACATCTTCAGCCACACCTTTATTGTAACTCGGCAATTCCGCATTTAGAAAGTCGTAGCGCAGATTTAGCGCATACCTTTTGTTATTCCCTATGTATTTGTAATAGTCAAAACGAAACCTAGGGTTCCTCGAAATGTCTAACACGGTTACCAACCTCGATTCGGGGCCCAGCAAATCGCGTGCCGTATAGTTTAGAAGAATTCCCGCCGAAAATATATTGTCTAAGTGTACGGAGGCAAATAAGCGAGCCGGCAGTTTTTCTACCATATTGACTTCCAAAGCATTTTGGCCGTCCTTATCAACGATTACGTAATCTACTTTTTTAAACCCATTAATGCCGTATACCCGACGTATGCCCTCTTCCAAATCTTCACGGGTGAGGGTGTCGCCCTCGGCAAAACCCAATTTCGATTTAATCAGAGCATCGGAGAAATGAATATTCCCATCAATTTTTATCGAGTGAATTTCTATCGGTTTAATTCTTCCTTCCATTTTGAAGGGTTCCCGATTCATTTGCATTTCTTCCGCCAATGTTTCAAATTCCGGAGCGAATGCTTCTCCAGTGGCAATACCGATTTCTATTATTTCAGGAACTTTAGAAAAGCTACCCGTGCTGTACTCGCCAAATTCAGGTTCAATGAAAATGTCACATTTCGAAATTTCCGCGGGCAGAATTTTGGTTGATTTAATCATCGCAAGCGACATTAAAATACCGATCATATCTTCGGGTGTTTCCTCCCCTTCTTTGGTTCCCACATTCACACCTATAACATAATCTGCCCCCATTGAAATAACCTGCTCTACAGGGAAATTGTCAAGCACCCCTCCGTCAACGGCCAGGGTACTATCTAGATCGACTGCCGTAAATGCCGTTGGCAAGGCCATACTCGAACGAATGGCCGTTGCTAAATCTCCCTGCTCAAAAACAATAGGCTCGCCCGTTTTTACATTCGTCGCAATACAGCGAAAGGGTATCGGAAAATCATCAAAGTGTTGGTAGTCTCGGGCCGACCACAAATAATGTCGCAACAATTCACCAAGAACCTGACCTTCTATAAGTCCGGAGGGTAGTTGAAGCTCTACTCCTTTCATCGGAAATTCAACCAAATAGCGGTTGTAGTATTCCTTCTCTTCGAAGGAGATATAATTTAAAGGAACCTGATTCGAAAGGACCAAATTCCAGTCTACCTCAAGCATCATTTGTTCTATTTCATCAGCCGAATAACCGATGGCGTAGAGTCCACCCACCACAGACCCCATAGAAGTCCCAGTTATGAAATCGGGCCGCAGGCCCGCTTTTTCCATAGCCTTCAAAACTCCTATATGCGCAGCCCCTTTTGCTCCACCACCTGAAAGCACAAGTCCTAGCTTCGCTTGCTCCTGTCCGGAAGCGAACAAAATGGCACATATGAGTAGAAGGGTACAAAGCTTTTTCATTGGAAGTTTAAAGGTAAGAATTAAGAAAACTTTAACGCTCATAACCCCGTTAAAGCTTGACTTTTTGCGTTTGCATTTCAGAATTTTGGGCGCGAAACCGAAATGGCTTCCTTACCTTGGGAGCCGAAAAAAGCTAAAGCATGGAAGTACAATCAACGGAATTCGATATCAGAGCCCTGAATGAAGAAATTGAGCGCGAAAGCGCCTTTGTGGACCTTATCAACCAAGAAGTTAACAAGGTTATTGTAGGTCAAAAGTATATGATTGAGCGACTCATGATAGGATTGCTCGGAAGTGGTCACATACTTTTGGAAGGGGTTCCAGGCCTCGCTAAAACACTAGCTATTAACTCATTAGCCAATGCAGTAGATGGCAAATTTAGCCGGATCCAATTTACTCCTGACTTGCTTCCAGCGGACGTCATTGGAACCATGATTTACAATATGAGTGCTAATGAGTTTAACATTAAAAAGGGTCCTGTTTTCGCCAATTTTGTTCTTGCGGATGAGATAAATAGAGCCCCTGCTAAGGTTCAAAGCGCCTTGCTCGAAGCCATGCAAGAACGTCAAGTGACAATTGGCGAAGAAACTTTTCCACTAGAAGAACCCTTCCTCGTGCTGGCCACTCAGAACCCCGTCGAACAAGAAGGCACCTATCCGCTTCCCGAAGCACAAATGGACCGGTTCATGCTAAAAACGGTGATCGATTATCCAAAACAAGAAGAAGAGCGTTTAATTATGCGCCAAAATTTGGCCGCTGAAAAAGCGGTTATCAAACCCGTTGTACATACTAAAGACATTCTACGCGGCAGAACCATGGTACACAAAGTGTATATGGATGAAAAGATAGAGCAGTACATTCTCGATATCGTTTTTGCCTCCAGAAATCCGGAAGTTTTCAAGCTTTCCTCATTAAAGCCCTTGATCAATTACGGAGCGTCACCTCGTGGTTCGATCAACTTAGCTCGTGCAGCCAAAGTACACGCCTTCATAAAACGAAGAGGGTACGTCATTCCGGAAGATATTCGCGCGGTTTGTATGGATGTATTGCGCCATAGAATTGGAATTACCTACGAAGCGGAAGCTGAAAATGTAACCTCCGAAGACATTGTACGCGAAATTTTAAACTCTGTTGAAGTCCCATAAAAAATGGATACCTCAGAAGTATTAAAAAAAGTTCGGCGCATTGAAATAAAAACAAAGCGCTTGAGTGACCATTTGTTTTCAGGCGAATACCACAGTTCGTTCAAAGGGAGGGGAATGGCCTTCAGTGAAGTGCGCCCTTATCAATTCGGAGATGACGTTCGCGCAATTGACTGGAACGTTACCGCTCGATTCAAAGAACCTTTTATTAAAGTATTTGAAGAAGAGCGTGAACTAATACTGATGCTCGTAGTCGATATCAGCGCCTCGGAAACTTTTGGCTCTGGAGAGGCAACTAAAAGACAAATACTTACCGAAATTTCTGCTGTTCTCGCCTTCAGCGCGATGGGCAATAACGACAAAATTGGACTGCTTCTATTCAGTGATCAAATCGAGCTGTTTATTCCGCCCGCTAAAGGGCGTAAACACGTATTGCGAATTATACGCGAGCTAATTGAATTTGAGCCACAAGGAAAAGGTACCGACATCGGCTTAGCCCTCGGTTACCTCACTAATATGATGAAACGAAAGGCCATCGTTTTTGTGTTAAGTGATTTTCTCGACGATCGATATAATGATGCCTTGAAGATTGCCTCGAAGCGGCACGATCTCACTGGAATTCGGGTTTATGATCAGCGCGAAAAAGAATTGCCCAATATTGGGTTACTTCCCTTTTTGGATCCGGAAACCGGAAAAGAACAATGGGTGAATACTTCGAGCAAAGCGGTGCGAAAAAGACAAAAAGCATGGTTTCTTGAACGAGAAGCTAATTTCGAAAAGCAATTTCCGCGAGCGGGAGCGGGTGCCATGAGCTGTAGCGTTGACGAAAGCTATGTGAAAAAAATGTTGGGCTATTTCAAAAGACGATCGGCTTGATGTTCGTTCAAACACAACATACTCTCTCGTACAAAATATTCTGCGTCGCAATATGGACGTCGTTGCTCATTTCACCCTATTTTGTTAAGGCACAATCTTCCACCTGGAATATGAGCGCCGATACAAGCTCTATCCTAATTGGAGAGCAGATAAATGTACTTCTTCGGGCCTCTACTCCTTCGGAGAGCGATGTCTTGTGGCCCGATCTCTTGGATTCATTGAACGCCGCGGAAATCATCAAGCGAAGTGGAGTGGACACCGTCCAATTAAACACAGAAACACTACTCGAAGAACGCATCACCGTTACTCTTTGGGATACCGGCTACTATGTACTGGAGCCTCTCCCGTTGGTCATTGACGGCGACACCGTTTATAGTGACCCCATATTTTTATCGGTTCAAGGCGTTGACGATTTACAAGAAAATCCTTTCGACATCAAAGAGCCCATTCGTGCTCCCAAAACTTTGGGTGAATGGCTTCAAGAATTGTGGCCATGGGTTCTGGCCGGTCTCGTTCTTTTGTTCGCCATTCGGTGGTGGCGAAATAGGCCTAAAAAACATACAGAGGAGGTAGATCTGGGTCCTAAGATTGACCCGTATGAACAAGCCTTAAACCAACTCGGTGAATTGCTAGAGAATAAGCTATGGCAAAAAGGGGAGGTAAAGGAGTATTTCGACCAACTCACTGATATTGCTCGAAGATACCTTGAACTGGGTCATCAGATTCCGGCCTTGGAACGCACCACAGATGAAACCGCCTCCTTGCTCAAGGCAACTCCGATTAACTCGGAGGTTCAATTGGATTTTATTGCCCTCATGAAAGAAGCCGATCAAGTTAAATTCGCCAAGCAAAAATACCGCGATGAAGACTGTGAACGGGCGTATCGAAGGGCGAAAAGTTTTATCGATTCTGTTCACTCGACCCTGGTTGAACCCGCTAAAACCTCAAAATCATGATGCATTGGGAGTACGTACATCCCGAATGGTTTTGGGCGCTTTTGTTGCTTCCTCTGCTTATTTTTTGGGAATGGCGAAACCGAACAAAGGGCGTTGCGGCGTTACGGCATTCGGGAGCGGCAGCTCATTCCGGGATCAATACGGTGGTACTTTTGCGCGTGCTGCTGCCTTTTCTAAAACTAAGTGCCTTGGCGTTTATCATTGCGGCATTAGCTCGCCCCAGAACATCTGAGATGGGTCAAAAAACCAGTTCCAGTGAAGGAATTGATATCGTTTTGGCACTTGATGTCTCGAGTTCTATGGATGCAATGGATTTTGAGCCTAATCGGCTCGAAGCATCCAAACGCGTTGCTGCGCAATTCGTAAAAGATCGTCCAAGCGATCGGTTTGGAGTGGTCGTTTACGCGGGCGAAAGTTTCACGCAATCGCCCCTCACCACAGATCACCGCATTGTTCAAAACTCACTCAACGATGTGCAGTTTGGTCGCATTGATGACGGAACGGCCATCGGAATGGGATTGGCCACTGCCGTGAATCGATTAAAGGAAAGTGAAGCAGAAGGCAAAGTGATCATTCTTATGTCCGACGGGGTAAATAACTCCGGATTTATTGACCCGGTAACTGCGGCTGAGATCGCCCAAGAATACGCCATCCGCGTATATACCATTGGTGTCGGTACCATCGGAATGGCGCCGAAGCCTACTACCGATATGTTTGGTCGCCGACGCGTAGTGCAAGTTGAAGTTGAAATTGACGAAGAACGTATGCAAGAAATTGCCGCCCTCACGGGCGGAAAATATTTCCGAGCAACGGACAACCAAAAGCTTCAATCGATTTACGAAGAAATTGACCTGCTTGAAAAAACGCAACTTGAAGAACTAACTTATTACGAATACGAAGAGAAATTTTATCCCCTCGCACTACTCGCTCTGGCCTTAGTTTGCGTTGAATTTCTACTGCGAAAAACTTTGTTTAAAAGCGCTTTCTAATGGAACTCTATCGATGGGAACATCCTGAAGCTTTATACGGACTAGCCCTTGTGCCGGTGCTGTGGCTAGTTCATGTGCTTTGGGCCCAATGGAGAAAACGGGCACGAAAACAGTTTGGGGTCGGAAAAGCGGCGAAACAATTAAGCACGACGGCCACCCGTTCACGACATTTATATAAAACACTTTGGTTTACGCTTGGAATTTTCTTTTTGGTGGTCGCATTGGCCAACCCCCAAGTAGGATCCAAGTTAGAAACTGTGAAGCGAAAAGGAGTGGACGTAGTATTTGCATTGGACGTTTCGAAAAGTATGCTCGCTGAAGACGTAGCGCCCAACCGCATAGAAAAAAGCAAACAGATAATCGGAAAAACTCTGGATGCCCTGGGCAGTGATCGTATTGGATTAGTTGTGTATGCCGGCCAAGCGTATCCTCAGCTACCCATTACAACGGACTATTCAGCGGCTAGAATGCTCCTGCGCACTGTAAATACAGATATCGTTCCATCCCAAGGAACGGCTATTTCCGAAGCCATTGGACTGGCCGACCAATACTTCAGCTCAGGGGAAACCACCAAAAACAAGGTGCTCTTCATTTTAAGTGATGGCGAAGACCATGAAGAAGGCGCGATTGAAGCTGCCAAAGCCGCCCTTGATAAAGGGATTTTCATCTATACTATAGGAATTGGCACGCCGTCGGGTGGCCCCATACCCGAGAAAAAAAGTGGACGTACTGTCGATTTTAAAAAGGACGAATCGGGTCGCGTGGTCGTCACCAAATTAGATCGAGAAAAGCTTGTGGACATTGCCAAAAATGGCGGAGGGTCCTACATTTACGGTGATCGTACCGAAGAAGTTGTTGAATATGTTGAGGAAACCCTGAATAGTATGCAACGAGAAGAAATTGAATCGAAGGTATTCAGCGAATATAAAGACCAGTTTCCCGTTTTCTTAGTACTGGCGCTGCTCTGTTTTCTAATTGATGCATTGCTCACAGAACGTAAAAGTTGGTGGAATCGCCTTAAATTGTTCAACTCATGAAAAAGTTCGCCTTTTTACTTGCTCTATTTGGATCGATAGCGGTGATGGGACAAAAGCCCAACGCCCTTATTCGCTCCGGAAACTCAGCCTATGAGCAAGGTGCCTTTGACGATGCTGAAGTAGCCTATACGAATGCCCTTCGCGCCGATGGTACTATAGACAAAGCCCATTTTAACCTCGGTGATGCTTTGTTTCGACAAGAGCGCATGGAAGACGCATTGGCAGAATTCAATGCCGCTGCCGAGCTCAGTAATGATCCAGAATTAAAAGCGAAAAGCTATCACAACATAGGTAATATCCACAGCGCAGGGCAGCAATGGGATCAGGCCGTAGAGGCCTATAAAAATGCCCTCCGAAATAACCCAAACGATGCCGAAACTCGCCACAATTTGGCCTATGCTCAAAAGCAATTAAAAGAGCAAGAGCAGCAAGAACAAGAAAAAGATCAGAATAAAGACGAGCAAAACGACGATCAGCAAAACGATGATCAACAAGATCAAGAGCAGAACCAAGATCAAGACCAGCAGGATCAAGACGAGCAGCAAAAACAAGATCAACAAGACGAACAGAAAGACCAGCAGCAAAAAGATGAAAATGCTCAAGAAGGAGATGACGATCAAGAGCAGCAACCCGATGAACAACAAGGTCAGAATCCGGCCGAAGGCCAAATTAGTCGAGAAGAAGCAATGCGCCTTTTAGAAGCCCTACAACAACAAGAGCAGCAGGTACAAGAAAAGCTGAAAAAGGAAAAAGTGAAAGCCAAGAAAGTTAAAAAGGAGAAAGACTGGTGATGAAAAGACATTTCCTCGTACTGCTTTTACTTTCTACCTTCTGCGTTTCGGCGCAGGTAACTTTTCGAGCCTATGTAAATGAATCGGTAGTTCGAGAAAGTGAACGGTTTCAAATTACCTTCGAAGCCAATAATCGCTGGACTAATTTTTCGGCGCCGGCTTTCGGTCCTTTTCGAGTGGTTAGTGGTCCCAACCAGAGCCAATCGACCAATATTGTCAATGGGAACATGACGACCCAGTTCAGTTACAGCTATATCTTACAGCCCACACAAACAGGAACCTTTGCAATACCCTCAGCTCGGGCCGAAATAAAAGGCTCTTTGGTAAAAACCAAGCCTGTTGAGATCAAGGTCGTTAAGGATTCAGAAAAGCCCCGTGATAAAAACGACCCTCAATCCGTTGCCGCACGGAACAATATATTGCGGGCTTTTATCAGTAAACGCGATGTGTACGTCGGCGAACCTATTGTGGTCACATTTAAACTGTATTACGCGAGTCAAATAAGAAATTACAGTGGGCAGCCCCCCAATTTAAATGGCTTTTTTAAAGAGGAGATTGATTTAAAAAATCAGGCCGAGGAACGAGAAAACATAAATGGTAAACTGTTCAATGTTGCCACTTTGAAGCGCTACGTGCTGATTCCTCAAAAAAGCGGAAAACTGGAAATAGACCCTTTTATTTTGGATCTGGAAACCGCCGTTCCCACGAGGCAACGCGACTTCTTTGGAAGGCCCGTATACGAAACTGTGAATTACTCGGCTAAATCGAGCAACGTTGTCATTGACGTAAGTCCGTTGCCTACTGCTGGCAAACCGAGTGATTTTAGTGGTGCGGTAGGTGAATATCAATTTGAAGTTGATTTGAATCAGACCGAAGTTTCCGCGGACGAATCTGCAACCCTTTCTGTTGGTGTTTCAGGTAAAGGAAACCTCAAGCTTTTTGAGCTGCCGAAACCCAGTATTCCGCCTTCTATTGAAGCCTATGACCCCAAGTATTCCGAAAGGGTAAAAGCTTCCTCTCAAGGATTGTCGGGTTCGAGAAAAAATGAATACTTACTCATTCCGCGATTCAATGGAACGTACAAAGTTCCGGCCATGACCTTCAGTTATTTCGATGTAGCCAAGAAAAAGTACGTTCAGTTATCTTCTGAAGATTATATGATCTCGGTAACCGGTGGGTCCGATAATCCGGGAGCCGGAACCTCTGGAAATAACCTTATCAACAGAGGTCGATCTGAAGTAGATTATCTGAACGAAGACATTCTGTATATCAAAACTCAATCCGATTCATGGGCAAAACGAGGTTCCTCTTTCCAAAACAGCACTTGGCGTTGGCTTATGTATATTTTTGGTTCACTGGTACTTCTGGGAGTATACGCCTATGCTAAGAATCGCGCCGCGGAGGCGCAAGACCAAATTGGAAAGCGCAAAAGGGGTGCCCGTAAAGTGGCAACGAAGCGCTTGGCTCAGGCGAAAAAGTTAATGAATGAAGGCGATCACCGATCTTTTTATGAAGAAATTGCCAAAGCTTTGGAAGGCTATGTGCGCGATAGGCTCCATATTGATCTGGCGGGGCTCGGACTCGATCCGGTATTGGAAAAGCTCAAAGAGAACGGGAGTTCCGATCAGCTCAATGCGCGGGTGAAGGAATTGTGGAATGCGACCTCGTTTGCTCGATATGCACCGAATGCCGGAGGGCAGGCGAATGAACGTCATTATAAAGAAACGCTCGACTTGATTACAGAACTTGAAAACGCACTGAATCAATGAAAAAGCTATTCCCCTTTCTAACTGTTCTTTTGAGTCTATCGGCCTATTCTATTCAAGTAGATGACTTCAATCAGGGAAACCAGTTCTACGCCGATGGCGATTTTCAAGCGGCTATTGAGTCATACGAACGCTCTTTGTCGGGAAGCGAAGTTAGCCCAGCGGCCTATTATAATTTGGGAAATGCCTATTTCCAGCAGGGTCAGTTGGCCAAGTCGATCTTGAATTACGAGCGAGCACTGCAATTAAAAGGCAGCGACGAAGAAATCATTCGGAATTTAAATATCGCTCGCGGACAATTGGTCGATGAAATTGACCCGCTTCCTCGCCCATTGCTAACAAGGGTATACAGAGGTTTGGTCGAATTATTTCAGCCTAGCGGCTGGATAAAAATGGGGGTCGTATTCTTCTTGTTTTTTGTGTTGATCACGGCCGTACTGATTTTACGCCGAGAACCATCCGGCCGAAGGCCGCTATTCGTAACAATGGCCTTTATATTTATTGGCGTTTCATTCATGGCCAACCTACTGGGCGAATTTGAATCGCGCCACCTCGAGCGCAATAAAACAGCGATCATTATGAATGCCAATGTGTACGTGAAAAGTGGCCCGGACGAAGATGCAGAAGACCTCTTTGTATTGCATGAAGGAACCACTGTCGCCGTTCGCGAAACTTTTTCGGGTTGGAAAAGAGTCCGGTTGGTCGATGGAAAAATTGGGTGGATTCCGACAGAAAGTGTCGAGGAAATATGATCAAAACCCGTTGCTAAAAAATAAAAAGGCCCCAATTCATCAGAATTAGGGCCTTTTTTCTATCCTAATGGAATTAAGCCTTCGTAAACTGTACGTTGAAAAGCAATTTGATGTCGTCTCCAACGACTACTCCGCCCGCTTCTGTTACCATACTCCAGGTTAATCCAAAGTCCTTGCGGTTAATTTTACCTTCTACTTCGAATCCGGCCTTCGTTTGCCCATAACCATCGACCATGGTTCCGCCGTATTCCACAGCAAGAGTAAGTTCTTTGGTCGTTCCCTTAATGGTTAGAGAACCGCTTAACTCAAAACGAGCGTCTTCCTTTTTCTGAAGAGATCCATTGAAGGTCATCTTCGGGAATTCTTCCACGTTAAAAAAGTCTGCTGAGCGCAAATGGTTGTCGCGATCTACCTGATTGGTGTCGATACTATTTACATCCACATCCAAGGTAACGGCCCCTCCATCGAAATTATCGTTTTCGGTTTCCAGAGATCCGTCAAACGTTTTAAACGACCCGGTAACGGTAGAAATAATCAAGTGCTTTACCTTGAATTGTACTTCGCTATGGGTAATATCAATACCCCATTTTGTTTTTGTAGCTGTTGCTTCCATCTTCTTTTTTTAGTTGAACACTACAAAGATGGAAAATAGATGTACCTACATCTATTGAGCTAGATTAAGAAACAATCAAGCTTCAAAAAAATTAGCGTACGTGCCTTCCGGTATTGGTGCTTATTTCAGCTCTGCTGTATTTCGAAATGGGGCCTCGGTGTTGGGCAATTCCCGATTCGCTTGTATAGCGTTCATGGCTACACGATGTGATCGCAAACATAAAAAGACCCATAAAGCCGAGGGCTAACAGTCCTCGCAGGCGGCGTGATTTAGATCGTTCGATTTTCGCGAAAGCTCGGTGACGCTTTCCTCGTCAAAATCAATCTTTTCGGTACTTAAATAAATGAGTCCTGCCATTGTTTAGTTGTTTTCAAGTGCTTGAGCTTCTTCCCAAGAAAGATGGCCTTCAAGGTTACTTACCCCCCAGTTTTCCCACTCAGGTTTTGTCCAAAGATTGGGGAAAAATACTCTTTTCTGATATTTCGGATGCATATAGCGTTGCCATTCCGAACCTCCGGTGGCTTCCGAATCGCCCAAATATTTGCGAGCGGCGTTCAAATGGCTCATCACCCATTTAACGTTTACGGTGTGATCATAATGACGCAAGGCCTCAATCAAAGCCGGATTATTTCGCTTTTCACTGGGCAAACGCAAATAGATAAGTTGAAGGTTCGCTTTGTTGTATTGCTTCATGAAAGTGATAAACTCTTCCATGTATTTGTTTTCGAAATTGCGCAGCAAAGTCGATTTATCGCCCGTATCGAAATTTTTACCCGCCGCCTGCCAATACAAATGCTCGTAGGCGTGTTCGAATGGGGTGTTTCGATCGATCGTGGCGCGAAAACGATAGTCGATCAAATTAATAAGATCCGTTGAGGCAAATTCAATTTTTCTGTACTGAGCACTTTGAAACCCGCTGGCCGGTGTCAGAGTATCGCGAAATTTCATGTACTGTTCCTTTTCCATGCCATCGCCCATAATAGAAAACGACTCGGAGAGCATATCGAAATATCTGCTGATTCGATCGAGATGCAAAGCGAATTTTTCCGCGGTGATATCTTCCGCCGTTGCCACCTGATCAATTTCCCAAAGAATCATTTTAAAGAGCAGCTCGTTAATCTGATGATACATGATAAACACCATTTCATCGGGGTGTTCCGTACGTTGCGTCTGCAAACCCAAAAGTGCATCTACCTGAATATAATCCCAGTAGGTCATTGGTTTTGCGTGCAAAAGTCCTGATAGATGCACATCTGGGTTTTGACCGATTGCCTTGTACTTTTCATCTATCGCCGACAACAACTCTTCTCTATTCATCTTCGCATAGGTTTAGATCCGCAAGTTACTTTTTTTCACCTGCTTGCTTTTTATCGAAAAGGAACACACTCTCCTCAATCGCGATCATTTCGTACTTTCCCCCCGAAACAAAAAAGCGCTATGCAATCTGACGACACAAAAATGATCATGGGCCACCCGGCCGCACTCTTCATTCTGTTTTTTACTGAAATGTGGGAACGCTTTTCCTACTATGGAATGCGGGCCATCCTCGTATTGTATTTAACGGCGAAGGCAACGACCGATAATCCCGGTTTGGGATGGGAAAATACCTCGGCGCTCGAGCTTTATGGATGGTATACAATGATGGTTTATGTGATGTCGGTGCCGGGTGGACTTCTAGCCGATAGGCTGTTGGGGCAAAAGAAAGCGGTTATGCTCGGTGGCGTGCTTCTTTGCATGGGTCACCTTATTTTGGCTTGGGACACGGTTTACGCATTCTATACAGGTCTTGTTTTCATCGTTCTAGGGGTAGGTGCTTTGAAGCCCAATATTTCGACTATGGTGGGCGGGCTGTACAAAAAGGGCGATGGCCGTCGTGACGCTGGATTCACCATTTTCTATATCGGAATTAATATTGGAGCCTTTTCTGCTCCCCTCCTGGTGGGATATGTAGGTGAAGAAATTAACTGGCATTACGGATTCGGATTGGCAGCGATTGGTATGGCCATTGGCCAAATTGTCTACGTAATGGGTCAAAAGCATTTAAAAGGAATCGGCGATTTTTCTCCACCCTCCCGGGTGGATGGCAAATTAAAATCGACCCCGCTCACCCAAGATGAAAAAGACCGGCTCAAAGTGCTCTTATTATCCTTCGTAGTGGTCGTCGTTTTTTGGGGTGCCTATGAGCAAGCAGGCGGACTCATGAACTTGTACGCCAAAGAGAAAATTGATCGCGTAATGTTCGGTTTTACCGTTCCCGCAAGTTTTCTTCAGGCGCTGCACGCATTCTACGTAATTCTTATCGGAGCGCCCATTGCCTATTTCTGGAACCAATGGCGCAAATGGGGACGTGAATCTAGCTCGTTATTCAAAATGGGCGTGGGAACTATAATAACCGGACTCGGGTTTTTATTCTTGGCTGGTGCCGCTCAAGAGACCATGAATTCCGATAATGGAATGGCATCGGTTTACTGGATGTTCGCTGCTTACCTTTTACACGTCATTGGCGAGTTGAGTATCTCACCGGTAGCCCTTTCCTTCATTACCAAACTAGCCCCCGCTAAATACGCTAGTTTCATGATGGGCGCCTACTTTTTTGTTACGGGTATTGGAAACAAGTTGGCTGGGCTCATAGGAGAAGCCGCTCAAAAAGCGGGAGAAATGGCCATTTTCGTTGGCGTTTTTGCTTTCTGTTTCGTTTTCGGCCTGGTACTGGTTCTTTTCGTGAAAAAGCTAAAAGGATTAGCCCACGGTGCAGATGATGTTACTCCTGTTTCGGCTCTTCCGGATCCGGAGTAATTGAGCTCTCTTTTTCTGACTCCTTATCCTCGGTGTACAGGTGGTCATCTACTTGTGTCAGGCTAATCATATCTGGAGCAATCATGCCGATATCTTTCGCTTTTAGCGTCCGATAAAGCTCGGTGTACACTCTGTTTTTGGTGAACAGTATGTCGCGTTCTACCCAGAAATGGATGAAAAATTTTCCTCTATTTTCATCAATTCCATCGTAATAAACCATGGGTTCTGGGAGGTTTCCCGATTGAATCACATTTTTCATGGCATCGGCAACGAGCATAACCGTTCGTTCCGGGTCTAATCCTGCCAAAGGCAGTTGGAAATCAAATCGAAGTCGCCGCGTCTTATTCGCTAACGTCCAATTAATGACCTTTTGAGAAACTATGTCGCTATTCGGTACAATGAGCTCCGACGAGTCATATAAGCGCAGCGTCGTCGCTCGAATACCAATTCGAATTACTTCGCCCTCATCTAATTGAATTTTAACAATATCGCCCTCCGTAATGGGTCGCTCAAAAACGATTATCAATCCGCTCAAGAAGTTGTTTATGATCGACTGAAGTCCAAAACCAATACCCACACCCAAAGCTCCCGCGAGAAGCCCAAGATTTGTAAAATCAAACCCCAATTGGCTCAAGGCTAAAAAGATCCCAAAAGTAACCAAGGTGTAATTCGTGATGGAGCTAATTGCCATGGGAACCCCGCGTTCTAAATCGAGCCGCATAAGTACTTCCTCTCTGAGAAATAAGATAAACAACCCCACAACTAGCCAGGTCACTGCCAAGACTCCAAAGAAATCGAGCCCGTTCCCAATAGTGATTTTCCCATCGCCCACTGTCATACCAACAGTAAGTAGCCCTTCCCACCAAAGTTCAAGTGCATCGAGAATATAAAATCCATTCATCAAGATCCGAGCAAAGAGGAAGATCGCGGTTATTTGAATGATCCGGTTCATTCCTCTAATTGCTTTTTCTCGCGACTCTTCACTCCAACGATGCGAATACGTTGGGATTCCACTGCCAAACCACGTACGGATGGCAATCGTCAAACTTTGGAAAGTAAGCCCAACAAATATGGCGCCCATTAATGACGTGATCGTACCGTCGGTCAAGAGCATGGCAAAAACAAAGTACCCAACCAAATTCGCAACAATAGACACTAATTGCAGTAAGAGTAAAAAGGGAGCCAAGAGTATCACCAATTGAACCCACCAAGCCTTGATAGAAGAATATCGGGTTCTCGTTTTCCAGAGTCTGTACAGGCCAAAGGAGAGGGCCAACTCAACACATAAAAGGAATATTCGTTGGCCGACAGGACCCACATTAAAGGCGCCGAGTTTGAATATGAGATACATAAACGTAACTCCAAGTACTACCCATTTCTGTTCGTCTTTAATGTGCCCAATAAATACGGCGATGAATGTCCCGAGCAGAAGCAAAACGTAGGTCATTACAAACAATTGGGGGGCGTCGTCTAAGGACCCAATTAATGTGAGCAAACCATAAAATACTGAGGATAGCCAAGGGCGTTGAAATAGGCTTTTCGTGATACGATCGCTGTAAATTTCATCATCAAGGGTAAGCCCTTTTTTCATTCGATACAGGAACAATAAAAACAAAATGGTCAAGGGAAAAAACCAAAGAATACGTCTTTGATGTTGGTCCAAGTACATTTTTACATCTGCTTCTGCCAAAGTAATGAGCGCCTGTAAACCCACGTTGGAAGCAGAGGTCGTATCCTTGTGAAGATTCAGAAAATTCTCTTCGCGCTCCATTACACGGGTAAAGAGCGCCCGGGTTTTAGCATTGTCAATATCCTTTAGTTGGCCTTCTATTTTTAATACTTGTTCGGTAACCAGAGCCTCCGTGCTCAATGATAAGTCGAACTCGCTATCCACAAGGGTATAAACGGAATCGAGATCATCAATCGTTCGTTCTATCTGTCCTACTATTTCCTCCTTGGAATCCTCCTCTTCTATTTCTTGTAAAAGCAATTCCCAGGCAGAATTATATTTCCCTAGTTGCTTCTCAATTCCTTCTAACTTCCTATTTCTTGAAGCGAGTTCAGCCCCTAAAACCCCAACCTGTCCATCCAAATCATTCCATCGCAACTTCAAGCCTTCCAGAGTTCCTGTAATTTGTCCGTTTTCCAAAATTTGAGCTGTAAGTACAGCTAAGGAATCTACTGAGCCCTTGAGTCGTTCCGTTTGACGGCGTCGCTCCTCCATGAGCGAATCAGCCAATACAGGCGTAACTTCTTGTCTGAGGAATTGAAATAACTCGACCCGTGCCGATGAAATTTCAGAAAGTTCAATTCGATTTATTACTGGCGCTGTAGTATCCGAACTGCCGTTTTGGCCAATCGAGCTAAAGCCACACAAAACAATCAGAAAGGATAAAACAAATAATCGCATAGTCGCCATGAGTTGGAGATTCTAAAAGTAGTTATTTGCAGGGAAAGCTTAATTTAGAATTCCCAAATCGATCCACATGCCCTCCATTCCAACCCAAAAACCACTCGATATTTTCTTTAGAATAATTCTCGCGAGCATCATCATCTTGTGGTGCTTTTACATCGCTCGCCCCTTTCTGGTATTGCTCATATGGAGCGGAATTATTGCCGTAGCCCTTTATCCATTATTCAAATGGGTGAAAACGAAATTCAAAGGCCGAAAAATATTGACGGCCACAACCATGATTTTAATCTTGCTCACTGTTTTTGTGCTGCCCAGTGTCCAAATTGGTCATTCGCTTACTAAAACAGCGAAAGAGCTAAAAAGAGAGTTAAATGCTAATGAAATAAACTTTGAAGAGCCTCCGGCCAAAGTTGCTGAATGGCCTTTAATCGGCGACCAAGTCTACTCTATTTGGAATGAAGCTGCGAGCAATTTACCCAGCTTCATAGAGCACTACAAAGAACCCATTAGTAACGTTGGAGCGTGGCTGCTTAAAAGCATTTTAGGCATCATGACGGACTTGGTCATCTCCATTATTGCCATAATCATTGCCGGCGCTTTGATGGTTTATGGCGAAGACATTTTCCAATTCTTGGAACGCTTTTCAAAGCGTTTAATCGGAGATAGGGGCCATGAATACGTGATCACGGCGCGCGATACTATTGTGAGCGTAGTGAAGGGTATTCTCCTCATCGCGCTCGTTCAAGCGGCTCTTGCTTTCGTCGGTTTCGCAATAGCCGGGGTGCCTGCGGCAGGATTGTGGGCTATTCTCATTTTAATTGCAGCCATTGTTCAATTACCCGTTCTCATTATAACGGTTCCGATTATTATTTACGGATTCAGTTTCATGGATACAACGCCTGCGATCATTTTCGCTATCTACACGTTTGCCATTGGACTTATAGATAACTTTCTGAAACCCGTTCTTTTAGGGCGAGGACTAACAACCCCAATGTTGGTCATTTTAATTGGCGCTCTCGGTGGACTCGCAGCACACGGCATTATCGGCCTATTTGTAGGTCCTGTGATCTTGAGCATTGGCTATCGATCCCTCATGCTCTGGATTGGTAAGGATGAAGCTTTAAGTTAACACGCCCGCTTTCTCAAGTACGGGATCGGGTATGTTTTTTTCCCCTATAATCTCTTTCAAATCAATTTCGATTTTGCGGACGATATAGTCCATGGGCACTGAGGTCTGAAATTCAAAAGGTTGTGACATCACCGTTCCAAAAACGTAAATCTGATAAAAAATCCAACTCACCACCATGGTTACCGGCACAATGAGCAAGGGCGCGTTCAAACGCCAAAAAGTATCGATCATTCCGAAAGGAAAAAACAATATGAATACGGCTAAAAAGGCCCGGGTATAATAATCGTATGGGCGAGGTAAAGGCGTGTCTTTAATCGCCTCCAAATCTCCTTGTAAGTCTGTCAAACGAGTAATCGTATCGTCAATCTGGATATAGCTGTAAATATCCAATACCTCTTCTGCATTGAGTTCTTTTATCGCGTTTCCCTGCAACATGCCGATCTGGGTCACGACATTAGATCGAGTAGAGATACGATCATAATCCTCCTTACTGAAATAAACACCCACGCGTTCTTTCCATTCAATGGGATCTGTTATTCCGTTCAGTTGCAACCTCATCGCATTTACCCAGCCCAATTGCCCTTGCACTAATTGAAGGCTTCGATTCAAAAGCTCTTCGGGAATATGGTCCGGATCTACCACCGTCAGCGCCTGCCTTGTAAAGGTTCTACTCTCGCTCTCTATACTTGCCCAATGCTTTCGTGTTCCCCACCAACGATCGTAGGCAGAAGCATTTCGGAAGGCCATGATAATGGCTAAAGCTGTACCTAAAATAGCGACCACGCTCGGTGGAATACTCACATTTTTATCCATGAAATAGATATGCATGAAATAGGTAGCCAGCGCAATGCAAAAACTGTAAGTCAAGTTTTTCCAAGAGTAGCGCAAAACGGAACCAAGTCGGAGCGCCTTTCGAGTAATCATTGTCTAGAGGCTGTTTGGGTGTTTCTTATCAGGATAAATGAAAGTAGTTATTCTTTTAATGATGGTTTAGGAATTAATCTAGATCCATCGCTCTATTTACAAATGGGCAAAAGAACGATAACCCCTAAACCCTTTTCACGGAGCTTGTAGGGTCTAACCCATCCTTCGAACCTTGGCTAAAACCTCTATTAAATTAGGACTTTCGGCGCATCGGGTGGCTAACTCCTTATCTATATTGACGTCGGTGAAAAAAGAGCCTCGGGCATCTTTTTTTTCACAAGCATGGCGGTAATGACATTAAATCCCGCCGATGAGGCGGCCCAATGACAACTGTCGAAATTGAACAAGTCTTAAGCATTTCCGTTTTCCTTTGTATCTTGGCGAGCCTTGTATAAAATGCTGATTATTCAGCTTTTATCCACTAATTAACCCTAAGTCGTGCTGCTACTCGCGACATCTACTTTGCTACAATGAAAAAAACTTCATTCCCATTAATGCTTTTGGCATTCATTTTTACGCTGAACTCCAACGCGCAAAACCAATTCGAAAGCACCGTTTCTAGTTATCTGAATGAGCACTATTCAGAATTTGATTTAAGCTCTTCAGATGTTAGCCAATTTGTCATTACGGATGAAGTTCCCACAAAATCAACAGGCGTTTGGCATGTCCATATTGCTCAAAGCATTCAAGGCATTCTAATTGAAAATGCTCGGGCAAATGTGTTGATTAATTCCAATGGAGCGGCGGTTTCGATGGTAGGTAATTTGATTTCAAACCTACAGTCACTTCCCAAAGGGTCTTCTTCGCCGTCAATAGCGCCTTCAGGTGCCATTGATAAAGCGAAAGAGCTTCTTGCCCTTAGCGGGCAGATGGGCACCTTGCTCGAAAAAACAAATAACAAATACACCTTTTCCAAAGGCTCGCTCTCACTTGAAAACATACAGGTAGAGCAAGTATACTGGAATGCGGGCGAAGAACTTCGTTTGGCGTGGAAGCTTGACATTTACCCATTGGATGCCGAGCACTGGTGGCAATTTGTGATTGACGCTGATAACGGCTCGGAACTCGAACGGTACGACTGGGTGGTGCGATGCGAATTCCCGGAGCATTCAAGTACTTGGCACAACCACGCTACCTCAACGTCGAATTTTGACGCTTCTGAAGCACTTCCTCCGTCGGCAGCACCTCTAGCTCCGTCGAGTAGTATAACTTCGGCCTACAACGTGTACCCCTTGCCTGTAGAGAGTCCAAGCCATGGGTCAAGAGCGCTCCTTACGGATCCACATGATACAGTAGCCTCTCCCTATGGATGGCACGATACTGACGGTATTGACGGCGCCGAGTATACCATCACTAGAGGAAACAATGTTTACGCATATACCGATACTACGGACAATAATTCTCCGGATTTTTCACCCGATGGAGGTACGGCGCTAAACTTCGATTTTCCGCTCGACTTGAATCAACAACCCGGTGCGTATAAATCTGCAGCGACAACCAATCTTTTTTATATGAATAACCGCATCCACGACATTATGTGGCACTACGGTTTAGATGAACCCAACGGGAATTTCCAATTCAACAATTACGGAAACGGCGGAGTGGGATCCGATGAAGTGAACGCAGAAGCGCAAGATGGCGGTGGACTAAACAACGCGAATTTTGCCACCCCAACCGACGGTTTTAACGGGAGAATGCAAATGTATCTTTGGACGGGAACCGTTACGAACGGTGACATGTATGACATTCACGCGCCTTCAGGTATTGCCGGACTTTACCCAGGAGCTGGAGCAACTTTCGGACCTCCTTTAACTACAACTCCTTTAACAGGTGATGTAGCGGTACTTCTCGACGCCGCGGCCGATTCATTAAACGCCTGTGATAGCATTATAAATGCTGCAGACGTAGCTGGAAAAATCGCTATCGTAAGAAGAGGAAGCTGCTCGTTTGTTATCAAAGCACAGGCCGCCCAAGATGCAGGTGCCATTGCCGTAATAGTGGTGAATACGAATAATACGGTTTTTACGCTCAATGGAACTGCACCGGGTATTACAATACCCGTGACTTGTATTGGTCAAAACAACGGAAATGCCATTATTAACGCCTTAAATCAAGGAGATTCGGTAAACCTAAGTATGAGTTTACCACTTGGGCTAGGACAAGATCGCGATGGAGATCTCGATAACGGAATAATCATTCATGAATACGCTCATGGGATTTCGAACCGAATGACCGGTGGGCCATCCAACTCGAGCTGTTTAAATGGCTCGGAACAAATGGGAGAAGGTTGGAGTGACTTCTATGGAATCATAATGACCATGGATACGGCTATCAATAACCCCATTCGACGCCCTATGGGAACGTATGCTATTTACGAATCCCCGACTACAGGCGGCGGTATTCGACCCGTTCCTTACGACACAAGTTTTACCGTGAACAACTATACCTACGGCGATTTACCGAATGCCAATATTAGCGTCCCACACGGAGTAGGCTTCATCTGGTGCACCATGCTTTGGGATTTGACTTGGGCCTTTATCGATCAATACGGATATGATGAAGAGCTTATAGGCGGAACCGGCGGAAATTCCATGGTTTTCAAGTTAGTGACTGACGCCCTAACGCTTCAGCCTTGCGGGCCGGGATTTGTGGACGGTAGAGACGCCATCCTTCAAGCTGATATGCTCGCCTACAATGGAGCTAACCAATGCCTAATTTGGGAGGTTTTTGCCCGGCGAGGTTTGGGTGCAAGTGCTGATCAAGGTTCTGCTGCATCCAGAACAGATGGTACAGAAGCTTTTGATATACCCTTACTTTGTCAAATTCCGACGGAAGCGCCAACAGCAGACTTTGTCGTTGATAACGACACGTCTTGTACGGGTGAATTTAACTTTGACGACTTGTCGTTCAATGTGCCTCAAACCTGGGCATGGGACTTTGGAGATGGAGGAACGGATTCCGTTCGCTTCCCAACGCATACGTACGCCGCTGATGGCTCCTACACTGTTTCGCTCACCGTTACCAATTCTTTGGGGAGTGATGTAGAAACCAAAACTAGTTATGTACACGTGGTGTCCCCTTCTAATACTCCAACCATAGCAAATGGATCGGGCTGCTCCGCAGATTCTATTGCACTTACGGTTCTAGGAAGCGGAATTCCCCAATGGTACGATGCGACGGGTGCCCTTGTATATGCGGGAAACACCTACAAAACAAGCCCTTCCACAACCAGCTCTACCTATACAGTGCGGGATGCATTTGTAGATCCCCTCGCCTTTGTGGGACCCGTCGACAATAATTTTGGTGGTGGCGGTTACCACGGAACCACCTTTGTTGGTACGGTTAATTTCGATGCTGAAAAAGCCTTGACCGTTATTTCGGCCTTCGTAGACGCCGACGGACCTGGACCGCGAGTCGTCAATTTATGGGACGGCGCAGATGGAAATGGAAACTTACTTCAATCGGTAACAGTAAATATTACTCAAACGGGACCGCAGCGAGTGGATCTTAACCTCAATGTGCCTGGACCCGGAACATACAGCATCGGACTCGATTTCGCCGATTTATATCGGAATAATTCCGGAGCAAATTATCCGTACACCGCTCCTGGTTTGATGACCATTACAGGCTCTCCGGCCGGACCTGATTTTTATTATTACTTCTACGATTTAGAGGTTCAAGCCGAGGGCTGTTTTGGAGACCCTGTAACCGTAACGGCCACGGTGATCGATGTGATCGACTTCAGCTATGCCTCAACGGGGCAAACGGTTCAGTTCACAGATGCCTCACCGAATGCCACTTCATGGGACTGGAATTTTGGAGACGGTAATACTTCGAACCTTCAGAATCCAATACACACATATGCCGCGGGTGGCATTTATGACGTAACGCTCGTAACCGATGGGGGTGTATGCTCTAAAGTAGAAACCATCACCATTGGAACTATTGGAGTAAACGAACCGATTGAATTAAACGCCAGCGTATATCCGAATCCGGCCGCGGAGGCCGTTACGCTCGCCTTCAACGTTCCTCTTGTACAAAAAGGCGCCATTCTAGTTTATACGGTTGACGGTCGCTTAGTGCTAGAAACAGAGGTTTCGGCCGGTGAAAATGAGTTTTTACTAGACGTTCGCTCTTTGGCTAATGGCGTTTATTGGATCAATCTAGAATCGGACGGACAAACAATCCGCGAGAAAATGGTGATTCAGAAGTAAGGCGAAGCCTGAACCACACGAATTAAAGTACCCTTTGCAAGTTCTTCTTGCAAGGGGTATTCGTTTATTAAGGCGGTTGCTTCTGGACTTAACTTATTGTCTACGCGCGCGCTCAAAACCTGAATATTCTCGCCCTCACGGGCCGATACACGGACCATCGATTTACGCTCAACTTTCGACTTGTCTTCGTCTGTTAATGGTGATAAGGATTTCAATGCCGCTTCAATTTCCTGTGTGTAACCCGTTGGCGCCATGGCTACGAGCTGAACCACTCGTTCGCCCATATCAATCCATCGAACCGCGTATTGGATTCCATTTCTACTGCTCGGGTCGATGAAGCGAATTTTATATCCCGGATAATCGTTCCATTGATACGATTCATTCTCTTGCAAGTAATGCTTATCTAACTTGGCTAAGTCTTTTTGTACCGCTTCGATTGCCTTCTTCATCGTCACCGTATCTGGCAGCTCGGACACAGCAAAGGCGGCATTGTGCTTTTCATATACGGCCATTGCAACTTTCGCATACGCGGCCATTTCAAAATCCGCGGTGAACGTAACTTTAAGGTTCTGGACCGGCATTAGAAGGGTGTTGTCGTCAACCACGCCGTATTCGGGAAGAGGTCCAACCGGCAAAGCTTCCATTTCCTCTACAAAACTTCCCAGTGGCTCGCGAGGATTGGTTTTCGTGGTCGCTGAAATTTCTTGTAGTCGCTCAATTCGAACCTCGGTGATCGGGTGGTCGTTGAAGTAGCTTTTCTTTTCTTCTTCACCAGTGATTAATTCTACGACCTGCTCCAATTTGGCGAGGGCGCTAATTAAATCCTCGGCACTGTATCCTGCTTTTACAGCGAGTTTTACTCCTTCAACGTCTGCTTCCGTTTCAAATTCCCGACCATAACGAGCCATTACCAAGGCGCTAGACGCGCCCAATGGCGCATTGATTAGCCCTCCTAAATCAGAACTTACCGTGCCCACAATAGCACCGGGTATCGACAGCAACGAAGGCAATAAACCTTTCTTTTGAAGTTTCATTCCGTGTCGATTCTGGGCATGAATGATTTCATGAGCCAATACTCCTGCGAGCTCCCCTTCGGTTGAAATGAGCTCTAAGAGTCCGGTGGTCACAAAACAGAATCCGCCCGGGAGGGCGAAGGCGTTCGGAGAAGCCTCTGGAATAATGCGGAATGAGTAAGGGAAATACGTTTCGTCCAAAGCCGCCACCAATCGTTGGCCAATGGCATTGACATAAGCCTGCTTTTCCGCATCGTCAAGAATACCGTATTGGTATTCTACTGCGGCCGCGCTCTTGCGTCCAAGGGCGACGTCTGAATCGTACATACTGCTCGACTGGCCCGTGGTGCTCAGCGAAAAAAAGATCAAGAAAAAAGACGCTAGGTATTTCATTCGGTATCGTAATCAATGGCCTCGAGGGCCTTGCCCTTTGTTTCAGGCATCATAAAATGTGTAAACAATCCTTGTGCGACCATACACGCCGCAAAGAAGGCAAAGATAGCACCTGCCGGAAAAGCATCAATAATAACTTCGCCGACAAGGGTAATGATTGCCGCCATCACCCAATGCGTTCCCGTTCCCCACGCCTGCCCCTTCGCACGCACTTGGTTGGGGAAGATTTCCGATATAAAGACCCATATAATGGCCCCTTGTCCCACAGCATGGGAGGCAATGAACATGAGAATAAACACCAAAATAAAGGTGGGTGAAGCGCCTGTGTAAAACCCATAGCTTATCAGTCCCAAACTCAACACATATCCTGCTGAACCGATATACATGAGCTGCTTTCTTCCGGCGCGGTCAATTAAGGCCATTCCGACTAAGGTGAAAAGCAAATTGATTCCTCCAATAGAGATCGAACTGAAAAGTGATTCCGAAGATGCAAATCCGCCCTCTTCCAAAATTACTGGAGCATAATAAAGCACAAAATTGATTCCCGAAACCTGATTAAATAAGGCGATCAAAAAAGCCAAGGTTAAAGGTTTGCGGTACTTTTTATTCAAAAGCGATTCCGATTTATGGTGTTTGTGCTCCTCATCATCGCGAGTAATTTCCGCGAATATTACTTCGGCCTCCTCGGCCGGATATAGCCTTTGCACAACCAATTTCGCCTCCTCTTCACGGCGCTCGTGCACAAAAAGCCAGCGCGGACTCAACGGAACTCGAAGTATAAACAGAATATAAAGCAGCGCTGGAACGGCCTCCACGCCCAACATCCAGCGCCAATCGTTAGCGCCTCCAAAACCCGATAACAGGTAATTACTGATAAAGGCGATGAGAATACCCAAAACCAGGTTGAACTGATAAAGAGCTACTAATCGGCCGCGATTCTTCGGTGAACTGATCTCCGAAATATAAATGGGCGCAGCAACGGAAGATGCCCCAACGCCAACACCACCAATAAATCGGAAGAAGCTAAACATATAGGGGTCGCTCGCTAGTGCGGAACCCACCGCTGAAACGAAGAACAGAATGCCAATCCAAATCAATGTTTTTTTTCGGCCCCACCGATCGGTAGGGATTCCGCCAAAAATAGCTCCGAGCACTGTTCCCCAAAGCGCCATAGACATAATAAACATCCCGTGGAACCAGCCCGAGGTACCCCAAAGTTCCTTGATCGGTTCATTAGCACCAGATATAACGACCGTATCGAAACCAAATAAAAAACCGCCCAATGCCACTGCAAGGGACGAAATGAAAATGAGTCTATTTTTTAGCATTGACTAAAAGTAGCCAAAGATTCCGTTATTTGAGTTTCAAAGATTGAAACCATGCGCTTGACCTATTTCTTGAGTTTTTTCCTTTCTGTTGTGAGCGCCATTGCGCAAAGTTTGCACACGAACGTCGCGGATATCAATCCGTTCATTGGCACCGGCGGTCACGGCCACACCCACCCTTCCGCACAGGCCCCTTTCGGCATGATGCAACTCGGGCCCAATACCCGCTACGATGGCTGGGACGGATGCAGCGGATATCACTATACCGATTCGGTCCTTCTTGGGTTTTCAACCACCCACCTAAGCGGAACGGGCGTTTCGGATTACGGCGATTTTTTATTCCGGCCCTCACGGCCCGATGGCAGCTCTTTGCACATGCTAAAATCAACTGAAAAAGCGTCGGCTGCGTACTATTACGTTGAACTCAACCAAGGAGAAAAGCTATGCGCAACTGCCGGTGATCGCGTTGGAATTCTTCGCATTATTTATCCGGCCGGGAGGCCGAAAACCCTACAACTCGATTTAACCCATAGAGACCAAGTAACATTAGGACTTCTCGCTGAAGCTCCCCATCCAAACGCATCGGAGAACGGTGCTTGGCAGGCTACCCGCCACAGCAAAGCCTGGGCTACCAACCAAAAGGCGCACTTAGCTTTTACTGCCAATCAACCCGCGTCCACAAAGGAAGTTGAAGACCTCATTTGGGAATTCGAATTTCTG
>ENA-OUOG01000052-OUOG01000052.1-marine-metagenome-genome-assembly--contig:-NODE-52-length-123689-cov-8.669943_pt1 | contig 123689 bp, 110 predicted proteins | sample MGYA00248635_ERZ508505 | MGnify/ENA primary metagenome ERZ508505 (study PRJEB26176, sample SAMN06267871) | marine metagenome | isolation source: Saanich Inlet, British Columbia, Canada | place: Pacific... | reverse complement strand
TCTCAAAAAGATACGGATGGCGATGGCATCAATGATGCCGATGACCATTGTCCTAATACTCCTGCTGGTGAAACAGTGGATGTACATGGTTGCTCACCTTCTCAGTTAGATGGTGATGGCGATGGTGTAAGCAATGCGGTTGATCAATGTCCAAATACGCCTTCGGGTGAGGCTGTTGATACCAACGGATGCAGCGATAGTCAAAAAGATGATGATAGTGATGGTGTAATGAATAATGTGGACCAATGTCCAAACACGCCAATAGGAGAAAGTGTAGATGCCAATGGCTGTTCAGAAAGTCAAAAAGATGATGATGGTGATGGCATAGTCAATACATTAGATCATTGTCCTGGGACTGCCGCTGGTGAAACGGTAGATGTACACGGTTGTACAGTTGCCGAAACTGATGGTGATGGAGACGGTGTGTTAAATCAATTTGATAAATGTCCAAATACCCCAGCTGGTGTTCAAGTGAATTCGGATGGTTGCGCGACAAGTCAGTTAGATTCGGACAAGGATGGTGTTACAGATGATAAGGACCTATGTCCGAATACATTTCCTGGCTTAATGGTAAATGCCGATGGTTGTGCCAATAACCAAATCGATACAGATGGTGACGGTGTGTATGATGCGATAGATCATTGTGATAATACACCGTCTGGTGAGAAGGCTGATGAACATGGTTGTTCTCCAAGCCAGCTCGATACGGATAGAGATGGTGTCACAAATAATTTAGATCAATGCCCAGCCACACCAATAGGTGCTACGGTTAACGCCTCGGGATGTTCTACTGGACAGCTAGATACCGATGGAGATGGTGTTTCTGACAATAGCGATGTTTGTCCAAATACACCCGCAGGACAGATTGTGGATATTAACGGTTGTTCTTTAAGTCAAAAAGATGGTGATAAAGATGGTGTAACTGATGATGTAGATCATTGTCCAAATACACCAGCAGGTACAGCGGTCGATGCCAATGGCTGTCCTGCTGCTGAGCCAGATGGAGATGGAGATGGCGTTCCTAATGCTTCCGATCAATGTCCAAATACACCTGCTGGTGCAACAGTAGATGCAAATGGTTGCGCAGAATCACAAAAAGACTCGGATGGTGATGGTGTCCAAAATAGTGATGATGTTTGCCCTAATACACCTGCAGGTGAACAGGCAGATTTCACGGGATGCGCGCCTAGCCAGTTAGATAGTGATAGAGATGGCGTTCATGATGACATCGATCAATGTCCTAATACAGCCCAAGGTGAATCTGTTGATGCCCATGGTTGTTCTCCTCATCAATTAGATAATGATAATGATGGTGTTCCAAATGATATAGATCAGTGTACCAATACTCCTGCAGGTACCACTGTCAATAGTGTTGGATGTGCGCCTGCAAACTTTGATACTGATAATGATGGCATTACTGATGACAAGGATCTGTGTCCGAACACACCAAGAGGTGCATCGGTTAATACAGATGGCTGTAGTATTTCTCAGGTAGACTCCGATTCAGATGGTGTTTATGACTCAGAAGATCACTGCCCTAATACGCCTATTGGTACTGTGGTAGATGTGCATGGTTGTGCAACTTCCCAGATCGATTCTGATGGAGATGGTGTTACAAATAACCTAGACAGTTGTCCGAATACGCCTTCTGGTATAGAAGTGGATACTAATGGTTGTCCGGCCTATCTAATGGCAGTTTTGGGTCGTCCAGTTTTTGAAGATACTCCTTTGGGCCTTATCAGTACTTCTACTTTTGAAATATTGAATAATGGTGGTAATAGTGGGTTAGAAATTAATTCAATCGATACTCCGATTGGCTTCTCAGTAGATATTTCTTCAGCGAGTTTAGGTGCAGGCGAGAGTATGACTGTTACAATTACGTTCCTTCCGACTGAAGCAAAAACCTATTCTGGGGTCATTACCATTAATTCTTCCAATGTAGCCTCTCAGAGCATTGCAGTGTCGGCAGAAGGTGCAGTTATTACTGAGATCGGAAATAATTTGAGTCCGCAACTCATTTCACTAAGTCCGAATCCAGTTAATGATTATCTAACGATTGACTTGAAAAATCTGACACTCTCGAATCCTCGACTTTTGATTTATAATCTAGATGGAATTATTCAATTGAACAAAGAGGAATTGAGATCTGATACAGAGGTGATTGATGTAAGAGGTTATATCCCAGGTATTTATGTAATAATGATAGTGACCAATGAAGGTACGTTGATCAAGAAATTTATAAGACTTTAAGGTATGAATACTATAAAAAATAATTTGAAAGGAATTTTGGGCATTGTTTTAGTGACTGTGCTTTTTACAGCATGTAAAGATGTTGTCCCATTAACCGATCAAGAGCAGCGTACGATAGATCTTTCAGGGACTTGGGTGATTACTTCTGTTCAGATTGATGGTTTAGATGCAACTGCAAATTACCCAGGATTTAAAATTGACCTTCAGAAAAATGGTCTCTATTCGTCAATAAATGGCGGACGGGTATTTAGACCGACAGGAACCTGGAGATGGGTCGACACTGAAACTACGACTGAATTGCAGTTGGATGTATTTACCGATGTGACCATAACTTCATTTGTGATTGAGGACAATGCACCTGAGGCTATGACCTGGACTTTCAATTATGCTATAGGTGGGGTAGCAGCTGGTACTAACGGGAATTATATAGTGACATTCGAGAAATTATAAAAGCGATTCATTCTGTTACACTTCTAAATTTTCTGTAAGCGTAAATTTTTGATATACCCTTGGTCAGGTAAGACAGAAGAGTTGTAAATTAAATGGGATATCAAAAAGTAAAAGCAAAGTAAGTTCATTAGACAACTCAAGGACTAACCGTCTATTGTGGAAGATGTCTTACAAAGATTTTAGGTCAGGGTTCGCCCCGCAGCTTTGGGGCCTCAGCCCTATAGGCAGGCAGGATCCACATCAAAACCAAAAGACCACTCATTGAGTGGTCTTTTTTATGCTTAAAATCTGAGGGGCCAGAAACTTAGTTTTGATCTGCCACAGCAACACCTACAAACGAATCGGCCGTCCCATAGTACATGTGCCATTTATCTTTGAAGGGAACTAGAGCCTCAAGGAAGGTAGTTCCAGCGGCATATTGTCCTGTGAGCTCATGTGGTAAGCTTGGACAGATAAATGGTGTGTCCATTCTAGTAATGAATTTAGAAGGATCATTCAAGTCGAACAGCGCTTGACCGCCACAGTAGGTTCCTTTAGGAATGGATGGATCAGCAATCTCGCCCTCGTCATTCTTCCCGTTATAAATTAACAGAATGCCTTGATCGGTGAGCAATGCCGGTGGCCCTGGTTCCGTAAGAAAGCTATCAAACTTCCCTGGTCTTAGGTCCATAACAATGGCCAGTTCATTATTGTCATTTTCAAGTGGTGTCCAATCTAAAAGGTCATCAGACCAAGCAAGGTTTACACCTCGCTCACCAAAATACATCCAGTATTTATCATTGATTTTTGTGGCTACCAATTCATCTCCAATTCGCTTAGTGACGATGGATCCAGACTTGCTCCAAGTATTTAAAAACTTACCATCAAAGGCTTTTTCTAAAGCAGGACCTTCTTTTTCCCAATTGTATAAATCATCTGAACTCGCAATTGATAGTCTAGCTACGTCTTGATTCCATGCGGTATAGGTCATGATGTATTTACCGTCTTCTCTTTTGACTACTCTTGGGTCTTCACAGCCACCGGGGTAATCCCACTGAAGATTCGATGTAGAATCAGGATATAACACAGGTGATTCGTATTTCGTGAAGTCTAATCCATTGGTGCTCCAAGCCAGTCCGATTCTAGAGGTTCTACCACCCAAATAGGCTTTTGGATTGTCTTCGGCTCGAAAGAACATGAAAATCGTATCGTTGCGATTGACAGCCGCGGGGTTAAAAATATCAGCCTTCTGCCAGGCAACTCTTGAATTAGTAAGCGGATCAAGAAAAGTATAGCTAGAATCGGCCTGCATGATAGGGTTCTGCTCTGGTTTTTCAAAACCGGTAATCCAAGCTTCTTTAGGCTCACTGCAGCTTGCTAAAATTATGAAGGGCAAAAAAAAGAGGCATTTTTTCATGCCTCAATGTAATTCATTTTAAATGATTTGGGTGCTTATAGAGAGCTTAGCTTCTCTTCTAAGACCTTAATCTTCGATTCTGCATCGGCCAGTTTTTTCTTTTCGTTAGCGACTACTTGCTCAGGTGCTCCACTCACGAAACGTTCGTTACTGAGCTTTTTAGAGACACTGTTCAAGAAACCTTTCGTATACGCTAGCTCCTTTTCGATCTCTGCCTTTTCTTGCTCTGGATCAATTGCTCCTTCGGCCATTGGTAAATAGAACTCATCAGAGTTGATCACAAAGCTTATCGCATTCTCGATCTTTTCACTAGTAGACTCAATCTCTCCAATATTACCTAGTTTTTTGATTGTTCCTTCAAAAGCATCGTAAGCTGACTGATCTTTCGCACGAACGAAAAGATTTAATTGCTCTTTTGGAGAAATCCCTTTGCTACTTCTTGCATTTCTGATATTCGAAACTAATTCAAAAACCTTGTTGGCTTGCTTGATCAAATCAGGGTTTAAATCCCCAACGATCGGCCAAGCGGAAACGATAATGTCTTGCCCATCTTGCCTATCTCTTAGTTCGCTCCATACTTCTTCCGAAATGAACGGCATGAATGGATGTAATACCTTCATCAGTTTCTCGAAGAGGTTTAGTGTTACCTTATAGGTAGCTGGGTCGATCGGCTCGCCATAAGCAGGCTTAATCATTTCCAGATACCAAGAACAGAAGTCGTTCCAAATCAGTTTATATGTGCTCATTAAAGCATCAGACATTCTAAATTTGCTGAAATGATCTTCAATTTCTGTCAAAGCCTGATTATACCTCGCATCAAACCATTGAATAGCCATCTGATTTTCAGCTGGCATGGATGTGCCTTTTACTTCCCAGTTTTTTACTAGTCTGAAAGCATTCCAGATTTTGTTAGCGAAGTTTCTTCCTTGCTCCACAAGCTTCTCATCGTAGAGTAAATCGTTTCCTGCAGGAGAAGAGAATAACATTCCCGTTCTAACAGCATCAGCGCCTAATTCTTTGATTAAGTCCAAAGGATCAGGAGAATTGCCCAAGGACTTGGACATCTTTCTTCGCTGCTTATCACGCACGATGCCCGTTAGGTAAACATGCTTGAATGGTTTCTCACCTGTATATTCATAGCCAGCAATGATCATTCTGGCTACCCAGAAGAAAAGGATCTCTGGAGCCGTAACTAGTACCGAAGTCGGGTAGAAGTAATCTAGCTCAGCATTCTTTCCTTTAATAATCTTGCCAGTCTCTTTGTCGAAGCAATCGTCATTGAAGCCATCAAATACAGCCATTGGGAATAGCCATGACGATGCCCAAGTATCGAGTACATCTTCGTCTTGTCTTAGGTCAGCTTCTGAAAGGTCTCTTCCTGATTTCTCTCTTGCTAAGGACAATGCTTCAGCAGGCGTTTCGGCCACTACAAAGTCGTCATCGCCTGTTCCGTAGAAGTAGGCAGGAATTCTTTGTCCCCACCATAATTGACGAGAGATACACCAATCCCGAACGTTTTCCATCCAGTGATTGTAAGTATTCTTGAATTTGGCAGGCACCAATTCAATCTCATCATCCATCACCACTTGATGAGCAGTTTTGGAAATGTCTTTCATGTTGATGAACCACTGCAAAGAAAGTTTTGGCTCTATCACAGATCCTGTTCTTTCTGAACGACCGATGTTCGTAGTGAATTCCTCTTCTCCAATAAGAATGCCTGCTGCATCAAGGTCTTTGATGATTTGCTTTCTTACTTTGAAACGATCCATTCCAACATAAGCTGGGATCTCACACTTCTCATTCAGGGTGCCATCTGCACTAATGGTATCAATGATTTCAAGGTTATGGCGTAAGCCAATCTCATAATCATTTGGATCGTGGGCAGGTGTTACTTTTAAGCAACCTGTACCGAATTCGATTTCTACATAATCGTCACCAATAATTGGAATCTCACGGTTGATGAAAGGAACGAGGACCTTCTTGCCTATTAAATGCTTAAAGCGCTCGTCTTTCGGGTTAACGGCAATGCCCGTGTCACCCATAATGGTTTCAGGACGGCCAGTAGCGATCACTACTTTCTCGTCCGAATCCTTAATGTCATACTGAACCTTATAGAGCTTAGAAGTTTGCTCTTTCTCGTCATAGATTACTTCTTCGTTGGAAACGGTAGTTTGGGCTTCAACATCCCAGTTGACCATTCTCCATCCACGGTAGATGTAGCCTTTTTTATGCAGGTCAACAAATACGCGAAGGACGGCATTGTGATAGCCTTGGTCCATGGTAAAGGCTGTTCTGTCCCAATCGGCTGAGGCGCCAAGCTTCTTTAATTGTTCGAGGATAATTCCTCCATATTTTTCTTTCCACTCCCATGCATGCGCTAAGAACTCATCTCTCGAGAGGTCTGATTTCTTAATGCCTTGTTCGCGAAGCATGCGCACTACTTTGGCTTCAGTAGCAATCGATGCGTGATCAGTTCCAGGAACCCACAAAGCTTCTTTGCCTTCCATTCTTGCCTTTCTGATCAGGATGTCTTGAATGGTATTATTCAACATGTGGCCCATGTGCAAGACACCCGTCACATTCGGAGGAGGGATGACGACAGTAAATGGCTCTTTGTCCGGATTGACTTTGGCTTTGAAATAGCCTTTTTCCATCCAGTGCGCGTACCACTTATCTTCTATTGCTTGCGGGTTGTACTTAGTTGAAATTGACATTGAATTGTTTGAATAAAATTGAGGTGCAAAAATAGGGGTAAAAGCTGGAAGATGGAAGTTAGAAGTTAGAAGCTTGAAGTCAGAAGTCTAAGGTCTAGTATTCTAAACGTATGATTGTCTATTAACGAGTTTAAACCTGATATGCCGTTTTGTGAATGTTGTTGGATAAAACAAAAGAGCTCTGGACCTGCCCTAAGTTTGCAATAGTGGAAAGCTTGGTCAATATGAAGGATTCATACTTCTCCATATTCTTGACCACGATCTTCAGTAAGAAGTCAAAGTTTCCAGCAATATGATAGCATTCCATTACTTCTGGATATTGATTCACTTCGGTTACAAATTTCTCTAAGTAGGTTCTCGAATGCTTAGTGAGACTAATGGAAATAAAAGCAGTAAGGCTTAGGTCTAATTTTCTATTGTCGACTAGCGCAACGTACTTTTTAATCACTCCATCTTTTTCTAGGCGTTTGACCCTTTCGAAAACAGGAGTAGTAGTTAGATTGAGTTGGTCTGCCAAGGCCTTAGTCGTAATACGGCCATCCTGTTGAAGGATCTCTAAAATCTTAATGTCTGTCGCGTCTAGCTTCATGAAGATGAATCATCTGTTTCAACCGTAAAAATAATCGATTATTAAGCAATTATTCTTTTTATAGGTGAATTATAAGATGATACAACTGTTTAATGTTGAATATTTAGAGAGAATGGTTTTTGAATGAAGTAATAATTTAGCTTTGCTAAAATCAAGAAATCCATAATTCTCATGAACGAATTACTCTCTAAGTTTGAAAATAAACTGCCCGAAATAGTCTTCGAATGGCGCGATCAAGAAACTGAAGCAGAAGGTTGGGTAGTGATTAACTCATTGAGGGGCGGTGCCGCTGGTGGTGGTACGCGAATGCGCAAAGGGTTGAATAAGCGAGAAGTGGAATCCTTAGCGAAAACTATGGAAGTGAAATTTACCATTTCTGGTCCTCCGATTGGAGGAGCTAAATCGGGAATTAATTTTGATCCAAATGACCCAAGAAAAGAAGGTGTATTGAAAAGATGGTTCGCTGCGGTGAGTCCACTCTTAAAATTCTATTATGGTACTGGTGGAGATTTGAATGTCGATGAGATTCATGAAGTAATTGCCATGACAGAGGAGGCTGGTATCTGGCATCCGCAAGAAGGTGTTTTCAACGGACACTTCAAGCCCAATGAAGCATCGAAAATCAACCGTATTGGTCAACTTCGAAATGGTGTCGTTAAAGTGATTGAAAATCCAGAATATTCTCCAGATGTAGCTAAGAAGTACAAAGTTGCGGACATGATCACAGGTTATGGTGTGGCACAAGCGATTCATCATTACTATAATATTTGGGGTGGTGACGCCAAAGAGAAAAGAGCCGTAATCCAAGGATGGGGAAATGTAGGAGCCGCAGCAGGTTACTATTTGGCTCAGATGGGTGTTAAAATTGTCGGCATTATCGATAGAGAAGGCGGGTTGCTCAATCAAGAAGGTTTTAGTCTGGAAGAAATCAGGTCTTTGTTTGTCAATAGAAAAGGGAATCAGCTGAACAGCGAGGGTATGATTTCTTTCGAAGAGGTCAATAAAGGCATTTGGGATTTAGATTTTGAGATTTTCATTCCGGCTGCCGCTTCAAGGTTGATTACTAAAGATCAAGTGGATCGTATGATAGAAACAGAGCTAGAGGTGATTTCATGTGGAGCGAACGTACCGTTCAACGATCCTGAAATCTTCTTTGGTGAGACGGGACTGTATGCCGATGAGAACCTTTCGGTGATTCCAGACTTTATTGCGAATTGTGGAATGGCGAGGGTTTTTGCGTATCTTATGGAAGGTGGGGTAGCATTGACAGATGAAGCTATTTTTGGAGATACCTCAGAGATAATTCGTAAAGGCCTTCAAACGGTTTATGACTTATTAGCTGACAAGAAAGGAATTTCTCAGAGAGCTTTAAATCATTCACTCACTCAACTTGTTTAAGAAATTTTAGACTATGCCATTTTATCATCAACTCGGTAAAATCCCTCATAAGAGACATACTACTTTCAAAAAACCTGACGGAAGCTATTACTATGAGCAGGTTTTTGGCACGATTGGCTTTGACGGAATGTCTTCATTGCTATATCATGAACATAGACCCACTCAGGTCAAGGAGATTCTTAAGTCGTATGACGTTTCTCCGAAGATTGCAGTAGAGAAGAATATGCTTTCCCTTGGACTGAAAGGATTTTCGGTTCCGCCTAAAGCAGACTATTTAGAGAGTAGAACACCAGTGCTCGTTAATAGCGATTGCCATATCGTATTGGCCTCTCCCACAGAGTCTTTGAGGGATTACTTCTATAAGAATACTGACTGTGACGAGCTTATTTTCATTCACGAAGGCTCTGGGACACTGAGAACCTTGCTGGGTAATATAGAATTTAGCTATGGAGATTATCTTCTTGTCCCTCGGGGAATGATTTACCAGATTGATTTCAATACAAAGGAGAATAGACTTTTCATTGTGGAGTCATTTAGGCCGATGTATACGCCTAAGCGATATAGAAACTGGTTCGGTCAACTGCTAGAACACTCACCATACTGTGAACGCGATATCAGAAGGCCTCAAAACCTTGAAACGCATGATGAGAAAGGTGACTTCATTATTAAAGTGAAGAAACAAGGAATGATTCATGAGTATGTGTATGCAACTCACCCATTCGATGTGATCGGCTGGGACGGGTATAATTTCCCATACGCGTTTTCTATTCATGACTTTGAGCCGATTACAGGTCGCGTGCATCAGCCGCCTCCAGTCCATCAGACATTCGAGACGGATGCCTTCGTAGTATGTTCATTCGTACCAAGATTATTCGACTATCATCCTGAGGCTGTGCCAGCGCCTTACAATCACAGTAATATTGACTCTGATGAAGTACTCTATTATGTAGATGGAGATTTTATGAGTAGAAATAATATTGAGCGAGGTCAGATTACATTGCACCCAGCAGGTATTCCACATGGGCCGCATCCTGGGGCTATGGAAAGAAGTTTGGGCGTTAAAGAAACTGCCGAACTAGCTGTGATGGTGGACACTTTCAAACCGTTGAAAGTCACAGAAGCAGCCATGAACATATTAGTTAAGGACTACCACAAATCGTGGTTAGAACATTAAGAAATTTATTAAAGGATTAAGAGAAGATGGAGAACACGACATATTCTGGAGAGAAAATATTTAAAGATGCTCAGGATTTCCTTCCAATGAATGGAACGGATTACGTAGAGCTATATGTAGGTAATGCCAAGCAGGCAGCTCATTATTATAAGTCTGCCTTTGGCTTTCAATCAGTGGCATATGCTGGACTAGAAACCGGTTTAAAAGACAGAGTTTCTTATGTTTTACAGCAAGATAAGATTCGATTGGTGCTCACGTCTCCTTTAACTGAAGGTGGGCTAATCAATGAGCACATCAACAAACATGGTGATGGTGTTAAAGTAATCGCACTATGGGTAGATGACGCCACTAAGTCTTGGGAAGAAACTACGAAGCGCGGTGCTAAATCATTTATGGAGCCTCAGAAAGAGGAAGATGAGCATGGCTATGTCGTGAAATCAGGGATTCATACCTATGGCGAAACGATCCACATCTTTGTAGAACGAAGTAACTATAACGGCATATTTATGCCGGGTTACCAAGCATTGAAATCTGATTATAATCCTTCGGAAGTAGGCCTAAAATATATCGACCATATGGTGGGTAATGTAGGCTGGGGCGAAATGAACAAATGGTGTGAGTTTTACGAGAAGGTTATGGGCTTTACCCAGTTAGTATCGTTTGACGATAAGGACATTTCTACCGACTACACTGCGCTGATGAGTAAGGTAATGAGCAACGGTACTGGTCGTATTAAATTTCCTATCAATGAACCAGCAGAGGGTAAAAGAAAATCTCAGATCGAAGAGTACATCGATTTTTATAATGGTGCAGGTGTACAACATGTTGCCATGGCTACGGATAATATCATTGAGACAATCGGTGCGCTTAGGGCGCGAGGCGTTGAATTCTTGAAGGTGCCAGAAATCTATTATGATGATGTGTTAGATAGAGTAGGTGAAATAGATGAAGACCTAGAGCCATTGAAGAATTTGAACATCCTAATAGACAGAGATGACGAAGGTTACCTCCTTCAGATTTTCACTAAGCCGATATTAGATCGTCCAACCATGTTCTTTGAAATCATCCAGAGAAAAGGAGCACAGTCTTTTGGCAAAGGAAACTTCAAAGCACTCTTTGAGGCGATTGAAAGAGAACAAGAATTAAGGAATACACTTTAAAATAAGAACGTCATTCTGAGGGAGCTCTTAGGCGACCGACAGAATCTCTCTAAAGATTTAGGAGATTGCCGCGCTTCGCTCGCAATGACATCAAGTTGTAGATTATGATCAAAGCAAACGATCCATCAAGGAAATCTTGGGTAGCTGTAGAAGCAGATTCAGATTTTTCAATTCAAAATATACCGTTCGGTATATTTAAAACATCAGCACTAAGTCCAAGAGTGGCAACGGCTATTGGAGATCAGGTTTTGGATTTATCTATTCTGCATGAAGTAGGCCTTTTGGAAGGCTTGGGCTTACCGTCTGGTATTTTCTCCAAGTCAACATTGAATGACTTTATGGAATTGGGAAAGGCCACGACTAGAAAGGTGAGAGATAGAATCTCTGATCTATTAGAGGAGGGTAATGCAGAACTTAAAGATAATGAGAAGCTAAAGTCAACTGTATTCCATGATATGGATGCTGTTGAAATGCTAATGCCTGTGCGTGTTCCTAACTACACCGATTTTTATTCTTCAGAACAGCATGCCTTTAATGTCGGTACGATGTTCCGTGGACCTGAAAATGCTTTGATGCCCAATTGGAAACACATTCCAGTAGGTTATCATGGAAGGGCTTCTTCTATTGTCGTTTCAGGAACTCCTTTTCACCGGCCGAAAGGTCAGACAAAGGCTGATGATGCTGATGTACCATCTTTTGGACCTTGTAGATTGTTAGATTTCGAGTTAGAGATGGCTTACATCACCTGCAAGGAAAATGCTTTAGGTGATGCTGTTTCGACAAAGGAAGCGGAAGATTATATCTTCGGATTCGTGATGCTAAACGATTGGTCGGCACGCGATATACAGAAGTGGGAGTATGTGCCCCTTGGACCATTCTTAGCCAAGAACTTTGCCTCTCATGTTTCTCCTTGGATTGTGACAATGGAGGCTTTGGAACCATTCATGGTTGAAGGTCCTGATCAAGACCCTGAAGTATTACCATACCTGAAGTATGATAAGCCAACGCATTTTGATGTGAAGCTACAGGTAGGCATTCAGCCAGAAGCTGGAGAAGAACAGGTGGTCACTAACTCTAATTTCAAACATATGTATTGGAATGTAAGGCAACAGCTTGCGCATCACACAGTGAACGGTTGCAATATGCAGGTTGGAGATATGTATGGCTCTGGCACCATTTCAGGGCCTGATGAGAGTGCGTATGGTTCGATGCTAGAATTATCATGGAGAGGCTCAAAGCCAATTCCTATGAAAGATGGTTCCGAAAGGAAATTTATCCAAGATGGTGACACAGTAATTATGAGAGGCCATGCTGAAAAGAATGGTGTTCGCGTTGGTTTTGGTGAAGTAAAGGCCAAAGTACTACCAACTAAATAGATTCTTTGTATCACTCAGAATAAGAAAATGAAATGAGAATTGATCCTAAAGAAATATCAACCCCAGATTTACATGCTCAATTATTAGGCTGTATTGGACCTCGTCCAATAGCTTTTGCGAGTACCGTAGATGAAGAGGGTAACCCCAATTTGGCACCTTATAGTTTCTTTAATGTCTTCAGTACCAATCCTCCGACATTGATTTTGTCTCCTGCACGGCCAAGGGATCTAGTATTAAAGCATACGCTCCAAAATGCGATGGCTACAAAGGAGATAGTGATCAATGTAGTCAATTTCAATATTGTGGAGCAGATGTCACTGAGTAGTACTGCTTATGCTAAAGGAGTAAATGAATTTGTAAAGTCAGGGTTGACGCCTGTAGAATCTGAACTAGTGAAACCACCGAGAGTAGGTGAGTCTATCGCTGCTTTTGAATGTAAGGTAAAGGAAGTCGTTCACCTTGGTGAGGAGGCCGGAGCTGGTAATTTGATTATCTGTGAGATCCTTTTGGCCCACATTAAGGATGAGGTTTTAGATGAGGATGGTAAGCCTGATCCCTATAAGACAGATTTGGTTGGAAGAATGGGAGGCGACTGGTATTGCCGTGCCAATGGCGATGCTATCTTCAAACTACCTAAACCCAATCGAAATTTAGGGATTGGGGTAGACCAGATTCCTGCTGCCATCCGCAATAGTTCGATACTTAGCGGCAATAATTTAGGGAGATTAGGAAATATTGAAAAAATGCCCGAAAATGATCGCATAATTGCATTTTCAGAGACGGCTGAAATACGAGAGATTAAAACGCGTTTTATCAACGATCAAGAATCATTCGAGAATCATTTGCATGAAATGGCAAAACGCTATTTAGCAGCGGATGATCTAGAAAACGCATGGTTGACTGTATTACAATCAGTTGATTTATGACAAAAAATACTAACTACCATTAAAAAGAAACTTATGAAAAAACTCATTTTAACACTTGCATTCGCTGTAATAGCAGTTGGTGCTTCTGCTCAGGTAACATTAGGCCCTAGAGTAGCTTTGATTTCGACAAATCTCGATTTAAGAGAAGAAGTAGCTAATGTACAAGCTGGCGATGCCGAATTTGGTTTCCAATACGGATTATTCGTCAGAGTAAAAGTCCCAGTTATTGGTCTTTATGTTCAGCCAGAGTTATTATTTAGTAATTCAGCGTCTACTATCACTTCAGGTGCTCAAAATGTGGACTTGGCTTTCAACAGAGTTGACGTTCCAATCATGATTGGTGGAAAAATTGGTCCATTAAGAATAAATGCGGGCCCTTCGCTTAGCTTCTTAACAAGCGCAGAAAGTGACGTTTCGGGTTTGGTAACTGATATCAAAGATAATTACAGTAACACTAGTGTTGGTTTTCAAGCAGGTATTGGTGTTGATATCTTAAAATTTGTTATCGATTTGAAATTTGAAGGTGCTTTAGGAGATAAGTTTAGTGATGCTCTCACAGTAGGTGGTAATACATTCTCGACTGACGAAAGAGCAAATCAAATCGTATTGGCAGTAGGGTTTAAATTGTTCTAGTAGCATTTAAAAAGTAATTGAAAGCCCTTGGTGTTGAGCCAAGGGCTTTTTTGTTTTTTAGGTACCTTAGTCTTCAAATAAAACCAGTTAGCATGAAGCGAATCTTAATAGCAGTACTTTTTTTGCCTCTTTATCTGAACGTTAACGCTTGGCAATCTGATGCAGAGCTTGGTGTTCTAGCAATTGGTTTTGTCGTTTCAGACATAGAAGCTTCAGAGAAGTTCTACACAGAAGTAATTGGTATGGTGCCAATAGGGCAATTCAGCCTGGATGATCAATGGAGTAAGGAGGCGGGTGCTGCAAGCGAGAAGCCTTTTTCTGTTAAGATGTTTAAAATGAAGAATAGAGCATCCGCTACTATTCTGAAGCTGGCCTACTTTGAGAAAACTAAGAAGCACAAGACTAAAAAAGGGATAGACGTAAGTGCTGGGGTAAACTACCTCACCTTTAGCTATGACGATTTAACATCTGTATTAACAAGGGTTGAAAATGCGGGGATAGATATAATAGGTGATGTGAAAAGAGATAATTATCGAATAATCTTTATCAGAGACCCAGATGGTGTATTTATTGAACTGATCGAACGTTTATAAAAAAAGAAAGGAAGCACTAAAGTGCTTCCTTTCTTTTTTTATTCGCCTTTTTGGTGGCTTCTACATTCTTTTCGATCCGATGACCTGGTCTTGACCATTTGGTTTTTTCGGCTTCCGATGGCGTCATTTCTTCTTGAGGTAGCGGTGTAGGTTTAGCTCCCTTGGCATAAGGTTTCATAGGATTTATCCCTAGAATTTTAAAGAGCTCCATGTCGTCATTCACATCTGGATTAGGTGTCGTCAATAGCTTGTCGCCTGCGAAGATTGATCCAGCTCCAGCTAAGAAGCAAAATGCCTGGCCTTCTTGACTCATTTCCGTTCTACCAGCAGAAAGTCTCACAGTGGTATGTGGTAATACAATTCTGGTGACAGCTACCATTCTAATCATTTCCCAAATAGGCACTACTTGCTCTTCTTCTAGTGGAGTACCTTCTACAGAAACCAACGCATTGATTGGTACAGATTCAGGCTGTGGGCTAAGGGACGAAAGTGCTACAAGCATGCCCGCACGATCTTCGATCTTTTCTCCCATACCGATAATGCCACCACTGCATACGGTTACATTGGTCTTTCTGACATTCTTGAGGGTTTCAAGTCTGTCTTCCCAACCTCTGGTTGAGATAATTTCTTTATAGTATTCTTCAGAGGAGTCTAGGTTGTGGTTGTACGCATATAAACCAGCTTCAGCCAAACGCTTTGCTTGGTTTTCGCTGAGCATACCCAAAGTACAGCACACTTCCATATCTAGTCCATTGATGGTGCGTACCATATCCAGGACTTGATCGAACTCTGGGCCATCTTCCACATTTCTCCAGGCGGCACCCATACATACTCGGGATGATCCAGAGGACTTGGCGCGGAGTGCTTGTGCTTTTACCTGATCGACCGTCATTAGGTCATTTTTTTCTATGTCCGTGTGGTATCTAGCTGCTTGTGGGCAGTAGGAACAATCCTCAGGGCAACCACCAGTTTTGATAGAAAGTAAGGTGCTTACTTGAACCTCATTTGGGTTGTGATTTAATCTATGAACTGTGGCGGCTTCATAGATTAAATCAAGTAAAGGCTTATTATATATTTCAAGAATTTCTTCCTTCGTCCAGTCGTGTCTGATCTCGCTCATTCTTTGATTTTAAAGTATCGGCAAAATAGGCACACGCTTAATCAACTCCAATAACTAATACTATATTTGACCGATATGACAAGTATCTATCTTCTATTAGGAACCAACCTTGGTAATAAGATTAAGAATTTGGAAAGGGTAAGGGAGTTACTCGTGTCTAACCGAGTTGCGATTAGAAAGGAGTCATCGGTTTATGAGACAGCTGCTTGGGGCATTGAAGACCAACCTACTTTCTTAAATCAAGTACTAGAAATTGAAACGGCTAAAACTCCAGATAAATTGTTAGCCTTGACAAAAGAGATTGAGATGAAGATGGGGCGAGTGAGGATGGAAAAGTGGGGTGAGCGTCTGATCGATATTGATATCCTCTATTATGGGGATTCAATTGTGAATCAAGATGACCTACAGATTCCTCACCCTGAGATTCAGAATAGGCGATTTACATTAGTGCCTTTGGTTGAAATTGCTCCAAATTTTGTGCATCCACAACTACTGGTCTCTCAAGTAGCCTTACTTAAAGCTTGTGAGGATAAATTAGAAGTGAACCCTCATGAACAGGCTTTGTAAGAACTCGTTTATTCGCTAGAAGCTAGAAGCTAGAAGCTAGAAGCTAGAAGCTAGAAGCTATATACTTCCTACTTCTGCTTCTCTGTGAATCTTTTTCACCAATCCCTGAAGAACTTTTCCAGGTCCTGATTCTACAAAGTTTGTAGCACCATCAGCCACCATGGCTTGCACGGATTGTGTCCACCTTACTGGAGCCGTCAATTGGATCTTGAGATTTTCTTTAATCTCATTAATATCTGTGGAAGCTTTCGCTGTTACGTTTTGATATATCGGACATACGCCTTGACTAAATACTGTTTCGTCAATCGCCTTCTCTAATTCCTCTCTGGCTGGCTCCATTAATGGCGAATGGAATGCGCCACCTACTGGAAGTGGGAGGGCTCTTTTTGCACCTGCTTCTTTTGCTTTCTCGCAGGCTATTTCAATTCCTTTGTGAGAACCTGAAATCACCAGTTGTCCTGGACAGTTATAATTAGCGGCAACAACAACTTCGTCAATTGATGCACATAAGTCTTCGACAACTTGGTCTTCAAGCCCAAGTATTGCCGCCATAGTGGAAGGATTGATTTCACAAGCCTTTTGCATTGCCAAGGCACGCTGCGATACAAGTTTAAGACCATCTTCAAAAGTCAGAACACCACTCGCAACAAGTGCTGAAAACTCTCCAAGCGAATGACCTGCTACCATATCTGGCTTGAAGTTTTCGGAGATTTTTGCTAGCACTACCGAATGCAAGAAGATAGCTGGTTGGGTAACCTTAGTTTCTTTTAGTTGATCGGCTGTACCATCAAACATAATGTCGGTAATGCGAAAGCCGAGAATGTCATTAGCTAGTTCTAAAAGTCGTTTCGCTTCGGCAGAAGAATCGTATAAATCTTTGGCCATTCCGGGGAATTGCGCACCCTGGCCTGGAAATACATATGCAGTCATTTATTAAAGGGTTTGATTTGGGTGCGGTAAAACTAATGAATAATCATTAAGCTTCCATAAATCGTGACCGAAGCTCCGGTGTTGGTACTCGACACGAATCTTGCTTACCCCACCATTTGTATCTGTTCCTTGCAATGATATCGTAAACGCCATGCCTAATGAAAGGAGGGATGATTATGAATATGTAAAGGACTGGATAAAGGCCATTTAACTTCTTGGCTATTCTCAGTGCGGCTGAGCTTTTCTTATATACTTGGTCTTCGCTGAGTAGGACAAGGCTATCGAAGGCTTCGTTATCGTATCCAAGTTCGAGAAGCTTTTTCTGACCAAACTCTGACTGAAGAGCAGCAAATCTGAAATGATTGTGAGGGTCATGGTCAATGATGAAGTTAACAGAGCTGTTACATAGGTTACAGACTCCATCGAATAGGAGTATGTCTTGGTTTTCTATGTTGTCTGATTTCTTCAATGCAAAGTCTCCTATTTCCTCAATAATACGAAGCTAACAATACTACAATGGCACTTAGTTCCGAGTATGGTGTCTGTTCTACTTTGATGCATCAGGATTACCTGAAAATTTTCACCCAGTTTCTGAATTCTTGCGTCTTCAAATCAGGATCAAGTACATCAAAAGTTACCGTTGCAGAGTAATAGTAGGTACCAGATGGCAATGGATTGCCATTAACGTCTCTTCCGTCCCAATCTATATAGATATTTGGTTCTATGCCATCTGTTGAATTATAACTGAATATCTCACGTCCACCCCAGCGATCAAATACCTGAAAGACTACTGATTCTACAAACCTTGGACATTTGCCATTGGGCTGGTCGAAGGCTCTAAAAGTATCATTAATGTTGTCACCATTTGGAGTGAAAGTATTAGGCAACTCATAATAGGGACAGTTATCGAAACAAATAGGGTCGCTTAAGGAGCTTTCATTATTTGATCTGTCAACTGACGCAATGCGATAGCAGCCTTTGATTTCACTTAAGCCTGTATGGTCGAAGGTTGTGTTTCGTGTATTACCAACCAAAGTGAAGCTACTTTCTTCACCCGTATTGGAGAAGTAAATATTGTAACTGGCAATGTCATTATCAACATCATCAGCAGTCCAGTTGAGCGTATTTGTGAAGTCCGCAAATGCACATGGTTCTGTTTCCAAACGTGCACAATTATCATTTTCTAAAAGGATTAATGGGAATCCGCCTGGGCCACTAATAATAGTTGTGTCACCAGGAAGTACTACTTCCGGTTCTTCAGGAGGTTGCTCATCGTTCGGTTGTACACAAATAATTTGAGAGTCATTGACCAGTGGAGCATCTATGTCTTCATTACCATAACTACCCCGTGTTGTTACGAAGTAGCAGTATTCTCTATCGTCTCGTAAGGCGATGCCATTAAATGATCCATCATCAAAATATCTTAATCCATCAACAGTCACTTGGCTGCTGTCGATTAACACGAATGTATCCACGTCATTTGCATTCGCATCAGTTCTGTTACGATAAATAAGGTGGTATGGTGCACTCTGAACTTGATTAGACCAAGGTACTTCTGCACTCCAGGAGAGGTTGACGGACTGTATCTCGCCTACAGCCTCTAGTCTCACCGAGGAGGCAGTAGCCGAACTATCTATCAGGTTCTCATCAGCATCATAAAACCGTACTTGGTAATTGAATGGTTGGTCTTGAGTGTTGATTCCCGTATCGGTAAATACTGTATCTGTTGTAGACACTAAAAGGGTACGGCCACTTGTGTCACTAAATCCGTCATAACGGAATAGCTCATACCTAAACGGAGGAGGAAATAAGGTTTCATCAATATCTAATGGAGACACCCATTTGACGAAAATCTCACCATTGGTATCGCTCGTTTCTTCAATCGATACATTAGTAATTGCTGGGATGTCTAATGGAATAAGCTGACAAAATTCTTGAGAGGCATAACTCGTACCGCCACTTGGAGATGGGAATTCAGCAACAAGGCGATAACAATAGTTTACGCCTGGTCTTACATTATTATCATCCACATACGATGTTTGATTGATCGGTAACTCATCAATTAATACATAGCCAGAATTGGCAGGAATGCCAATATTACAGTTCTCAGGGGTGAAGTCAAAGCTTTCAACGCGTCTGTATAACTGCATTTTCGGGTTGAAATTGGCTCCGATGTAATTGTCCCAATTCAGTTGAATTGAAGTACTAGATGCGATAGACCCTGTGAGACCTGTCGGTGCTGGAGCAACTACGATGACATTCCATCTTTTAAAATCTGTAAAGGCTGGAGCATCCCTGTCAAAAGGTCTGTCAGACACTTTGAACTGGACTTCATATGGTCTAGTCCTTACATGTGAAATATCTGTCCGCCAACTGAAAAGTGATTCAGCTGGCTGATCTCTAAACCTTGCTAGTCTTGAACTATCAGGTAAAGAAAAGAACTCGGCAGGTGAAATATTCAAGTCGAAAACGCCACCAAATGCTTCAAGTTTCACTGGATTACCATCAGGGTCAGTCCCTAATACTACGGCATTCAATAACGAGCCAGCTTCCACACAAGTATCTGGTGGAATTATTAATTCAGGTCTATCGTTATTACAATCTTCCACAACGATTTGCATGTCACGCGTGACGAAACCAATGAGTTCAAACCTGTCATTCAATTCTGAAAACCGCCATTCTTCGACTATAAAGGCGATATTGTATTCGCCAGCCAACATCGGGGCATCCCAAGTTAAGTCTCCTGTTATGGGGTTAATCTCGAAAATTGCCGGGCTTCCTCCATCTTCTCTGATGGTAGAAATTGAACTATCGTCAAGGGGTAGGTAAGTTTCAATTTTAACTCCTCTATCTATTAGAGGGATCACTAATTTGTATGCTAGGCTATCTCCATCAGGATCAAATGCACCTGCATTGTGAATAAAGCGACCCCCAATACAAGCTCTATCGACTGGAGGGATCGTTAGGATCGGAGTGTCGTTTAAGCGGTCGCCTGCTCGAATTCTAAGCGCGGTTTCAACATGAAAGGCTAGGCTTTCAGAGGCTGCACCTCCAAGGTTGATAATATTGGCGTTTCGATTTTGCTCTGTAAAACTTACTACATAAACACCTGGCCCATCAAAAGTATGGTCAAACTGAATCGTAATTACTGAAGTCTGGTTTCCAATATCTACCTCAGTGATTCTATTATCTACTGCTTCCGCTCGAAGCGCTTCAATACCAGGCCCTATTGTTCTTCCTTGACCGAAATTGAATAAGCCTCCGTCACCAAAGGGCACACCCTCTGTGTCTCTGTAAATGGTAAGAGTGAATCGATACCTTAAACCGGATTGAGAAATTCGAACCGCAGTAATTTCCCCAGCACGAATATGAGTTGCCGCAGCATCAATAGCAAAGAGAGAAATTAGTGTTAAGCACAGAATAAATCTTCTGAACATACTCATGTAGTAATACCTTTAAGGTCTAAACGCAATATCTGTAATTAGTTGTACTTTTTTTTAATAATTCTTGACATTCTGAAGCCTATTGGATAACACTCTATCCAATGAATTTCAGTCCGTGTAACTGGTTCCAAAACATGGAAAACTAATTTGATGCAAAATAAGTTTGAACGGGTGAGTCAGAAAAACTTGTTTTCCTGATTCAATAATTCATATAGATGGACCAAACAATTGAGCTATACACTTTCTTTCAAGACTGTAGTATATCTAAGTCGAATTGACTTTGATTGCAATCGTTTGGAATATAACTTTGAGCTATAAATTAACTGCTATCATACAATGAGTTGGGTTAAACAAACCTTTAGCAGTTCCATTGGACGCAAGTTTGCAATGGCACTGTCAGCACTGTTCCTATTAGTCTTCTTACTTCAACACTTTACGATAAACTTTTTATCAGTTTTCAGTGAAGAGTTATTCAATGAGGTATCCCATTTTATGGGAACCAATCCATTGGTACAATTTGCTTTGCAGCCTGTGCTGATTTTCGGAGTTGTATTCCATTTTATTATGGGATTCATCTTAGAGATCAAGAATAACAAAGCAAGAGAGATAAAATATGAGATGAACAAGGGTGCTGCTAATTCTACATGGTTCTCTAGAAACATGATTTGGTCGGGCTTGGTGATCCTTGGGTTCATCGGACTACACTTCTATGATTTTTGGATTCCAGAAATCAATATTAAATATATCCAAGGCGACATGTCAGGCATGATCAATGGGGAGTATAGATATTTTGAGGAGATGGTCCATAAGTTCCATGATCCAATTCGTGTAGGGCTTTATGTTTTATCTTTTGTCTTTTTGGGAATGCACTTAAAGCATGGCTTTCAATCTGCCTTCCAGTCAATGGGAGCGAGACATGAAAAGTATACGCCAGGGATCAAGAAGCTTGGAGATCTTTATGCGATTGGGATTCCAGCGGGATTTATCTTTATAGCACTGTATCATCATCTAACTGCGATTTAAGAAAGGAATTATGACGACACTGAATTCGAAAATTCCAGAAGGTCCAATAGCTGATAAATGGACTAATTATAAAAACAATATTAACCTCGTCAACCCTGCTAATAAAAGGGGTATCGATGTAATTGTAGTAGGAACAGGCCTTGCAGGCGGTTCTGCTGCAGCGACACTAGCGGAACTTGGTTATAACGTAAAAGCATTCTGTTATCAAGATTCTCCGAGGCGCGCTCACTCGATTGCCGCTCAAGGAGGGATTAATGCAGCAAAGAATTATCAAGGAGATGGTGATTCAACCTATCGACTTTTTTACGATACTGTAAAGGGTGGTGATTACCGATCTAGAGAGGCTAACGTTTACCGACTAGCTGAGGTATCCACTAATATCATCGATCAATGTGTGGCACAAGGTGTTCCTTTTGCAAGAGATTACGGAGGGTTATTGGATAACCGTTCTTTTGGTGGTGTTCAAGTATCGAGAACATTTTATGCCAAAGGCCAAACAGGTCAGCAATTGCTCTTAGGTTGTTATTCTGCCATGTCACGCCAGATAGGTAAGGGTAAAATTAAGATGTACAACCGTCATGAAATGATGGATATAGTTAAGATCGATGGTAAGGCTAGGGGTATAATTGCCCGAAACCTTGTTACTGGCGAGATTGAAAGACATTCAGCTCATGCAGTGGTAATCGCTTCAGGTGGTTACGGAAATGTATTTTTCTTGTCGACCAATGCAATGGGATCAAATGTTTCCGCCGGATGGAAAGTACATAAAAAAGGAGCGTACTTCGCCAACCCTTGCTATACACAAATTCACCCTACCTGTATTCCACAGCATGGAGATCAACAATCTAAGTTGACGCTTATGTCGGAGTCATTGAGAAATGATGGTCGAATTTGGGTTCCAGGAAAGAAAGAAGATGCTGAAGCAATTAGAGCTGGCAAAATGAAGCCGATCGAGATTGCGGAAGCCGATAGAGATTATTATTTAGAAAGAAGGTACCCTTCTTTTGGAAACCTAGTACCAAGAGATGTAGCATCTAGAGCAGCAAAAGAACGTTCTGATGCTGGTTTCGGAGTAGGTACAAATGAAACTGGAGAGGCTGTATACCTTGATTTCTCTGCCGCAATTATGCGATATGGTCAAGAGCAGGCTAATATTCATGGACACCATGATGCCTCAAAAGAAAAGATTCAAGCTTTAGGAACTGATGTTATCGAGAAGAAGTACGGTAACCTTTTCCAGATGTACGAGAAGATTACGGCTGACGATCCATATAAAACAGCAATGAAGATTTATCCAGCAGTTCACTACACGATGGGTGGTGTTTGGGTTGATTATAATCTCATGACTACCATCGAAGGTTGTTACTGTATAGGAGAGGCTAACTTTTCTGATCATGGAGCTAATAGGCTGGGCGCGTCAGCATTGATGCAAGGCCTAGCTGATGGTTATTTTGTGCTGCCTTACACTATTGGAGATTATTTATCTAATGATATTAGGACAGGAACTATCCCTACTGATGGGCCTGAGTTTGATGCAGCAGTGAAAGATGTTCAAGATAAGATTGACTTTTTCATTAATAACAAGGGGACTAAATCCGTTGACCACTTCCATAAGCGCTTAGGTAAAGTGATGTGGAATCAAGTGGGCATGGAGAGAAGTGAAGAGGGGTTGAAAGGCGCGATTGCTGAAATCAAACAAATCCGTGAAGAGTTCTGGAAAGAAGTCAATGTGCCTGGTACTAATGATAGTATGAATCCTGAATTGGAGAAAGCTGGCAGAGTGGCTGATTTTCTAGAGTTAGGAGAATTATTCGCTAGAGATGCACTCGACAGAGAAGAATCTTGTGGAGGTCACTTTAGAGTAGAGTACAGTACTGATGAAGGTGAAGCCATGCGTGATGATAAGCACTTTGCTTATGTGTCTGCTTGGGAGTATAAAGGCGAGCCAGCTGATGCAGTATTGCATAAGGAGGAGTTGAAGTACGAGAATATTGAACTCAAGACACGTTCGTACAAATAATTAATTGAGAATTTAAGACTGAAAAATATGTCAACCGCAAAAGGATTGAACCTTACGCTCAAGGTTTGGAGACAAAAAAATGACAAGGACAAGGGTCAGATGGAGACTTATCAGGTATCTGATATTTCAACGGATAGCTCTTTTCTAGAAATGATGGATATTCTCAATGAGCAGCTAATCAATGAGGGCAAAGATCCTGTTGCATTTGATCACGACTGCCGTGAAGGTATTTGTGGTAGCTGTTCTATGTACATCAATGGACAAGCACATGGCCCTAGTCGAGAAATCACTACGTGCCAGCTCCATATGAGAGAATTTAAAGATGGTGAGACAATTTATATCGAACCATGGAGAGCAAAAGCTTTCCCAGTGATCAAGGATTTGGTTGTGGACAGAGGTGCATTTGACCGTATTATGGCTTCTGGGGGATTTGTGAGCGTGAATACTTCTGGTAATACTCAGGATGCAAATTCAATTCCTATTCCTAAGGCAGATGCAGATAAGGCTTTTGACGCAGCTACATGTATCGGTTGCGGTGCTTGTGTAGCTTCTTGCAAGAACTCATCAGCGATGTTATTTGTGTCAGCAAAAGTATCTCAGTTTGCGCTACTACCACAAGGAAAAGTAGAGGCAGCAGAGCGTGTACAAAACATGGTGAGCCAGATGGACGAAGAAGGTTTTGGTAATTGCTCTAATACTGGAGCATGCGAGGTAGAGTGCCCTAAAGGAATCTCCTTAGACAATATTGCTAGAATGAATAGAGAGTATCTTTCTGCTAGCGTATCTGCAAATAAGCAATAGAGTTATAGTATTCAACTAAAAAAAGCACTCCAGTATCTGGGGTGCTTTTTTTATGTTCTTTAGTGTGTACTCGACAAAAAAAAGCCTCATTTGAGGCCTTGAAATATCTGTTGTGCTTCGACTATTGAGCGCGTAGACTCAAAACGTAAAGTCCACTTGTACCTGCAGCAGCCCCACCATCAGATGTGAAGTTCACAGTCAGTCTTGCTGTAGCTGGAGTTGTCGTAGTGACCAAGTTACTTAGCGTGAAAACATTGCTATCGTCACCACTAAAAATCAATTGATTGATATTCGTTCCATTGAATCCCCATGTTCCTGAAGCTTCAAATAATGGGTCCCCGTCAACACTAGTATAGGTTTTACTAGTCGCGGTACCTCTAAGGGTAAGGCTGAAATTATCAAAACCTGTAGCAGGAGCACCGTCAAATGTAATTGATGTAGCTATCCAAGTAGCTCCAGATGTACCGACAAGGTCTAGTAGTCGTTGCTCTTCCGCTGTTAAAGCAGGAGTGTCGTCACTACCTCCACAAGAAAGGGTGCTCAAGGTCAATATTACCAGTAGACTTAAAATATAATATTTGGTACGAATCATTTCTTTTTTTTCAGTTATCAATAATAGGTAAAAATTCTAAAATCGCATTGGTAAAGGTCATTTTTACTTGTAGTGTGCGATGTGTAATATTTTATCGCAGAACTCATATTCTGACTTTTGGTTAGAACTAATCAATACTAGTTTTTCACCTAAAAGCTCCTTCACATTCTCTAAGTACCAAGCAATTCCCTGTTCATCCAAGTTAGTAGTCGGCTCATCTAAAAAGCAAATTTCACTTGTCGAGAAGAACCCAAGACCAAGCTTAAGGCGCTGCTTCATTCCTGAGGAATAGTTTTTTATTTGTTTACTACGATCCCCGTTAAGATAGATTTTATCTATGAAATCGTTGATTGAATACCCTTCCCTTAACGTCTTAAACTTAAAATGGAACGCTAAGAATTCGTCTAATGTGAACTCCTCTATTAACTCCAAATATGGAGTAATGATGTCGAGGGTTTTAAATATCTCATCCTCAGGGATTAAATTACCGTCTTTATAATACTGGACAGTTCCTTCGTTTGTAGGAATAAAACCAGCTAAGGATTGAATGAAAGTTGATTTCCCACTACCATTTGGTCCCGTGATGGCATAGGATTGAAATTCGTCAAAAGTGAAATCAAGGTGTCTGAAAATCCATTCTTTGATGAATTTTTTACCCAGGTCCTTAACTTCAATCTTCATTCTATTTTGCAGTATAGCCTTTCATTACGCCTCGATCAGACCCTCTGAAGAAATTAAGGATTTCATCCCTCTCATCTGTTGGTGACATTTCTAGCTCAACTAGATCAAGTGCTTTTGAATTATTAAGGCCTTTGAGAAAAATGTATCTATAGATTTCTTGAATTTCAGTAATCTTTTCATTTGAGAATCCTCTTCTTCTCAAGCCTATGGAGTTAATACCAGCGTAACTCAAAGGTTCACGTCCAACTTTGGTGTAAGGCGGTACATCTTTTCTAACAAGAGAACCACCAGATACCATTGTATGCGCGCCAATATTGACAAACTGATGTACTGCTGCTGCCCCACCGATGATGGCCCATTCGGCTATTGTTACATGACCAGCCAGTTGTACTGCGTTAACAAGAATGCAATTATCACCCACTACACAATCATGTGCTACGTGGGTATAAGCCATGATAAGACAATCTTTACCGATTACAGTTTTGTTGGTTGCATAAGTACCTCTATTGAGGGTCACGCATTCACGAATTACAGTGTTATCACCAATTTCTAGTACCGTGTCTTCTCCACCAAACTTCAAGTCTTGAGGAATTGCAGAAACTACTGCTCCAGGAAAAATCTTTACGTTTTTACCGATGCGGGCACCTTCCATGATGGTTACATTGGATCCTATCCAAGTTCCTTCATCAATCACCACGTTTTTGCTGATCGAAGCGAAGGGTTCGATTACTACATTTCTAGCAATCTTGGCTTCAGGGTGTATATAGGCTAATGGTTGATTCATGGGTTTTTAACAATTCTTGCTGTCATCGATGCTTGGCATACTAAAGTGTTTCCTACGTAAGCATAGCCCGTCATTTGAGCAATACCATGCTTAATTGGAGCCGTCAATTCACATTTGAATTTAATGGTATCTCCTGGAATAACCATTCTTCTAAATTTACAACGATCTATTCCTAAGAAATATGGCGTGTAGTTTTCGGGGTCTGGCACCGTATTTAATACTAATATACCTCCAATTTGGGCCATAGCCTCAACTTGAAGTACGCCAGGCATTACCGGGTTGCCTGGAAAGTGCCCCTGAAAGAAAGGCTCGTTTATGGTTACATTTTTGATACCCGCCACCATGTTTTCGTCTAGATGGATGATTTTGTCAATCAACAAAAAGGGGTATCTATGTGGTAATATCTGAGTAATCTGATTGATGTCCATGACAGACTCCAGATTAGGATCGTAATAAGGCACATTGGACTTAGTCTCTTGCATGGCCTTCTTCAATTTCTTTGCGAAAGCTACATTCGCAGCATGTCCGGGGCGAGCAGCTAATATCTGCGCCTTGATAGGTCTGCCTACTAATGCTAAATCACCAACAACATCTAATAGTTTGTGTCGCGCTGGCTCGTTACGATGTCGAAGATCTACGTTATTTAAAATGCCTTCTTTTTTGACTTCAACCTTTGGTTTGTTAAAGAGTCCAGCCAAGTACTCGAGCTCTTCATCCTTTACCACGCGATCGACAACAACGATGGCATTATTAAGGTCACCACCTTTGATTAAGTTATTTTTGTAGAGCATTTCTAGCTCATGCAAAAAGCAAAACGTTCGGCTAGAGGCGATTTCGTTTTTAAATTCCGAAATACTATTTAAAGAAGCATGTTGACTGCCTAGCACTGGAGAATTGTAGTCCACCATTACCGTGACACGAAAATCATCCAAAGGTAAAGCAGCAATTTCTACATCACGCTCTGGGTCTTTGTAAATAATGCTCTCTGTAATCTCGAAGAAATTTCTTAACGCATTTTGTTCTTGAACACCAACCTTTTCAATCGCCTCAATGAACATCATCGAACTCCCATCTAATATTGGAGGCTCAGGCCCATCAATTTTAATCAGTACGTTGTCTATTTCTAGTCCGACTAAAGCAGCCAGCGTATGTTCGACAGTATTGATTCTGGCGCCATTGTGTTCAATGGTTGTACCCCTGGATAAATCTACCACATAATCGACATCAGCATCAACAATCGGCTCATTAGGCAAATCGATCCTTTGAAACTTAATACCGTGATCAGGCGGTGCGGGTGTAAAAGTCATATTGGCAGTTACACCAGTATGCAGGCCTACTCCAGATACTGTTACTGGTTCTTTAATTGTATGTTGCTTGGTCTTCATGTATTCTTTGAAAATTCCGCGAATTTAAAGCTTTTTTTCTAGTTCCTTAATCCGTTGGATGACATCGGGCAGGTTTCTCAGTGATATGCTCATTCTTAAGAAATCACGATGCTCCATGATTGGTGAACCAAACCATACTTTTCCTTCTTCCTTAATTGTCTTAGGGACACCCGCTTGTGGGCCAATGATTGTTCTATTCGCGAGCGTTAAATGTCCGGTAATACCTGCCTGACCACCGATTTGGCAGTTCTCACCGATTTTAGCACTTCCTGAAAGGCCAGCCTGAGAAGCGATTGCTGTATTCTTACCGACCTCCACATTATGAGCTATCTGAACAAGGTTGTCGATTTTCGCGCCAGATTTAATGATTGTTGACCCCATAGTGGCGCAATCAATCGTGGTGTTGGCTCCAATGTCGACATTATCTTCTATGATGACATTGCCCGTTTGAGGAATGGCTTTAAAAGTACCATCTTCTTGAGGGGCATATCCGAAACCATCGCTACCGATTACAGCACCAGAATGTAGGATGCAGTTAGCACCAATTTTACAATTGGCATACACCTTGACGCCAGCGTGAATAATAGTGTTTTCACCAACTTCTACGTTATCGCCAAGATATGAGTTGGGGTAGATTTTTACATTGTTACCCACTTTTACATTATCTCCTAAGTAGGAAAATGCGCCTAGGTAAATTTTTTCTCCGAGAGTGGCAGAATCACTTTGAAAGGAGGGCTGTTCGACACCTTCTTTGACAATGGCTGTCATTTGCTGGTAAGCCTCTAAAAGTTTGGCGAAGCTGGAATAGGGATCTTCAACTCTAATCAAGTGAGTTGTATATTCTTTTTCAGCTATGAAATCACTCTTTACGATGACGGCACTTGCCTTAGTAGAATAGAGGTAGGGCGTGTATTTTGGATTAGCAAGAAAAGCAATGCTTCCTTCAGTTGCTTCTTCAATTTTTTCTAAACGATTTACATTGATGTTTCCATTACCATCAACCTTACCGTCAATCAGTTGTGCAACCTGTTCTATTGATATTTCCATGTTTCGATTGTCGATTACAAAGATATGTCTTTTGGCCAGCAACGATAGTACTTGCGGACTATTTTGCTCATGGCTTTTATGTTAGGTAAATCAGCTGCATCAACAACGTCTCGGACTTCTCCAGACTTTGATAAAATCATGATCTTTTGATCACCAGAGATATATGCATTATTTGATAATTGTCCTGTAGAGTGGAAGTATTCGGCATCGCTAGCAGAAATGCCATAAACCTGCTGAATTTTTGTTGATATATGCTCCATCTCCTCTTCACTAGCGGGCTCAGTACTGATCTTTATTCTGAAAAGTTCACGCTTTAAAAGCTTTTGGCAAAGGCTAGATAGTACAGTGTCATGATAGTGGCTCCATATTTTAATTGCACCCCAGATATCGTAGTCATCTAGTTCTAAAAAAGTTTCGAGTACCTCTGGTTCCTCTTGGAAGTCTTCGGTCTTGAATTCTTGTTTTAAAAATAATTTAAGGGCTGGTGTTGCAAAAAGATCTTGACCTCTCTGCGTGAGGTTTTTAGCTCTTTTGATAATGCTGATCAACATTTTCTCAGAGCTGACACTGGTTTTATGCAAGTAGACTTGCCAATACATTAGCCTTCTCGCACTGAGGAAGTTTTCAATGCTGTAGATGCCCTTCTCTTCGACAACTAACTGATCGTCTTTAACATCAAGCATTTTGATGATCCTTTCGGCACCAATTGTCCCCTCAGAAACTCCAGTGAAATAACTATCTCTTTTTAGATAATCTAATCTGTCGATATCAAGTTGACTCGATACGAGCTGATTAAAGAATTGTCGTTTATAAGCGCCTAAGAATATTTCTATACTCATGGATAAACGACCATCAAACTGATTATTGAGTTTTACAATAGTCAAATGAGAAATAGACTCATGTGCCACCTCTTTTAACAAGGTAGACTCTAAGGCATGTGAGAAAGGGCCGTGGCCAATATCATGAAGCAATATGGCAATGAGTGTCGCTTCGTATTCTTCATCAGAAATTTCGACTCCTTTTGTCCTTAAATTTTCTAAGGTTTCAGTCATTAGGTGCATTGCCCCAATGGCATGGTGAAATCTAGTATGATGAGCACCAGGGTAGACAAGTTCTGTAAGGCCTAATTGCTTAATCCTCCTCAGTCGCTGAAAGTAGGGGTGATCGATAATGTCGAAGATGAGCCCACTGTGGATAGTAATAAATCCGTAGACTGGATCATTGATTATCTTTTTTTTGTTCAAACTTTGTGCTTTTAATACTTTAAATTCGAGCTTCTTGCTAAATTTTATCTATGCAAAGATATAACATTTTGTGGGCCGATGATGAGATAGACCTCCTGAAACCACACATCCTATTTCTCAATGATCGAGGTTATGACATCACTCCCGTAGCGAGTGGTGCCGATGCCATTGACGCGGTTGAAAAAGAGCATTTTGATGTGGTTTTTCTTGATGAAAATATGCCTGGCATGACAGGTCTCGAAACATTGAGTTATATCAAAAATAGAAGGCCTTCTTTGCCTGTAGTGATGATCACTAAAAACGAAGAAGAGCATATCATGGAAGAAGCCATCGGTTCTAAGATTGCCGATTACTTGATTAAACCGCTTAATCCAAACCAGATTCTAATTTCGGTCAAGCGTATTCTTGACAATAGACGTTTGGTGAGTGAGCGAACCAATATGCAATACCAGCAGGATTTCCGCACGATCAGTATGGAAATGAATGATCAAATGGATCATAAAGAGTGGGCTGAAATGTATAAGAAACTCGTCTTTTGGGAGCTAGAAATTGACAAGACAGAAAACAAGAGTATGCATGAGGTGCTCGAGATGCAAAAAGTAGAAGCCAATGCCAATTTTGCTCGTTTCATTGAGGACGAGTACGAAGATTGGTTGAATGACCCGAATGGAGATCGTCCGATTCTTTCGCATCAGCTCATGAAGAAAAAGGTCTTTCCACAATTAAATGATGAGCCCTTCTTTTTTATCGTTATTGATAATCTTCGGTTCGATCAATGGAAGGTTATCGAAGAGGATATTGCACCATACTTCAACATTGAGGAAGAAGATACTTATTACTCCATTTTACCTACAACCACGGCTTACGCTCGAAACTCACTTTTCTCAGGAGAATTACCACTGGAAATGTCAAAGAAACACCCAGATCTATGGGTAGGGGATGATGATAGTGAGGAAGGAAAGAATAACAATGAGGCTGAATTCATTAAAAGACAGCTCAAGAAGAATAATATTGATGCTCGTTTTAGCTATAACAAAATCATACATGCTAATCAGGGCAAGCAGCTAAACGACAACTTCAGTAACCTACTTCAGAATCAATTGAATGTAGTCGTCTACAACTTTGTCGACATGCTTTCTCATGCGAGAACAGATATCAGGATGATCAAAGAATTGGCTGCCGATGAGTCGGCATATAGGTCACTTACTAGGTCGTGGTTTCAGCATTCACCGCTGTTTGATTTACTAAGGATGATTAGTGATAAAGGACTAAAAGTAATAATTACCACCGATCATGGTACTTATAGGGTTAAGAAGCCATTCAAAATTGCTGGAGATCGAAATGTGAATACCAATCTGCGCTACAAGCAAGGAAAGAACCTGGGTTATAAAGGAAACAACGGTATTTTCGAGGTGCCTCACCCCGAAAAACTGCATTTACCAAAGCTCAATGTGTCTACTACTTACGTATTTGCCACAGACGATACGTTCTTCGCTTACCCGAATAACTATAATCACTACGTGAAGTATTATAGAGATACTTTTCAGCATGGTGGAGTGTCCATGGAAGAGGTAATTATTCCGATTATTTCGTTAAATTCGAAAAGGGCCTAAAAGTCATTTGAATGTTGATTAAAGCAGACGCGCTTAGCGATTTACCTAAAGTTGCAAGTAAGATTATTGACTTTGGCGGGGAAGATAAAATTTGGGTGCTCGTGGGAGAAATGGGAGCTGGAAAGACTACTTTGACGAAGGCTTTAGGTCAAGCGCTTGGCGTTTTGGATATTGTTCAGAGCCCGACATTTTCAATTGTCAATGAGTACTTGACGGATAAAGAAGAGACCATTTATCATTTTGATTTCTATCGATTGGAGCGCCCAGAAGAGGCAGTAGCAATCGGGATAGAAGAATATTTTTACTCTGGAAATTTGTGCATTTTAGAATGGCCACAGAGAATTGGAGGATTAATGCCTGATAAATTTTTAAAGATTGAGATCGAAGATCTTGGAGCAGAACAGAGACACTACAAATTGAGTAAACATGGATGATACGGCAAAATCAGGATTCGCAGCTTTGGCAAAAGAAGGAAGTCTTTATCCAGAAGAGAAGCTAATGAAAGTAAAGTCTGGCAGCAAATCATTGCAGATTTCTGTACCCAATGAGGTATCGCTTCAAGAAAATAGAGTGAGCTTAACTCCTGCAGCTGTCGGCATTTTAGTCGCCAACGGACATGAAGTTCAAGTAGAGCAGGGGGCAGGTAAAAGCGCATTCTTTCAAGACAGAGAATATTCAGAGAACGGTGCTCAAATAGTCTATTCTCGCAAGGAGGCTTTTGAAGCAGACTTGATTGTAAAAATAGAACCGCCAACCAAGGATGAAATTGGTTTAATGAAGCCGGGTTCTACTGTCTTTTCGGCCATTCAACCCGGAAATACTACTGCAGAGTATTTCGAACTGATTAATAAAAAGAAGATCACAGCATTAGGTTTCGAATTACTAGAAGATAAAGCCAACGGCTTGCCCATAGTAAATGCGATGAGCGAAGTGGCTGGTAGTTTGGTGATTCCTATTGCTGCTGAACTATTGAGCAGTATAGGAGGTGGGAAGGGGATAATTTTAGGTGGCATCACAGGTGTTCCACCTACGCGAGTCGTTATTCTTGGTGCCGGTACAGTAGCAGAGCATGCCTCTCGAGCTGCTTTAGGGCTTGGCGCTGAAGTGCGAATATTCGATAACGAGATATATAAATTGAGGCGTGTTAAACACAAGCTCGGAAACCAGGCCTTTACCTCTGTGATCGACAGTGTTACCTTGAGTCACTCCCTATTGTCAGCTGACGTGGTGATTGGTGCATTGCGTGCTGAAAAGGGTCGAGCACGTTGTGTGGTAACAGAAGAGATGGTCGCTGCAATGAAACCAGGTGCTGTCATTCTTGATGTTTCGATTGACCAGGGAGGTTGTATTGAGACATCAGAGATTACTTCTCACGACTTACCTACTTTCACGAAATATGATGTGATCCATTATTGCGTACCAAACATTGCCTCTCGAGCAGCACGTACCGCAACAACGGCAATAAGTAATATTTTAACACCTATACTTCTCAAAATGGGTGACAATGGAGGAATGAATGAAATGATTTATCATTACTCATGGTTCAGTAAAGGTATTTATGGGTACAAGGGCTGTACGACCAATTTGGGGATTGCTAAGAGGTTTAACCTTCCATTCAAAGACTTGAGCCTATTGACTGCAGCAAGATTTTAGTGTTAGGTCATATTATGACTAACGGCTTCGAACAGTTGTTTAGGTAGTGCTGAATCTTTGTCTGCTTCAAACTCTGTAAACTCTGTGACACCTCCCTTGCTCTTAACCTGTGACTTATCCATGGATTGAAATGCCATCGTCCAATTTGGATAAACACGGTAGTCTGTTTCTCTCATTTGAAGTGTCATATGGTTTCGATTTCTAGGATCTTTTTTGATGCGATCATATAGCGCCATCACGATGTCAAACTCACCTTCAAGTAGCTGCAAGAACTGATTGTTGTTAAAAAGCAGGCATCCCGTAATTTCGTTGGCTTCATTAAAATCTCGTGCTGTGCTGAGAATATTTTCAATATCCTTTTCCAAAATATCCGGAATGGCATCACTGCGATATATGAGTTCGTAAAGCATACTGAATCAATTTAATAAAAATTGACCTTACTGTGAAACCTCTTCTAGCTTATGTTTTTCTTTAATAAACAAAGCAACTTGTCATCAAACAAAGTCCATAAAGATTCGAAGCTACTTGTATTCAGTATTCTTGCTCAGGAAGAAAATAATTGAATTAGGCACCAACAGTATGAATAGAATCTTGTGCGCGAGTAGAACTTGTCCGAAATTGCACTATGTCGATAGCCAAGAGATCTCTTTATGATAAATGCCTGCTTCAAGTCAATGAACGGATTGCTAGTTTAGAAAAAGAAATGCAAGCATTAAAGGTGTCTGCAGAGAGTGATACAAAAAGCTCAATGGGTGATAAGTATGAGACTAGTACAGAAATGATCAATCTGGAAAAGGGTAAAATCGCTGAGCAGTTGGGTGAGGCGACACGAATGAAACGAACGCTTGGTACACTTGATTTGGATAAGTCCTTTACTGACTGCCAGCTTGGTAGTTTGGTTAAAACGGAGAATGCCTCTTATTACCTGGCTACCTCTATTGGTAAAATAGATATTGGTGAGACTACTTATTTTGTTATATCTCCAATATCACCTATCGGGCAGCAGTTATTGGGTAAGCAAGTGGGTGATTACATCAATTTCGGAGGCAAGAAGGCCTCAATCATCAAAGTGGACTAGCCTTATTCAAAAAGGGTCGTCATCGACTTCCTTTTCCATCACCTCAATTTTATCGGCAGGCTCATCCATGAACTTGACCTCTTGATTGACGATGTTAGAGATGCCTACCATGTATGCCATGGCACAAGCTCGAAAAGCGCGCATTAAATAAATAAGGAGTCTTTTAACTTTAGACTTCGGCATGACCGTCTGTTAGCAATCCCTAGTCCAATGCCTAAATCACGCTATTTGACTGACACTTTGCCTTGAAATAGCAACTAGCTGTCAGAATCTAAGAGGTTTCTTTGGCTTCGCCTGCCAGCTACTGGCAGACTCTGAGTTGGAAGGGAATAGATAGTTTTCTGCTATCTATCACGACCTTGTGGAGAGGTTATATCTGGCGAAGCATTGGTCTAGTCAGACAAGTTGGGCCGCCACCACCTTTGACACTAATTTCTTGTCCCTGATAGGTAATGACTTTACAGCCGGCACTTTTTAATCTAGCTTCGGTGATAGGATTTCCAGCTACCATTAAGCATTCTCTAGGCGACAGCGCTAATACATTACAACCCATTGAATCAAATTCTTCTTCTGGAACTTCTACGAAACGAAAGCCACGATCTATGAGTAAGTTTCGAAACTTAATGGGCATTAAGGGCGAGTAGATAACGGCCAAGTCTTTATCTACAGGACTAAGAATCGACATCAAGTGAAATACATCTGAAGGGCCTTTGTAATGGGGTAATGCTACGGTGATTACTTCCACACCTTTTGGTGTTAAAAGAGCTTCTAGTTGCTTTATGCCTTCAGGATTTGTCCTGTAAGTGTGCCCTACGGCTAATGTCTTTTCGTCTAGCCAAGCGACATCGCCACCTTCTAAAGTTCCCGGAGCTGTAATGGCGCCTAGTATGGCCGTACCCACTGCTCGATAAGCTTTTGCTTGCGCTTGAGGTTCGTTAATTCGACCACCTTTCCCCATGTTGCAAATGATCATGCCAAAGTCGGTGGCTATGGCTGCATCGCGACAATAGATGGAATCCATCATCACTGAGCCATCGGTTGGAAAGCTATGTAATTCAATGGATCCTTGGGTGAAGTGCGATTGAAATTCCTTGTATTCCGTGAGGGTCTCTTGATAAATAGGCTCTCCTAGGTAGTTCAGTTCATTCCACTGCGCATGCAAGGTCTCTTGATTGATAAATGCGTTTTCCGCTGGTTTTATCCAAAGAGATTGAATAGCACCGTATTCTGAGTGACAAGTTTTCATTCCGAAGGTTTACGTTTGTTCCAAATATAAACGGGGATGCCTAATAGTAGCCCTATGAAGCCAAGAAATACAGCTCGTTCTCCAGAACCGAACATCATCCAGATGGTAAAAGCAAAACCCAAAAGTGCCAAGAATATATTACTGAACGTTGGACTAAGTCCCATTTTACTCTCAAGAGAGAATAGGCCGTAGGCGGCAACAGTAAAAATGTAGGAAACCAGCACCGTAACGGTTGTCAACAACACCATAGACTTGTAAATACCGGAAAGTCCGTCAGACTGATTGATGAATAGAAGAACTGTTATGATGATACTGGAAGCAATAATGCTGAAATACGGTGACTCGTTTTTGTTCGTTTTAGCAAATGCCTTTGGAAAAAGTCCGTCTTTGGCCATGGCCATTGGTATCTGGCCTTGGATAAGAATCCATCCATTCAAGGCACCCAATGTTGAGATACAAGCACCGGCAGCAATGAGGTATTTAGCATTGGGTCCCCACATTTTAGATGCTGCACTGGCAAAGGGGGAGGCAGTATTAGCCACTTCTTCTGGTGATAGAACAGCGAACAAGGAAAATGAGCTCAGCATGTAAATGATAGTCACCAAAATGGTTCCTAGCATGGTTGCTTTCGGAATGGTCTTTTTTGGATTGTTAATATTGTTCGCAGGCACTGTGGCCGCCTCAAGACCCATAAAGGCAAAAAGGCACAGCGCTGTACAAATTGTAATGGCTTTTACGGAAGAAACCCCGCTCACATTAAATGGCGTAAAGTGAGATATATCTATGAAGAACAAGCCTCCAATTGTCACTACAGCAAGGGGAACGATCTTTAAGATCGTGGTGACGACCTGTGTGTTTCCTCCTGCTTTTACACTATAACTATTGATCGCAGTAAGGCTCCATAAGGTGATTAATCCTACGATTAATGCCACAACTGTGTTTTCTTGAAGTATGGGGAAGAATACCCCGAGGTAACTAATAAAGGTGATGGTAATCGCAGCATTAGTTGCCCAAATGGATAGCCAATATCCCCAGGCAACGAAGAAACCTATAAAGTCACCAAAACCGACTCGGCTATAGGCATAGGGGCCACCAGCGGAGGGAATCACTTTGCTTAGGTAGGCAAATATTTTGGCAAGAATCAATGCGCTAATCGCTGCGAAGAGCCATCCAAAAAGACTAATCCCACCATATTCTGCCAAAGCGACTGGAAGAGAGAAAATTCCAGAACCAATCATACTACCAACAACCAGCGCGGTTGTTGCCCAAAGCCCTAATTTCTTGGGAGACTTTTTATTTTTACTCATTAAAAAAATTACGCGATTTCGAAGCACCCATCAGGTGAATGGGAAGATATTGATTATAATTGAGCATGCCTAAATACGAAATTCATCCTGAAATTGAACTTGCTGAAACGATGCCGTCTTCTTTCTATAGAAGTGCAGAGGTTTTTGAAAGTCTTTCGGAAAAGGTATTTGCAAAGTCATGGCAATTCGTTGGCGCTAAAGAATTAGTTGCTGAGGAAGGGATGGTTCATCCATTTACGCTAGAAGGTACAGGTGAGCCAATGCTCCTCAGCAATAGTGGAGGAGAGGTTAAGTGCCTATCCAATGTGTGTACACATCGTGGTGACATACTTTGCGATCAACCAGCAAAAGCTAGAAATATTACCTGTGCCTATCATGGACGTAGGTTTAATTTAGACGGTAAGTTTCAGCACATGCCACAGTTCAAAGCAGCCAAAGGCTTCCCTAGACCGGAGGACAACCTTCATGAATTTCCTTTACAGCAATGGGGTCCATGGCTATTTGCCTCTTTGGGTAATGCCTATTATTTCTCTGATGTATTAGAAGCCATGCAAAGCAAGGTGGGCTTTATGCCTTTGGAGGAATTCAAGCTGTTTGCTGATCGCGGTAAAGACTATCACATCAATGCGCATTGGGCGCTCTATTGTGACAACTATCTAGAGGGTTTTCATATTCCTTTCGTTCATGCTGGCTTGAATGAAGCATTGGATTATGGTAACTATGAAACCGTTCTTTTCAAACACGCTAATCTCCAGATTGGCTATGCCGAAGGCGAAGAGAATACATTTGACTTCCCTGAAGGGCACGAAGATTTCGGCAAATCAATAGCGGCTTATTACTTCTGGGTTTTCCCGAACATGATGTTCAATTTCTACCCATGGGGGTTATCAGTTAATGTGGTGAAACCAATCTCAAAAGATGAAACTAAGGTGTCATTCATTTCTTATGTCTATGACGAGAGTAAACTTGACCTAGGGGCAGGAGCATGGCTAGACAAAGTGGAACAAGAAGATGAAGAAGTAGTGGAGGGTGTGCACAGAGGAATGAAATCACGCGTCTATAATACGGGGCGCTACTCTCCTGAAATGGAGAAGGGTGTCCACCACTTCCATCGCTTGCTGGTAGAATTTCTGAATGCAGAATAAGTTCTCTCGGCTTCGCTCGAGATTGAAAGGCAATTGAGAAACTTTTAACAACGCTTTTCTACCTTGACCTTGTGGAAAGGTCTTATTGAGTAAACGTAATCTGATCGAATGAGTGACTATCGATTCCTTTTGACAGCATTTATGTGAAAAACGTTCTGCTCGTCCGAGTTTGCCTCAATGATGTCAGGTCTTCCATCTCCGTTCAAATCCGCCACTATAATGTCATAAGAGTTGAACTCAGGCCCGATACTCATTTTTGTCCAGCTTTCACCTTTGTTGTTATTTAAGAAAACTGAATTTGAGCCCTGAACATTAGCCACCACAATGTCCATATCTCCATCTAGGTCTAAGTCACTTACTGTAACAGAATAGGACTGGTCATTTCCTGAATCGTAAATTGAGCTGTTTTTAAAGCTTAAGTCTTTATCACCAAAATAGATGGCATTGGGTTGACCAATATTGGCAGTAATAATGTCTTTATATCCGTCTTGATTAATGTCTGCAATAGCGACTGACCTCGTTTCGTCAGTACCAGTGCCAAAGAGAATTTTGGTTGAGAAGTCAAGATTCCCGCCATTCAGGTAGACCGCATTCGATTGGCCATCTCTGTTCGCAAGAATCAAATCAAGGTCACCATCATCATCCATGTCGGCTACTTCTACATCAATAGTCGAATCGTCTTTCGCACCAAAGCCGATAGGTTCGGAGAACTCACCTTTGCCATTGTTTAGGCAGATTTCATTCTCTTGTCCACGATTAGTAATTAAAATGTCGATGTCACCATCCTGATCTAAATCTGCAAGTGTAAGGTTACGCGTGTTCGAGTATCGTTTACCGAAGTGTTTCCCCCTTTTAAAGTTCCCCGCCCCATCATTGAAGTATAGCATGTTTGGTGTATTGTCATTGCCAACAGCCACATCTAAGTCACCATCACCATCTAAATCTGCAAGCTCTGTTGCGTAGCTCGTTTCACTCGTGATGTCCAAAGGCTGAGAAAGCGTGAAAATCCCTCGGCCATCATTAAAGAACACTTGGTTTTGAAGAGGCCAGTGTCTGCCGTTTGCAACAACTGCATCTAGGTCACCGTCTCCGTCCACATCGCCAATACCAATAGAGGCGGTTCGGTCTTTATTCGTACCTAAGATATATCGATTACTACTTCTGAATGCTATGTCTTGAGCGTAAGAAATGTTCAGAAGAAGGATACTGCAAAGCGTTAATATGTGTTTCATAAAGTTGCCAATAGACTGTTCAGCTTTTAAGCTACCAATTTCTAGTCTATTGTATTCCCAATGAGTTTTAATATCTTACTTCCATGGAAATAGGCACTATACTGATCCTTGTAGGAATAGCTTATGTAGTCGCCAATTTCGTAATCTACTTTGCGCAATAGAGATTCCTCTTTAAGCCAGAAAAACTTCCTGATGATTTTGAGTTCAAATACCCTAATCTTCAGTTTGAAGAGTATAATCTAGAAAAGGAACCGGGAGTCAATATCAATGGCATTCATTTCCGAATCCCTGAACCTAAGGGTGTTGTCATTTATTTGAAAGGGAATTCCAAATCTTTAAAAGGCTGGGGGAAATTTGCGGTAGACTTTACTCGACTAGGTTATGATGTCTTAATGGTTGACTACCGTGGCTTTGGTAAGAGTACAGGTAAAAGAACTGAAGAGACAATAAAGGAGGACTTACAATATGTCTATGACAAGGTAAAGGAGCAGGTACCTGAAAAGTATATCATTCTCTATGGCCGATCATTAGGCTCAGGTTTTGCTGCTAAAATTGCCTCCAATAACCAACCAAGAATGCTGGTGTTAGAGTCGCCTTATTATAGTTTGGCGAAAGTGACCAAACGATACATTCCTTTTATGCCGGTTTCACTTTTGATCAAGTTTCCGATTAGGACGTACAAATGGCTGAAATATGTGGAATGCCCTATCAAAATTATCCACGGCACGAGTGATAAGCTGATTCCTTTTAAAACAGCTGTTTCTTTGTCTAAAATAAACTCAGAAAGTACTCGGCTCTATCCGGTTTTGGGCGCTGGTCATAATAATCTGCAGACTTTTGAAGAATATCACCGCATGATCGAAGAGATCTTCAATTCTAAATTGCCAAGCACAATTGATCCGACTGAAACGAGTTTGAATTTCAAAAGAAAAACTAAAAAGGAAAGACAAAATCCCTAATATTGAAACGTTTGCTGATCATAGGTTCTAGTCTTCTTTTCGTTTACATTCTTGGTGCCGTACTACTCTACGCGTTTCAGGAAAGATTTATTTTTCTAGATGGTGAATTGCCACAAGATCATGTCTTTGAATTCAACACGAAATTCAGAGAGATTAATCTAGAGACAGCAGACGGAGCCAATCTCAATGCCATCCACTTCGCTACCCAATCTCCTAAAGGTATAATTGTCTATTTCCATGGAAACCGCGGGGATCTTACCCGTTGGGGAGAAATCGTTGAGGACTATGTCAAACTCAATTATGATGTGCTAGTAATGGATTATCGAGGCTATGGTAAAAGTGTCGGTAAACGCACGATGAATAAACTCTTAAGCGATGCAGAGCTTTTTTATCAATATGCCTTAACGCTTTATCCTGAAAATGAAGTCACTGTTTATGGCCGATCGATTGGTACTGGACTTGCTTCGTGGTTGGCAGGAAAGCATCAACCAAAACGCTTGATATTAGAGACGCCTTACTACTCGTTGAACTCGATCGCTCAGCGCTACTATCCAATTTATCCTTCAAAATTGGCTTTGCGCTACAATTTTCAGAGTTACAAATACCTTGAAACTGCCGAGTGTCCGATCTATATTTTTCATGGGACTGACGATGATGTCGTGCCTTATGAATCTGGCAAATGCCTACACAAGTCATTACCAAAGGGCCAGTCAGAATTAATCACCATAAAAGGTGGGCGTCATAAAAACTTGGTGGAGTTTGAAACCTTCAATAAGGGATTAAAACGGATATTGAATTAGAAAGCTATGCTAGGACTTAGAACTACAATTTATTTGGTGCCAGATTTGGAGGCAGCCAAAGCTTGGTATACACAGGCCTTTGGTGTAAAGCCTTATTTTGACGAGCCATTCTACATCGGATTCAATATTGGAGGTTACGAATTGGGATTGCTGCCTGAGGAGGAGTCAATGAAAGAAAGGTCTGCCAACGTGCTGAGCTATTGGGGTGTTGAAAATATTGAAGAGGAGTATAAAAAGCTACTTTCCATTGGTGCTACTTCACTTGAAGCTCTCAACAATGTTGGAGGAGAGCTTATGGTGGCAACAGTCAAAGACCCATGGGGGAATGTAGTGGGCTTAATTTATAATCCACACTTCAAATTACCTGAGTAAGCTCACATTATAAAGATTAAGAATATCAACGGGAAGAGCATTCCGATCAATGCCATATACCAACCTCTTTTCTTAAAGCTATTTTTCCCACTAGAAATAAACATGCCCGATAGGGCAATGAATATCATAGCAATACCGAATATATCGGAGTACCAGATCCAAGCGGGATTCGTGGTTTGATGGAGGTCGGCCATTTCTTTTAAGAGTAGTCGTTTGCCATACCATTCCTTTTCTCCTTCACCCGTTTCAAGATTGATTTCGGCTCTGGCTTTATCATAAAAGATGCGCAGCTCACCATTCTGAACCCTGAAGCTTTTGAATTCATTGCCGATGCCAATTTCGGGCAATTTTGACTCGACAAATTCTTGTGTTATCAGTTTAGTATCGGCAGGTAAAGGCATTTTGAAAGCCTCCGATTCGTAGACAAATTGCCTTGAATTGAATGATCTTCTATGGTTCAACGCGATTCCTGAAATGGAGAAAGCTAAAATTAATCCAACAAATACATAAGCAATGTCTCGGTGGTAATTGCGGCAGAAATTTCTAAATTTTTGACTCATTATTCTTATTTAGACTAATTATTAATAGTGTCGCAAATATAGAATCGAGATTTAAAAAATCAAGGAGCTTAATAAAATTATTTAGAATTATTCCGTATAAGGAATCTTAGTGCATTCCAACCTTGCCTTTCATGGACTGAAAGATCTTTTGGGAGTCAAAGCCAATACCATTTTTGAAGACAATTTCCATCTTGCGTATGTTGGCTACGTCTACTTCAAGGTCTCCATCAATCAGCACAAGGTCGGCTTTCTTCCCAACCACTAAAGAACCTACTTCCTCATCTCTTTCGAGATATTCGGCACCATTCAGTGATGATATTTTAATTGCCTCAACCAATGTGAATCCGGCTTCGATAAATAGCTCCACTACCCTTTGATTGGCATATCCAGCCACTGTTCGGCCTGCACCAGTTGGGTCAGTACCAGCGGCTAACTTGCCTCCGGCTTCGTAGAACATCTTTTCCCAAGCCATTTGCTTTTTGAATTGCGCTAAGGAAGCTTCGTCACGGCCTTGTCTTCTTGTATGGCCTGCGATAAGACTTTCTTTTATTTCAGGACTCATGGCGTCAATGCCACCACCGAGCACCACTTCTCTATCAGTATAAGGTTCGAACACAGGAAGGGTGGAGGTGATGGTTACATTTTTCTCAATGAGTAAATCCATTAAGGCCTTCATTTTAGGGCTGTTAAGATCCAGTTCGCCTAGAGCCTGTCCTCTTTTAAAGGCAGGACAGAAGTTATCTACTTTATCATCTACAAAATCTGAGCTTTGAAAGAACCCGTGTTCGATATTATCAATGCCGATTTCTGCCGCTTCTTGGTAGGTGACCGAACAAATATGTCCGGTTACTTTTTTGCCTTTGGCATGCGCTGCTGCAACGACTTGCGTCAAGTCTTCCTTAGTTATGTTTTGATAAACTTTAAAGGAGTTGATACCGCGATCAGACCAATAGTTAACCATTTCTACACCCTGTTGTGAGCTTTCAATTACGCCTACTTCGGGTACGTGCGTTCCAGCTCTTTCAATAAACGGGCCTGTCAGGTCCATTTTTGGCCCCAACATACGGCCTGCTTCAATAGACTTACGAATGTTAATATCGGTTTGCGGTTCGATACTGCCTGCCGTACGGATGGTCGTTACACCCCCAGCCAAGTATAGCCTTGGGAAGGTGAAAGTCATTTGGGCTACGCTGAAAACGCCATCGAATGGCTTAGGGTAGAAGATGTGTTCGTGTAACATGACTAAGCCAGGGATCACCGTTTTACCAGTCCCATCGATTGTTTTTGCACCCTCTGGAATGCTGACTTCATTGGAGTTGCCCATGGCTGTTATATTTTCTCCAGTGAATATTATGGTCTGGTTGTTTCTGATAGGTGCACCAGTTCCATCTATCAATTTGACGTTAGTAATCGCTACTACTGACTCTTGAATACTTACATAAGGCATAACGGCTCTTGAGAATTCTTGTGCTTGTGTAGTACTGATATTAAGGACCAAAAAAGCGAGTATTGTAAGGAGTGATTTGTTCTTCATGGGATAGATAAAAAGTCAAATGTAAGATAGGCAAATGAATGAAATAATAAGATTGATCATATACCGATTGCAATTGTGATGCTGGCAGAATAAATTGAGGCATGGAATCTATGGTAAGTTTCTTTGATAATATGCCTACTGAATTTAGAGCGGGTATTCTCATAAGTGGTATACTCTTGTTTTGGATACTAGAGGGGGTTGTTCCTTTATTCAGATTTGGTTATAAAAAAGTACGTCATGCAGGCATCAATCTTTTCCTCACTTTGACCACTATGATTATTGGGTTCGGATTAGCGGGTGTCTTACTGGCAGCTTCTGATATGGTAGCTCAGAATAGATTTGGATTGCTTTATGTTATTGATCTGCCACTTTGGGGGCAATTAGTCCTAGGGGTGCTGCTAATGGATTTGATTGGCGCTTATTTTATCCACTGGACAGAACACAAAGTGAAATGGATGTGGAAGTTTCACCTGGTCCATCATTCTGATACAACAGTTGATGTAACCACAGGACTGAGGCATCACCCAGGAGAAACAGTGTTCAGGATTGCATTTACCATTTTAGCAGTGATGATTATTGGCGCACCCATGTGGATCATTATGGTCTATCAGAGTCTTTCCGTTCTTTTTGCCCACATCACGCATGCAAATATCAATATGCCGAGAGCGATCGACCGTGCCTTGTCTTGGGTCATTATAACACCATTGATGCATAAGGTACATCATCACTATACCCAACCCTTGACGGATACGAACTACGGCAATATCTTTTCTTTTTGGGATCGCATATTCGGTACTTTCGCTCAGGTAGATGACACGACAGAGTTGATATACGGCATTGATACGCACATGGACCCTCAGGAAAATGATAAGATGGGGAACTTGCTAAAGATTCCTTTTCAGCCATATCGCGAACCTGCAGAAGCGAAAATTGTGGAGTGAGATGATAGGAAAAAGCATTCAAGAACTTACTAGTCAATTTGCACAAGGGGGAACGGCCCAGCTAGTAACCATTAGACAGGAAAGGAAGCAACTTCCTGTGAGTATCGAGGAGGTTCAAGCCTTGGCTGAGATTGGTCTTGAAGGTGATCACTATGCCAGTAAAGGTGGTAAACGACAAGTGACCCTGATTGCTCAGGAACATATTAATGCTGTCGCGTCTATACTTGGTGTCGAAAGTGTAGATCCGCTTCTACTGCGTAGGAATATCGTGACTTCTGGTATTAATCTGCATGCGCTAAAAGACAAAAGCTTTCAAATTGGTGAAGCGATACTAGAATATACAGGTGAATGTCATCCTTGCTCCCGAATGGAAGAGAACCTCGGTACGGGAGGTTATAATGCCATGCGCGGTCATGGTGGAATTACTTGCCGAATTGTTCAATCTGGACGAATCGCTACAGGAGATAAGATTATAACCTTGCCATAGCTTTACCTTAATTCGAAGATCATCAATAAACGGAAGCCATTGGATTCAGCTTCAAAGACCCCACTTCCTAATACATAGTCTTTTTCTGAGAGAATATTGTTTGGATTAAGTGTAAAGAGCACCATTTCTTCTGCGTTTTCTGGGCTATTGAGGGGAGGCTCATTGTCAAGCATGACGAATTGCCAGTCTTCATCGGTAAATAAAATCTGAAGCTCAGGTGGAAGTATACCGCCAGCAGGAAAGTCTTCCGGTACATAATCATTACCAAAATTAATCAAGGGTATTCTATCAGCTTCGGAAGCTTTGGCAAAGCCTACTAGTAAATCTGGGCCTGTATCATCATCATCCCATGGTGCACCATTCGCATTCTCAAAGTTGATTGTTTCGACCCTAATGCCTAGCGCCCATCTTTGACCAACTACCACTGTGGAGGTAGTCGCAACCCTTTCACCAGTACTGCTTGTTGCTGTTAGCCTAATAATGAATTCACCTAATTCTTGGTATTCATGGATAGGGTTTTCGTTACTTGACGCTGTGTTGTCTCCAAAGTCCCATGCATATGAGACTCCATTTTGGCTTGTATTTGTAAAAGTGACTGATTCTCCGGGCTCTATGAAAAATCTATCTTGCTCAAAAGTTGTAACAGGCTTGATTACTGGTTCGTCATCATTGCTGCACGCGGTGATGATTAATAGAAAGATAAGAAAGGAATAGGTGAGGTGTTTTTTCATATCAAGAACCTGAATGTAGCAATAATTGACAAAAGGGATACCCTTTGATGTCGTAACCGAAAGAGAACTTAGCGCTGATTCTCCAAGGGTATGGTCAGTGGGAGTATCCAGTCAGCATTGCCAAACCACGGTTTAGGAACTTGAGTGATATCAAAGTTGGGTTCAATTAATTGTTGATAGGCTCGCCTATTTAACGAAGCCCAAGCGTCTACGTAGACACCCACATTTGAACCCATTATTCTGAATTCGTCTTTAATGTGTTGCGCTAGTTCCCAGATCATATAAGGCTTACCATCCATTTTATTGGCCTGCCATTCTTCAATAAAGTCTTCTAAGGGTACTTGGATGCGCTCCGCAGTATTCTCACCTTCTACATAAAAGCGCGTAATACCTGATTTACCCCTAAGTTTCATGTGCCATGAATAACGGTGTCCTTCTTCTGTCCAATGGACATTTCCTGGAATTACCAGGTGTCGAAAAGGAGTAAGAATTAGTGTCAATGCAAAGAGTGCAAGTCCAAGGAGAATCCCTTTTTGAACTCTAAGGCTTGGGACCTTAAAATCTTTAATTACTGATTTGGCCTGAATATGGGCTCCAGTAATCTTGGCGACTAATCTTTTTGGCCAATCTGGCGCAAAATAGATACTTGAGGCTAACATCATGAACCATGGGAATATACCTATGGTGAACAACTGGTCATTCATTAAGTGGAATAATGAAATGACTATGAGTGCCATTAATCGAGTGCGTTTGAAAAGTAAAGCAGGAACGATCAGCAAGTCTAATAGCATTCCTGAGTAGGACATGAGCATTACCATCCACCGTTGATCGAAGTATTGCCCAATGATCGGAAAATCCATATCTGATAAAAGCCAGTTGGCCATCGGATAACCTCGGAGCCAATCAGGGTTTATTTTTGCAATACTAGCAAAGAAATAGGGCACAGCAATGGTGAACCGAACTAACCATAAACTCCAATTTGGAGCGACCGAAGATCGAATCCTCTTGAACAGAACGCTATCTACAGAAAAGCTTTTATGAGCTGGGAGCAGGATCATAATAAAACTGAGTATGACCACTAAATAAAAGTGGTTGAGGTATCGCGCCTGCTCTAAAAGAAAAGTATAGGAGAACAGAATAAAGAATAAGACTGTACTAATTCTATATAGGAATCCAATCAAAATAAAGATCGCCAAACCATCCAGTGCATACCAAAGCATATACATATACTGTTCAGGTAATGGCTGGAAGTTGAATGGTGCGTAACTAAAATTGAAATCAGGCGCTATCCAGTAGCGGTAAATCCATTCATACTTGAAATACCTAGTTACCTCCCAGAACATAATGGCTCCGAAAACAATCCGAAAGACCACAAGGGAAGAAATGGCAACAGGGGCAAAGAAGTTTTTCAACTTTCCTTTTCCCCAAACTTCATTGATGTCACCTTTCAGCAATTGCATTATTGATATTTCAACCCTTAAAATACAAAGCCTTGGTTTAATCTAGACGTCTGGTCAGTATAAATCGGATTAACGACAATCTTCAATGGCTTTTTCCAAAATCCCCATCACTTTTTCAGCATTCATACCGACAAGTGAGGCTGGGAAGCCGACTTCAAGGTTAGTGATGGATAAAGATTGAGCAGCCACATCGAAAAGGTAGTCAGTAGAGATGCCATTTTTACTGAGGTAGCCAGAGGTTCCTTCGAAGGCTAAACCCTGATCCTTTAACTTTGAACCAAGACACTGAAACGTGTTGGCCGAAACATTATCAAACGTCTTGTTCATCTTCATCTTCATCGGTCTCTGCTGCTGCAACTTCTTCTTCTTCTTCTTCGGTCTCTAGTGCTGCAACTGGTGTAAGGTGATCAGGGATTTTTTCTTCACCTGATTTTGTATGATGAAACACCTCTAAGATGAGGGATTCTTTGATTTCGGGTACTACAAAAGTGACTAACATATTGTTCAGGCTTTCGTGAATACGTTCCCAAGCCGTTTGGATATCGTTGGCGTGGACAATCATTAGGTTGGTCACCTTTTTCTCTTTCCCACTATCAGCGTCCCCTACCATATAGGAGATTTTAGCTTGGTAGAATACGTCACCACCAGTGTATTCAAAAACGTCAACAATCTTACTTTTCGCAATACTGGTTACCTGAAACTCGCCCATCACACGTTGGCCAATCTCATCATAGATTTTAGCTTCAGCCTCAGTAAACGATAGGGCATCGGCTAGATAAGTCTCAGTCACGTTTTTCACACGACCATGTTCGTCTTCTTTTTGGTATTTAACCTTACAAGTAAACCAGTTTTGCATATCAGTAAATTTGGACTGCGAAGTTAAAATTCAATCATGACATTTAAAGCGTTTGCGCGAAAAGCCTTAGATTATTTTTGAATGATTAATGATCTGACGTATTTCGCCTTTCAATGAGCAGAGTTTTTCCATATAAAAGTGCCATCGTAGTGACTTGCTTTCCGAAGCAGAGCGAATGGTTAGCCAAAGAAATTGAGGCCCTAGACTATGATGTCGACAGTTCGAGTATCTCCGAAGTAGAAATTTCTGGATACATGGACGATTGTATGAGGCTGAACATGTATTTGAGAACAGCCAGCAGAGTGCTTTTTCAAATACAGAGGTTTAGAGCCAATACAGCAGATGATCTTTATAAAAGAGTAAAGGCCATTCCTTGGGAAAACTTTCTTCATAATGATAGTTACTTTTCAGTCACATCATTTGTGAGGAATGAACACATCACTGACGATCGTTTCGCCAATGTTAGGGTCAAAGATGCCATTGCGGATCGCCTAATAGAGGTGACAGGTAAACGCCCTGATTCTGGGCCCAACAGAGATCATGTCGTTATTCACTTGTATTGGAAAGAAGATCAGGTAAGACTTTACTTTGATACTTCAGGCAACACGATTGCTAAACACGGATATAGAAGAATACCCTTCAAAGCACCAATGATTGAATCTTTGGCTGCTTCTACTATACTGGCTTCGGGCTGGGATAAGCAAAGCCATTTTGTGAACCCAATGTGTGGTAGTGGAACGCTCGCCATTGAAGCAGCACTGATGGCCATTAACATGTCTCCAGGGTTGATACGAGAGAACTTCGGCTTTATGCACATCAAAGGTTATGATGAAGAGGCATGGAATGGTTACCGAAGGTTAGCACGCCTTCAGGTCAAGAAGTCACCTGAATTTAAAATCATTGCTTCGGATTTAAATAAGAATGCGATTTGGTCGGCCAAGGAAAATGCCAAAACGGCTGGTGTAGACCACCTAATCGATTTTGAGCTTTGTGATTTTAGAGAAACTCCTCTACCAGAGGCACCAGGGATTGTTATGATGAATCCAGAATACGGGGAAAGACTTGGCGCAGACAAAGACTTAGAAGAATTATACGCTTCGATAGGAGACTTCTTCAAGAAGCGATGCGGTGGGTACACAGGTATTATTTTTACAGGGAACCTTGACTTGGCGAAGCGAATAGGACTGCGTACCTCATTAAAGATTCCATTTTATAATGCAAGAATAGAATGTAGATTGCTTAAGTACGAGTTATATCAAGGAACTAAGAGAATTCGAGATTGAAAATACTAAATGCTATCGTTCACAGCTTTCCAACGAAGCTACTTTTAGTGCACGTCAAGCATAACCAGTTCCTATTATTCTATTGGCTAATACTATTTTCTATCGTAGACGGTCGCTTTGGTAAGTCGCTTGGAATTCCATTTCTTTTTTTAGATCCCATTTATATGGGTAAAGTGGGTTTTTGGGGCTTTATAATAATTGGAGTGTCGCTTGCTGGCTTTTCGATGGCCTTCAATATCACGAGCTACATTTTGGATGGCTTTAGGTTTCCGTTTTTGGGGACTCTTCCGAGGCCATTTTCTCATTTTTGTCTGAACAATGCCTTGATACCAATTAGTTTTTTGGCCTTTTACATAAGTAAGATCATATCGTTTCAGTTGAATATTGAATTGTATCCCTGGTCTGAGGTAGTTATTGGGTTGCTAGGGCTTCTGTCTGGGTATTTGTTAATGCTCACGTTTTTGTTTATTTATTTTTCTAGAACAAACCGTGACATTCAAAAAGTCATGAGGGATAAGTCGCTACGATCAAATGTAAATCCTCAAAAGTCAAAACGAAATGCTTTTCAGCAACTCAAAAGACTTAAACAGCCTACGGTCAATGTGAAGTACTACTTTTCGCTTAAGCTTAAGCATCATTCTACAAGGCGCTATGAGAAGTTCTATGATCGCATCGCTATACTGGGGATTTTCAAACAGAATCAACGCAATGCCATAGTAGTTGAGTTGCTACTGCTTGTAGTGGTAATTGCATTAGGGGTATTTCAGTCGTCACCAGTATTTCAAATTCCTGCAGCTGCTTCAGGCGTATTCCTTTTTACCATGATGGTTATGGGTACTGGCGCATTGAGTTTCTGGTTGCGCTCATGGGTTGTCACCGCTGTGATTGCCATGTTCTTTCTGTTCAATATACTTTCGAGTCAGTTCAATTGGGGTTATCAATACCCGGCTTATGGTCTAAACTATACAAGTGCTCCTGCCGAATATTCACTAGAGTCTATTGGGGCCATCAGTAGCGAAGCTGCTATTGAGAAATCTAAAGCGCATTGGCTTAAAATGTTAGAGAATTGGAAGGCTAAAACTGGTCAAGAGAAGCCAATCATGAACCTTATTGCTGTAAGTGGCGGAGGTCAGAGATCTGCACTGTGGACTGTGAATGTCTTACAACACATAGACTCGGTTAAAAAGGGGCAATTAATGAACGAGACTTTTCTTATCACCGGTGCATCAGGAGGCTTGATAGGTGCTGCTTTTTATCGTGATCTGTGGTGGGAAGGTATGAGTCCTAGGTCGGAAGAGCACTTGACTGAAATGGGCAAAGAACTTCTCAACCCACTGATATTTTCACTTCTAATCAATGATATCTTTTACAAAGCAAGAAGCTTTGAATATGGTGGTCAGCGCTATAAGCGAGAGCGTGGATATGAGTTTGAGAATAATCTCAGTAAGAATTTAGGAGGCCTTCTCGACAGGCCGATTATAGATTATCAGCAACCAGAATTTGATGGGGATATGCCTGCGCTTCTTGCTAGCCCACTGATTACGAATGATGGACGAAAATTATATATTTCGCCTCAGCCGGTAAGCTTTTTAAACTTAAGGCCCAATGGGCAGAGTATCGTTCAAGGTGTAGATTTTCGAGCGCTTTTAAAGGATCAGCAAGCTGATAGCCTTCGTTTTTTGACAGCACTGCGTATGAGTGCGACTTTTCCTTATGTTACGCCAACCATTACCTTGCCGACAGTTCCCCCAATCAAGATTGCTGATGCCGGTATTTCAGATAATTATGGTGTTGTAGATGCATTGATTTTCCTCAATGTATTCAAAGAGTGGATCTTAGAAAATACGAGTGAAGTAGTGCTGGTGGCTATAAGGGATTCTGAAAAGAACGCTGAGCTGGGGCCGGTAGAATCAGAGAATATCCTAGAACGATTCTTCTCTCCGATACAATCGGCATATTCAAGTTGGGATAAAGTACAAACGATTAAGAATGACCAATTTTTTGAACTGACAAAATCTCAATTTGGGGATCACCTTAAGCGCGTTGAGTTTGAATATGGTAAGGATGAAGGTTTAGAGCAACGGGCATCGCTTAGTTGGAGGTTGACCGAATTAGAAAAGAGAAATATCATTAAAGCCATTCATCAAAAAAGTAATAAAATACGCCTTTCTGGCCTTTCAGAATTGAATTAGTGTCAATAACACTACCTAACAAGTGTTAGGAAAACCATTCTTTTTACCTAAATTTGCAGACCCTTTAGACCTAGGATAATTATGCAAGAAGTAGCTCCTTATAAGCCTAAGAACAAGATTAGAATTGTTACTGCAGCGTCCCTATTTGACGGGCACGATGCAGCCATCAATATCATGAGAAGAATTATTCAAGCCACTGGTTGCGAAGTAATTCACTTAGGTCATGATAGAAGTGTGGAAGAGGTAGTGAATACTGCCATCCAGGAAGATGCACAAGCTATTGCTATGACATCTTATCAAGGTGGGCATAATGAGTACTTCAAGTACATGTATGACTTGTTAAAAGAAAAGAATTCGGAGCATATAAAAATTTTTGGTGGAGGAGGAGGTGTAATTCTTCCCGAGGAAATTAAAGAATTGATGGACTACGGGGTTACCCGTATTTACGCTCCCGATGATGGACGTTCCATGGGATTGCAGGGTATGATCAATGATATGGTCGAACAATGTGATTATCCAACAGGTGAGCACTTGAATGGTGAGATCAACGACTTAGTTGGCAAGAATACGAAGTCAATAGCAAGGGTCATTTCAGCAGCAGAAAACTTTCCAGAAGCGTCTAAAGGAGTTTTGGATAAGGTGCATGAAATGGCTATCGCTATCGATACTCCTGTTTTAGGTATAACAGGTACAGGTGGTTCAGGTAAATCATCGTTAGTAGATGAATTGGTAAGAAGGTTCTTGATTGATTTTGAAGAGAAAACAATTGCGATTATCTCTGTCGATCCTTCGAAAAGGAAAACTGGCGGTGCATTATTAGGCGATAGAATTCGTATGAATTCGATCAATAACGACCGTGTGTATATGCGCTCATTGGCAACGCGTCAATCAAATCTTGCGCTTTCTAAGCATGTAAGGGAAGCTGTTCAAGTACTAAAAGCAGCACAATATGATTTGATTATTCTTGAGACCTCAGGGATTGGCCAGTCAGATACAGAGATTTTAGACCACTCAGATGTTTCACTTTATGTGATGACGCCTGAATATGGTGCAGCTACGCAGCTAGAAAAAATCGATATGCTCGATTTTGCTGATGTAATTGCACTCAATAAATTCGATAAACGTGGAGCGCTAGATGCGCTTCGCGATGTCAAGAAACAGTTCCAGCGTAACCATGGGCTTTGGACAGCCAATGTTGATGAGATGCCAGTGTTTGGTACTATAGCGTCTCAGTTCAACGATCCCGGCATGAACTCACTTTACAAAGTGATCATGGACAAAGTGGTCGAGCGAACGGGAGCGGAATTGAAATCGACTTTTGAAATTACGAATGAGATGTCTGAAAAGATCTTCGTGATTCCACCTAAGAGAACAAGATACCTTTCTGAGATTTCTGAAAGTAACAGATCATATGATGTTCGTGCTTTGTCACAAGCCGAAATTGCCGATAAGCTATATGGCTTGCATAGGTCTATCGAAACGTTAGGAGATTCAGAAATTGATGACAAAGATCGTTTGATCAAAGGGCTTAAAGAGTCTTTCGAGCAAGTGAAATTAGATTTTGATCCCCATAACTGGCAGTTGATTGAAAACTGGGAAGACAAGAAAAAGAAATACACGGATCCTGTGTATAGCTTCAAGGTACGCGATAAAGAAATCAAAATCGAGACCCATTCTGAGTCGCTTTCGCATACGCCAATCCCGAAAGTTTCTTTACCAAAATTCAGAAGCTGGGGAGATATATTAAGATGGTCGCTTCAGGAGAATGTTCCTGGCGAATTCCCTTATACTGCTGGTATCTACCCCTTCAAAAGAGAAGGTGAAGATCCGACAAGGATGTTTGCTGGCGAAGGTGGACCTGAAAGAACAAACAGACGTTTCCACTATGTGAGTTTGGGAATGCCTGCGGCAAGACTTTCTACCGCATTTGACTCTGTAACGCTATACGGAAACGATCCAGATTACCGTCCTGATATATATGGAAAGATTGGTAATGCGGGAGTGAGCATTTGCTGCTTAGATGACGCTAAGAAGCTTTACTCTGGTTTTGACCTATCAAATCCAACGACTTCGGTTTCAATGACCATCAACGGGCCTGCACCGATGCTTCTAGGCTTTTTCATGAATGCTGCTATCGATCAGCAATGTGAAGTCTATATCAAAGAGAATGGCCTAGAGAAAGAAATCGAAGCTAAAATTGTAAAGATATACAAAGACAAAGGAGTTGCGAGACCTCTGTATCAAGGCGAATTACCAGAAGGAAATGATGGACTTGGCCTTATGCTTCTGGGGGTGACGGGCGATCAAGTACTTCCTGCCGAAGTGTATGAGCCAATTAAGGAAAAAACGCTTTCTAATGTTAGAGGAACGGTTCAGGCTGATATTTTAAAAGAAGATCAAGCACAAAATACTTGTATTTTCTCTACTGAATTTGCCCTTCGATTAATGGGAGATGTTCAGCAGTACTTTATTGACCAGGCCGTAAGAAACTTCTATTCAGTTTCTATTTCGGGTTACCATATTGCCGAGGCGGGTGCTAACCCAATTACACAGTTGGCTTTTACACTTTCCAATGGCTTTACTTACGTAGAATACTATTTGAGCAGAGGAATGGATATCAATGCCTTCGGACCGAACTTGTCGTTCTTCTTTTCTAATGGTATCGATCCTGAATATGCAGTCATTGGTCGTGTGGCGAGAAGAATTTGGGCGAAAGCTTTGAAGCATAAGTATGAGGCTAACCCAAGGGCACAAATGCTGAAGTATCACATTCAGACTTCAGGCCGATCGCTTCATGCACAGGAGATCGATTTTAACGATATCAGAACTACACTTCAAGCCTTGTATGCGATTTACGATAACTGTAACTCGCTTCACACCAATGCTTATGATGAAGCCATCACTACACCGACTGAAGAGTCAGTACGTAGGGCAATGGCCATTCAGTTGATCATCAACAAGGAACTTGGGCTCTCTAAAAATGAGAACCCGATGCAAGGCTCATTTATCACTGAGGAGTTAACCGACTTAGTTGAAGAAGCTGTGTTGCTTGAGTTTGACCGTATCACCGAAAGAGGGGGCGTATTAGGTGCAATGGAAACCATGTATCAACGTAGTAAGATTCAAGAAGAGTCATTGTACTACGAGACCTTAAAGCATACAGGTGAATTCCCAATCATTGGAGTGAATACTTTCTTAAGTTCTAAAGGTTCGCCAACGGTATTACCGAAAGAAGTAATCCGTGCGACTTCGGAAGAGAAGGAATATCAGATCACCATGTTGAAAGACCTACATGAAGGGAATGCTTCCAAGCAAGAGGATATTATCCGGAGACTACAAACTGCAGCCATCCAAAACGACAACCTGTTTGAAGAATTGATGGAAGCTTGTAAGTATTGCTCTCTTGGTCAGATCACCAATGCTCTTTTTGAGGTTGGTGGTCAGTACCGAAGAAACATGTAAGGTGCCTAGCGGCTGGTAATTGGGGATGGTTAATTAGTAATCAGTCAACGATACTGTCATTCTGAATGAAGCGCAGCGGAGTGAAAGAATCCGTCTGTTGATGGCACTAGCGCTATCAGCTGATAGATCTGCTTGGCTCAGGGGGATTGCCGCGTCAAAATCTCAGCTATCGCACGATTTTTTCCCCGCAATGACGGATATCACTTCCTAACAGACTCCAACATCGCCTTTAAGTCAGCAGAACTATAGGTTTTAGACTTCATCACAAGCGTATTGATCTTTTGTGTATTCGTAATGTCCTCCAATGGATTTGCATCAAGAACCAAGACGTCTCCGGATTTTCCGACAGCTAATGTGCCATAGAAGTCCTCTACTCTTAAGAACTTTGCACCATTGATGGTAGCTGCTTTTAGCGCTTCTATAGGGCTTAATCCTGCATCAACTAAAGCCGCCAATTCCTGATGTAACGAAATACCCTGATACGTATAAGAATTTGAGGCGCCTGAATCTGATCCTGCCAAAAGGGAAACACCTGCAGCACTCATTTTAGGGACTAAGTTTTTAAAGGCGGTATTCAAACGGTGTCGCATAGCGATAAATTCTTCTGAAGCCCGTGCCGCACTTCTGATTCGACCTTGATACGTTTCGATTATGCCTTCACCGATATAATTCAGGTATTCGTCATTACTATGGTCATCGCGATCAAGGTAAGAAAGTGTGTTTCCAATATGCATGGTTGGTGTCACATAGGTGTCATTGTCCACCAACATTTTGAAGGCTTTTTGAGCCTGTTCTTCAGAATAACTGTCCATTAGGGTGGTCATCGATCCCCAGAAATTAGCTTTTCGATTGATGTTGTCATCAGTTACCTGTTGCTCTTCAGAGGAGGAGCCTTTTAATATGTAATAGAGGTGTTCTACAGAACCTAGGCCTGCAGTAACTGCTTCTTCTAGCATCACAGTGAAAGGCATATGGCCAGATGTTCTAATGCCGCGTCTTTCGGCTTCTTCTAATATCCAGATATAAGCCTCTCTTGTCACTCGGCTATCATAGAGTTTGATGAAATCGACATTCATTTGTTCCAATGAATCAATCGCAATCACCGCATCTTCTTTCGTCACCACTGGGATTGAACCGGCCCAAGTGGCCCTCGGCCCGTCCAGCTTTGGCCCTGAGGTATAAATCATTGGTCCGATTAACGATCCATTCTCCATTTCTGCCCGCCATTTGAAAATCTCAGTGGTCATATCACCACCTGCTTCGCGAACACCAGTAATCCCATTCGCAACAAAGAGGGGGAGAAGGTTTTTGTTCTCTCCAATCAATTCATCACCCCCACGAAAATGTACGTGCATATCCCAAAGACCAGGGATAACATATTTTCCGGTGGCATCAATAGTCTGGCTTGCTGAAAAGTTTGAGTTTCCGTTTCCGAGGTAGACAATTGAATCGTTTCTGATTCCAATGCTCATCTCTCCTGATACTTCTCCCGTATTTACGTCAATGACATTGGCATGTTGAATGAGAACATCTACTTGCTCTTCTGCTGTATTAGTGCAGTTAAGCAGGCATAGGAAAGGGATAGTGGCAAAAAGGAATCGCTTCATGGTCAGTTGTATTTATGGTACTGACTTAAAAGTATAGAATTGAAGTATAGAATCTAACCAGTATTTCTTTAGTGGTAGCAATTCGGAAAGCCTATACCAAACTCTCTAGATAATGTTGAGAAATACCGAACTGTTTTTTGAGCTTTTCGACTTCCTCGAGATATTTTGAAGGGTCCGTTTTTTGATTTTTCTTCTCACCAATAATCATCAAGTTTTTACCTGTGTGCTCTGTAGAAATGAATTCGAAGACCTTCGTTTTATAACCATTGGCTTCCATAATCAATGCTCTAATCGCATCGGTGACAATTTCTGCTTGGCGTTCTTTCAAGATGCCATGCTGTAAAAGACTGTCAAGTCCTTCACTCTCGGTCATAGACTTTCTAATCTGTTTGTGACAGCAAGGAGCACAGATGATTAGCTCAGCGTTAGCAGCCATTCCTTTAGCAATGGCGTCATCCGTAGCGGTATCACAAGCATGCAAGGCAATAAGTATGTCTGTTTTATCTAAACTATAATCACCAATATAGCCGAGCTCAAAGTTGAGCTTTTCGAAGCCAACCGACTTGGCTATGGTATTACATTTATCGATTAAATCTTGACGTACTTCAACCCCAGCCACTGAAGCATCTAGTTTCAATTGGGTGGTCAAGTAATCATATAGGGCAAAGGTGAGATAACCCTTTCCAGAACCCATGTCTACCACCTTAATGGGTTTTCCACTAGAAAGCATTTCATGGTTTTTCAAAAGCCCTTCAATGACTTCAACGAACTTGTTGATCTGCTTGAACTTATCTCCTTTGTCTTTTAAAACTCTTCCGTTTTGGTCCAATACACCTAATTGTTGGAGGTAATCAGCGCCTTGAATAAGATGTCTTTTTTCTTTGTCATGACCGCGGTTAGGGGCAGTCTTAAAAGTGGCCTTTGTCTGCTTTAATCTTGATTTCTCTTCGCATCGCTCAAAAGCATAATCTGCCTTAGAAGTAAATAGATTGGCATTTTGAAATTCAGTCTTCAATAGATTTTCAATAGTAGCTATGCCTTCCTGAATTGGATGATTTTTAGTCATGTCATTCGTCTTGTGTCTGTAGACAAAAGAAAGTTGTGGCACTCTTTTTATGATAGCCAATGAGGTGATCACTTTCTTCAGGGTCCCAGCACCATCAACAGGCTTGCTAAAGGTTAGCCGAACAAAGGAATCATTATCGATGCTTGACTGAATATGCTTAAGTATTTGAATCTCGTTTGACATGAATCTCTGTTATAAGCTGTAAAGATACAGTTATGCAGATCATGTATTTCATTACCTAGGATTATATAAATTGGGACTTCACGCTATGATTTGAAAAAGTGAAATTAATATCGGCATCAGGTGACTAGATGCCGGATTTGTAGCTTAAACGGAATTATGAGGAAGGAGAAAGTTTTATGCTTGTCATTTTTTGATAACCTATTTCTTAATTGGCTTGGTTTTTATTGCTATTAGCGGGTTAGTTTTACGTTCCAAACAAAGTCACTGCTACTGAAATGAAAATGATCATGAAACTCCTTCTAGGGCTATCTCTTATCTTTTGTGTGAATGATTTGCTATCACAGCAAAGTACATTTATTCAAGAAATCAAAAAGTACAGAGCACAGCAGAACGCTGAGTTTCTTAATCCTGATAAGTCACCCCTCACTCCAGAGGAACGATCCGCTTTTCAAGGCCATGAATTTTTCGAGGCAGACGAGGCTTATCGAGTAAGGGCAAGGTTTGAGGCCACTCCCAATGATAAACCATTTCCATTAGGGACGAGCAAAGGAGGTACTCAATTGTACCAACGCATAGGAGTCCTACATTTTCAGTTAAAAGGAGAGCCATATACCCTTGAAGCTTATCTACAAGTGCAGCGCTTTAGGATTCCCGGTCAAAAGCCCATCGTTTTTCTGCCATTAGTAGACCAAACGACTGGTGATATTACGTACGGTGGAGGGCGATATTTGCATTACGAAGGAATTCCTGAGGGCACAGAATGGGTGATTGATTTCAATAAACTCTACAATCCTTATTGTGCTTATAGCGAAGAGTATGAGTGTCCTATGGTGCCTGAAGCCAATCACTTGCCGATAGCGATTGAAGCTGGGATTAAGGGTTCTTAAGTCTTTGCAATACCTTCGAGAATAGGAGCTATGCGGCTAACCTTTTTCCATTCGAATATTTTTACAAAAGCCGCAATGCCCGATAAGAGAAGTCCGGGTTGAGCAATGTCTTCTCCTAGCCAAGTAATAGAGGCATCTCGTTTTTCGAGTAAGATATTTTTTTGGTTTGTCTCTGCATGTGCATATTCGCAGGCAAAATCCCAAGCACCATCTCTTGCTAATTGTATGCTAAAATCTACTAAGCGTTCATCTAGTTTGCCAGCAAGCTTGTCCATAATGCCAGTCACTGGCGAGACCTTATCAATATCTGCCTGTACACTATCTACCATAGATGAGAGAATATCGTTGATTTTATAGAAGTCAGTTTTAAGACCTTGAATATCACTTTCAGAAACCTCTGCTGCCGCAATGCCTAAATCTAGGTTTATGTGTGCATTGATACCTAGCAAGATGTGCTGTAGGACAAGGTACCAGAATTTGTCTCCTTCTTTAAAAGAGACTGCCCAGCAACTACTTGGTGCTTGATTGGCCTTGAATTCAGAGTAAGCTTTCAAGTAGCGATTCGCAAAGACAACATCAAGCCTCTCCATTCTTGTGTTGTCTTCAAACTCTTTATTTATGATAGCTGCCTTAATGGCAATAGTTACTTTCCTGTAAAGAATAGGAAAGTAGGCCAGTTTTGAACTATCCTTAACCTCGTCCTTAACAATCTGATCAAGAAATACGATTACTTCGTCTATAGTTTTTGCTTGCATATCATGAGTCTTCCCTGATGAAAATAGGGAATACTCATGATATGTTGACTACTCCAACGTACAACTTCCGTTAAAATCTGATGCATCAAAGAGTGTATTGGCGCGGCCAACTAACATGCCTTTAGTCACCTCAATAGTCAATTGATTACTACCTGATCTTTTTGGAGAGCAGTATTCCAATAGGTAATAACTATTTGCACGGCCGTTGACTAAGTCGCCAATTTCTCTGAAACTATCCAATAGTTCGCCAATGTTGGCCGCTGAGACAAAGCTAGTTTTTCCTACTTCTCTTAATACCCGTTCATCAATTTCTCCTCCTAATCCGATGGTGTAGATCGAGATGTCTCTGTCTGCATTGGCAACTGCACCTAGCGCTTGACCTTTTGTATTTCTATTGGCTTGATCTGTACCATCTGTGAAGATGATTAATGCACTAGAGGCTATTTCGTCCAAGTTTCTGGTTTGAGTGAGCTTTTGGCTGGCCACTTCAAGCCCTTGAATTACGGCCCCATACAAGTTGGTGGAATTGTCAGAACTCATTTGAGGTGAAATAATATCTATTGCTGCTTTCAACACTGTAGGACTTGACGATACACCTTGTAGTTGTTTGATGTTCTCGGCACCGTCAAACCACCAGATGTCCATTTTAATGGCTTGGGCCGATGGTTCTTCACTTGTTGGTAATACTTCATCAATAAAGCTTTTAGTGGCTTGTTTTAACCCGGCAAGATTCTCGCTGCCCAAAACACTGCCACTTAAATCGAGCATCAAGGTGATATGGTAGTCAAAAACTTGTTCGTTCGGTTGAATTTTACGCGTTGCTTCAAATTCGGAGATGACAGAGCCGTTTTCGTAGATGAGGAAATCATCTTCATTGAGCCCAGCTACACCATTTCCAGCACCATCTTCTACTCGGAAGAATACAGATACATTTGAAGGTAAGTTGATGAATTGATCTTCTATAGTGACATTTAAATTGATGCTCTCGGCATCATCGCTTCCACAGGATGTGATAAAGGTTAAAAGTATAAGCGAAAGGGGCAGTATGATTTTTGATTGTTGCATGTTGTTAGGTTAAGAGTTCACCGCTAAAACCATGAAACTTATTTTCATATTGTACAGTTAGCCATTTAATTCGAGTAATTTCGAATCCTGTTTATTTTATTGCAATATGAAGACAACGACCACGTTACTAGGAGATTATCAATTTGAAGCTGTTAATGAAAATGGCAATGTTGTACAGATTGATATGCGTCCTGCAGAAGAGAAGCAAGCACAGTCGCCAACCGAGTTATTATTATCAGCACTAGCTGGTTGTGCATCGGTCGATTTAGTTCAGATGTTGAAAAAAAGAAAGAGAACGGTTTCTAATTTGACAGTTGTGACTGAAGGAGTTAGAAGAGATGAGCACCCCAAAGGCTTTACCAATATCTCTCTTCATTTCATCTTAGATTCTCCAGATGTAACGCAGGAGGAGCTTGAAAAACTAGGTCATATGGCGGCTACAAAGTACTGCTCAGTTGCAGGATCTTTGAGCGCTGAAATGGATCACAAATTCACGATCAACCGTTAGAGGTTTAACCAATAAGTCATTTTGATTACCAAGGCTCTATTTTTATTGATAAAGTCGCCTGGGAAGTAATTGTCTGTGTAGGCAATAAAAATATCTGATACAGGCTTGAACCTCCATTGGAGCCTCGAGTTGATATTAAGGTTATCGATTTGGCTATTGTATTGAATGAAGGTGGTCCAGAAGAGTGATTTGTTGAAGGTAATGTCGAACCTTGGCCCTATTAAGAAGATGTCTGCATCGCCATAAGGGTCAGGGAGTCTGATATTATTATAATTAAAGTCAAGGCTCACTAAGCCATAGGGCTGAAATCGGTAGTTAATACTTCCACCAAGTCCATACCTATTTCCATTGAAATATTCACCAGAATTGGTTCTTAGCGTATAGAAAAAGAATTTACGCGTATCAGAATTATAGCTCGCTTCGAAATTGGTGAATGAATAATCAGTTCCCTCAGGCAAGGCCAAATTACCTTCACGGGTTGGGTCAAAATCTCCAAAGAGGTAGATGAAGTTGCGGTTAAAACTAGCTGTAAATCTCCCAGTGTTTTTCAACTGGGTATCAACTCCCAATTTAATTTCTGAATCTGTTGTGCCGTTTGCATCATTCTGAAAAACCTGAAATGATGCCAATGGATTAAACTGTTGGAAAGGGCCCTTTTCTGGGTAGAAGTTTTTTCTGACCTCTAAGCTGGCAAATTCGTACCCGTTTCGTCTGGCAAAACCAACTTCAGGGTTGTAATTGTCTCCAACTTTTTGAACTCTACTTTCCACTCTCCATTCTAAGGTAGAATAGGATAGGCTCGCAGCGGTGGCATAGCTATCATCTATGTTGTCTTTATCAAAAGACTTATGATAAAAGAGTTTACCATTCCATACATTGTCTGCTGAAGCTAAATTATAATCGACTCCAAGAACTCTATTATACTGACTGAAGTTAGTGCCGCTTTCATTACGGAAATCCTGCTTATTGATCATGATCAATCCAATGTTTGATCGACTGAAGATTTTTCTTTGAAGTGCTGCAACCGTATAATTGATTTGAGGCAGATTTATATCTCGCTCTTCATCTGCTTGCATGCTCAGGACGCCAATTCGCCAATTGTTATTGAGTTTCCCACTCAGACGAGCTCCAGCATTGATCTTATTCTGAATGTTTTGACCAGTTGACTCATCTCTAGAAACACCAATTCGTCTAGAGAAAAATGGCCTTAACCCATCTTGACCAAATTGCCCAAAGAGGTCAGCATTTTCAAGGAAGAACTGTCTACGTTCAGGAAAGAATATTTCAAACCGGTCTAAGTTGGTTACTTGCCGATCTACTTCCACTTGAGAAAAGTCTGGGTTAACGGTGAGGTCAAGGTTCATAGCTGGGCCAAGGCCTATTTTAGCATCGAAACCAAAATTCCCTGAGGATTCTGAGGTTCTTGGCAGTTGATCTGTCTCTCCTGTATGTGTATATCCACCAGTACCAGCTGCATTACCCGAGATATAAGGAATGACTACAACATTGCCTCCTGGATTGTCAAGGGGTTCATCCCAAGACAATTGTCCTGTATGAGCCAAGGAGTATAGCGAAAAGTTTCTTGGTACAGGATTCCAAGTAGACCTTTCACCTGTGTTGCTATCAATTCGGTAGGCATTTACGTTCCAATTGCTACCACCTTCTTTAAATCGAATGCTCTTAAATGGAATAGCCATTTCAACCATCCAGTAGCCGTCATGCTGCGTTGCCTTACCGAACCATTTATTCTCCCAGTCTAGTGATAAGTCGCCACGGTTTCCCCCGCCATTAGAGATAAGTCCTTCTCGTCTTACACCGAAGGGGTTGATTCCAAATTGGAAGGCATTGGTTTTGTCATCGAAAGTATCGAAGTGTACAATGAACATGTCATTACCGCCACCTCTGAAATCTCTTCTAAGCGAAGGAGTCACGTATTTTGAAGGCCCCGTGTTGTAAAGTTTTGCACCGATGTAAATGAATTTATCATCATAGCTAAACTTCATTTCACTGATTGCATCTGACTGAATGCCATCAGCAGGGAAGTTTTGTTGAAAGTCATCAGCTATGTCAGCGTTTTGCCAAGTTGCTTCATCGAGCAGGCCATCGATCACAATTTGATCTACAACTCTATTAATATTGACTTGCTTTCTATCTTGAGCTTGCCCTAATAGACAAACAGTAGAAAAAATGATAATGAGTAGAGGTATGAGGCTTCGCATTCGTTACGCAACATTAATCGTAATTAAAGTTTCTTCAAAAAAGTGACTTGGCTTTGTGACGGGCGGTAGTTCTTAGAGAAGTACACTATATTTCGAAAAAATCAAATCACCATGCGCATTGTAAAGGAAATTACCGGTAGGCCATGCAAGATTACAGTGTTTTCTTGGAATGAGAAATACTTAATTAAACTAGAGAGCGGTCCATTTGAACAAACTTTCAAAGTCAGCGAGATGGATGTTATTGAAGAGGAATTGGATGATATTTTGAGCGATACTTTTTTGAATGAAGCCCTAAAACGCTTCGATGATATGGCGCAATCTCTCCGAAGTGCGATGAATTAAAAAATACTCGCTAAATTGATATCCTCAGTTGGTAATTTTATAGTCTCTTCTACTGGTTTTTTGAAACACACATGTCTTTTTTAGTTTATTTCTTGCTTGTTGGCTTATTGGTTGGTCTTGTCATCAACTCAATTTATCTATTTAGGTATAGAGCAAAATCACAGGAGCTTGAAAAAAAACTTATTGATGTAAGAAGTAGGAAGAAATCGATCAAAGATACATTTGAGCTTTTAATGGATCATTCCGCTGATTTCGTTTTTACGTATGATGTGAATGGCATGATTACTTACGTTTCGAGTAATGTGGAAAGAGTATTAGGCTTCGAAAAGGGGGATAATATCCATATCAGTGAAATCCTGACAGCTAACGTAATCAATGATAAAGTAAGTAGTCTAATCTCCGATCGTTTCACGAATGATAAAAGCCTCAGGACTCCGGTTTTCATAGAGATTTTCGATGCTTCAAAAGAACCTCAAATGCTTGAGATATTTGAATTTCCATTTTCAAATAGTGATGCAAAGGTTGAGTACGTGACTTGTGTTGCAAAAAATGTGACTACCATGTATAAGGTTGAGTTAGAACTCAAAGAAAGTGAACGGCAGAAGGCTATGATTCTTGATGCTATTCCAGATGCAATGTTCACTTTAGACCGTAATTGCATATACATTGACTATCAAATTCACAATGAAGATAAACTGTGGTACCGACCTTCTGATTTTTTAGGTAAGAAAGTATCTGATATTATACCAGAACCTCTGGCTTCAACTATCAAAACTGCCATTTTAGACACGTTTGAGAGCGGTGAAGTACAGACATTAGAATATGAATTTGGCAAACCGGGGTCACAGGAAAACTTTGAAGGTCGAATTATCAAACTGGATGAACAAAGAGTGCTGATTATTTCTAGGGATATAACGGCTAAGACGAATTTAGAAATAGAGTTAAGAAAGGCAAAAGATGCTGCTGAATCAGCGGCTAAAACTAAGAGCGACTTCTTAGCGACTATGAGCCATGAGATTAGAACACCAATGAATGGTGTAATCGGAATGACGAGTCTACTTGCTGAAACAGCGCTTTCAAAAGATCAAAAGGACTATGTGGATACAATTCAGGCAAGTGGCGATACGCTCTTAAGAATCATAAATGATATTCTTGATTACTCTAAAATCGAGTCTGGGAAATTATCCTTTGAAGAGAATGTGTTCTCTTTAGAAAAAGTAATTCAGGACTCATTTGGCCTATTCAGTTTTGAAGCAAGTAAGAAGGACCTTTTCTTGAATACGGAGATAAATGACGATGTGCCGGCCTTTATCAAGACAGATAGAGGGCGTTTGCGTCAAATACTACTAAACCTGCTTTCGAATGCCGTGAAATTCACTGAGCGTGGCTCTGTTTCGCTAAAAGTTGAATTGGAAAGTCAAACTACAAAACGCGCGATCATCCGATTTATCATTAAAGACACAGGCATCGGGATTCCTCAGAACGAGCTTAAAGAATTGTTTCAAGAGTTCACTCAAGTAGATTCATCTCATTCAAGGAGGTTTGGAGGGACTGGTTTGGGTTTGGCGATTGTAAAGCGCCTAGTGGCGTTGTTGAAAGGTGAGGTTTTAGTAAAGAGTGAAGCAGGCATTGGCTCTGAATTTTCATTTACTATACGGGTTAAATTGGCTAGCCATAAGAACCTTGTCGGGGAGGGGTTAGCACAAGACGTACTACTAAATGACAAATCTGATCAACTGATCAGTAATGAATTTCCATTGAAGATCTTATTGGCCGAGGATAACGTTATCAATCGAAGACTGACAAAGATCTTTCTTGAACGTTTAGGCTTTTCTCCTGATGTCGCATTGGATGGTCTCGAGGTAATTGATCTGGTCAAAAAGAAAAACTACGACCTCATTTTGTTAGATATTTCTATGCCGAAAATGGACGGGTATCAAGCCGCTGATTTTATTCGAGAAATGGACTTAAAGCATGCGCCTTATATCATTGGATTTTCTGCAAACGCCTTCCAAGAAGATATTGATCGTGCCTTGTCTCATGGTATGGATGACTATTTAACCAAGCCGCTTAGATTTGAAGCGCTAAGAGATAAATTGATCACTGCTGGTCAGAGAAGGTTTCCATTTGTGTCTTAACTTGCTAACTCAATTTTAAGTATGAATTATTTTATAACTGCCATCGGAACCGATAGCGGAAAGACATTGATATCATCAATTTTGGTAGAAGCGTTGAAGGCGGACTATTGGAAACCCGTACAAGCGGGTATGCCGACTGATAGTGAAACTGTAAGGGCTTTAATCAGCAATAAATTAACCAAGATTCATCCTGAGACTCACCTGCTTAAAATTCCAGCTTCTCCGCATGCCGCAGCTAAATTTGAGCACTTATCCATTCAGTTAGATGACTTTGTATTGCCCGAAACAGCTGCTGATGTCATCATTGAAGGTGCGGGGGGGGTGTTAGTTCCTCTGAATGACCAGGACTTTGTGATCGACATTGCTGTCGCTTTAGAAACTCCGGTGATCCTTATCGCAAACCTGTATTTGGGTAGTATTAACCATACCCTGCTCACTGTTGACTACTTAAAACGAAATGATATAGCTGTAAAGGGGATAATATTTAATGGGGAGTCTAACCTTGAAAGTGAGCGGATCATTGAAAAGCATTCAGGGTATAAGGTGTTGTTGAGGTTGCCAAAATTGGGGTTAGTTAATAAAGAGGTGGTTGAATATTGGGCGGACGAGTTAATGTTGAATTGGTATGAGTGATTGGATAGGAAGGGATAAAGAATCAATTTGGCATCCATTTACCCCTTTAAAGGGTATGGAGAAGCCTTTGATGATTGAAAAAGCTGAAGGGGTAAATCTTTATACCGATTCTGGAAAGAAGATAATTGATGCCATATCCTCGTGGTGGGTGAATATTCATGGGCACAGTAATCCTCATTTGGCAAAGGCTATATCCGAGCAAGCGAATAAACTAGAACACGTAATATTTGCAGGGTTTACGCATCAACCAGCCATAGAATTAGCAGAAAGACTATTAAGTATCTTACCGAGTAATCAGTCCAAGATTTTTTATTCTGACAATGGGAGTACAGCAGTTGAAGTAGCCATAAAAATGGCTTTTCAATTTTTCTACAATCAAGGAATTGAGAAGAAAAAGATCATCGCCATTGATGGAGCTTATCATGGAGACACCTTCGGTGCAATGTCGGTTGGTGAACGTGGACCATTCACAGATCCATTTGATCCCTATTTATTCGATGTTGAATTTCTCGATTTCCCCTCTAATGAAAAAGAGGGTGATGTTTGGAATCATTTTCAATCATTAGTCGCGACTGGAGAGATTGCAGCCTTTATCTTTGAACCAATCATTCAAGGGGCATCTGGGATGAGAGTCTATTCTCAGGAGCTCTTGGATAGGATGATCAAATTAGCCCAAGCGCATGACGTTATTTGTATCGCTGATGAAGTGATGACAGGTTTTGGTCGAACAGGAGGTCTTTTTGCCTCGGATTTAATGGAGTCCAATCCTGACATTATGTGCCTTTCGAAAGGCTTGACGGGCGGAGCACTCGCGATGGGTGTAACGAGTTGCACAGATAAAATACAAGAAGCTTATAGGAGTAATGACTTAATGAAAACCTTTTTTCATGGCCATTCCTTTACAGGAAATCCGATGACTTGCGCAGTGGCGAATGCTTCCTTAGATCTTCTCTTGACAGAAGAATGTGATTTAAATAGAAGTAGAATTAACGATCAGCATATAGGCTTTCAATCTGTACTTGTTCAACATGTTCTTGTCCGGAACGTAAGAGTCTTGGGTACGATTATCGCTTTTGAATTAAATACCGAGAGAGATACATCATACTTCAACGAAGCAAGGCATCATCTCTATCCATATTTCATTGATAAAGGCATTCTCATCAGGCCGCTTGGTAACGTGATTTACCTTATTCCTCCTTATATCATATCAAATGAAGACCTAGACTTCATTTATCAAACAATCCTTAACTTCCTGAACGAATACACCTCACTATTTGAAAACAGGAAATTATGAAAAGGTACTTTTTGGCAATATTGATTGTGTTTACATTTTCCAACTGTGAGGCACAACAATCAAATGACGTTTACTATAAGGTCATTACCATGCGAGCAACACCAGGGAAATTACTTGACCTGATAGATGTCATAAAAATTGATTTAAAGAACTTTGACCGAGCTGGAATTGAAAAACCTTTTTTAATGCGCCACTCACAAGGGGACCAATGGGATCTCTTACTGATTTATCCGATTAAGGACTTAGGTAAACACTTTTCCGAAGAAGAACTAACCAAAAGAAGGGAGAATTCAGCTACGCTGGATCAGGGATATGGAAGACCGTATTACAATTTAGTATCGTGGCAAGAAGAATCAATCGCGGAAGGACCATCACTGAAAGAATTCAATGAGCGGTTTACAAAATTTGATTATTACCATGTGGAAATGTTTCAAGCATTAGCTGGAAAGCAAGAAGAGCTTTTGAGTCAACGTGAAATGGAAAATGTCTATTTAACTGAAATAGGAAGGGATACTAACCTTGTTTTCACAAAGGTATTTGGCGGTGAAGTAGATATCTTTACCCTTGGTTTTTATAGAGACATCAAACACTTTGCGGAAAGCGCAGATATTGCAATTGAGAAGGAAAATGCTGCGGCCAAAAAAGCTGGATTCGAGAGCGTTTATACAATAGGCAGCTACCTGAGGTCATTATTACTTGAGCATCACGATACACTGGCTGGTGCCGTTAGAAATAATTAATCGCTAATCTTGGCTAGCCGTTAATTCGAAGTAGCGTTCATTCTTCATTTCTATACTGACCAAAAATAATTTCATGACCTGTCGTTCACATATAGTTTATTGTTGTTCTAATTAGGGTATTCATTTCTTTAGGGTTATCATTATTACTTGGAATGACCTAGATCGTTTCAAAACAACCAAAACGACATAGAAATGAAAAAGTCTGCTAACACGATTTTTCTTTTCACCTTTTTATTTTTTTTGGGCCTACCACTACTCACCTCGGCTCAAGTTCAAAAACCAATTAAAGTCTGGGATGCCCGATATGGCGGTACTTCTCGCGATACTGATGTTAGTTCTGTTAGGACTAGTGATGGAGGCTTTTTATTGACAGCAAGTTCACTTTCTGGTATCAGTGGCAACAAATCAACACCCAATCAGGGTGATGACGACTGGTGGGTAGTTAAAACAGATCAGGCGGGTAACCTTCAATGGGATTATAATTTTGGAGGAACTTCCGAAGAAGGCTTTGAGGCCGGTGCTGTGCAAACAGCAGATGGTAATTATGTCCTGGCTGGTAGGACGAGGTCGGGGATTTCTGGAGATATTTCTACATCATCTTTAGGAGGTGATGATATATTAATCGTAAAAATATCCGCTTCAGATCGAAGTATCATTTGGCAAACACGCGTTGGAGGCAATGGCGCTGATTGGGCTTTTGATATCAAAGAAACTTCAGATGGTCAAATTATAGTAGGAGGTTATACAACGTCCACTAATTTGGTTGGAATAACGCCAATGGGATCACTTGATCTTTATCTAGTCAAGATTAACTCAAATACGGGTGATAAACTTTGGGAGTGAACTTACGGTGGCGCTGGATTTGAATCTGCAGATGAATTGTTGGCCAATAGCTCAGGCGGTGTAGTTGTAGGGGCTTATTCTGCTTCAACAGATTTAACCTTACCGAACAATGGAAGCTTTGATTTTTGGAGTTTCTCAACTGATGGTAACGGTGATGTACTATGGGAAGGGCTTTATGGCGGAACAGGCTTAGATGCTATTCGTTCAATGACCCAAATGGCTGACGGTGGTTATGTATTTGCTGGGCAAAGTAATTCAAATGCAAGCGGTAATAAATCAGAGGATGGCAATGGGCTTGATGATATTTGGGTAGTGAGAACCAATAGTACCGGTGAACTCCTGTGGGAAAGTCAATTGGTGGGGCTGGATATGACTGGGGGCAAGCAGCTTATGCTTTGCAAGATGGTTCTGTAGTAATTGGTGGTTTTTCTAATTCCCCAGCTGGAGGCGAAAAGATGAGCGATCCATTCAATGGATCCTTAGACATATGGTTCTTTAGTTTGGATGCTTCTGGAAACCTAACATGGCAAGCAGATTTTGGCGGTGACGGATCAGATGGAGAGCTTAATATTCCTTATTACGATGAGTTCAATAAAGAAATCTACTTAAGCGGTGGCACACAATCTGGACAGGGTTATTACTTAAGTACCCCTAATTTCGGTGGAGCCAATACAGACGCCTGGCTAACCAAGTATAGGATACACATACTCGGTACTGAATCTGCTAGTGCATGCATTGGTCAGTCTGCAAATATCTTAATCGAGAATACTATTCTGTCGGGAAGCAATAACAGAAGGTATGAGTTGCGTAACCCCGATGGCACATTAAACGGTACAACTGTAAGTGGCGAAATAGCCAACACCACTTTAGAAAGTGGCCCGATCGTTAGTGACACGACACTTGTAGTCTATGCCTTGAGTGATGTCGGTGACGGAAGTGTTTTAGAAGAATTTATTGGAGAAGTATCTATTACCGCTGGTGATGATCTTCTTAATCAAGCACAACAGAGTGAAATAAGCTTTGATGAACAACTGTGTTATAATGAAAGAGGGAAGATTGTTATCGTAAAATCAGAACTTGGAGTTAGTTATTCCTTGCTAGATATAGATAATAACGTTTTGATTTCGAAACCAGGTACAGGGAAAAGACTTGTGCTAAGAACTAATAAGCTGAAGGAGTCTATAACCTTGGGCTTAAGGATGGAAAATATTGAGACGGGCTGTTATATTTTATTCGGTACTCCAATCAGCATCGAAGTAGATGAAAAAATAATAGCAAAATTATCTTTTGACCGTAGAGGAGTGAAGCTAGATGAACCTACTTCTTTTTCTACACTCGATGATGACAGTATTGTCTCTTGGGAGTGGACTTTTGATAAGAAGACTGAGCTTTCGGGTTCAAATGTGAGTCACACTTTTAAAAGACCTGGTATCCATTGGATTAAACTAGTAGTAACAAATGAGAATGGTTGTTCAAAAGAAATACAGCGAAAGATTCTTATCAAAAGAAAGATCTTCTTCGGTGTTCCAGCGGTCTTTTGGCCATGTACGGCACAAGGTATTTTCAAAGCCAAGTTGAAGCATACAAAGAAAGAACAGCTCGTTATTGTCAATGGCCGTGGAAAAGTAATTCATGCGGGCAAGAATGAGTGGCATGGAATTGACAAACGTGGAAGATTAGTCCCTGCTGGTCGGTATTACTATAGAATCAACGCCATGACGGTTGATGGTGAACCATTCCAGAAGAGAGGCTCTTTTTATGTCTCTTACTGATGGTTCTTATTTATCTAATGTTTCAAGGAAGTCTTCCGCATTCTGAAGGTGGTTTTGTTGCTTCTCATCAGACATTTTATCAAAGGTTCTGACTAGCATGCCTAGCCGAGGGTTCTTGAGAAAGAAGTCTCTGTTTACATGCATAAATCGCCAAAAGAGGCCATCCCAAGCGGGTTGCCAATCACCTTTTTTGTGGTCACTCATTTTCATAAGGTAATTCGAGCCACTGATATAGGGTTTTGTAGCAAACAATCCGCCATCGGCAAATTGGCTCATACCATAGACGTTAGGTACCATCACCCAATCGTAGGCATCAATAAAGAGCTCCATAAACCAGCGGTAGACTTCATCTGGATCGAATTCGCAAAGCAGCATAAAGTTGCCCAGCACCATTAACCGTTCGATGTGATGACAATAGCCCGTTTTCAAGACTTGCTTAATTGTCTCGTCAACCGGTACAATTCCCGTAGTGCCATCATAAAAAGAGGCAGGAATTTTACGTTCGAAGCCCCAGAAATTTTTGGTTCTTGAAAAACTACCTTTCGCTTCATACATACCTCTGATAAACTCTCGCCAGCCGATAATTTGTCTTACGAATCCTTCTAATCCATTAATAGGTACGTCATTTTCATTGGCATAACTAATAGCACTTTCAATAACTTCGAGTGGTCTGATCAGTCCTACATTCATCATTGGAGTTAGCACGCTATGGTGCAGGTAGGCCTCATCTTTTACAATGGCATCTTCAAAGTCTCCAAAGCCATGAAAACGATATTCAAGGAACTGATTCAGCCATTTGATAGCAGCTTCATTACTTGTAGGGTATAATGGATTTTTAGCCAACGTTCCCAAGTTGTTAGGGAAGTGTTGGTTAACGTATTTGACGGCTTCCTCCCAATTACTATCGTTATTGGGGAATTGGATTGAAGGTGGCGTTTTTCCTTTTGGATACTTTTTACGATTGTCGCCATCGAAACTCCATTTTCCACCGAGAGGTTGGTCTTCATCTTCAATCAGGATGTTTCGCTTGATACGTTGTTGTTTATAAAAGGTAGTCTGAAAGAACGATTTCTTTTCTGGTTTAAAGAAGCTGGCTAGTTCCTCCCGACTATTGATGAAAAGTGGGTTTTCGTATTCAATGAGTTCAATAGAATTGATTGTTGAAGTTTCCTTTAGGCGTTTCTCTAACCAATTATCCGTTGGGTTTATAAAATGTATCTGTTCAACGCCACTTTTGTGAAGATTATTGATCAGTTCACGTATGTCTGAAATCTGATGGTGAGTGTCAATATAGGTGACTTCAATGCCTTTTGACTTAAGGTATTGCTCATGTAGCTTCATTGATGCCCTATGAAAGGCAAGCTTGGTTTTATGGAAGTTGAACTCCCTGAAAAATAAGTGTTCTTCTATCAGGTAGATCGGTAAACCATTCTCATAGATTTTATGTGACTTAAAGAGCTGGTGTGGAAATAGAAGGTTTACTGACTTCATGCTTTTGGTTTGTTTCTACGACATCTTTCGCTGCAATATTTTACGTCATCCCAATTCAATTCCCATTTCTTTCGCCAAGTGAAGGGTTTTTCACAAACTGGACAAATCTTAGTTGGAAGGTGCTCCTTTTTCATTGATCAAAGTCTGGCTTTTCACTCACTCGAGCATAAGGAAAGTCTGCAAGCTTTTCCAATTTGTAGTAAGAATTGAGGCCAGAGATACCAACACCATCTGCTAAGCCTAAATCGATATAGCCATCTTTATTCATCGCATGATCTGGCATGACCAAGTGTTCAATTTGACCAACTATCATGGTGGTGCCGCTTGACTTAATGGGCACACTTTCAACATGTCTTAATCCCATCTTCAATACGCTCTCTTTTACGAAAGGAGCGTGGAAGTCATTTATTGTTTCTTCAGTTAACCCACAACTATCAAATTCGGAAACGTTATGATCAAACTTGGCGGAGGTGTAATGCGCATTTTCAATGAATTCAGTTCTGATATGATTGATCGTGAACCAGCCATTTTCAGTAATATTTTCTTGCGTATGCCTTCTTACGTCTCCACTCGGGCGAACAATAAAACCTAAGTAAGCTGGGTTACTACCGAGGTGAATCACCGAGCTGATGATGGCTAGATTGGCTTGGCCTTCGTTGGATCGTGTACCAATTAGGTTGCCCGGTTTAATTCCAGAAATAGAATTGATGATATTCAGTCGTTGGATCCTTTCGGTATTCTCAATATCGGCTTTAGATAGATACATGTTTAGTTATTTCGGGTATGCGTTACTATGATTCGTTTCTTTTCGGCTTTAACGGCTTCGTGCTGTCGATGACCCCAAATTTTGGTTCTTGCTTTCTTACCACTCTCTTGCAAATCTACAAGCGGATTGGGATAGTCTAGCGTCTGGTTCAGGTTATTAAATACCCTATCCATTTGCGTCATTTTCCATGGTTCGTGAATAAATTCTTCTGGGACGTCCTTTAATTCTGGAACCCATTTTTTAATGAACTTCCCTTGCGGGTCGTGCTCCTGCGATTGCTTGACGGGATTATACATCCTAATGGTGTTTATCCCCGTGGTGCCAGCTTGCATTTGAAACTGCGGGTAATGTATACCAGGTTCATAGTCAAGGAATAGGTTCGCGAGGTGGTAGACACCCGTGCGCCAATCTTGATCTAAGTGATGGCAAAGGATTGATACTACCATCGCCCGCATCCTGAAGTTGATCCAGCCCGTTGCGGCTAGGCATCGCATACATGCATCTACCAATGGAAAGCCAGTCTTACCTTCTTTCCAAGCTTTCACAAAATTCTCATTCAAAGGACGATCCAAGAGCTCATAGCCCTGGTTAATGCAAAGGGTCTCGTAGCTGCATTCAACTTCAAACTTTTGGATGAAGTGGCAATGCCATTTTAATCGCATCAATATTCCATTGAAAGCCCTCTTATTTGAGGAGTAATTGGCATGTCGCCTGATGTGATGAGCTGCCTGCTTGATGCTTAGGTTTCCCCATGCGAGATAAGGAGATAGTCTGCCGCAAGAAGTTCTGCTCTCCGCAGGTTTAGAGATTAGCCTATGATAGTTCTTGCCTCGGTCTTCTGTAAATGATTTTAAGTATTTCCACGCATTACTTTCACCAGCTGGCTGATAAGCGGAAGGGTATTGGTTTATGATTCCGAATAGCTCGGCTTGTATGTTAAACGGATGGTAAAGTGAAATAAGTGAGCTTTGAGAGTATCGATTTTCCACTTGAGGTTGGCTTATGGTCACATGCCATTGTTGGTCCCATCCTTCTCGATTGATGATGCCTCTTTCAATTCCATCTCTTTTGAACTCGGTCCATTGAATGCCATGCTTTTCAAAGAAGCGTTTAACTGTTTTATCTCTCTGCCAAGTAATTTGAATACCACTTTCTCTATGCGAGAAAACTTGCTGTATGTCTTGGCTTTTCGTAAGGTATTCGAAAACGGCTGGAGCATTTCCATGGAAGACTTCCACTTGCCGGTTAAAGGAAGCTAGGTGCTTATTGAAGTCTAAAATAGAATGGTAGATAAACTGGAGGTGTCGATCTGAGGTGTCAGGGTGCTTGATTAAGTTAGGTTCAAAAAGATATATGATGCGATATGGAAGCCCTGCAGTTTCTGCAGCTTCTAATGCAGCGTGATCTTGCGTACGGATATCACGCTTTAACCAAACGATATTGATTTTGTCCCTTACCAACCCTTCATCTCCTTTTTACACTTCTTCCAAAAAGCGAAGAAAGAAGGGGAATATCCCTTAACTCCAAACATCCAATCTCTAGGATCTTCTTGACCTTTGTAGTGCTTATTCAGAGGGTGCTCTTTGTAGACCACTTCTTGAATGCCATTTTCTTGAATGAGCCTATCAAAAGAACCTTTGAAGTATTGAATGTTGGGGATGTTGTCTGAAAGAGACAAGGCAAATTCTATACAGTTTTCTGAAACAGGATATTGCGCAAATATTTTTGGTTCGAATAAGAGAATTCTGTTCGCTTGCTCCTCTTTCCGCCAGTTTGGATCGAGGTTATAGTAGTTATAGATGAGCGTTGGTAACTCGGGGTCAATATTGAGGCTTGTGCTGTCTGGCAGAGTGGTGGTCAACTCTGGTGTACTAGTTGCTTTCAGTGCCTCAGGAATAGGAAGTGTTTCGAAGGCTTCATATTCAACATCTAAAAAAGTGCTGGTTTGATTCGAATAGAAGAAGTTATTGATGTTCTCTTGATTTGCATAATACTTCTTGTTTGCATTCGCACCTGTCACCCATTGCCAGCTCAGGGCATTGCTCGCCCAGTCACCATCCAATAGGTGGTAGTACATCCACTGTGCAGGAACCTTCCAATGACTCTTGCCAATATTACAGGCAATGGAGGCCAGGTACATGCGCATGTGGTTATGTATGTAGCCTGATTCGTACAGTAGCGCTATGTTTTCATCTATCACCTCGATGCCGGTGTTCTTACTTATGATTGATAAGGGCATCTGATGATTATTAAAATCAGGTTGTTCTCTTTTTAGGTCTTCGTTGATGAGGTCTTCTTTCGCAATCCATACTTGTTGCCAGTAGTCACGCCAAGCTAATTCTTGTGCGAACTTCCCCATCTCCATCATTTTAAAGCCCTTTGCTTGCAGGCGATCAAAGATAAACTTGCTGGAAATTACTCCTCTAGAAATGTATGGGGATAGATAGCTTACAGATCCATCTACATAATTCCGATTTTGGCTGTAAGCAATAGGGTCTAGTTGACCAATCTTCTCAAGAATCGATTCATAGGAAGTCTCAAAAGTCATCTTTTCGAGATTTTGTTCCCTGTAATCTGACGCTGCATCGTGCACTTAAATCGATCGATGTCTCCACTTCTTTTCTTCAAATGCTTTTGACTGACACCACTATTCACCCGTTTACGCCAAAGCTTGAAGCTTGAAGATTTTAAGGTCTTTCGCATATGCTGAATGACTTCCTTCTCTACAAGCCCAAATTGGTGCTCAATCGCTTCAAAAGGAGTGCGGTCTTCCCAAGCCATTTCTATTACTCTGTCTAGATCTCTTTCTGTCAATTGACTCATCATTCAGACTAACCTATTGTTGCCAAAACTGTTCGGGTTAAAGGATGAAATTGAAGCATTAAAATTTAACTGAGGGAACTAAAATAAAAAAAGCCTCACTCCGAAGGTTCGAAATGAGGCTTTAGTTGTTTTCTAAGCTTTATCAGATTGTCATGGTTGGATCGAATCGTTCTAGGTAGTCAGCTACCCTTCTTACGAACATTCCACCTAATGAACCATCTACCACTCTATGATCGTAAGAGTGAGATAAGAACATCTTGTGTCTAATTGCTATAGCATCACCAGTTGGTGTTTCTATAACTGCAGGTTTCTTGACCACCGCTCCTAATGCTAAAATACCTACTTGAGGCTGCATGATGATCGGAGTGCCCATTACATTGCCAAATGAACCAACGTTTGAGATTGTATAAGTACCACCTTGAAGATCGTCTGGTGTCAATTTATTCTCTCTAGCTCTTCTAGCAAGGTCATTTACCTTCTTCGTTAAGCCGACTAAGTTGTATTGGTCTGTGTTGTGTATTACGGGAACGATTAAGTTACCAGAAGGCAAGGCTACGGCCATACCTACGTTTATAGATTTCTTTTTTACAATGTTGTTACCATCCACTTGAATGTTCATCATTGGATAATCTTTTAAGGCATTCACAACAGCTTCCATGAAAATTGGAGTGAATGTGATCGGTTCGCCTTCTCTTTCTTTAAAAGTATGCTTGATTCGGTTTCTCCAGTGAACGATGTTGGTCACATCTGCTTCTACAAACGAAGTCACATGTGGAGAGATTCTTTTCGAATCTAACATGCGTTCAGCAATCATTTTACGCATGCGATCCATCTCAATGATCTCATCACCACCTGAGATGGATACTGGCATTGGTTTAGGTGCGCTAGCTGAAGGAGCCGGTGCAGAAACAGGCGCTGCGGGCGCTGCTTGAACACCGCCTGCTGGTCTATTTTTCAAATAGGCCAAAATGTCTTTTTTCGTTACACGACTTTCACGGCCTGTACCGGGAACGCGCTCTAGCTCAGTCATTGGAATACTCTCTTGACGCGCAATATTCATTACAAGGGGAGAGTAGAAGCGACCTGAAGAAGGGGCGTCTAAAACTGCTGTGGCAGTTTGCGGTACAGTTTCAGTGGCTTGACCATTGACTGCAGCAGGAGCTGCTTCGGCTTTTTCAGCCGGAGGTGTTGAAGCTGCTGGAGCGGATGTTTCAACGGCAGCATCAGTTTCAATTCTGGCAATTGGTGCACCAACAGGAACAACATCACCTTCTTGCACCAAAATCTCCTTTAAGATTCCGCCATGCGTTGCAGGCACCTCAGTATCTACCTTATCGGTAGCCACCTCAAGTACAGACTCATCTGCCTCAATAGTATCACCTTCTTGTTTAAGCCAAGTTAGAACAGTACCCTCCATGATACTTTCTCCCATCTTTGGCATTACCATTTCTACTATAGCCATAACTGAATACTAACGATTAAAACGATTGCATTGAACAACAAAAGTAAACCTTTTACCAAATATTATCAATGTTTTACTGCTTCAAACTTTTCCTAACCAAATTTAATACTGATATACCTGTTAAGTCAATATTTAATGCTCTATTTTGGGTCAATTGCAGCTTTTTTGCTACGGTTTGTTCACCATCTGCATAGGCAATCCAAACTGTTCCCACTGGTTTGTCTTCAGTACCTCCATCAGGTCCTGCAATGCCGCTGCTCGCAGCACCAATATCCGACTTAAATAGCTTACGAACACCTTCTGCCATTTCTTTTACACATTCCTCACTCACAGCACCAAATTGAACAAGCGTGTCTGGGTTTACGCCCAACACATTGATCTTGTGGTCATTGTGATAAGGCACCACGCCACCTTGAAAATAGGCGGATGATCCGGCAACAGAAGTAATCTTATGCTGAACATATCCGCCAGAACAGCTTTCGGCTAGGGCAATTGTCTTTCCTTTCGCAAGCAACATTTCACCAACGGCTTTTTCTAATGTCATACCATCATAGCCATAAATATATTTGGCTGCCATTGGCATGAGGTCATCAATGAGTGACTGAACTTCCTGCTTTAAGATTTCTTTGTCATCACCAACTGCGGTAAGTCTAAGTTTTACATGGCCTACACTAGGTAAGTAAGCCAAAGAGATATGCTTTGGTAAACTGTCTTCCCAAGGTTTGATTTTGTCGGCTAAGTAAGATTCACCTATGCCTACTGTTTTAATCAGTTTATGATAGATGACAGGCGTTTGGAAGAATGCGCTGAGCTTTGGTATGACCAAAGATTTCATGAGGTTTTTCATCTCATGTGGAACGCCTGGCATTGAAACGAATATTTTTCCGTTGCGCTCGTACCATGTTCCAGGTGCCGTGCCTAATTCATTATGCAACACTTCAGCTATTTCCGGAACAAGTGCTTGGTTGCGATTAAGTTCCGTGAATACCCGACCTCTGCGCTCAAAGAAATACTGTACGTGGTTGAGCACATCTTGATTCATCACAATCTTACTGTCGAAGTATTTCGCCAGCATCGGCATGGTTAAGTCATCATTTGTTGGGCCAAGACCACCTGTGATCAACACGATATCTGCTCTTTTTTCTGCTTCCGAAAAAGCCTCAAGAATGTCTTTTTCAGTATCACCGACAGTGGTCTTGCGAATTACTCGTATGCCAAGCTCATCGAGTTCTGCACTCATCCATTGTGAGTTGGTATCAGTAATCTGACCGTATAGAATCTCATCTCCAATGGTGAGAATTTCTGCTAGAACTGTCTTCATTTAATGATGGGTAAAACCTTAATTACTGTGATCAAGTGCTTGACTAACATCAGCAATGATGTCATCAATATGCTCTAAACCTACCGAGATACGAATAAGTTCTGGCGTTATGTCAACTTTTATTCTTTCGTCCTCGCTAAGCTTCGCATGAGTGGTAGAAGATGGGTGGGTAACAATAGTTCTGCTATCTCCAAGGTTAGCGGTTAGCGAACACATTTTAATTTCATTTAAGAAACGCTTGCCTCTTTCTAAGCCACCTTTTATACCGAAAGAGACTACTCCACCTCCGGCTGACATTTGTGCTTTGGCAATCTCATACTGTGGGTGTGAGGGCAAGAATGGATATTTAACCCAATCAATTTGATCGTTGGCTTCTAAAAATTGTGCGAGCTTCAAGGCATTCTCACAATGTCTGTCCATTCTCACTGCCAATGTCTCTAAGCTCTTTGAAAGTACCCATGCATTAAAGGGAGACATGGCAGGGCCAGTACTTCTGCTGAAAGCATAAATTTTGTCTACCAAGTCTTTTCTACCCACGGTCACACCACCAAGAACTCTGCCTTGTCCATCTATAAACTTTGTGGCAGAATGGATGACTAAGTCTGCTCCATATTTGATAGGTTGTTGTAGGTATGGTGTCGCAAAGCAATTATCTACGACTAAGATTAAGTTGTTCTTTTTCGCAAATGCACCTAGCCATTCTAGGTCGACCAAGTCAACACTAGGGTTGGTCGGTGTTTCGACATAAAGCATTTTTGATGAAGGCTTAACTGCGTTCTGCCATAAACCTGTGTCTTTTAGGTCCACATAGCTTGTAGAGATATTCCACTTGGGAAGGATCTTGTTAAAAACGGTATGAGTTGAACCGAAGATAGAACGACAAGAGATGATGTCATCTCCTGCGGAAAGTAGTGCTGCAAAGGTTGAAAATACGGCCGCCATGCCTGATGCAAAGGCATAACCAGCTTCAGCCTGTTCCATTGCACATATTTTATCGACAAACTCCTGAGTATTGGGGTTACTGAAACGGCTGTAGATGTTTTTATCTATTTCACCTGCAAAAGCGGCTCTCATCTCTTCGGCATTCTCGTAGGTAAAACTAGAGGTTAAGTAAAGAGGTGTTGAGTGCTCCTGCGCATGGGTTGTTCCGATTTGCTGTCGGATGGCCTGAGTTTCAAACTTTTGAGGTTTATCCATGGAAATCAATTATGTATCAAAGATAATTGCTCCTGTGGGTAGTAGATCATGACTGATAAAAAAGTTTACTCAATCAGTCCTGATGGAATTCTTTCAACGCCTCACTTTAGGCTTAGGATTGTATTAGGTTTGTCAATAAGTAATGTTCCTGACAAAAGATAAAACGACTCTTGTCAATCTTTGTACTTAAATTATGAATTATGAAGAAAATACTATTGCTCAGCCTTTCTATTCTTGTGATGGCTTGTGGAGGGACGAAAACAGAATCTACTTCAGAAGTACAAGAAACTCCTCAAACTAATACTTCTCACCATTCCGCCTCTATTGCCAAGGTTTTTGATGCGCATGGAGGTTTTGACAATTGGTCAAAATTGAAGATGCTGACGTATGAAAATGGTGGGAGTAAAACCACTGTTGAACTTCAAAACCGATACACGCGAATTGAATCAGAAACCCAAACGGTGGGTTTTGATGGAGATAATGTTTGGGTTTATCCTCCAAGCGAGAATGCCGATAGACAACGAATGCGATATAACCTTATGTTCTATTTCTATGCCTTTCCTTTTGTGGTTGGCGATCCAGGGGTGAATTATGGAGCAATGGATCCAATTGAGATTAAAGGAGAGACATATAATGCCGTTAAAGTCACTTATAATGCTGGAATAGGAGATGCCCCAAATGATAGTTATATCATACTTTCCAATCAGCAAACCGATCGAATGGAATGGTTGATGTACACCGCAACCTTCGGTGGTGCTGCTAAAGATAGTTATAGCCTTATCAAGTATGGAGGTTGGAAAGAAATTGGAGGTGTCATCTTGCCGTCTTCCTTACAATGGTACTCGTATACAGATGGTGAAGCTGGGAATCCTAGAGGAGGAGCAAATCTGTTTGAAAATATTGAGGTTTCTCAGGCGTATCCGTCAATGGATAAATTTATAATGCCTGAAGGTGCGCAAGATATTACCAATCCAGCATCCTAAGCGCGTTGATAAAGTATTGAACTCAAAGCCTAGATCAGTCAGGTTTAGGCTTTTTTGTTTGTAGCGTCTTCAGATTTAGTGTGCTTTCGACCAAATGTATAAAATATTGTGTTTTTAGGGTGCCATTCACACAAACCATACTAGCACTTTCAGATTTAAATCGTAGTTTTGAATGTTGGTGTAAAAGCTAACAAACCTATCTACTTCCTGTGTGGTATTTCCACATATCGGGATAAAATTCTACGGTCTCACGTGGAGTATTCTATGTATATCACATATTAATTAATTTGGACCATAAGTTGCATAGCGTTACTTATTAAAAACTTATAAAAGATGAAAATTAAAGACACCTTTCTATTTAATTCCCTCAAAGGGCTGGCCTTTGTTGGAGGCATTATTCTGATGACAGCTTCTTGTAAAAGTCAAAAAGCAGTTGCAGATCTAACGCCTGAACCAGAGCCGGTAGTTGTTGTTGAACCAGAACCGGAGCCAGAACCAGCGCCAGTAGTTAAAACTAAAGAACCGAGTGCGGAAGAAAGGATTACTGGTAGTTTGAATTCTTATTTTTCAGGGATTGCGAATGCATCTTCTACAAGCGCGGCTAATCGTAGCATTCAAGAAGCGCTTCGCATGTTTGGAGGTTCGGATGCCCCCGTATTAATCATTTTCTATATGGCCAATGGCCAAGAGGATTTTGATGAGCCGACTACCATCGCTAAATACTTGAACTATTTGAAAGATCAAGGTAAAAATCCTCATAAGGTGAAGGAGCTGGTATTAGATGCTCAGGGAAAAGTGAAAGAACTCGTTCTCATTAAAAAGTAGTTACACGTTTATTGAAGACATCATGAAAAATTATATAACAAGACTATCAATTACACTTGGCATCATCTGCTTTTTGGGAATTAATCTATCGGCACAAACAGCTGTAGATCCTAATAGAGAAAAAGCAATTGACTCTCTTGCCTTAGAGAAGGTAAAAGATTTAGGTAAATACATCAGTATTATCGGTAACAAGGATACTCAGTTTTCTGAAGCCACCCGAGTTATGGGCCGTGCGGAAGAACTTTTTGCTGCAGGCAGTGAGATGGGCGTTTCGTCTTTAGCTTCAGAAGAGGTTGAGTATTACAAGGTGAGAGAGTACTTCAAGCGATTAATGGCACTTAATTATGATAAGGTGACCATTGAATGGTATGATGTGCAATACATTTCTGATTTAGAAAGACAGCCTGATGGAAAATATGTTGGTGTAGTGACCGTTTACCAAAAGTTCGAAGGTAAAAGTGGAGACTTATTGAAGTATAAGGACACTACCAAAAAGGACATTACCATCTATGTTGAAAAGAAGTCCACTCAAATTGCTGGTAGAACAGTAGAGTTTTGGGACGTGATTTTGGGAGACATTAGAGTGTCAGAAACCTCTACATGATAAAGAGATTTAGTTTACTATTATTAGTGCTTTCTAGCGTTGTCACTTTTGGCAACGCTCAAATTGTTGATGACAATTATGAAATTGAGCAACAACTCTTGGCAAGTACTAAACAACTGAATCAATTCTTTAAGCGCTTTAATGGCGAAGAGAATAACCGAGGGGATGAGCTTGAGCCTGGTGATAGGCAGTATAGAAACCCTCGATTGAGAAAGAGATATTTGAGCATGCTCTTCGATGAAGAGTATGCTCAAATTTCAAAAGACCTCAAGGATAAATTCATTGACTTTACTACTAATTCAGACGACCCTGAATACTTGGGTCTAAGATCAGACGAGTGGTTTGCTGTCGTAAATACCACTTTTGAATACGAAGGTAGAGAAGAGCCCATGGCATTATACATGCAAATGCAGCAAGAAGGGCTCGGTTACGAATGGGTTATTTCTGGTGTCTCTTTTGAAAAGTACAAGCAGATGTTTAATAAGCAAAGGGGAGAAACAAAAGAATTTTTACACCCAATGAGTCATGAATTGGATTTCATGAACTTACGGAAAGCCCTAGTTAAAGAGGGTAGCCCGGAATCTTACACACTTGCTGACTTTCAACCTGATTACTTGACCCTTTTTTTATATGAAGTGAAAAAGGGACTGTTAAAGTTTAAAAACGTAAACAGAATTAGCTTTCACTTCTTCTCATTAGAAGGCTGGTACTTCACTTTGAACAACTTCAACAGAACTGGCTACAATTCGGGTTGGTTAATCTCTGACTTGACAGAAATCAATAAGCCCCAAAAGGAACAGCTATTGAAACTTATCTATGATAAGAAATAAGGTACTTCTCGTTGCTTTCATGCTATGCTTTGTTATCAGTGCTTTCGGTCAGAATGAAAGTTCAACGGATACTTTGCCTGACCCTCAAAAGGAGCAGGCGAAGGCAATGGTGGAGGCAGTCGAGTACTATTTTAATTTACTTGGTTCCAAAAGAACAAAAACTCAAGAAAAGGAAACTATCATCAATGAGAGCTATAAAAAGCTCTTTTTGAACGATCGTGTACAGGTCGAGGATGATCTGCAAGAGAATCGATCAACACAAATATTCAAAGACATCCAAGCCTACTTAAAGGATATTGATTTCTTCTTTAAAGAAGTAGTTTTTGATTTTGAAATCAACGGAGTTGAGCGATTATTTACAAGGGATAGCATTCCTTATTTCAAAGCAGATATTACCCGAAACCTTAATGCCATAGGAATAGCAGGCGACACGCTAAAAATCTCAGGTCAACGGTTTATTGAATTGAACTTTGATGGCCCACAAAAGGAGATTAAGGTAGCTAGCATTTACACCAACAAGATCAACAGAGAAAGGCAGCTGAAAGCTTGGTGGCTTGACCTTTCAGTAGGTTGGAAACAAATTTTCAAGGAAGAGATCGGTATTTACGATGATAGTTTAACAGTTGATGAACTTACACGAATTGCCGGCATGGATTCTCTAGATTTGTCGGGTAATAGCCTGGTAGTAAACCTAGATCCAATCTATGTGCTTACAAACTTATCCTATCTCAAGCTTTCGAACTCCTTTATCACAGACCTCAGCCCTTTATTATCGATTAATCGCTTGAAAGTGCTTGACATCTCGCAAACTTCTGTTCATGAGTTGAGCGCGCTAAAGTATCATACAGACATTGAGACTATGATACTTTATGACAGCCATGTCACTGATTTTGGGGTGCTAGGCTTTTTTGATAAGCTTAAATCTTTGGACTTGAGAGGAGCTGTTTTCGATGATTTATCCTTTTTAAATCCATTGTCGTCTCTTTTAGAATTGAACCTTTCTAAAGTAAGGGGGGCTAATACCATAGACTTTTCTGGACTCAAGGAGTTACGCAAGTTAGTCTTAGATCAAAGTGATTTGAGCCAGCCAAAAGGATTTGAAGGACTTGTCCAGTTAGGCGTGTTAAATCTTGAAGGAACTAATGTGGTGAGCGTTGAAAACTTGTCACGGCTAACGCAATTGAGTGTGTTGAATATTGCCAATACAGGTGTTACCGATATCAACCCACTAGTAGGACTTCAGTCACTTAAGAAGGTTTATGCTGATGGTTTGACATTGGATGAGGCCCAAGTAGATGATTTCGTAAAGAACAATAGTGCCTTGTTGGTTCGAAATACAAAAGAGTTGGCGGCTTGGTGGGAAGTGCTCTCTACTGAATGGAAAACACTTTTGTCAAGAGAATTGAATATTCCTGACCCAAGTCCGGAGCAATTAGTGAGGTTGTTGAATATCGAATCTCTGAATGCCGATAATTCTGGTATTATAACACTAGAACCGGTAAGTCTACTCAAGAAGCTATCGGCACTAGATATGAGTAATAATAACATCAAGAGCCTATCTGGAATTGCCGAACTCACAGATTTGAAGAGGCTCAAGCTCAGCAATACTAATGTGACGGATTTCTCTCCCCTGAAGTCCTTAGTGAAATTGGAAACCGTTGAGGCAGAGAATACCAGAATTCGAGATATAGATGTTTTAGCAGGTTTAAAAGCACTAAGTTGTCTTAATGTAGATGGGGCTTCGGTAGAGCAAAAGGCTGTTAGTGCATTAATCTCATCTATCCCAACACTAAAGGTGAGGTTTCAGACAGGTGTCCTCAATCAATGGTGGTCAGGATTAAGCGAGGAGCTTACAAGAATCTTCCGTGAAAACATGACGCTTTCAGATGAGCCTACGTCAGATCAATTGCATGAGTTGGCAGGCATCAAGGAAATTGAAGTTAATGGACCTATGGCTGAAGGAGACCTTTCATCCTTTGATCAACTTTTTAGATTAGAATCGTTGATTTTGACGAGAACGGGTCTTAGTAATTTAGATCGACTTTTGAATGTAAGTACGCTGAAGTCTTTGACTATTACCGAAACTCCGATGGACGAACTTAACTCATTACTCAAGTTTAAAGGGCTTACTAAACTTGATGTAAGTAATACTGCCATTACAGACCTAAGCGATTTATCCTTGTTGATAAATCTCAAAGAATTAAATTTCTCTGGTACCACAGTCAAAAGGCTGAGAGGCTTAGATACACTTGTCAATCTTGAAATAGTCGATTGCTCAAACACACGAGTGTCTAGACTTGATGATCTATATCTATTGCCAGAATTGAAACAAGTCACGTGTTTTAATAGTAGGCTTAATAGTAAAGACATTGAGAATCTTAAAGAAGCACAGCCTAAGGTTAAGGTTGTCTATTACTAAGCTTTATACTTCTTAAAGATCGCGGTGGCAATATGTCCACCAAACCCAAAAGTATTACTCATCGCATAGTTCACTTCTCTTTCTTGCGACTTGCCAAGTGTTAAGTTGTATTTACCAGCCCAATCTGGGTCTACATCCTTCGTGTTTATAGTAGGAGGGATCACATTGTCAATTGTGGTCATAATACTTGCAATAGCTTCTATAGCACCTGCGGCACCTAGTAAATGACCTGTCATTGATTTAGTAGCACTGATGTTCAGATCAGGTTTTTCTCCAAATACTCTGGCTATTGCCTTCAGTTCGCTGGCGTCTCCCATAGGTGTGGACGTTGCATGCATGTTAATATAGTCTATGTCAGTAGCTTTAATTTCTGCTTCTCTTAGGGCTTCATTCATGCCTAAAAAGGCACCTTCTCCTTCAGGATGTGTTCCTGTCATGTGATACGCATCAGCAGCCATGCCGCCACCTACTACTTCTCCGTAGATATGAGCACCTCTAGCTTGTGCATGTTCCAGAGATTCAAGTATTAGGGCGCCAGCTCCTTCACCCATAACGAATCCATCACGGTTGACATCGAAAGGTTTGGAAGCACCCATTGGGTCATCATTGTTAGTAGAAAGGGCTCTAGAGGCATTGAATCCGCCAAGGCCGGCAATGGTAATTGGTGCTTCAGAACCACCAGTCACAATCATATCGGCTTTTCCCCAACGGATATGATTGAATGCTTCAATAATGGCTGTCGTAGAAGTAGCACAAGCAGAAATTGTTGTAAAGTTTGGTCCTCTCAATCCGTATTTAATGGAGATAATACCTGAAGCGATGTCAGCAATAATTTTGGGAATAAAGAATGGATTGAAGCGAGGTGTCTCACCGTTCTTTACAAATTCAATCATTTCTTCAGTGAAGGTTTCTATTCCGCCATTACCAGAACCCCAGATTACACCAACACGGTTTTTATCTAGGCTTTCAAAGTCAATTCCACCATTCTTGATCGCTTCTTCTACTGCGACAAGTGCATAAGAAGTAAAACGGTCGTAGCGCCTAGATTCACTTTTTGGGATAAATTCATTTAGGTCAAAGTCTTTCAGCTCGCAAGCAAAGTTCGTTTTGAATTTGGTCGTATCGAAGCGCGTGATCGGGCCAGCGCCACTTTTTCCTGCTTTGAGGTTTGTCCAAAAACTATCGAGGTTATTTCCGATAGGAGTTAAGGCTCCCATTCCTGTTACCACTACTCTACGCATGACGCTTAAGTTCTAGATTTGTTTGAATATATATGTGTATGCTATTTGCTACTTGATTAAAGTATTCGGGTTGGTTCATGGTTTTTGCAACCAGAATTCCTCCTTCAAGCATAGCGATAATGGTATTCGAAAAGCGTATGGGATCCACGACTGGGTTGACCTCCATTTTTCTTTGACTTTCTACTACTATTCCGACAAGCTCGTTATGCCAAAGAGTAAACGTGGTTTGAACCTTATCTTTCAATAATGGGTGTGCATCATCTGCTTCAATTGCACCATTCATTAATGGGCAGCCCCCATTTTCTGCTACTTCTTGATAATGCTGTTGATAAAAATCGATGAGAGCAGCAAGTCTGTCTACGGCATTTCCGTTTACAGCAATTGACTTATAAAGTCCTTTTTGAAGAAACCGTAAATTAAATTCGAAACAAGCCATCGCTAAGGCATCTTTACTTTGAAAGTTGCCATATATGGCTCCCTTAGTTAGATTCGTAGCTTTGGTGAGATCTGAAAGACTTGTTGCATGAACTCCTTTCTTGTTAAAGATGGGGGCAACTTGTTCAATAATGAAGGCCTTGGTTCTATCCGATTTTTTCATTCGAAGGATAAAAATATACCAAACGGTATATAAAACCTAATAGAACTTGACTCTATTATCCTCGTAAATACTTCTTGTTTTCCATAACTGGTTTGACATCACGTTGGAAAAGCTCTTATTTATTGTTCTTAATCACATATTATGAAGCTCAAGATTCTTATTGTTCTCGTATTTATAGCTGTTGGTATTAATCAATCTTTTGGTCAGAAAAAACCGTGGGCAAATCCTGTGATCAAAGACTATGGGCAGATTCTTGATTTGGAGAAGGTCACTGTGACACCAGATCTCGATATGGAGTATAAAATTCTAATCGAGATAGTTCATGATATGAAAAAGCCTGAACGCTTGAATTTCTATGCTAATAATGTGGCTCGCTTGATCAATCTCCATGCGATTGGCGGAGTTAAAAAAGAGAACCTTAAGGTAGTTGTAGTCATTCATGCGTCCGCGACAAACTCGGTAATTAATGCTGAGGCTTATGAGAAAAAATACAAGGTAGAAAGCCCTTATGTTAAGTTTTATGAGGCCTTGGACGAGGCGGGTGTAGAAATGATTGTTTGCGGTCAGTCATTGAATATGTTCGGTCATCAACCTGAGGATGTGGTACCTCAGATAAAAATTGCCACCTCTGCACTTACTGCTATTAGTACGTATCAGCTTAAGGGGTATGCTTTCTTTAAGATGGGCTAGTCTTCATAAAAGAATGATTGAATAAGTCTGAAAAAATTGCTCTATTTAGCGCTAAATACAAATCAATCATCTTATGGCTACTATCAAGCGTATTTTTCCACTTTTCTTTATTCTATTCATTACCCAGGCAGTTCTCTCACAAGAGATGATCAATCCAGTGATCAAAGGTTATGGAGGCATTTTTGATGCACCTCACGCGACAGAAAAGCCTGATCCAAACATGGAGTATAAGGTTATTATTGATGTAGTTACAGGTGACTCCAAAGTAGACGAGCCATTTTACTCTATCGTCAACGTAGCACGCTTAATGAACCTACATGGGATGGGTGGAGTAAAGAAAGAGAATATGAAAATTGTGCTTGCCGTACATGGTGGGGCAGTTTGGTCAGTGATTGATAATGAAAAGTATAAAGAGAAGTATGGCATCGACAATCCCCACGCCCCCTTGTTCAAAGAACTTCATGAAGCTGGTGTGAAAGTGGTTGTTTGTTCACAGTCTATGATGGGTAGAAAAATTGACCATACTAAATTGCTACCGGGTATAGAGACCGCTACTTCTATGCTCACTACTATGACAACTTATCAGTTAAAGGGGTATGCTGCTTTGAAGTTTTAAGAGTTAAAACTGATTAATCACTGTCACTCCCTGACTTTTAAATTCATTCATTTTTGGGAGTAATGCAGCCCCTTGTTCTAGCGTCACCAGATCTCCAATGAGTTTCTCTGGCGAGAGAATTCCCGTTTTGATCAATTCGAGCATTTCAGGGTAGACATGCGCTTGCATTCCATGACTGCCGATTATCTCTAGTTCATTCGCCACCACTAAATGCATCGGAATTTGTGGTTCATAATCATCACCCGCCATTAAGCCAACTTGGATGTGCTTTCCTCTTTTTCTGAGGTTCGCAATCGAATTGTAGCAAGTAATCTTATTGCCAAGGGCATCTAAAGAAACGTGTGCTCCCCCGTTGGTGAGTTCCTTAATCGCTTCAACGGGATTCACTTCATTGGAATTAATAGCGTAGTCTGCACCCAGAGATTTTGCTAGGGCTAATGTTTCATGATTAATGTCGACAGCGATAACAATTGCTCCTTTCGCTTTTGCAATCATAATAGCCGATAAGCCAACTCCGCCACAGCCGTGAATAGCAACCCACTGATCGGCTTTGACCTGTCCTTGATAGATTATCGCCCTATATGAAGTGATGAAGCGACAGCCTAAACTAGCCGCTGTTTCAAAAGTGATTTCTTCTGGAAGGTGTACTAAGTTGATCTCAGCATAGTGAATGCCGACATACTCGGCAAAGCTACCCCAATGCGTAAAGCCAGGTTGAAATTGATTATTGCAGACTTGGTGATTACCCGTGGTGCATTCCTCGCATTTACCACATCCGCTAACAAAGGGCACTGTTACACGATCGCCTATCTTGAATTTCGTAATTCCTTTACCGATTGCTGCGATTGTTCCTGCTAATTCGTGGCCAGGCACATGAGGTAATTTGATGTCACTATCATGCCCCATCCAGCCGTGCCAATCAGATCGGCATACCCCAGTGGCTTCTACCTTAAGCACGACCCCTCCTTCAACTGGCATTGGGTCTGGCAGGTTCTCAATTGAGATAGGGCCTTGGAATTGATCGTAATAAGCTGCTTTCATCAAGAAAAGTCTTTAACGTGGTCTAAACGAATTAAAGAAACAATTCTCGTTTTTCTGTGCTTTATTTGTGGAACAAACTTTAAGCTATGTACAACGGACTCTTACACGCACACTCTGGCCTAAGATGGGTAGTTCTCATTCTATTACTCACTGCAATTTTTAACGCTTTCTCAAAAAAGAAGACTGGTGCTTGGACAGCGAAGGACAAAAAGATCGCGCTCTTCGCGATGATATTTACTCATGTTCAATTAATAATCGGCTTAGTGCTTTATTTCATCAGTCCTAAAGTAAGTTTTGCTGAAGGTTTTATGAAGGACAGTGTCCTGCGTTTCTATGCCATAGAGCATATTAGTTTAATGTTAATTGCTATTGCACTCATCACAGTGGGATACAGTAAGGCAAAAAGAGCAACTAGCGATGCAAAGAAATTTGGTTCAATTGCTACGTTCTACTTAATAGGATTGATTCTAATATTGGCTTCAATCCCTTGGCCATTCAGGAACTTAGGCGCAGGCTGGTTCTAAGCATAATGAAAATATTGAAATGGAAGCCTCGATTAATCGGGGCTTTTTTATTGGTTACTATTCAGAATCAACTGTCTATAAAAGCGAATGGCATCTTTGTAATCGTCTACTAGAATGTGCTCATCGATACCATGAAAAGTGGTGATGTTGTCTTCATTGATGTGGTAGGGAACAAAGCGATAAATATTGCTGCTCACTTCATCGAAATGCCTTGAATCTGTAGCGGCAATCACCAAATTTGGAGCAGTCAGGGTATTCTCAAAAACTTCCTTGATTGTTCTATTGATCACGTTGTAACCGTCACTATCCATCGGGGAAACTGCAGAGGGATTCGTATTGAAACCATAGAATTTATGCTTTACACGTTCATCATTGATCACAGTTTTCGCATGCACCATAACATCATCAGCTGTTTGGCCTGGGATGATCCTAAAGTTAACAACAGCTCTAGCATAAGTGGGGATTACGTTTTCCTTAATCCCTCCTTCGAAGATAGTAGGGGAAGTGGTAGTTCTTACCAGTGCATTGCCTGCTCCACTTGCATTTTCATAAGTGCTGATAATCATTCCTTTGAAAATGTTTCGGTTAGCGAAAGCCATCTTATTGACAAAGCCCATTTCAGGACCCAGTTGATCCATAAACCCTTGCATGGGTGCGGAAAGCGTGGCTTCTAAAGGGTTGGCTTTCAATTTCGATATCGCATTGGCGAGTACGTCAATCGCAGTTTCTTTGGCCGGTTGTGACGAGTGACCACCTTCCATGTCTACAGTAAATTCTATTGTTGCTGAACCCTTCTCTGCTATGCCGATCATCGCTACATCGGGTTCCATGCCAGGGATGAGTTTTTGAGTGATAGCGTAACCTTCGTCCAATACAAATTCCGCCTCTACTCCTTGATTCTTTAAGTAATCGGCAATCAAAACGGCACCTCTTTCTCCGCCAACTTCTTCATCGTGACCGAAGGATAAGTAGATCGTTCTTTCAGGTTGAAAATTATACTTTAAAAGCATTTCGACAGCTTCTAGAATACCAATTACTGAAAATTTGTCATCAATAGTGCCTCGTCCCCATATCTTTCCATCCTTGATTTCTCCAGAAAAAGGATCGACTGACCATTTATCGTGAGAAGCGATCGGCACCACATCAATATGTCCCATGAGCACGATGGGTTTTAATTGACTGTTTGAACCTTGCCATTTGTATAAGTGGCTGTACTTGCTGAAAACTTTGTGATCGAGTAATGAGTCGATAGACGGATACTGGTTCTTGAGAAACTGATTGAAAACCTCGAATTGAGTTGAGTCAAAGTCTTCCTCTGTTTCAAAAGAGATGGTTTTAATGCGCAATGCTTTCTGCAAACGTTCTATAGCACTGTCAGGGATGATGACTTTTTCTACTAAGTCAACTTGAAGTTGTCTAGAGGTAAAGGTGAAGGTTTTGACCAATAAGAATCCAACAAAGAGCAGGATAAAAGCGAGTAGAGTAAGCCCTAGTTTTTTCATGAATTGTAAAGCGATGCCCGCTACAATCTACCGATTTTCACCTTAATACCTTCGGAGTTACCCGACATCAGACCAGAAATGACCCGTGTCGCGGGGAACTTATCAAACACTATTTTCAAGAATACTGTAATTGGGATAGACATAATCAAACCGGGAATTCCCCAGACATATCCCCATAGCATGAGCACCACCAAAATGGTGATTACGTTAATGGAGAATGATTTACCCATAAAAATTGGTTCGAGAATACCTCCAAAAAGGACTTGAACGCCTGTTATAGTAATTATGAAGAATATTAAATAAGAAGCAGATTCGAGTTCAACAAAGGAGAATATTGCTAATAATACCACACTGATGACTGAGCCAACCATTTGCAGGAAGTTGATGGCGAATGCAAACAAACCCCAGAACACAGGGAAACTTACGCCAAAGCCCCAGCAGGCTAGCCCTATACCGATACCCGTAAATAAGCTGATAAAGAACTTTACTTTGATAAACTTGATTAGATCCTGCTCAATCTTCATAAACGTTTTAACAGACGAGAATTGCTTTTTGAAGATGGTATTATTCAAGACTTTCTGAATGTCAACAGAGCCCGCTAAGAGTAGGATAACCATAAAGGCAGTTGATAATGTCATGGTCAGCGTGTCTGTGATAAACCCCACTGTTGGTGCGAAATTTTTACTTAAAGTGTCTTTGTTGACGAAGGACGCTAATGTGTTTTCATCCTGAAGAAAGTCAATGCCAAAGAAAGCCTCAACGGAAAAGATTAGCGTGGCTAGTTTGTCTTTCGCCTTCTCAAAGAAAGCGTTGTCGGTGGAGAGTATTTCTTTGCTCGAGAGCTGGATGAGTTCCCCGCTTAGCTTGAAGAATGCTGCAATGATTAAAACGACTATGATCAGACTGATTATTTTAGGACTTCCTTTCTTCTTCAACCATCGCATCAGCGGAAGAAAAAGCAAAGCGATGAACATCGATGAGATCAACGGAATGAAAATGAAGGATAGGGTCTTAAGCAGGTAAAAGACCAGTGGAATCACAATGATAAGGAGTAATAAATTGGTTGTCTTGCGATCGTTCATTTAAATGAATTTACTATCGCAAAGGTATACCGAATAAAGGCAACTAATGTTTTATAGAAATACTATTTTTTACATATCAATAAGTCTTCGTCATGTTGGCATCGACACAAATAATGAAGTCTGCTTTTCCAATGTGATCTGCTGACAGCTTGGAGATATCGTCCTGTTCAACAGTGGATATTGTCAATACTTTGGCCGAAGGATTCAACTTGTTCAAGTACCATAAAATCCCCTCATGATAATCCGAATGATATGCTCCATTGTAATGAATAAATAGCTTTCCCTCTGGATGAAATTTATTGATGAAGTATGCCATTGTAGCATCTTTTGAGGCTTGAGATTTCACAAGGTTTGGTGTGCCATGATCGCCCATCATGCTTAGGATATTCACGTATCGTGGTAGGTTAGGGTCGAAAGCAATCGGAGTAGGTGCTATCCAAGATTTCTCTTCATCCGATAAAGGCTCCAGTACTTCAAAGCCTTTTTGATAGACGAGGTTCGCGTATTTTCTTGGAATATTTGTTCCGACAAAGTCTAGGTTTTTGTCTTTGGCAAAGTTCACCAACGGGGCATAGTCAGTTGCATGGTTTTTCCATAGTCGAGCAAGCGTATCCAACCCTTTCGCATCAATTTCTCCTTTAAGGTAGCTTCGTAGCTCGTCTTGATTGTCTGCTTCAATCATTTCGGCACCTAGAACCAATTCACGTTTTTCATGCAAGGCTGTGGTGACTTCGTATTGCAGCCAGTGTGCGATGGGATTATTGTGCTGCTCACCAAAGAAGATGACGTCAGGTTTTTCGAGCTGCCTCATCATCTTTTTATAAGACACCTTTTTGCCTTTGGAATTGTAGATAACGTAAGGGCCGTTTTGCTGTGCGAAGAGGGGAGCCGTAAAAAATAGGATACTGAGGGCTACTAAAAATCTCATGTTTATTTAGTTAGATACTCTGAAATTTAGCTGATCTACTCCTGTATTCTTAGTCCTAGGGTGATAGGCGGTAATGATTACTTCATGGCTACCTGTTTTCTCCAAAGTCAGTGCTGCAGTGAAAGTATTCGTCTCAGCAATAGACATCGATATAGTTTTCCAATAGGCTCCGTTGACATAGATCATCCCTTCTACTTCAATTTCTTCCGAATCCCATAAGCCACCTTTGGTGATTGGGCAACCGCACATCATAACCAAGTTGACCTTCAATTCAATGGTTTTGTCCGTTTCAATTGAAAAACCTTGATGTGTTTGCGGATAGAGTCCTTCGACTACAAAGCCAGGGATATCGAGAACTATACCAGCTGCATCCATGTGCTTACCAGGAATCATCCATACTTGTGTTTGGGCAAAGACGCGAGATTCCTCATGGTTGACAGGTGATAAGGCTTGAACGGTAATAAATTTGGGTTTACTCAGGTATAAGCTTGCCTCATAGTATGCGGAACCCTCTGTGATGTCGGTAGTCCTTTCAACCGGAGCGTTCATAATCAAGTCTGTATTTCCAGTTCCGCCATTTGTTAAGCCTTTAGCAAGGATTTCATCGGTTAAGGCATCTCGCAGAATGATCATAGATCCCCCCATGCTTGTGCCAATAAATTTGGCGTCTTTGGCTTTGGTGCGCACAATGATTTTTGTCCTTTTATCTTCTTGAGCTAAGGAGATGAAACAGGAGAATAGGAAAACGATGATCAGAAGTTTTTTCATGCTTGAATTTAGTGGACTTCCTTGAATAAAACAGGTTCTGAGTCGAGTCAGGCTGACAGATTTGTCAATAAGAAGGCTTATATTCTTCAATTGGGTCTAATAATAGCAATTCAAGTCTGTTAATTCTCAATCCATTATCTTAATTTCGAACCAAACAAACGTTAGTTATGGGGTTGACATCTGCACAAAAAGAGATCTTAGATAAAGCTATTGAAGCTTTACATACTCGAGTTTTTCACGCACAATATCCTGAGCATCCTTCTCCAAAAATCTATGGAGAGACTGCGGATGAAGATGGGAAGAACGCCTTTAAAGCCTTGCGTAAAGGAAACTTTGAAGAATTGAAGCAAGAAGGGGCAACTGAATGGATCGGTGAGGAAGAATCCCCATATTTCATAGAACCTGTAGGTACTAAGTATCCTGCTTTCTCAATTGATACTCTAATCGAGCGTGCTGAAGGAGCTTTCCATTCATGGAGAAAAGTATCTAAAGAAGATAGAGCTGCTGTATTGATCGATTCCCTAGACAGATTCTCTAAGCGATTCTTCGAGAACGCGTATGCGACCATGCATACAACTGGTCAAGGATATATGATGGCTTTTCAGGCGTCAGGTCCTCATGCTGCCGACAGAGCTTTAGAAGCAGTTGCAGCCGGATATGAAGAACTAGGTCGATTCCCTGAATCGACAGTTTGGACCAAGCCGATGGGTAAGTATGACTTGGTGATCAATAAAGAATGGAGAGCCATTCCAAAAGGAATTGGTTTAGTGATTGGTTGCTCAACTTTCCCAACTTGGAATTCAGTTCCTGGTGTTTATGCGGATTTGATGATGGGTAATTCAGTCATCGTGAAGCCTCATCCAGGTGCAATACTACCAATGGCGATTGTAGTGGCTGAGATTAGAAACGCATTGAGAGCTGCTGGTTTCGATCCAGAAGCATGTCAACTGGCAGTCGACACACAGAGCAAGCCATTGGCTAAGGCCTTGGCTGAGCATCCTAAAGTGAAAGTCATCGACTTTACTGGTAACTCTGAATTTGGCTCTTATCTAGAGTCATTACCAAAAACGGTATTTACTGAGAAGACTGGTGTGAACTCGATCATCTTAGACTCTGTCGAAAACATTGACAAGGTCATTCAAAATATTACTTTCTCAGTAGCGCTATATTCTGGACAGATGTGTACCGCTCCGCAAAACTTCTTTATCCCTGAAGGCGGTGTAAAAACTCCTGATGGAGTCGTTTCCTTTGATGAGATCGCGCAGAAATTTGCTGATTTCACTGACGGATTGATCAACAACCCTAAAGCGGGTCCATTTGTAGCAGGTACTATTCAAAACCCTGCTACTGCAGAGAGAACAGTTGGTGCCTCTAAAGCAATAGGTGGTAAGACTTGGTTGGAAACTCGAAACATTGAACAAAGTATTCCTTACTTCAAAAATGCCAGAACACAAACACCAACGGTGATTGAGTTAAACTCTGCAGATAAGGACAAATTCTCGAAAGAAATGTTCGGTCCGATTGTCTTCCTTATCAAAACTAAGGACACCAATGAGTCTGTTGCGTTAGCGAAGGAAATGGCTGAGTCATACGGTGCTATTTCATGTGGTGCTTATACTACAGATGCCGCGATGAAAGAACATATTGCTGACGAAATGTCATTGGCGGCTACGCCAGTTTCATTTAACCTAGTAGGGCAGATCTTTGTGAATCAGAATGCAGCATTCTCTGACTTTCACGTAACGGGAGGTAATCCTGCTGGAAATGCGTCTTTCACGAATCCTGATTATGTGAATCGTAGATTTACTTGGGTAGGGATGAGAGAGCCTGCTTAGTGAATGAAGAATTGATAATTGGAAATTAATAATGAAGCCATTCCGAAAGGGATGGCTTTTTTATTTAAAGATTCTGTTTTCGAAAGGGGTTCCTCCCGATAGCTATCGGTATCTCGGAATGACGAATCTATATGGCTATCGAACCTTCGCCCTTTTAATCATTCTAGCGAATAGTCCAGGAAGAAAGCGCTTTACATAAGCGGCATAAGACTCTGCGCCAATATAGACTTCTCGCTTCTGTCGCTTTATTGCCTTAATGATTTTAGCCGCGCATTGTTCAGCACTCAATCCATTGGCTTGCGCATCGTCCATTTTGCCAAGTGACTGGCCGTCACCTTGAAATGCGTTGACTGAAACATTCGTTTTTACAAAACCTGGAGCCGCTATGGTTACTTTGATGCCACTGTCTTCCAACTCCGCCCTCATGCTATCATAGAAGCCATGTAAGGCATGCTTGCTTGCCGCATAGCCTGAGCGATACGGTGTGCCGAAAATACCCGTAAGGCTTGTTACTACAACGAAATGGCCTTCGCCTCGATTCATCATATGGGGAAGCAATTGTTTCGTTAAGCTGACTGACCCAAAATAGTTGACTTCCATTAGGTCTCTATCTACTTGAAGGATGGTGTCTTTAATAAGTGATCTTTGGCTTCGGCCTCCGTTGTTGATAAGGATATCCACCTGGCCGAAAGCTTCGATGGCTTCGGATGTCTTTGCAGCATGTGAATTGGTATCAGCAAGGTCTAATGGCAAAATTTTGATGCGACCTGTATTTTGACACTCACTTTTTACACGGATGAGTTCTTGCTCTCCTCTTGCAGAAAGGATAAGGTTTACGTCAAGTTGGCTGAGTTGTTTGGCTAGGGCTTCGCCTATGCCTGAGGAGGCTCCGGTAATCCAAATGGTTTTGTTATTTAAGTTTTTCATACCCTTCCGCCTTTCAGGCACCTTCCCTTAGCAAGGGAAGGAGTTTACTTCTTAAGATAGGTCACAAAGTCAAAAGCATATTGGTGTCGATCATCTGCTGTGTGATGAATTCGTGCCGCTTCATTCCAATCGGAAGTATCAAATTCAGGAAAAAAGGTGTCTGCACCTTCAATTTCTACAGCTACTTCAGTGATGAGCATTTTGTCAACGAGTCCCTTTTCTATTGAGTCTTTGTAGATCACTCCACCTCCAATAATAAAGACTTCTTTCAATGAATGTTGTACTTCACAGAGCTCAAAAGCTTCTTCTAAACTGTGAACCACAAAGTGTCCATCGGGCGCAACATAATCCTTCTGTCTCGTGATGATCACAAAAGTCCGCCTTGGTAGTAGACCAGGGAGTGAATCGAAAGTCTTTCGGCCAAGAATTACAAAATGGTCAACAGTGACTTCCTTGAAAAGCTTGAAGTCATCGGGCAATCTCCAAAGTAGATCATTGTCCTTGCCGATGGCGTTGTTCTTTGCCTTTGCTACAACTATGGTGCGAATCATAAGCTATTCCCTATTAAAAACGATTTGATATCCATGCGCTTCTTGCCTTCCATCTGTAATTGAGTAATGGCAATGGCATTACCACCAGTTTGTATGTGGAGGTGAGACTTGTTATCCGTCTCAAAATCTCCCGGTTGCTCACCGACTTTGGCAAAGTCAATTTTCTGAGCCGCAAAAATCTTGAATTTCTTGCCGTTTAACATTGTCCACGCGGCAGGGTAGGGCGATAGGCCTCGAATAAAATTGTAGACCTCTTCAGAAGATTTTGTCCAATCAATCTCGCAAGTCTCTTTGAAAATCTTTGGCGCGTGCTTAATCTCATTTTCCTCGTTTTGAGGTTCTTGAGGGTAGCCACCTGCTTCAATTGCCTTGACAGTTCTAAGGACTAAATGAGCACCTTTCTCCATCAAACGGGCATAGACATCTCCAACGTTATCATCTTCTTCAATTGGTTCTCTTTCCTGAAAAATTACATTTCCCGTGTCGATTTCGTGCTTTAAGAAAAAGGTGGTGACACCTGTTTCTTTCTCCCCATTAATGATCGCCCAGTTGATGGGTGCAGCACCACGATATTGAGGTAGAAGCGATCCATGCAGGTTGAAAGTGCCGATTTCTGGCATATCCCAAACGGCAACAGGCAGCATTCTAAAGGCTACTACAATTTGTAGGTTGGCTTTGTAGCTTTTTAATTCTTCTAGAAACTCAGGTGATTTGAGGTTTGTGGGCTGTAGTACTGGCAATCCCTGGTCAACAGCATAGTCTTTCACAGGAGTAGTCATTAGCTTTTGCCCACGTCCTTTGGGACGGTCTGGTGCTGTGATCACTGCCACTACATTATACCCGTTCTCTACTAGTATTTGTAGGCTGGGCACGGCAAACTCTGGCGTGCCCATGTATATGATTCTTAGATCATGCATTTAATCGAAATCAGGGTATAGTAAATACTTCTTGCGGATGGCTTTGTAAGCATCAAGCTTAGGTTGCCATCTGGCTTTAATCTCTTGTTCCGACCAGCCAGCTTCCACTTGCTTACGGAAATCTTTGGTACCTGATAATAAGTCGATGTAGGACCTGAAAAAGGTTGTGTCATCCTTGATGTCTGCGTGATAATCGAGTAGGTATTTGAGGCTCAATTCTCGTGGTGCTTCTGAGTCACCAAAGTATTGACCTTGGCAAATTTCACCTTCCATTGGAGGATATTTCGACCCACCATTCGGTTGTGGTGTAAAGCTGAAAGTTCCTTTTGAATAATCAGGGTGACCAATGACTTCGAAAGGGAAATCAGTGCCTCTGCCTACGCTCACGACAGTTCCTTCAAAGAGGCCCAGTGTGGGGTAAAGGGCTATCGCATTGTCGTTCGGTAAGTTGGGTGATGGCTTTACGGGCAGGCTATAAGTCGACTTATGATCCCAGCCATGCATGGAGACTATTTTCAATTGGGATTTCACACCGTTTTCTAACCAACCCTCGCCATTGATCATTTGGGCTAATTCACCAACCGTCAATGCATGGACTATTGGAATGGGATGCATGGCTACAAATCCATTCACGTCATCATCTTTCACGGGTCCGTCAATGTACATGCCATTGGGGTTGGGACGATCTAGTATCAAAACTTCCTTGTTGTTTTCGGCTGCGGCTTCCATTACATAATGCATCGTGCTGATAAAGGTGTAGAAGCGTATGCCTACGTCTTGGATATCGAAGAGTAAGACATCGACATCCTTGAGCATTTCAGGGCTAGGCTTTTTACTACTTCCATAAATAGAAATGATGGGTAAACCAGTTTTCTCATCCTTGGCATCATCGATTTTGGCACCATCAGGCGCTTCGCCTCTAAAACCATGCTCAGGCGCCATTACCTTGACTACATTGACACCTCTTGAGATCAGTGTGTCGACCAAGTGTGTCTTGTTGATAACAGAGGTTTGATTGACTACTAAAGCCACGCGTTTACCGGCTAAATCAGGCAGGTATTGGTCCATTCTTTCGGCACCGAGTTGCAAGTTTTGAGCTTGAGAACAAGCAAAAACAGAAAAAATGCAAAGGGTGAGCAGTAGTCGAATCATTCGCTTCGTTTATATTTGAGGAACAACGTTAAAATTAAGCATAATCTTGAACCTCCCTTATTTCATTTCTAAAAGAATCAACGCCACGGATAAGGGGAGCTTTTCGTCTACGATCCATCGGGTAGCAATTGCTAGCGTAGCCCTTGGGATAGCGATTATGGTTATATCATTTATGGTTTTGGGTGGGTTCCAGAATAACATAAAGGATAAGATATTCACTTTCTCAGGACATATTCAGATCAAGAAGTTTTCCCTGAATAGTTCTTATGAAGAAGAACCGATCATTATGTCTGCCGATCGTATGGAGTCCTTGAAAAATGATCCGTATGTAAGGCATATTCAAGAGTTTGCTCATAAACCCGGTTTGATCAATCGAGAGGGCGAGAACTTTGGGCTGCTCTTTAAGGGAATTGGGGATTCATTTGATAGAGATGGGTTCAGTGATTATATAATTGCTGGTGAAATCCCAGTCTTTGATTCAACACAATTGGTAACAAACACGGTGATGCTAAGTCAGCGTATGGCCGATCGGATGAATGTGAAATTAGGGGATCGCTTGGTTACAGTTTTCATTATGGACCCTCCCAGAACGCGTAGTATGGTTGTGACGGGGATCTTTAATACTGGCTTAGATAATTTTGACGAGCAAATTGTTATTGGTGATATTAATATGATTCGCAGCTTGAACGACTGGAATGCCGAACAAGTTGGTGGTTACGAAGTCTTTGTCAACGATATAGATCGGCTTGAAGAAGCTGATGACTCGATCATTCAAAAAGTTAGTATAGAGCATTATACCGAAAGAGTCGATCAGAAATTCGTTCAGATTTTCGATTGGTTGGGCTTACTTTCTCAGAACGTATACATCCTGATTACTTTGATTCTATTTGTCGCTTGTTTTAATATGATCTCCGTGCTGTTTATTCTGATCATGGAGAGAACACAAATGATTGGTTCCTTCAAGGCTTTTGGAGCAACTAATAAACTCATCAGAAGAATCTTTGCTTATAATGGAGTCAGGTTAGTGCTGAAGGGACTTTTGTTGGGCAATGTAATTGCCATTGGATTTGGTGTTCTTCAGTATTATTTCGAGTTGATTCCTCTAGAGCCTTCAACTTATTATATGGATCATGTTCCTATTGATTGGAACTGGTTGAGTACTATTGGAATTAATGTATTGACTTTAGTGATTGTGGCTTTGGTATTGATTATACCAACCGCGATTATTTCAAGAATTAGCCCCGTCAAGGCCATTCGTTTCGACTAATTCTGGCATAGTTTCCATGTCGCGTCTGAAGGTTCGGAATAGGCTTCCAATTTTAATTTGCATTACCCCAAGCACTGCCTCCTTGATAATACCGCTACTCATTTTAGATTCGCCTTTCGTGCGATCGGTAAAGATAATCGGCACTTCAGTGATCTTAAAGCCGTATTTCCAAGTCAAGAATTTCATCTCTATTTGGAAGGCATATCCCATGAATCGAACTTTGTCTAATTCGATCGTTTCCAGAATACTACGGTGATAGCATTTGAATCCTGCAGTGGTATCGCTTATCGGCATGCCTGTCACTATTCTAACATAGTGGCTAGCAAAGTAAGAAAGCATAACACGCATCATTGGCCAGTTCACAACATTCACACCTGTGACATATCGAGAGCCAATGGCCATATCATTTCCTAAGTTCCTGCAGGCAAGATACAACTTATTGAGGTCACTGGGGTTGTGAGAGAAGTCCGCATCCATTTCGAAGATGTAGTCGTAATTTCTCTTTAGCCCCCATCTAAAGCCATGAATATATGCTGTTCCAAGTCCTAGTTTACCTGATCTTTCTTCGATGAATAAACGATCTGGGTAGGCAACCATTTTTTGCTTTATCAATTCACCAGTACCATCGGGAGAGCCATCATCAACGATCAGTAAATGAAAGCCTGTTGGTTGCACCATAACTGCTTCGATCATCTCTTCGATGTTCTCACATTCATTGTAGGTCGGTATGATTACTAAGCTATCACTCATTGGAAGGACACAAATCTAATATAATCTCAAATAGAGCCTGCAGGTCGACAAAATTAATTTACTTTAAGTCCATGAATAGTGCTGAGGGGATTCACAATAACTGCTAAATGAAGAAAGCTATATTTCTAGATCGAGATGGTGTACTTAATGAAGAATTAGGTTTTCAGGTAACCAATAGTGAGGAATTCAAAATTAAGCAAGGAGTTCCGGAGGGCTTGAAAAAACTGAAAGCAGCGGGCTTCTTATTGGTCGTAGTCACGAATCAAAGCGGTATTGCGAAGGGCACATATGATGACAGCTTCGTACTGGCTTCTCACGAAAGAATACAGTTAGCATCTGATAATGCTCTTGACGACATCTACTTTGCTCCAGGTTATGATTCGGTCAGTAGGTCTTTATCCAGAAAGCCAGGTTCATTAATGTTCGAAAGAGCGATTGCGAAACACAATATTGATCTCTCAAACTCATGGATGATCGGTGACAGAGAAAGCGATATGATTCCCGCAAAAAAAATGGGTTTGAGCACTATTCAAGTTGCTCAGACCAAACCATCACCCTTTGCCGATCAGGTTGTTCTTAATTTCGCGCAAGCTGTTGATTTACTGTTGCAAACCTGATCAATAGAGATACAAACTTTGAGTTTTGGTATAGCCTTGGTTTTATAAAGTCCTTTTGGCAAAAGGACAAAAGAGCCGTTTTAAATTAATTATTCTGGGCTACCTGTATTAGGAGCAAAAAAAGCCCCGATGATTCGAGGCTTTTAATTAATTCATTTCCGGTTTCAACCGATCGGTGAACATCGCTCTCAGTTTAGCGACCTTCGGATCAATAACGGCTGTGCAGTAGCCTTGGCTTCTGTGGTCGTTGTAATAGTTCTGGTGGTCAACGTCAGCGGGATAAAATGCTTCGAATGAGCTTAGTTCCGTCACGATCGGATCATCGAAGTAATCCTTCATCTCCTCCATTACAGCCTCAGCGACTTCTTTCTCCTTGTCATCTTGAAAGAAAATGATCGAACGATACTCGGTCCCTTGGTCATACCCTTGTCTATTCATTGTAGTAGGGTCATGTGTTGAGAAGAACATTCTCAATAAGTCTGAATACGATAATATCTCGGGATCATAAGTGATCTTAATTACTTCGGCATGGCCTGTTCTACCACTACAAACTTCTCTGTACGTTGGATTCTTGATCTTTCCGCCTGAAAATCCAGATTCCACTTTACTTACACCTAGAACTCTTTGAAAAACGGCTTCGGTACACCAAAAGCATCCACCCCCGATAATTGCGGTCGCTTCATTTTTGTTGTCTTCTAATAGCTGCATAGAAGCTGAATTAATACAATACCTCAAGCCACTAGGTTCTGGTCCATCAGGGAACACATGTCCTTGGTGCGCATCGCAAGTATTGCAGACCACTTCGACTCGGGTCATGCCAAAGGCCGTGTCTTTAATGTAGCCAATGGAATTCTCTTTAACAGGCTGAGCAAAACTCGGCCAACCAGTACCTGATTCAAATTTCACTCTGGAATCAAACAGTGGGGTACCACAACAAACACAGCCATACAAACCTGGCTCATGTCTTTCGCAAAAAGCGCCACTTCCAGCTCTTTCTGTACCTTTTAGTCGAGCAATTTGAAATTGTTCTGAGGTGAGTATTTCTCTCCATTCATCTTCAGTCTTTTCAACACTTCTATCTGGGGTTGGATTGCCATTGTTGGCAAATTTGATAACATCAATCCAGGTGAGCATATTATTCCTTTCTTTAGCGCAGACAACAAATCTAAGAAAGGTTTAGTTTTAATTTTGAATCAAAAATTTCACTATGATCATTGGGGTAGACTACGGAAGCAAATTAGCAGGCACAACAGTAATCGCCTATAATATGGGAGACGGTATTCGGCTGGAGAGATCCAAAAAGAATCAAGATGCAGATCAGATGATTATTGATTTCGTAGCGGAGTACAATCCTAAGGTTATCGGTATAGATGCGCCATTGTCTTTGCCGGGTGTTTATACAGGCCTTGTTGGATTCGAAGATTATCATTATCGAGCATGCGATAAAGCATTGAAAGCCATGTCACCAATGTTTTTGGGTGGCTTGACGGCTCGTGCGATGAAACTCAGGTCATCAATTGAGAAAGGTGGTGCCAAAGTTCTTGAGGTTTATCCAGTGATGACAGGAAAGGCGCTTGGGCTAACAGCGTTTGGTTATCGTAAGAAAGATGTTGATTATGGCGCTATTCTTGCTAAAATGCAAGTTGAGGGGTACGAAATGGTAAGCGATGGTTCGGTCAATACTTCTCATGACCTTGATGCAATCTTAGCCTTACATGCATTAGACAGGGTAGGATCAGCCAATGAGAAAAGGATAGGAAGCCCAGAAGAGGGAGTTATATATTACTAAAGCTTGGCTAAAATTTTCTCATCAATATATTCAACGGCCTGTCCGACAGTTTGAAGCCTTTCGGCATCGCTGTCTGGTATTCGAATATCAAAAGTCTGTTCAAATTCCATAACTATTTCCGCATAGTCTAGGGAGTCTATTCCTAAGTCTTTTATGAAGTTCGCGTCAGTTGTCGCTTCAGTTGGAGCGATTCCTATTTTCTCAACAAGTATATGGATGACTTTCTCTAGCGTATTGCTCATTAGACGATCTTGAATGAAATGATTGCGGAAGATAAACGATTCCTTAAAAATATTAAAACCTGAGGGTAAATTCCGTTCCCTCATTCATTACTGACTTAACTGTAATTGCTCCACCATGTTTTCGCATGATTTGTTTAGACAAACTTAAACCTATTCCTGACCCTTGCTTCTTTGTAGTGAAAAACGGAATAAAGATCTTGCCTAGTGCTTCCTCGTCAATACCAACACCATTATCTCTAATGGTAAGTGTTGGACGACCATATTCATTGATAAAAGCATTGAGGATGATCATTTTGTCACTTTCGATCTCGTCTAAGGCATGAATTGCATTTTGAAGTAAGTTAATCAAGACTTGGTCAATTAGCTCTTTATCTATATTAAACATTAAACCTGTGGGAACGATATTCAGCCTGAAGTCAATGTCTTTGCTTGCCATTTCGTGATTAAGTAGCAAACTAATGTGATCAAGAACCTTTTTGACTTCAATCTCTTGAAGTTTTGGTTCGGGTATTCTCGTTAAATTTCTGAAGTCTGTAACAAAGCGAATCAGGCCTTCGCTCCTTCGTTTTATGGTTTGAACAGCTAGATAGATATCTTCTAGCTCTTCTTTTTCAATTGGTACATCGTCCTCGATGTTGTCTACTAGGTTAGTTTCTACCGTAGCCGCTAATGAGGAAAGTGGTGTTACAGAGTTCATAATTTCATGTGTAAGCACCCTAATTAGGTTCTGCCACGCTTCCATTTCCTTTTCTTCCAATTCGCTTTGGATGTTCTGAACGGAAACCAGTTTGAACTCTTCACCCCTCAAAACCAATTCAATTACATATACTGATAATTGAGTCTTCGTTCCTTCATTGGTTAACTCTATGAGTGCACTACCTCCAGTCTTTAATTTGACAAGTGATTCTACAAGTTTTGCACTCACTTTGCTCAATTCGAATATGTTGTTGAGCGACTCTACACCAATCAGTTTTTTTGCTGAACTATTAATGATTTGAATGTCACCTAGCTTATTGAATGTTATTAAGCCAATTCCTACATGCTGAACTATTGTTCTGAAGTAATGGTAATTCGCTTCCTTGTCAGCGCGAATCTCTCGAAACTTCTTTATAACATTATTAAACTCATTATAGAGTTCGTTCATAGACTGGCCACGGCCACTAGTGGGGTAGGTAGTAGTAAAGTCATCATATTTGATTGAACTCAAGAAACTGGTAATCTCTCTGTTAGTCTTATCAATAGACCTTATTAGGAAATAGATCTGAATTGTTATGACTAAGATCAAAAAGGTGCTGTTAACACTATTGGGTGATTCAAACACCACATATGCCAATAGCATGATCGTTCCGATCACTAAAATGATTCGGACAACAAGCAGAAACCGAAAGTTCTTAAAGCCCATGCTTCTCTAATCTCCTGTATAATGAGGCTCTAGTAAGGCCTAGCTCTTTGGCGGCTTTCGAGATATTGCCAGAGTGTTTGTTGACGGCCTTTAGAATGACATTCTTTTCAACCTCATCAAGGTTAAGGTTATCAACTCCTTCGGAAGGGTTATCTGTTTTCTGAACCAAAAAGAAGAAGTCATCTGGCATTAGAATATTACCTTCACTCATGATAATAGCACGTTCAATGGCGTGCTGTAATTCTCTTATATTTCCAGGCCATGGGTACTTCGTCATCTTCTTTAGGGTAGATGAAGCTAGCTTCTTGTGCGGCTTTCTGTACTTATCACAATATACTTTAGTAAAGTGTTCCGCTAGGACAGTCACATCGTCTTGTCTTTCCCTTAGCGGAGGGAGATGTAATTCTACTGTGTTTATTCTATAGAGTAAATCCTGTCTGAACGTATTTTCGGCTACCATATCGTATACTGGCATGTTAGTCGCACAGATCAGACGAATATCAATGTCTAGTGGTTTGTTGGAACCTATGCGTGTCACCTGCCTCTGCTGCAATACGGAAAGTAACTTAGACTGAAGTGGCATGCCAAGGTTTCCAATTTCATCTAAGAATAAAGAACCACCTGTTGCTATTTCGAAGCGGCCAGCTCTATCTTCTTTTGCATCAGTAAAAGCGCCTTTTTTATGACCGAAGAGTTCGCTTTCAAAAAGGGTCTCTGTAATAGCGCCCATATCTACACCTACAAAAACATTGTCTTTGCGCAATGATCTTTGGTGAATTGCTCGAGCGACTAATTCTTTACCTGTACCATTTTCACCTAGTATTAAAACGTTCGCATCTGTGCTTGCGACTTTGTCTATAATACTGAAGACATTTTTCATGGCTGGACTATCTCCAATGATGTCTTTAAAGGGTTTGTTAATGTCGTCTTCTAGCTGCTTTTTAGCGCTCTTTAACTTGTCAACTTCTTTATAGGACTCTTTGAGCTTGATTGCCGAAGAAAGTGTGCCAATAAGCTTTTCATTTTGCCAAGGCTTTAGCACAAAATCAGTAGCTCCTTCTTTGAGTGCCTTTACGGCCATTTCTACATCGCCAAAGGCGGTGATTAATATAACGACTGCTTTTGGATCGGCTTCCAGAATCTGTTCTAACCAATAGTACCCTTCTTTACCGCTAGTAATGTCTTTACTAAAGTTCATGTCCAGAAGAATGACATCGTAAGTGCCATTATTCATTAAGAAAGGAATCTTCTTAGGATTCTTTTCAATGAGAACTTCTTTGGCATGTTTTTTTAATAGCAGCTTTGCAGCTATTAAAACATCGTCATCATCATCAATAATTAAAATCTTACCTAATTCTTTATCCACAGTGTCGTTAGTTTATTCGAACGGGGTTGCTTAAGCCTAAATAGTGCCAATAGGCTTAAAGTATGTAATATATGGTTTTTTGCTCCTTGACTGTCCGATTACGTAACAAAAATTGATCGAAAATGGACATGGTTTGATGATTTTACTCATAAGAACTTAAATTGGCTCGCTTGAGCGAAAGTCAGTGTTATAGTAATTATTTAAGGAAGAATTTTGTAAAAAGAGTATGTACATGTATTTCTTACCGATGGTATAAAAAGTCACAATATTTAGAGCGGGATGGTTTTGCAGAAGTGATTAAAGTACATATATTGCAAACGTTGTTTTGAATTAATTTAAATATTAATTCACATATTTTGAGTTTTTGACCTTTGGGCTCAGTACTGACCATACTGAGCCTTTTTTTATGCCCTCTCCTCACTATTCCTGATTTTTAAGTGTTCGAATACGATCATTTCGTGTGTTATAATTGTACACTTTTGCGCGACCCTCCCTACACTAAAAATTCATAAGTATATGATAATCAGATATATATAAAAGTGGCACTCTTGTTGTCTATGGCTGCTCGGATTAGAAAACAATATTAAGAACAGCAATGGATAAGAAAATCAAAAAGAAAACATTCACAGCCAAGAGGGTCATTACAGTACTTGGTGGTGCAGGCTTAGTATTCCTTATACTATATGTTTTTGTTTTTGCCGATAAGGCTTCAAAACTCAACATAGATCTAGAAAAGATCAGTATGGCTACTGTTGTCGAGGGGCCATTTCAAGAATACATTCCTATAGAGGGTGAGGTACAACCGAAAACGACCTTCCGATTGGATGCTAAAGTAGGCGGTAACGTACAAGAGAAATTTTTAGAAGGAGGTGTAGAGGTTCACAAAGGGGATACTATTTTGAAACTGGAAAATAGTCAGCTTGAGATGAACTACATCACTCAGCAAACACAGACTAACCGTCTTCGAAACGAGATAGAGAATACGAATAATGGTTTAAAGCAGTCCTTGTTTAGGTCAAACGCCCAAGTAATTACAATCGATTTTGACATTGATGAAGCGAAAGACATCTATACAAGGAATCAACAGTTATGGAAGGATAAAGTCATTTCGGAGCAAGAGTTTCTCAACTCTAAACGAAGATTTGATAGACTGGTAGCGACCAGAGTCAATACAATAAGGACAAAGGAGTTTGATTCCCTTAATTCAGTTAATCAAGTAAATCAAAATACTGAACGCCTTGTCACCTCTCAAGAGAGCTTGAGAATTGTTGAAGGACAACTAGATGACCTTTGGGTTACCGCTCCAGTAGATGGGTTGCTTTCAACGGTAAATGTTGAAATAGGGCAAAGTATCGGGCAAGGAACAACCATTGCTCAGATAGATGATTTGAATGGTTTCAAAATTGAAGCCAATGTTGATCAACATTATTTACCAAGAGTATATGAAGGCTTAGTAGGTACCTATGACTTCGCAGGATCTACTTATTCCCTAGAGATCAGAAAGAAATTCCCGGAAATTAATAGCGGTACATTCGTAGTAGAAATGGTAGGTCAAGTACCCCAAGGCGTACGAAGAGGCCAGACTATCTCAATTCGCCTTCAGTTAAGTGAAGAGAAAAATGCAATTCAGATCCCTAGAGGAAGTTTCTTCCAAACCACAGGTGGGAACTGGATATTCGTTGTAGACGAGACAGGGACAGTTGCGACAAGAAGACAAATCAGAATTGGAAACCAGACACCACGTCACTACGAAGTGCTGGAAGGTTTACAGCCTGGAGAAAAAGTGATATTTTCATCATACGAAGGTTATGATGACAAAGACAAACTAGTAATCAAACAATAAATTAATTCAAACAACCGATAACTTTTTACATTATGGAAAATGGTAAAAACATAATTACTACAAAAGGTCTCAAGAAGTTCTACTATACTGATGAGATTGAAACTACAGCATTAAACAACGTCAATCTTGCGATTGGCGAAGGAGAATTCGTGGCAATCATGGGTCCTTCAGGCTGTGGAAAATCTACTTTACTCAATATTGTAGGTCTACTGGACAACCCTTCTGAAGGTGAGTTCTTTTTTTACGATGAAGAGGTCTCAAAATATTCTGAACGTCAAAGAGCTGAGTTAAGGAAGAAGAACATTGGTTTCGTATTCCAGAGCTTCAACTTGATTGACGAGCTTACAGTATATGAAAATGTTGAACTTCCTTTGATTTACTTGAAGTACCCAGCTGCTGATAGAAAGAAAAGAGTAGAAGAAGTGTTAGAAACAATGCAGATTATGCATAGAAAAGATCACTTTCCACAACAACTTTCTGGTGGTCAACAGCAAAGGGTTGCGGTAGCAAGAGCAGTAGTTGCAAAGCCAAACCTGATCCTTGCGGATGAGCCGACTGGTAACTTGGATTCAACTAACGGTCAAGAAGTAATGACTTTATTGAGCGACTTGAATTCAAAAGGAACAACAGTTGTAATGGTGACTCACTCGGCTACTGATGCTGAGTATGCGCATAGAATAATCAACTTATTCGATGGTCAGGTAGTCTCTGAAAACATCAATTCTAAAGAGAGCTCTCTAGTTTAATAATTCTCCCTTTAAGGGTTACGTTCATTTGCCTCCTGGCAGATGAACGTTAAAATGAAGCTGTTTGATGGCTTCCTGGTAAAATATTGCCAAAAGATAGAAAATACCATTATGAAAAAGATCCTTTACACATGTCTAAGCCTGTTTATGCTAGTAAGTTTAAGCTTTGCACAGCGCGCCTTAACGCTGGAAGAGTGCATAGATATAGCGCTTGATAATAACATTAGTATTAAAACCGCAAGAAACAATGCGATTAGTGCGCGCGCAGGTTACAAACAAAGTAAGTTCAATTTCTTACCCAACTTGAATGCTGGGGCTAGTCATAGCTGGAGTGAAGGGCTTCAATTTGACCAAACTGTTGGTGATTTGGTGAATACAACTACTCTTGGTGGTAGTGGATCATTGAATGCAGGATTGACGATATTTGATGGCTTTAGAAATGTCCTTACGATGGATCAAAGAAAGCTGCAATATGAAGCATCACTTCAGACCATTGAAAGTAATATTCAAATAACTGAATCAGCTGTAATTGGTTCGTTTTTGAATATAATCTCTACAAAAGAGCAATTGAAGATTGCCAGCCAAACACTCGAACTGCTCAATGGTCAACTCTCAAGACAAGAAAGCATAGAGAGAGCCGGTACTGGGAGTATGGAGCAAGTCTATAATTTTAGGTCTCAAATAGCGCAACAGAAACTTGCAATGGTGAATCTTCAAAATCAATTGGCGACTAGTGAATTGAGCTTAATTCAACTTTTACTTTTGGATGCTGGAGAGCAATATGAATTTTCAGGTGTTAGCACTGCAGACGCTGAGCTTGAGCAAGAGATGGAAGAATTTGGAGATATCTATAGTAGGGCAGAAGCGTTCAGCCCTAGCTTAAAGTCAGCTGAATTTAGTCTTGAGGCTTCAAAAAAGTCATTGAAGATTTCACAAAACTCATGGATGCCAAGCTTGACAGCAAATGCCTCATGGGGTACAGGCTGGTCCTCGAATTTTAGAAATGTGTTAGAAAGAGACCCAGTAACGCAAGCGCCAATTAGAACTGAGGTGGTTGATTGGAACACTCAGTTTAAGTCAAACGAAAGAAAAGGTGCTGGATTAAACTTGGGGATACCGCTATTCACAAGATTTCAAAACCGTACTTCAATACAACAATCTAAGGTAGAATTGCTAAATGCCGAATTAAACTTAGAGCAGGCAAAAAACAACCTCACTAATCAAGTGCAGCAGGCCTACTTAAATTTGGTTAATGCAAAGACGACATATGCAGCGGCTAAAGAGAGCTTAGTTAACTTAAATACATCATTTGAATTTTCGAGAACGAGATATGAGAGTGGTACGATTGACTTTGTGACTTATTTGCAGAGCCTGAATAATAAGAATAGTGCAGATTTTCAGCTGGTTCAAGCGAAGTATGGAATCATGTTGAGAAAACTGATTCTTGATATTTTTACAGGTGAGCTAAGTCCGTCAAACACTAATTAACCTTGAAAATATCAACAGTTTGATTACGCACTAAGAAAATTAGATTGTTTTCCATAAGTACAAATTGATAAGGGAGATCGGGTAAACTGATTTCCCTTTTTGTTTTCTTATAAAGGTCAATCATGTGCAGCTTCTGGTCACTGATATAAATAATTTCATCCTTATAAAAAGTAAAGAAAGGAGTAGACTGTTCAGTTACTCTTTCAACAAAAGCCCCCCAAGTTATCGAAAGCTAAAATACCTTCTTTTGAGTCACTTAAAAAAAGGTAGTTCTGATAAGATCTGATAAATTGAATATCCCAATCTTCAAGGTCAAGGCTGAGGTTCAGTTTGTTCTCAATAAGAATTTCCCCATTATTGATATCTGTTTTGATTAGGCTGAGCTCCTGATCTTTTAAGAGCCATAGGTTATTGTCACCGGCTAGTGTCGCTAACCCTGAAAAGCTACTAAGTTGACTATAGTCTATCTTGTATCTTTCCGAGGCATTTAAGAATCGATCAAGTAGAATGTACTCTTGAAAGCTTTTATAGTATACGAACGTCCTTAATCTTTGCCACGCATCGATTAAAGTTGGCGTACCCTGTTTCTGAGGTGAAAAATGATAAACTACTTTTCCATCTTTATCAAATTTGTCGATAACGCCCTGATCATTAGAGAAATATAGGTATCCTTGTCTGTCTACTGAGGCTGTAGTGGGAGCAAATCCTATTTTAAAAGAACTTACTTTCTCAAGATTTTGAGCCAGTGCATATTGGCTGAGTAAAAGCAACAGTAATATCGCAGTCCTAACCTTCAAAGGTCTTGAGTTTTATTTCTCCTTCACTGTATTCAGCATATGTGCAGTAGCTTAACCATTCCCCCAAGTTGATGTACTTGCTGTTGTCTCCAACCTCTAGATCAAGCGGAAGGTGCCTATGCCCAAAAATGTAGTAGTCGTAGTGGGTTGTCTTTTGGGTTTCTTTTGCGAAAGTCCAAAGCCACTCGTCTTCCCCCATAAACCTTTGCTCGGTATCATTGGCTTGAGCCCTGCTCTTACCAGACCAAAAGTTTGCCAATCCTATTCCTATGTTAGGGTGTAGCCAGCGAAAGCACCATTGAAAGAAGTTGTTTCTAAATATCTTTTTAAGAAACTTATAACCTTCATCACCAGGGCCAATACCATCACCGTGACCTACCAATAACTTCGTCTCATTCAGGTATACATCAATTGGGTCGTAAATGACTTTTGCTCCTAACTCTTGGTCTAGGTAACCAAACATCCACAAATCATGGTTGCCAGTAAATATGACCAAGTTGATGCCTGCATCAGAGATCTCTGAAAGCTTACCTAAAAACCTGGAGAATCCTTTGGGAACTGTTGTACTGTATTCAAACCAAAAATCAAAAAGGTCTCCAACTAAAAAAATGGTGTGCGCATCTTTCTTGCATTCGTCTAGCCAACGAATGATCTTTTTTTCTCGTTCTAAACTTGCCTCAGGGGTTGGAACACCCAAGTGAAAATCGGATGCGAAATAGACTTTTTGGTTTGATGCGGGGTTTAGTTTCATAAGTGAAGCAAAACAAAAGTTGCAAAACCTCTTCAAATAAAAAAATCAGGTCGCTAAACCTGATTTTTTTATAAGTATCGATTCTTCAAAGCTAATCCTTTTTGAGCTCTTCGTTCGAAGTGTCAGAAGCAGATGAGTCTTCGGTAGTCGCGTCAGCGACAGTCTCATTTGGTTCTACCGCTACGACTTCTTCTTCTTCAGCCTTCGCGTCTGTTACCTCATTGGATTTACCATTATTATTGGTAAACGCCTCATAAGTAGTTTGTTTTTCAAAAGGTCGAGGGCCTATCAGGCCTTCTAGGTCTGATTGGAAAAGAATTTCCTTAGCCAGTAATTCTTGTGCAAGAGTCTCAACTTCTGCTTTCTTATTTGTCAGTAATTTGATTGTTCTACTGTAGGCATCAGCCACAATCTTTTTGACTTCTTCATCAATGATTTTGGCAGTATCTTCAGAATAGGGTTTAGAAAAACCGTATTCGTTTTGTTTCGAATCATAGAACGAAATGTGTCCTATTCTTTCATTCATGCCGTACACTGTCACAATACTATAAGCTACTTTGGTTACTCTTTCCAAATCGCTTAGTGCACCTGTAGATATTTTTCCGAATATAATTTCTTCGGCAGCTCTACCGCCAAGTGTCATACACATCTCATCAATAAGTTGCTCCGTTTGGTAAAGAAACTGCTCTTTTGGTAAATACTGTGCGTAACCTAGGGCAGCAACACCTCTTGGTACAATTGATACCTTTACTAAAGGATCAGCATGTTCCAAGAACCAGCCTGCAACTGCGTGGCCAGCTTCGTGATAAGCAACAATTTTCTTTTCTTCTGGAGAAATGATCTTACTCTTCTTTTCAAGACCACCAATTACTCTATCGATGGCATCTTGAAAGTCTTCCATATCAACAGCCTTTTTGTCCTTTCTAGCAGCTATTAGGGCAGCTTCATTACAGACATTAGCTATTTCAGCACCAGCAAAACCTGGGGTCTGAGCTGATAGTTTTTTAGGGTCAATATCTTTAGCAACCTTGATGGGTCCTAAATGAACTTTGAAGATCGCTTCTCTACCCACTATATCTGGTTTGTCAATACTAATTTGACGATCGAAACGACCTGGTCTTAGCAGTGCTGTATCAAGTACATCAGGCCTGTTGGTTGCCGCCAAAATGATTACTCCTGAATCAGTTGCAAAACCATCCATCTCTACCAAAAGGGAGTTCAGCGTGTTTTCTCTTTCATCGTTAGAGCCCGGCATCTGTCCCTTACCTCTTGAACGACCTACAGCATCAATTTCATCAATAAAGATTATACAAGGAGCTTTCTCTTTGGCTTGCTTAAATAGATCACGTACTCTAGCAGCACCTACACCTACAAACATTTCTACAAAATCTGAACCTGATAATGAGAAGAAAGGAACGGCAGCTTCACCTGCAACAGCTTTTGCAAGTAATGTCTTACCTGTACCAGGAGGGCCTACTAGCAAAGCGCCCTTAGGAATTTTACCTCCAAGTTTTGTGAATTTTGAAGGGTTCTTTAAGAAGTCAACAATTTCTTTGACCTCTTCTTTTGCTTCATTTAGTCCCGCAACGTTATCAAAGGTTATTTTAACCTTATTTTCTGCATCAAATAGTGCAGCGCGTGACTTACCAATATTAAATATTTGACCACCAGGACCTGCATTACCAGACATCCTACGCATCATCAGCCAGAAGAACAGTACAATAAGTATTAAGAATCCCCATGTAGCTAGGAAATCCATTACCGTTGTACGATCATCAAATTCAGTTCTTACTCGCTGCTGCTTAGGTATGTCGTTGGTCTCAACGAAATTATCGTAATAGGTTCTGAAATCTTCAGCAGAGAAAAACTGCTTTTGAATGGTGTAGTGCGGGCCATTATTCATGCCGAAAACACTATTGCCATCTAATTCAGTTTTATATTTAGCATTTTGAAGTGCCTCTTGTTTTAATGTAATCTCGACTGTATTCTGACCATTAATAAAGACTACACGAGCAACATCATTGCTCTTCACCATATCTTCAAAACGAGACGGTGTTATAGCAACTCCAGTGCTTTGACTAGTAAAATATGATACTGCGAAAAATACAATAATCAAGGATACGAATATCCAAACCTGATTATTGGGTCCTTTACCCGCTGGACCAGGTTTGCCTAGTATATTTTTCTTTCTTGGATTATCCGGCATTCTATATTTTTTTAATTTTTATAACCTTCTTAATAACGCACTCTTAGCGATAATGTTAACTATGCGTTTTTAGGGACTTGAGTGATGATTGCATCTCCCCATAATTCCTCTATGCCATAATGTTCACGTTTTCCTTTGTTGAAAATATGTGCCACGACATTAACATAGTCAATTAGGATCCACTCTCGGTTGGTGAACCCCTCTTTACGCCAAGGAATTTCTTTACAATCTGTTTTAACTTCATGTTCAACAGATGCGGCAATGGATTCGATTTGGGTGTCTGAATTTCCAGAACAAATGATGAAAAAATCACTTATAGCCCCTTTTACTTTCCTCAGGTCCATTATTACAATGTCCTGGGCTTTTATCTCTTCCATCCCCTTTACAACGATGTTGCTCAACTCTTCAGAATTCATTCAAATGTATAAGTGATTTTAACTTAATTTTAGGATCAAAATTACGAAAAATTCATTGTACAAAATCCTTGCTAACTCCTTATTTCTAGGCAAAAAGGTTATTTACATGCCAAGTTGTCACTCTACCAACGACATAGCCATGGAAATGGCTAGAAAGTCTGACATCTCTGAAGGGACTGTCATTATAACTGATGACCAATTAAAGGGCAGGGGACAAAGAGGAAATGAATGGGTTACTGCTGCTGGCAAAAATATTACAATGTCCATTGTACTCAAACCTAATTTTGTCAAGGCTTCTAGTCAGTTCTCTTTAAATATGGCAATATCCCTGGCAGTAAATGCGACAGTTAAACAGTTGCTTAGTGATACTGACTGTTCAGTTAAATGGCCGAATGATATTTTGGTAAACAGAAAAAAAATATCAGGGATTCTTATTGAAAATAGCTTGAGTGGGAGAAATTTAGACTATTCCGTTGTTGGTATTGGCCTGAATGTGAATCAATCCAATTTCAATGGAATCAGTGCTACTTCCTTAAAGAATGAATTAAAGCGTGAGCTTCAGCTTCAGGATGTTTTTCAAAGGTTAGTTGAAAATATTGAGGCTTTTTATTTGAGACTGAAGGCCGGTAGGCTCTCCGGGATTAAGGAAGAATATCTAAGCTCACTGTATGGATATAAAACAAAACTTAAGTATCTATCTGAATTTGAGTTTGAAGGAACCATCGAGGATATTGCTGATTCTGGGCACTTATCCGTTTCTGTAGGCGGGAAATTGAAAGTATTCGACTTTAAAGAAATCGAATTCATACTTTAATCTTCGCACAATCTTTGACATTCCTTCGGTCTTACCTTACCTTTGTGCCGAAATTAATACAAAATCATGCAAGAAACGCTTGAATACAAAGTAAAAGATATCAATCTATCTGATTGGGGTAGAAAAGAAATTCAATTGGCTGAGGCAGAAATGCCAGGTTTAATGTCATTAAGAGAAGAATTTGGTCCTTCTCAGATTTTAAAGGGAGCAAGAATAGCTGGTTGTCTTCACATGACAATCCAAACTGCTGTCTTGATTGAGACGCTGACAGCACTTGGTGCAGAAGTTTCTTGGTCTTCATGTAATATATTTTCAACGCAAGATCATGCGGCTTCTGCTATTGCTAAAACTGGTGTTCCAGTGTTTGCATGGAAGGGTATGAATGATCAAGAATTTGATTGGTGCATTGAGCAGACAATTTTTGCGTTCGAAGGTGGTAAGCCATTAAATCTAATCCTAGATGATGGCGGTGATTTGACGAATATGGTACTGGATAAGTACCCTGAGTTAGTAGCTGGAATCAAAGGACTTTCTGAGGAAACTACGACTGGTGTGCATAGGCTTTATGAGCGTATGAAAAAAGGGACGCTTCCAATGCCTGCGATTAATGTCAATGACTCTGTGACTAAGTCTAAGTTTGACAATAAGTACGGATGTAAGGAATCTCTAGTAGATGCCATCAGAAGAGCGACTGACGTAATGCTTGCTGGTAAAGTAGCTGTTGTTGCTGGTTATGGTGATGTAGGAAAGGGATCTGCAGCTTCACTAAGTGGTGCTGGTGTCAGAGTAATTGTTACTGAAATTGATCCTATTTGTGCTTTGCAAGCTGCAATGGACGGCTACGAGGTTCAGACAATGGTTAAGGCTATTCCAAGGGCTAACATCATTGTAACGGCTACTGGTAACTATAATATTATACAGCAGAGACACTTCGAATTAATGAAGGACAAAACGATCGTTTGTAACATTGGTCACTTCGATAATGAAATTGATATGGCCTGGTTAAACGGAAACCATGGCGATAGTAAAATTGAGATTAAGCCTCAAGTAGACTTATACAACATTGCAGGCAACGATATTATCGTTTTGGCGGAAGGTCGTTTAGTTAATCTTGGTTGCGCTACGGGTCATCCATCATTCGTAATGTCGGCCTCGTTTACTAATCAGGTCTTAGCACAAATAGAGCTATGGACTAACAGAGAGGCTTATGAGAATGCTGTTTATACGCTTCCTAAGCACTTAGATGAGAAAGTAGCTAAGCTACACTTGTCAAATATTGGTGTTGAACTTGATGAATTAACTCAGGATCAAGCTGAATATATTGGTGTAACGGTTGAAGGACCTTATAAGTCTGATAACTATAGATATTAATTAAGATTGAAGTGAATATTGGAAAGCCAGCGAAAGCTGGCTTTTTTTATGCCTCCTGATTGATATAGACTAGGTTTTCTCCGCTGATGCTTTTCTTGAAGTTATATTGGCTAACTGCATTTTCAAATACTTCGGTACAACCTGGTTGCATTCGTTCATGTAGTTCAATAATTAGAAGCTTCACCTTGGGTAACCAACTTTCATAACCAGCATTGAAAACGCTCATCTCCGAACCTTCAATATCTAGTTTCAGAAAGTCAACAGAGTCCCATCCCATTTTGTTAATTAGATCTTGGATTGAGAATGCTTCAAAGGCTCCTTCTTCATTTTTTGTTGTTTCTATAACTTCGAAGGCCCATTTTTCTGTTTCAGGATTTTTAATTTTGAGATAGGTCGATTTACCCCATATGGCAGACTGGATTCTCTTGATATTAGGGTAATTAAATGTATTCTTTTCAACCATTTCAAAATTGGAGCTATCTGGTTCTATAGCTAAAACTTCAGCTTCAGGGTATTTATTAGCGTAAAAAACAGAAGCATATCCAATATTGGAACCCCCATCAATAATAGTTTTTGGTGAAAATGGCAGATCAATTTCATACCTGATATTCATAAATACTTGTCTAAAAGTAGGTTCATCTGATGTGCCAACTCTTAAAAATAATGGTGAAGGATAATTGGGAATTTCATACTCAACTATTTCTCCTTCGTTTCCTGAATGGAATTTCTGATATAATTTCATTCCTTCCTCTAGTCCGTATTTTTTTATGTATTGCTTAGGCCTGTAGCTCTTCTTGAGTTTTGCTTTGATTGGCGCATAGGCTGAGTTGGCAATCTTTTTTATAGTATGGATGAGATGAGGCATTCGATTGATAATGTTTTAGGTGTAAAGGTAATCTCTTTTAGTGATACAAGATTGAAACAAAGCTAGGGATAACCTTAGAGGACTTGATTTAGTATATTAATATTCTCAAGTAAAATTATTCGCGGAAGATCAAATAATAGGTTTCAAATTTCGATAAATCTCCCTTTTGGGCTTTCAAACAGGCCATAACGAATTTCGCGAATTGAGACTCACTTGGGAAATCATAAATCAATCCCGACCATATAGTATCGAACCCTTTAATCTCTAGTGCAGAGTCATGTCTTACTAGCGCTAAGGTTTGTCCAGAATAATTTTGAATATCACTAATTGTTTGATCGCGAACCGCTTTCCTCTCGGCATAGAAGGGAATGTTGTGAATGAGGGTCTTCTCAATCAAAATGGGTGTTATTTCATTGATCATATTAGTTTCCTTAATTATAGAACCGATCTTTTTGTAAGGTCGGAACTGTTCTATTGGCACCAAGAAGGCTGCCACTAGAATGTAAACAGATAAAATAGAAAAAAATGGAACCGCAATTTGGGTGGAAATGGCATTTCGACTTTCCTTGTTTTTTACAAGCGTAGCAATTGCAACTAAAAAAATGATTGGGACCACATACCAAATGTATTTCAGGTCAAAGTAATGAACGGTATAAAACGAGATGGAGATTATCAAAACACCAATAGCGAAAAGAGAAATCCTAATTACTCGTTTCAATGTTGAATTATTAGGCACTGGATTGAGTAAAAATGCAGTGATCATGAGGGCCATGGCAGGGTGAGCTTGAATAAAATAGGTTGGGATTTTACCTTTGGCTGCTGTGAAAATAACGAACATGACTAAAAACCAGGAAAAGGCGAAGGCAATTTCCTTTTTGATTTTTTTGAACTTGATAAGGTAGTAACCGAGTACGAAGAAAAAGGCTAAGGAATAGGGGAAGATAGTCCAAGAAATGACTTCAACATAGAAAAAAGGTCTCATGCTTTTTTCATTTCTAGTGAAGGCTCTATCGAAAGTTTCACGTTGAAATATTTCCCAAAAGTCATTCCCGAAGGTCAAATACATATAGATTACCCAGCTTAAACCGATTACTAAGACAATTGGAATCCCATAATGAAGCTTGAATTGGCTAATTTTCCTGATACTACTTTTTATGTTAAAGCTATTTTCTATGAGGGTATAAAACCCAATTATTCCTGCTATGATCACAATATAGGGGTAGCCCTTTGTCAATACGGTAAGCCCCAAGGCTACATAAGACAAATAATAATACTTGGTCTTTTCGTCATGGTACGCCTTGATAAACCAATAAAGTGTAAGCGTAAAAAAGAATGTTAAAGGAATCTCAGGTGAAGCATATTGCTTTACTGCCATAAGTTGAACACTCACAGCCATGATTAACATGGCGTAAATCCCACCTTTTTCACCGTATAGTCTTTTACCCAAAAGATAAGTTAACCAAACTGAGCCAATGGTAAGCAGAATCATTGGAAGGCGAATTCCGAATTCATTGAGTCCAAAAACAGAGGCACTGGCAGCAATCAGCCAATAGGTAAGGGGTGGCTTATTGTATCGTGCTTCATAGTTGTATTGAATATCTAGAAAGTTACCACTCTCAAACATTTCACGGACAGATTCAGCATAGAAACTCTCATTAGGGGTCCAAATGTCGTTAACACTAAAGTTGTAAAAATACAGTATCGAAATCAGCGTCATTAAAAAAACAACCTGCTTTCGGTGGTCAGCTTCAAGTGAGAGTAAGTTTAATAAACCTTTCATTAAATGGTCTTTCCCTTGGTGATGAGTTTTAAGTACATGTATTTTAGGAAGGTGTAGTATGCGGACGTTTTACAGATAATGAGACCTTCAAAGCCATCTCTAAAACCCTGTCGAATTAAGTAGGTCTGAATAAATTTAAACGCAGGGCTTACAACCAATTTGAAATTACTAGGTCGTTGACCTAATTGGTACATCGCCTTTGCCGATTGCAAGGCATATTTGGCCGATCGATTAATATGATCCTCATAGGAAGTATATGAGTAATGCAATAAATCGCCCTTCAATTGCTCTGTGGTTCCATGCAAGTGAACGGAGGGGTGAGGGTCAAGGCCTTTCCATTTGCCCTTGCGCCTATCATAGAGTCTAAGTTTAGCATCAGGATACCAGCCAGAATATCGAATCCACTTACCGCAATAATTTGTGAAACGATTGAAATAGTAGCCATCGGATTGCCAATTAGTTTTCACATCAATAATCGATTTTTCTAATGCTGGGGATAACTCTTCATCTGCATCTAATTGAAGTACATAATCAAATTCGGCTTTGTCTTGAGCGAAATTCTTTTGATTTAAAAAACCACCCCAAGTGTTTTGGATAAATCTAACCCCATGTATCAAGCAGATTTCTTTCGTTTTATCCGTTGAATATGAATCAACAACTAAAATCTCATCACAAACATTTTTTATAGACTTTATGCACCTTTCAATATTTTCTTCCTCGTTGAAAGTGATTAAAACGCCACTTAATTTTATCTGGTGCATTTGCATAAGATTGCAAAAATAGTGATTTGATATTTAAACGAGGACTTAAACGTTAAGCCTTACAAAGCTAAATTCTTTTATTTCTTGTAATTTCGAGGATTAAGATTGCGACTATGTTTGGACTATTTGGTAAAAGTAAAAGAAAGAAGGAAATCAAATCTACTTTCAAGGAGTACGGTTACGAAATTCAGAAATTTGATATTGATGGTTATGGACAGGTTGATTTCGCCAATTGGCTCCATCCTTTTAACAGACCCATACATCTTGGCACTTCGGAAGTAAATTTTTACAAGTCTATGGCGCCAGAAGGATCAATGATCATAGACATTGGTACTTATACCGGTGACACTACAGTGCCCATGGCTTTGGCAGTGGGTAAAGAGGGGATTGTTTTAGGCTTAGAGCCTAACCCTTATGTATATAAAATTCTAGAAAAGAACTCCCATCTGAACCCAAAGATAACCAATATCATACCATTGCCTTTTGCCGCTACTCAAGAGGAAGGTGAATTTATTTTTAATTATTCTGATGCTTCTTTCTGCAATGGTGGTTTTCTCTCTCAGATTAAAAACAGAAGACATAAACACAATTATGAGCTCAAAGTGCAAGGAAGAAACCTTGAGAAATTTCTGAATCACAATTATCCAGATAGGCTTTCGCAACTTTCGTTATTAAAGGTAGATGCAGAAGGGTATGATAAGGATATTCTGAATGGACTTAGCGACCTAATCGCTACCTACCGCCCCAATATTATGGCGGAATGCTATAAAAGGCTAACACAAGAAGAAAGGGCTGACCTTTATGATTCGATGGCCAAGCATGATTATACCGTTTACATGAACGATACACATTATTTATCCGATGGCTTTGTGGATACAGCCAAAAGGGTTAAGCTGACCAAGGATACCATGCAAATCAAGAAGCATTTCGAAATTATAGCCATTCCAAACTAGTATGATATTAATAGACAATGCTGTAATCAGTGACGATATCAAAGAACAGCTCTTTGTATGCGATTTAGACAAATGTAAAGGGGCTTGTTGTGTAGAAGGAGACCTAGGTGCTCCTTTAGAAGAATCAGAACTTAAAGAACTTGAAGAATCTTATGAGGCAGTGAAGCCATATTTGTCAGAGAAGGGAATCAAGGCGATAGAAAAGGAGGGATTGTACATCAAAGATTTTGAGGGTGATTATTCTACAACAACTATCGGGGGTAAAGAATGCGCCTTTGCCGTATATGACGAAAATAAGGTCTTAAAGTGTGGTATAGAGCAAGCTCATATCGATGGAAAGACCGATTTTAAGAAGCCAATTTCTTGTCATTTATATCCGATTAGAATCACCAAATACGATCACTATGAAGCATTAAATTACGATCGTTGGTCTATCTGTTCAGCAGCGTGTGTGTTTGGTGCAAAACTTGGTGTTCCTATTTATAAATTCTTAAAAGAGCCACTCGTCCGTAAATTTGGTAAAGCTTGGTACGAAGAGTTGTGTGATGATATTGAGGGATAGAACTAGTCTACTCAATTCCCTTTTCTGTCTATTGATTCGCGCTGTACTTCTATATCTTTTCGTTTAGCATTTTATGCTTTCTATATCATGTTTTGTAAACTCAAATCGAAAAAAACATGCTTAAAAGTTATTTGAAAAGGGAATGGTCGGGATTAAACCTACTGGTTGCGTTCAAAAACGTCATTATAAGCTAGGCTCAAGGACACTCCGAGATTATCTGTTATTTGCCCTCTGTCATAGGCAATAGACATGGTCGCATCAATGTTCTGATTTTTAAACGGCTTAGATCCTACTTCTAGTAGAAAGTATGCCTGTTTTAGAGGTTCTAAAAATGTGTATTCAAAATTAGGGTCAGTTTGAATACCGTTCCATTCGAATCGACCTTCATAAAGGCCAGCATAGGTGCCATAATTTTGAGTAAAAGTTGAAAGCAGCCTAAAATCTAATTCCTTATACTGTCCGGAGATTCCCAAATGGAAAGATTTAATTCTGTTATTTACAATGGCTACCTCGTAGTCGGGTATGATTCCAAAATAGAATTGGCTAAGTGC
>ENA-OUOG01000051-OUOG01000051.1-marine-metagenome-genome-assembly--contig:-NODE-51-length-123838-cov-6.249416_pt1 | contig 123838 bp, 64 predicted proteins | sample MGYA00248635_ERZ508505 | MGnify/ENA primary metagenome ERZ508505 (study PRJEB26176, sample SAMN06267871) | marine metagenome | isolation source: Saanich Inlet, British Columbia, Canada | place: Pacific... | reverse complement strand
GGGGGGGGGGGGGGGCGGCGGCGCCGCCGGGCGGACGCGGGACCGCGGAAAGAGGCGAGAGACGCGGGAGAAGGACGAGCGACAGTCACCAAAAGACGTCGCGCGGGAGACGCTCGCGGGCGGTCGGTTCTTCGGGGGGGGCTTCTTTTCGGGCAACCTGGGCGGAGGGTTGGAGGGGTTCGCGGTCGCCGCGGGCCTGCGCGGAGCGGCGGGGTTCGGCGGCGCGGAGGAGCGCGCGACGCGCCGGCGGGGCGCGCCAGCGACGCAGCGCGCGCCGGTCGCGCACGCGCGCGCCATGCGCGTCCCGCCGCCCAGGTTCGCGTCGCTCACGCTCAGCGGCGATGAGAGCTCCGGCGACCAGACGGCGCGGCGCGCGGAGGAGGAAAAAACAGCCGGCGCCGACGCGCGAAAAGCCGCCGCGCGTCGGGGTCTCGGCGAACGGTTCCGCGCGCGGCTGCGGCGCGGAGGGGACGCGCCGGGAATCGAATTTGGGATGGGACAAAGGCTCGCCCCTCGATGGGGACGCGGGGGGCTGTGGAGGTCGGGGCGGGCCGCCGGCGCCGCCTCCGGCGCGCGACGATGAACGCGTACTGTAGACTCGTCATTCATTTTTTGTTGCGTAGTTGACGACTCATCGCTCTCAGACCGAAGTTTTTCGATCGAGTCCCGAACGGGCGCGACGCTGCCAAATGTCGCGCGCGCAGGCGTTTCGCGATCGCGGTCGATTTCGCGTGCTGACGGTGATCCGTTCCGCGTGCGCACGCGTTTTTCTCGGCAACCGAGGTCAAACGCTGTGGCGCGAGGGCGACCGCGGAGGGCCGCGACGCGAGTCCGCGGCCGCCGTCCTCTCGTCTCGCGTCTCGTCGCGTCCCACGAGGCGTAGCGTCCGCTCGATTCCCCCGTCGTCGCGACGATGGGCGGGCCGTCGGGGTTCGTGCCGCGCAGGCCCGACCAGCTGGAGGAGATTCCAAGCGTCGTCGACGCGGCGGTCGCGCTGGCGTCCGGCGCGACCGCCGCGGTCGCGGTGGCGCCGTTCCTGATGTGCGTGGACCGCGCGGTGGTCGCGGCCGCGGCGGGCACCGCGCCCGGGGGCTCGGTGTTCCGCGCCATCGCCGCGAACGCCGCGGAGTTTTTCCGGCAGCCCCGCGTCGCGTTAAAACAGCCCGCGCTGTGGATGGTGGCGGGCGTGTACGGCGCGACGTTCGCGGCGGCGAACCTGTCGGACGTCGCCGCCGAGCGCTCACCGGAGGTGGACCAGAAAGTGCACTCCGCGGGAAAGTTCGTCGCGACGACCGGCGCGAACATGACGGGCAGCGTGTTCAAGGACGCGGCGTTCGCGCGAATGTACGGCGCCGCCGTCGGCGCCGCAGCCGCCGCCGGCGCCGCCGCGAAACCGCTCGTCGTGCCGGCGACTTCGTACGCGCTGTTCGCCGCGCGCGACGCGCTGACCATCGGCGGCGCGTTCTTCGTGCCCACGACGCTCGCGTCTTTGATGTACGCCTCGGGCGCCACCAAAGACGAGTCCACCGCCATGGCCGCCTCGCAGCTCGTCTCGCCGCCGCTCATGCAGATCTTCTGCACGCCCCTGCACTTGACGGCGCTGGACATGGTCAACGCGCCGAACGCGACGGCGGCGCAGAGGATGGGCGCGCTCGCGAAGTCGGGCCCCGCCGCGCTTCTCGCGCGCTCGCTGCGGATGCTCCCCGCGTACGGCGTCGGCGGGCTTTTAAACGCGACGCTGTGTCGGCACGGGCGGGAGTTCGCCGCGAAGAGGCGGTGGCGCGAACTGGTTTCGGAGGAGTGGGACGTCGCCGTGGAAGGGTTCGGCGCGGAGAGCTTCAGTGGCATGATCGTCGAGGGGGACGTGGACGAGCTGTTCGGGGACGACTTCGGAGAGCACGCGCTGCACGCGCTGGCGTTCGCGCTGCACGGCGGCGTGCACCCCGTGGCGCTCGCCACGAAGGTGCAGGACCCGACGCTGTGGAAGTTCCGGTGGGAGCGGCTCATCCAAAGAAGCGTTTCGTCGGCGCTGGCGGAGAACGGCGGCGACACCTTCGGCGGGTGCGTGGTGGTCGGGGGCGACGCCGAGATCGACGCCGCGGTGGACGCGTTCGTCAAGAGGCTGGACAACGACGGCGACGGACTGTTATCGATCGGCGACATCCTCGGGGAGCTGGAGCGCGAGAAGCGCGCGGGCGAGGGGTGGGCGGCGAAGGCTCTGGCCAGCCGCGCGGGCGACGGCGTCGCCGCGCAGTTCGTCGAGGCTGCCGACGCGGACGGCGATGGGAAGGTCTCCGCGGAGGAGATCAAGCGCCTGCTGCGCAGGAGCGCCAAGGAGTGAGGGGAGGGTCTCACAAGCTAGGGCCCGCTTAACGCGTGGGCCGTTAACGAACACGCTACTAACGCGTCGTTTACGCTACTGTATGTATTTCTACGGACTCTTTCGACGACGAACAAAAGTCTACGTCTCTCTTCACGATACTCTCTTCATGACGAACACGCAGTCGTCCTCGTCCCCCGCGACCGCTCGCCGTCCTCGCGCCTTTTCCAAACGCAGGCCCGCCATCGTGCGCGCCGCGCGCACGACGCGCGTGTCCGCGTCGACGAAGGTCTGATCCCACACGCGCTCGACGTCTTTGAACTTTTTGGAAAAGAGCTTTCGGCGAAACGCGAAGACGACGACGTCGTCGAAGATCACCCGCCACAACGAGTTATCCTCCCCGATTCTTTCCCAGCGCGCCGACAGCGTTGCGCCGAGCCAGTCACGCGGCAACACCAGCCGGTTGACGTACGTCCCGCCGTCGTAGTCTATATCCTGGTACGCGACACCCGGGAAAGGCCCGAGCGCGCCGTTACTCGGCGGGGGCGCCGTGGAGTACATCACCTCCCAGCTGCCCGCCTGGAGGGGGCTCGCGGCGGGCGCGGGCGTCGGGTTCAGGCGCTCCAGAGCCGAGATGGCGCGCTCCACGGCGGCGCGCCGCGCGTCGTCGCACCGCAAGCCGCGCGACGTGCCTTCCACAGCCTCCAGCACCGCGCGCTTGGCGGCTGCCAGCTCGGCGGAGGAGGCGGAAGTTTCGACGGAAGACGAAGAAGACGCCCGCGTCCGCGTCCGCGCCGCGACCGGGCGAGACGCGGGCGAGGGAGCGCCGCGCGTGCGAGGGGACGCGATCGACGCGGATGCGAGTCTGACGGCGGGCGCCGCGACGGTGGCGGTCATCTCGCTCCCCCGCGGTGCGCGGTGTGTCGACGCCACGAAGCTCGCTCGCTGATGACCCGGAGACATATCGTTCTTTTGGCGCTTGGCACGTCGCGGTTGTTGCCAAACGGGAAACGGCCGTTGCAGTTGATTCCTCCAACGCCTCGCGCCACATCGACGGACGCGCGTCCGCCGGTTCCCCGGGCGCTGGGGGGGGGCTGGCCGGAGGCGTGCGCGTTCGCGGGACGCGGGGGCGCGGTCGGGCGCGATGCCGTCGTCGAGCGCGTCCGGCGCGGGCAGGCCGACGCCGAGCGCGCGGAGGACGACCACGTCGGGCGCTCCGACGTCCACGGCGGGCACGTTCGGTCGACCCCCGCCATCGCCGTTACGCCCGGCGACGGTGCGCACGACGCCCACGCCGACGCGATCGCGTGTGCCTCGCTCGCCGTACGATGACGTCCCCGGGGCGACGCGACAGCCTCGGTCGGGCGTGCGCGTGAGCGACGGGACGGGCGCGGAGACCCCGCGACGGATGACGCTCGTCGAGCGCCAGGCGACGTACGCGAGATCGCCGGCGGGCACGCCTCGACGAGGCGAGGCGGGGGAGGCGTCCTCTTCGGGCACCGCGGGAAGCGCGCCGACGCGAGCGACCCGACGAGCGGTGACACCTCCCAAGTCACCGCGCAAGTCCCCGCCGGTGTCGCCGCTGGCGTCTCCCGCGAAGTTGCCCAAGACGGAGGCGTCCAAGAGAGCGTCGTCGAAATCGCCAAAGGCGGAGAAACAAGCCGACGCCCCGGCGCCGGCGCCGGCGCGCCCGCCGCCCCCGCCCGAGTCCCCCGCGGGGTACCTCGGCGCTCCCTTCCGATACGATTTCGGCGACGACGACGGCGGCGGCTCTGCTCCGCGCGTTCCCTCGGTCCCGAGCGACGACGCGGTCGAGCCGAGCGAGAAACGCGGCGCGGCGCCGGAGCGTAGGACGTCGCCGACGCTTTCGTCGGCGCCGGCGGCGATCGACCCGCCTCGACCCCCGCGCGTGTCTTCCGCGTTTCCCGCGGCGTCGACGAGCGCGTCCGGATCTCTGCACGACACGCACGCGCTCACCGAGCGTCTGCACGCGTCCGAGACGGCGCGGCGCGAAGCGGAGCGGCGGCTGGCGCGCGCCGCCGAGCGCGCGCGCGTGATGGAGGAGATCCTGGAGGAGCAGAACGCGCTTTTGGAGAACGTGCCCACAGTGATCGCGGCGGGGGGCGCGGAGCGGTGGCGCGCGCGCCTGGGGGCCGGAGGCGGGTACGGCGCCGAGGCCACCGGGGTGCGACGAAGGCTAAACGCGGACGAGGGCGGAGAAGTTTCTCGAGACGAAGAGCGCTCCATCGAGCGAGAGCGCGAGCGCGCCGTGGAAAAGTCCGGCGTGGCGTCTTTAGCTCGTCGCGTCGCCGAGCTCGAACGCGCGTTGAGTGCGAAGGAGGCTGCGTTTTCGAAGCAAACCTCCGTTGTCGAGTCGCTGGAGATGGAACTAGGCGCGTTCGACGCGGACGTCAAGGCGATGCGTTTAGACGCGGAGGCGTCGCGCAAAGCCGCGGCGGACGCCGGGAAACGCGCGCGCGAGGCGTCTGAGCGCGAGCGCGCCGCGCTCGAGCTCGTGGGGGGGGAGACGGCGCGCGCCGACGCCGCGGAGGCGGAACTCGCGACGCTCGTCAAGCAGTCAGACATCATGGCCGCGCAGCTCGAGGTGGCGTCCCTGCGCCTGGACGTGCTCGTGGAGGACTCGGATACGCGCGCGGGTGACGAAGACGGAGAGCGTACGGCGCCGTCGCCGCAATCGGGCGGGCTCGCCGAGCGGCTGCGCCGCGTCGAGCTCGACCACGCGCGCATGTCGCGCGAGACGGCGGAGCTGGCGCAGGCGGCGGCGGACGCGTCCGCGTCGCTGGAGGAGACAAGGGACATGCTCGCCGAGGCTGAGGCGAACGCGGCGGCGATGGCCGCGGACGCGCTCGCCGAAAAAAAGGCACGCGACGAGGAAACCGCGCGCGCCGAGGCGCGCGTCGCGGAGGAAATTCGCGCGTTGCGGAAGAGCCTGGAGGAGAGCGAAGCCGCTGCGGCGGCGGCGGCGAGCGCCGCGGACGCGCTGCGCGCCGAGTGCGCCGCGCACGCCGCCGCGCGCGACGCTGCGGACGCGGCGCGTCTCGCGGCTGAGTCTGAGGCGCGCCGCGCCGAGGCAGCCTCCGCCTCGGCGGCGGCGAAGGCGGCGGAGATGGAGGCGGCGGCGCGCGCGGAGGCGGGCGAGGCGACCGCCGCCAACGACGCGCGCGCGCGTCAGTTCGCCTCGGACCTCGCCGCGCAGAGGGAGCGCCTCGAGGACGCGGCGGCGCGGCGCGAGGCGGCGCTTCGCGAGGAGGCGAAGCGGAACGAAGCGTCGCTCGTCGCGTCCGCCGAGGCGGAGCGGCGCGCCCTCGCGGATGAGCTCGCAGCGCTTCGCGCCGCCGCGGAGGCTGCGGCGAGCGCGGCGGCACGCGCCGAGGGCGCGCGCGAGGCTGCGGATTCGGCGGCGCGCGCCGCCAAGGCTGAGCTCGCGGCGGCGCTGACCCGCGCCGCCGACGCCGAGGTGGCCCGCGGCGTCGCCGAGGGAGACGCCGCGGTGACGCGCGCGAAACTCGACGCCGCGCACGCGGAGATTCCAAGCCTCCGTTTGAGCCGCGAGGACGCCGAGGCTCGCGCGCGCGCGGCGCTCAGCGAGGTGGCTTCCCTGGAGGCGTCGCTCCGCGAGGCGCGCCGCGAGGCTGCGGATGCCGCCGAGCGCGCCGCCGCCGCCGAGTCCGGCCGCGACGTCGCGGCGGACGGCGCGTCAGCGGCGCTCGGGCGCGTGCGCGACACCGAGTCCGAGGCGACGGCGAAGGTTGTCGCCGCCGCCGCCGCCGAGGCGGAGGCGCGGCGCGCCGCCGCCTCCGCGGAGACGGCGCGCGTCGCCGCCGAGGGCGCGCGCGACGCCGCGAGGGCTGAGCTCGCGGCGCAGAAGGTTCTCGCGGAGGCGCTGCAGAGTCGCGTCTCCGAGGCGGAGCGGCGCCGGGACGAGGCCCTGGCTGCCGCAGAGGAGGCGGAGCAGGCGCGCCGCGTCGCGGAGACGGACGCGCGCGAGGAGCGCGAGACGGCGACGCGCGCCGCCGCCGCCGCCGATGCGGCGACGTCTGCGGCCGAGACGGCTCGCGCCGAGCGGGACGACGCCTTCGCGCTTCGCGACGCGCGCGACGCCGCGGCATCGGCCGCCGAGTCCTCGGCGCTGGCGCTCTCGGCGCGTGCGGAGAAGGCGGAAGCGCGCCTGGCGAAGACGCGCAAGGAGCTCGAGCAGAGCGCGTCCGAGCTCGCCGCCGTGAAGACCAAGCTCAGGCAGAGCGAGGCTGCTGCTAAGTACGCCGGCGACGCGGCGGCGGCGTCCGCGCGGCGCGCCGAGGACGCCGAGCGTGCCGCCGCCGCCGAGGCGACCATGGCGCTCGCGCAGGCGGCGCCGGCGGTGCGCGACGCCGAGCTCGCGCGCGAGGAGGCACGCGCCGCGCGCGCCGACGCGCAGGAGGCGCAGCGGCGCGCCTCGGACGCCGAGGCGCTCGCAACCAAGCACGACGCCGCGCGCGAGGTTGCGTCTGCGCGCGCGCGCGCCGCCGAGGAGCAGGCGCGCGCCTTCTCCGAGGCGAGCGACCGCAAAGTCGCGGAGGCGCGTGCGGCTTCCGAGGAGCTCGTCGCGCGTGTGCGCGCCGAGGCGGAGCGCCGCGTCGAGGCGCTCGCGTCCGAGGCGTCTGGGTCCGTGGAGGAGCGCGCGCGTCGAGCGGAGCACGCCGCCGCCGCCGCCGCCGCCGCCGCGGACGAGCGCGCGCGCCGCGCCTCGGAGGACGCCGAGCGCGCCGCCTCGGAGGCGCGTCGCGCGTTCGCGCGCGAAGTCGCGGAGGTCAAGGCGGAGGCATCGCGCGTCGCGAGGGAGGCGAAGAGCGACGCCGAGCGCGAGATACGCGAGTACCGCGAACTCCTCGAGTCGCGTCCTTCGCCCGCGGAGCTCGCCGCGGAGCGCTCGGAACGCCAAAAGGCGGAGCGACGCGCCGCGAACGCGGAGGCAGCCTTGTCTTCGGAGCGGGAGCGGCTCGCGAAGGAAAACGTGTGGAGCGACGCGAACCGCCCCGCGGGAAAAGAAAAAACGGCTTCGGCGCTGGAGCTGATGCGGAGGCACGCCGCGAGCACGTCGGCGCTGATTCGGAACCAGGAAGCCGTCATCGCCGAGCTCCGCGCCGAGCTGCGTCTGGCGGTGGCGGCGGACGAAATCCCTCCCGACGGCGAAAAGAGCGAAAGGCAGGAGGACGACGATCCGGCGTTGCGCGAACATGGCGCGGGACATGGACAAACAGAGACCCTGTCTACGCTCGACTCCAAGAGAAATAAAGACAAAAGCCCCGCGGCGTTCAAAACCGCCGCGCGGGCGGCGGCGTTGGCGGCGGCGACAAGACCCGCGCCCGACTGGGCGGCGGCGTACGCCGAGATGGACGCGACGCGCGCTGCTGCTGCTGCTGCTGCGGCGGCGGCGCGTCCCGAACCCCTTCCGGCCCCTTCCGATCTTCCTTCCGATCCTGAAGGAGTGCGTTCGAACGAGAAGGGGAAGAAGAAGAAGACGGACTGGGAGGCGGCGTACCGCGACATCGAGGCGACGCGCGCGTTAGCGCGCGCGGGCGGCGAGACAAAGTCGTCGAGCGCTTCGCGCGACTCGCCTGACTCTGACTCGGCTTTGGCTTTGGATTTGATGGACAAGCTCGCGGCGATCGGGTCGGAGGGCGCGGAAACGCTCCTGGCGCAGAGCCCCGCGCCGAGGAATCGAGAGGAGGACTGAAGAGTTGAGTGAAGGGGCCGGCCCCCGTCGTGACCCTTTCAGTGAACCGAAAGCGTAGTACCTCGTGTTTGATACCGAAGGTACTTATGAAAAAAATATTTTAACGCCTCACTTGGCCTCGACCGCCTTCTCCTCCGCGGCGACGTACCCGTCACCTCCGGAGGTGAAGTACGCCACCGGGTCGAACTTGTCCCCCTTGGCCTCCCTGACCAGCCTCTGCAGCTCCTTGGGCTTCTTGATCTGGCCCTGGATGCCGATCTCGTCGCCGGGCTCGCCGCCATCCTTGGGGACGACCCACAGCGGCCACGCGCTGGTGTACCCCTCGCAGACGGCGTCGGGCTTGGTGACGTCCGCACGGCCGTCGGGCGCGTTCTGGTACACGCCGTTGGGGAAGCACTCCACGTAGTCGATGTACTGCATCGCCTCCTTTCCGAGAACTTCTTTCTGTTTGTTGCAGTTCTCGCACCAAAACGCGCCGTACAAACGAGCGCCGGCGGCTTTCAGCGCCTTGGCCGCCTCGACGGATTCCGCCGTGGACTCGCTCGTGACCTCGTACTTGGTGTACGGCACGGTGACCACCTTGTTCGGGTCGCCCGCGAGCGCGGGCCCCACGGGCAGGGTGATGTTCGCCGCCACCGCGGCGGCGAGGCCCGCGAACGCCGCCTGGCGCCGCGAGGGCTCGAACGCCTCCCCGTCCGCGTCCATCGCCTCCGACAGCGCATCGCGCGTCTCGGCGAGCGACGCCGAGGCGGGAGACTGGGACGCCTTCGCCGCGGCGCTCCGGGTGCGGTACGGAGCAGCGGACGCGTTCCTGCGAGACGGCGACGGCGAGATGCGAGAGCGGAGGGTCAGACGCGCGGTGGGCTCGCTCGAGCGAACGCGCGTCGAAGGAGTACGGTGTTCGGGATCGCGCGTTTCGTCGGCACGCGACACGTCGGACGGATGACGGATGTGCCGATGGCCAATGCGCCGGGAACGCGCGCGTACCTCCCGGAGACGGCAGCGTTGCCGTTGAGCGACGAGCGCGTCGCCACGGAGGTGGCGTGCACGTTCGTGGAGAGCATCGTCGGTGCCATCGCGGGGTCGAACGCCGAGTGGCGGTGCTGGCGACGAGCGCTGCGCGACGGGATTTGTTGACGAACAGCAGTCCACTTGGCAAAACTGCAACGACCGCAGATAACGCTCGAGCGCGATCGAGCCACGAGACGAGCGAATGGCGATTCGCCGAAATTTTTTTCGCGGCAGAGCCGATTGCCGCGGCGCGGAGCGCGCCGAAGGACCGAGCGGGCGCGTCCTTCAAATCGTGCAGCCGCTTCAGATTTGCGCGCAGTTGTCGCGCGCGCGACGACGTGCGCCATGGCGATGCTTCGCGTGGCGAACTGTCCGAGCCAGGATCTGGCGTTGACGAACGCGGCGTTCGTCAACGAGGCGGACGCGGCGTTCGTGCCGTACGCCGAGCTGGGCGACCTCGTGCTCTTCACGCGACCGCACCCGGACGTGGAGCGCGGCACCGTCGCGCTGAATGGCGTGCAGCGCAAGCTGCTCCGCGTGAGCACCGGCGACAGCCTGCGCGTGGAGCCGTTCACGCTGCCCAGCTCGCAGTTCAACGCCGCGGCGATGACTGTGGAGCTCGAGTTCACCAAGCTGCGCACCGCGACGGACCTGAACGCCGCGGGCAGGCACGAGCAGGTGCGAACCGCCTCGTGGCGAAAAGCGAACGCGGGGCGCGGGCGTCTCGCCCGAAGGAGATCTCTCCGAGATGCGTCGTTATTGACGTCGCGACGTCGACGCGAAGCGCGCGCTCGGACGCGGAGCGCGCGTCGCGGTATCGCCGCTCCGAGAAAGACAGACTCGCGGTGACTGACCAAGACTCTCTTCGCCACTCTCTTCGTTTCCCTCTCTTCGTTTCCTTTCCTCGCGCGCCGCGCGTGACCGTCCCGTCGTTCGTTTCCGACAAACACGACAGGTTGACGCCGTGCAGATGGGCGCCATCGTGCTTCGCAGCTTCGTGTCTCAGGTGTTCACGGTGGGCCAGAAAGCCGCCGTGGAGTACTGCGGGCACAACTACCTGGTCACCTTCAACTCCATGCTCGTGCAGGGCGTCGCGGAAGGGGTCACCTCCATGCGCGGCGTCGTGACCCCCGACACGACGTTCGCGTTTGAGGCGGCGCACGGCTCGGCGATCAAGATCACGAACCAAAAGTCCACCTCCATCAACTCGCAGCTGTTCAAGACGAAGGACTTCTCGTTCGAGAAGCTCGGCATCGGGGGTCTGGACAAGCAGTTCGAGGATATCTTCCGCCGCGCATTTTCCAGCCGCGTGTTCCCGCAGTCCGTCGTGCAGCGGCTGGGCATCCACCACGTCAAGGGCATGCTGCTGCACGGGCCGCCGGGCACCGGCAAGACGCTCATCGCGCGGCAGATCGGGAAGATGCTCAACGGAAAGGAGCCGAAGATCTGCAACGGCCCGGAGGTGATGAGCAAGTACGTGGGTCAGTCCGAGGAGAACATCCGCGCGCTGTTCGCGGACGCGGAGGCGGAGCAGAAAGCCAAGGGGGACGACAGCGACTTGCACATCATCATCTTCGACGAGATCGACGCGGTGTGTAAGGCGCGCGGGTCGGTGAGTAACGGCACGGGCGTGCAGGACTCGATGGTGAACCAGCTTTTAACGAAGATCGACGGCGTGGACGCGTTGAACAACATCTTGCTCATCGGCATGACGAACCGGCGGGACATGCTGGACGAGGCCATCTTACGGCCCGGTCGGCTGGAGGTGCACATCGAGATCGGTCTGCCGGACGAAGCCGGCCGCGCGCAGATTTTGAAGATCCACAGCCAGAAGATGTCCGAGAACGAGTTCTTGGCGCAGGACGTGGACGTGGCGGACCTGGCGAAGCGCACGAAGAACTTCTCCGGCGCGGAGATCGAGGGTTTGGTGAAGAGCGCGGTGTCTTTCGCGCTGGCGCGCCAGGTGGACTTCCAGAACCTCGGCGCGATGGAGATTGACGAGGACAACGTCAAGATTGAACGCGCCGATTTCGAGCGCGCGCTCGAGGAGGTGAAACCGGCGTTTGGCGCCAGCACGGACACGTTCGAGCGCTGCCGTTTGAACGGGATCATCAGCCCCGGCGAGAAATTCGAGAAGCTGCACCACACGTGCCGCTCGCTCGTGGAGCAGGTCAGGGTCTCGGAGAAGACGCCCATGCTGACGTGCCTGCTGGAGGGCGGCGCCGGGTCGGGGAAAACCGCGCTCGCCGCGACGCTCGCCATCGGGTCGGAGTTTCCGTTCACGAAACTCGTCTCGGCGGAGACGATGGTCGGCCAGAGCGAGATGGCCAAGTGCCAGGCGCTGTCGAAGGTGTTCGAGGACGCGTACAAGAGCCCTTTGTCGTTGATCGTGCTGGACGACATCGAGCGGCTCCTGGAGTACGTCTCCATCGGACCGCGCTTCTCCAACGTCGTGTTGCAGGCGCTGCTCATCCTGCTCAAGCGCGCGCCGCCGCCGGGACGCAAGCTTCTCGTCATAGGGACGACGTCCCTACCGCACGTCTTCGAGCACATGGGGCTCGTCAGCGCGTTCAACGTCGTGTTGCACTGCCCGTTGCTCACCTCCGAGGACGCCAAGCACGTGCTGCACCAGCTGGGCGCGTTCCAATCGCACGAGCTCGAGCCGGCGGTGGCGCTGCTGGACGAGGAGACGCCCATCAAGAAGCTCTTCATGCTGCTGGAGATGGCGCGGCACGGCGGCGGCGGCGGCGCGCGCGCGGACGGGAACATACCGCTGGACCGGTGGATCACGTGCATGGAGGACTTGGCGGGCTAGAGAGATGCGGGGTTTAGGGTTTCGTGTTCTGTGCGCGCGTAGGTCTGCGTAGAAACGAGCGGTTGAACGTAGCGGTTGAACGTACGTAACGACGTCGTCACGCCACGCGGCGAGAAATGTTCGTCGTCTTTCGTTACAGATTCGCGCCCCCGCTCGGGGCTCACGCGCGATGCGTCACCGCCGGCACGGCTCGTGCCGGCGCGGAGGAGGATCGCGGCCGCGCTTACTTTTTGAACTGCGGGAGGGGAAGGCGGGAAGGGACGGGGAGGTCAGCGGCACGTTCGTCCGTCCGTCCGCGGAACTTTTCGCGACGAGACGCGTGGATGGAGAAACCCTCGAATCGTCGCGTGGTCCTTCGCGGCGATCGTCCGGTGGTGCTCTCGCGCGCGAGGGTGACGATCCGAGTTCCGCCGCCGAGCGGGGAGGAGAGCCGAGCGCGTGACGTACCAGGCCGGTGAAGGTGCCCATCACCGCTCCGTAACCGAGTCCGACCGCGACCGCGCCGACGCGCATGAACTGAGGAAGCGAGAGAGCGAGGGACGGAGCGGTCAGTCGCGAGGTCGAGATATTTCCCGTGCGTGGGAGGCGCGAGCGAGGCGGTGCGCACGCACCGTCGCGAGGCTGCTCTTGCCTCCGTAAGGCCCACCCGACATGTTCAAACGCTTTGGTTTGACCCCGGTGCTGCGCCGTGACCGCGCGTTGGAATGCCAGCGGGCACGGCTGAGATGATCACGAGTGGCTCTGCCACTCGTGAGGTGGCGGGTGGTATGAACGCGAAAACATGTATGTCGTCTTAGTCACAGAATTCCGTCGCGGAACGATTCGCGAACAGCACTGCATGTTGTCTTCGTCCAACGCGGCGTCGTCGGAGGCCGCCGTTTTTGAATATGCCCGAAGTTTTGGCGACGCGTTCGGGTGCTCCAAGACGCTCCGCTCCGCGTCTCGGCGCCACACCACCACCGCGCCGAGACCGCACCACCTACCGACGGGTCGACCCCTGGGTCGCCTCCGGTCGCCTCGAGAGTCCATCGACGAAGGGCGCGGCGCAAGCTCTTGAAGGTTGCGCACTCCCGCTCACACGATGTGGTCTCTCGCATCGAACGTCACGCGCGTAGGCACCGTCGTCGCGAGCGGACGCGCCGCCGCGAGGCGTAAGGCGCAGGCGGTCGCCGCGGGCGCGCGATGCGTCTCCGTGGCGAGCGCCGGAGGAGGCAAACGCGGTGACGCCTCGAGGAGCATCGCCCGCGCCGCCGACGGCGTCGCCGCGCGCGCGTCGATCGCGGCGTCAAACGCTCGGCGCTCGCCTCCTCGATCGATCGTCCCCGAAACGGGCGCGCGCAGGGGCACGGCCGCGCGCGCCGCCGAGGGCGGCGGCGGGGGAGCGTCCGGAGGATCCGGCGGCTCCGGCGGCTCCGGCGGCTCCGGCGGCTCCGGCGGTTCCGGCAAGGGCGACGCCTCCGGCGGCGGCGTCTGGGGCCTGTACCTGCGCTCGCTCGAGACCAACCCGCTCGTCACGAAGTGCTTCACCAGCGGCGTTCTGAACGCCGCGGGCGACTTGTTCGCGCAGTTCATGTTCGAGAACGCCGCGGAGAAGGGTTGCGACTGGCGCCGAACCGGCGTGTTCACGTTTCTCGGCGCGTTTCTCGTCGGACCCGCGTTGCACTTCTGGTACGGCTCGCTGAACAAGATTGTCGCCGCGACGGGTTTCACGGGTACGGCGGGCGCGGGCGCGGCGCTGGCGCTGGACCAGCTCGTGTTCGCGCCGTGCTTCCTCGCGGTGTTCATCGCGTCGCTTTTCACCATCGAGGGCAACGCCTCCGCGGTCGTGCCGAAGCTGAAGCAGGACTGGGCCTCGACGGTGGTCACCAACTGGAAAATCTGGGTCCCGTTCCAGTTCCTCAACTTCAGGTTCGTCCCGGTCAACCTGCAGGTGGGCGCCGCAAACGTCATCGCGCTCGCGTGGAACACGTACATGTCCTGGGTCACGCACCTCGAGGTGGTGCCCGCGGAGGCGCCCAAGAACGGGAAGAAGAAGTGAGCCTCCTACTCGGAGGCGCGACGCGTCGGGTGGTTACCGACGCGGAGGGCGCCCGCGCGCGCGCGCGAGCGGACGCCCGGAGTTGAAAACGAAATGCTTTTTTTTTTTCGCAAGTTGTCGCGTTTTTATAAATCTTCAAACTCCTCGCGCGCGCGTTCCCGACGACTTTTTGATTGGACCTTTACGATGATTGGACTCCTACGACTCCACTACGCCGTCGCCCCCGAGCAGCTCGACCCCGCGCCCGCCGTGCACCCGAAGCAGTGGTTGTCCACCGCCAGCCGCGTACCCGTGAGCTCGTCGAGCGATTCGACGTCGAACACCGTCAAACCCGCGCTTTCGTTTTTTTCGTCGCCGCCCTTCCTCCCGAAGCTGCGCGGCATCGGCATGTCCAGCTGCTGGTTGAAGTCGCAGTCGAAGACACGTCCGTCCCACGAGACGCTGACGAGGTCCCGGCACATCACGCCCTCCGCGGCGGCGGGGTTGAAGTTCTCCACCAGCAGACGCATGTACTCCTCGGTTTTGCCTTCGCGGTGCAAGTAATCCGCGAACCGCTTGATGGGCATGTTGGTGAGCGTCACCAGCCTCGAAAACGCGACGCCGTAGGTCTCACCGAGCTCGCTCCGGTACGCCTCCGTGAGCGCCGCCTCGGAGGGAGGCAAAAACGCCCCCCCGGGGTTGTACATCAGGTCTAAATCTAAACCCGTGCCCTTCACGCCGTACCCGACCTTGTTCAGCTCCACCAGCGCCGCGATGGAGCGCGAAAACACCCCCGCGCCGCGCTGTTTGTCCGTGTTTTCCTCCGAGTAACAAGGCAACGACGCAACCACCTTGACGCCGTTGCCCGCTAAAAACTCAGGTAGGTCCTCCTGCCCGGGCTCGAACAGCACCGTTAAGTTGCACCGGTCGATCACCTCTATGCCCCTCTTCCTCGCGGCGATCACGAGCGGGCGAAACTGCTCCATCATCTCGGGCGCGCCGCCGGTGATGTCCAGCGTCTTGATGGACCCGTTCGAGTTGTCCATGAGCTCGATGAGCCGATTCGCCGTCTTCGCGCTCATCACCTCCTCCTTGCGCAGCGGCGAGGACTCGACGTGGCAGTGCGAACACGCCTGGTTGCAGTACAAGCCGATGTTGACTTGCAGGATCGTGGTCGGCTTTCGTCGCAACGGGGTCACGCCTCGCTCCGCGACGAAGGCGTCGAAGGAGGGCACGTTCATGCCCGTCAGCGCCCTGCGCCTGCGTGCGCGCTCCTCGCGCGTCAACGCCGCCTGACCCTCGGTCTCCAGGCGCTCCTTCGCGAGCTTGAACTCCTCGTCCGTCTCCATCTCGCGGAGCGTGTCGGGGACGAGCGACCCGAGACCGAGGGGCTCGGCGGCGGCCCGGCGAACGGAGAGGCGCGAGGCGCCGCGGACGCGCCGGGGCGCGGGAGCGGCGCCGCGAGGCGCGTGCACGACGGGGGCGACGGCGTGCATCTCGAAGACCCGGAAGTGCTGAAACGTGTCGCGCGAGGGCTGTGCGCGCTCCGGAGTGGGGCTCCCGGATAAAGCGAAAAGCGTGGCACGCGAGTTCGCGTGCCACGTTTTGCAGTTTCGGCCCACCCGAGGTAAATCCGAAACGCGCGTCTCGCACCGTCAGAACACGGCGCGCGGCTCGAGGGGCGAGCGCGTCCGCACCCCCGCGGCCACGCGCGGCGCGGTCACGCGCGCTCCGCTCGTTCGCGGTCGCGATGCCGGGAAGCATGACTCTCGCAGACTTGAAAGGCCGAGGACGGGGCCGAGGACGAGGCGCAGGGGCCAGAGGCGTCCGAGGTGGTGCCGGAGGAGGCAGAGGCGCTAGAGGCAAGCGCTCCAGGGACGACGGAGCCCCCGGCGGAGCCTTTCAAGGCGGTGCGAGGTACGCGCGCGCGGCACAGCCTCGCCGCTGACGTCTCACGCCTCCCTCCACCCTCGGGAAGGGGTGCCTAGATCGAACGTCTTTCATGTCTTTTCAGATCGCGATTTTCGAGGGCACCGAAACTGCGAAACAGACGAAACAGATCTGAATCTGACCCCCTCGTTCGTGTTCATACGTTTTTCCCCGCTTCCGTCGTGTGTCGTCTTGACGCGTCCACAGGCTGCTCGTCTCCCCCACCCCCGAGGAGAGGAACCGGAAGAACCCCTGGTCCGTGGCGTCCGGCGACGCGGACGCCGGCGCCGTCCCCGGGCGCGCGGGACCGGGACCGAAAAAAACCAACCGCGTCGCCGTGCGCGAGTCCTGGGCGGAGACGCAGACTCGGCTCGCCGTCGCGTCCGCGCGCGACGCCGAGGCGCGCGAGGCTGCGCTGCGTCGCGCGGAGGCGGACGCCAAGGCGCAGGCGGCGCTGGCCGCCGAGGAGCGTCGCCGCGCGGCCGAGGAGGTCATCGAGCTCAGCTCCGACGAGGAGGAGGAGGCGGTCGCGCTCGGCGGCGGGAAGGAGAACGAATCCGCGCTGGCGGCGGCGCGGCGACTCCGGCGCGAGGCGTACGAGGCGCACATCGAACGATCATCCGACGCGTCATCCCGGAACCGGAAAGAAACAGAAAAAGAAAAAGAAACATTCAGGAACCCTCTCCTGGACCCGCCGCGGTACGAGCCCAGCGCCGCGCCGAGCGCCGGCGACTTGCGTTTGTCCACGGACGAGCGCGCGGAGATTGCGGACGTCGGCCTCGCGTGGTACCCGTGCTCGGCGTGCCTGGACACCGGCAACGCGGGGTGCACTTTGATCGCGCAGGAGCTCGCGACGCGCATGGGTCTGTGCGACGGGCTCGGCGTTCCCACCGGCGGGTTCGCGGGGTACGTAGAGGTTAGAGGCGTGGTCGCCGGCGCCGCGGAGCGCCTGGCGAAGGTGCACGTCACGTACCGGATCAAGGGCAAGACGATGCGCGTGTGGGCGGGAATCACGCGCGCCGGCCTCGGGTGCGACTTGCTCGTTTCCAGGAACGACATCGTGGAGTTCGAGCGCGACGGGTACACGCTCTCGGCGAGGTAGGAATCGCAGAAGACGGAGTAGTTTCACGAAGAGTCACGCTCGGTTGGAATACGTACGTGTAGAAGATAGACTAGCTAGGTAGTCCATTACCTCCTCCGAACGAACGACTACGGATATAGATACCCCGAAATCAATTCTCTCGTTGCCCCTGCCCCGCGCGCTGCCACTGCGGCTGCGGCTGCGGTTGCGTGCCGTTGAATTCAAACGACTTGATGCTCGGCCGCGCGGAGCGCGCCGGCGAGACGAGCTCGCCGTGCGGCTCCGGCTCGTTTCGGAACCTCGCCAGGCCGTTCTCGATGGCCCTCCACACGCGAACCTTATGCGTCCTCAAGAAGACCATCTCGTCGATGCCGAAGCTCGTCTCTTTAATCGCGCGCTCCAGCGCGGCGAACGTCGGAGGCGGGCTCCGCGAAAAGGACTCTAGCAGCCGGAGCGGCACGACGCGGTCTGCCGCGATGTGCCTGCCCCCGGCTCCTATTTCGTCGTTTCTCTTCTTCGCGAGGTCCATGCGCAGCCGGTACAGCGTGTCGAACAGAGCCTCGTACCGCTCTTCGTCCACCGGCTCGGGGGTCTCCGGCGCAAACACGTCCACCGGGTCCGCCTTGGGCGCCTTGGGCGCCGCCGACGCCGGGCCGGGGCCCGCCGGGGCGACGGGCACTTCCCGCCTGTCGCGCGCGCGCTCGTTCGCCTCGCCTCGCCGGTACGCCGCGGTCTTGTCGTCCAGCTGGAAGGACAGACTCACGGTCGCGCGCCCTGTGAACAGGTCCTGGCACCGGCCGACGTCCGCGCACACCGAGTGCGTGAGCGCCGAGTACAGACCTTTGTCGCTGCGCACGCTCTTCTCGAAAAAAAATCCGCGCATCACCATGGCGCGCAGGAGCCTGTGCACCTCCGCCGTCTTCATGTTCGCGCTCTTCGCGCCCCCGTACCCGTCCAGGCGGTCGTACTTGCGCTTGAGGATCTCCGCCGCGCGCGAGCCGCGGAACGCGTCCGCCAGGACGGACATCGAGCACGCCGGCCCGCGCGCGCTCGCGGTGCCCATGAGCAGCCGCGCCGCCGCCGCCGCCGCGGCGGTGACGTCTCTCTCCTCGAACATCGCGCCCTTCGCCTTCGCCGCGCACACGTCACACTTGCCCCGGCACTGCGCCTCGTCGAAGGTCTCGTTGAAGTGCCTGAGCAGCAGCGTGCGCCGGCACTCGCTGGTGTTCTCGCAGTACGCCACCAGCGAGTTGAGCGCGTCCAGGTTGCTCTCGAGCTGCGCGCGCGGCGCGCCGTCCTTCTTGGCGGAGTCGGTGAGCATCGCCTTCGCCTTCTGCGCGTCGCCGTACGAGTAGAAGAGCGTGCAGTGCGAGTGCTCGCCGTCGCGCCCCGCGCGCCCGGACTCCTGGTGGTACGCCTCGAGCGATTTCGGGATGCTGTGGTGGAACACGAAGCGCACGTCGGGCTTGTTGATGCCCATGCCGAACGCGACGGTGGCGCAGATGATGGGCACCTTCCCGTCGCTCCACTTCTGCTGGTTGCTCTCGCGCTCGACCGTCTCGATGCCGGCGTGGTACGGCAACGCGAACGGCTCGCGCGCGCACGCCGGCGGCTTTCGAAACCGCCGCTTATCTTTCAGCATCTCCTTGTTGAGCCGCTCCGCGATCGTCTCGCAGTCCTTCTGCGAGAAGCAGTACACGATGCCGGACGCGACGCGGCCCTGCCGCCCGACGTGGCGCTCGCCGATGCTCTTGAGCATGTCGTCCACCACGCTCTTGCCCTTGGGCACCACGTCGTACATGATGTTCGTTCGGTTGAAGGACTGGAAGAAACGCACGCACCGCGCCAACCCGAGCTGTCGCACGCAGTCGTCCTGCACGCGCTTCGTCGCGGTCGCCGTCAGCCCGATCACCGGCACGCTCGGGAACTGGTTCTTGAGGATGCGCAGCGCCTTGTAATCCTTGCGGAAATCGTGGCCCCACGACGAGATGCAGTGCACCTCGTCGATCACGATGCGCGCGAGCATGCCTCGACCGTGCAGACGCTCCAGCGCGCTCATGAGCTTTCCGGAGCGCGCGACTTTCTCCGGGGTCAAGTACAGCAGCTTCAGGTCGGGCGCGGGCTGGCGGTGTAGTCTGTCGTAGGTTTCGTTCTGCTGCGCGGCGCCCTCCGTCTCCGCCGAGCCGAGCACCGCCGCGGGGATGCCCATCTCGCCGAGGTGGTGCAGCTGGTCCTGGATCAGGGAGACGAGGGGCGATACGACCACAGTGACGCCGTCGGCGACGAGCGCGGGGAGCTGGTAGCACAGCGACTTGCCTCCCCCCGTGGGCATGAGCACCAGGCAGTCGTTCCCGGAGAGCGTGCAGTTGATGGTGGCGAGCTGCATGCCGCGGAAGTCGCGCGCGTTGAACGTGTTCCGCAGCTCCAAACGAAGGGTCCGCGACCACGGGAACGTCTCTTTGTTCCACTGCTCGATGGCGTGGTCCACGAACTCGCAACGCACCTCCGGGATGGACGCCGCGGCGTCACCGGGCGCGGGGCGGTCCTCGTAATGAGATCTCTCGTAATCGCCGTTCCCGCCGAATCGCGCGTCGGTGTAGAGGCTCTCGCCGCCGCCGCGCGCGACGTCGACGCCGGAGTCGCCGAAGCGGTCGCCGCCGAACCCCGAATGACTCGGCGGGAACGGCGGGAACGGGTTCCGGCCGCTCGGAGGCATCGAGCCGCCTCCGTGCTGTGGATGGAACCCTTCCCCGGTCGCGTACGAGCCTCGCTCCCCTCCCGGGTACGCCTCGCGGCGCGTCGGCGCGCCGCCGGAGCCGGCGCCGCGACTCGCCGCGACGATCTGGGCGCCCTCGGCCCGCCGCGCCTCCAGCACGCGGCGCTCCTTGTTGCTCATGACCACGTCCTCGTCCGAGAGCTGGAACTCCAAGTCCAGGAGCACGTCCCCGAGCTCGCGCGCGTGCGCCTCCAGGAACGCGCACGAACGCAACGCGCACCCGTGCTCGCATCGCCACTCGAGGCCGGACCCGTCCAGCGGAGGCGCCGCCGCGGCGCTCGACGCCGCCGCGGGCGCCTCGACCATCCGGTTTTCGTTTTGGCACGCGGACGCCGGCGGCAGCGAGCTTTGCCTCTGCTTGACCAGCGCGTCCACGTCTATGTCGTCGAAGAGGTGGTCGTCGAACGCCGAAGGCAAGTCGTCGAGGCCGCGCGGCGCGGGCGACGGCGGACACGACGCGACGCGCGGCGCCGGCGCCGGCGCCGGCGCCGGTTTGTTTTCCTCGATGGGGCACATGGCTCGGCGTTTCGCGCCGTCGCCGCGACCGGCATCCGGGAACACGCCCGCGCCCGAGGCGTGCGCGCGCGCGCGGTCCTCGTGGGAGGGGCGCTTGGCCCCCGAGGGAGGCGCCGTGCCCTGGAACGCCGAACCCGCCGTTTGCGCGTCCCCGGTTCCGCCGCGACGGTCGTCGGACCCGCCGAAGGAGGGCGCGCCCGCGTGCGGCGCGCGGACGTCCGGGATGGGGCGCCTGAGGAACTCGAGGCCCGCGAGCGCGCGCGTGTCCACCGCGCGCGCGGGCGTGAAGATGGGCGCCACGTTCGAGGGACGACGCGACGGGTTGCCGTCGGCGTAGACGAAGGGCGAGCTCTCGTCGGCCATCGTGGCGACGAGGATCTCACCGCGCGCGCACACGGGAAGTACGCGCGCGACTCCCCTGTGAGAACGCGCGGGCCCACGTGCGTGTCGCTCTGCTTATCTCGCCGCACACCTCGCGTGCATCGCCCCTCCCACGCCTCGTGCCGCGGGAACTGGAAGGCTGCACCCGGAAGACGGGGGTGCCAAGATGGGAGAACGACGCACGGACGAGGCACGCAGCTGGTTCAAACCTGAAACCAGACTGCCAGAGACCTCGACGTTCCGAACTCCACAGAACGTTGGCCAGGCGCGAGCGCGCGACTTTCGTATGGGCAAACAGAGAGCGCCGATTTTTTGGAACGCCAGGAACGAGGGTCACAATTGCCCCGCGGCTCAGACGCGGCGCGCGCGGGTCACGCGGGACGCCAAGATGGGCGACCAGCTCTTCCCCGTGTACAACAACTTCTTCATCGGCAACTATCAGGTGGCGATCAACGAGGGGTACGACCTCAGCGGCTTGTCCGAGGCGGACGCGCTCGAGCGCGATTGCTACGTGTACCGGTCGCACATCGCGCTGGGCCACCACCAGCTGGTGCTGGATGAGATCCCCGAGGATGGCCCCACCGCGCTCCGCGCGATTCGGCTGCTGGCGACGTACAAATCTCGCGCGCACGAGCGCGAGCAGTGTGTGGCGACCGTGCACGAGTGGCTCGCGGACGCGGGCCTCGCGGCGAACGCCACCGTGCAGCTCGTCGCGGCGCTCATCTTCGCCGAGGAGGACAACGCCATCGAGGCGATGAAGTGCTGCCACACCTCTCTGTCCCTGGAGCTGATGGCCCTGATGATCCACCTGCTCGTCAAGCACGACCGCCCCGAGCTCGCGGACAAGCACCTGCGCATCATGCAGGCGGCGGACGACGACGCGACGCTCACGCAGCTCGCCACAGCGTGGGTCAACCTGGCGCTGGGGGGATCCAAGACGCAGGATGCCTTCTACGTGTACCAGGAGCTCGGAGATAAGTATGCGTGGACGAGCAAGTTGTACAACGGCGCGGCGGTGTGCCAGATGGCCATGGGGAGGTACGATGACGCGGAGAAGGACCTGGTGGAGGCCATCAACAAAGACAGCAAGGACCCGGACACGTTGCAGAACCTCGCGGTGTGCGCGCTGCACCTGGGCAAGCCCACGACGAGGTTCGTGAACCAGCTCAAGACCCTCACCCCGAAACCCGCCGCCATCGCCGCGCTGGAGGAGTTCGAAAAGCAGTTCGACGCCGCCAACGCGGCGTACGCCACGGCATAGGAAAGGGCGTGTGTGTGTGAGTGCGTGTGCGCGTGTAGTAGATGGTAATGGGAAAGGCAGTCATCGCCGGGCTTCGCGATCGCCGCCAATCGCGAACGCGGCTCTCGCGCCTCTCAGTTTTGGCCGAACCCGACATTTTTTTTTTTCGGTCGCAGTCGGCGCCGCGCGGGGTTTCGGGAAACCCGAGAGCGCAGTCGGCGGGGATGGGCGACGGCGAGGCGTCGCCGGCGCGCATGAAGCCCCGGCGCGCGCTGGACTTCATGCTGGCGAGCGAGCGAGCGCTCGCGAACCCGTACGTGCGCGCGTTCGTGGACGAGAAACCCCTGCTCGAGCGTTTTCTGCACGACCCCGCGATGGCGCACTGGGCTCGCAAGGCTAACCTTCGCAAAGAGATCACCGAAGCGATGGGCGCGCTGACGCAGATACGACGATGCGTGCCGATGGAACGAGACGGGGACGGAGACGCGTCAGGCGACGGGTGCGTGCCGCGCGATTCGGGCGAAGAACGAGAGCGCGACGGAAAGGGCGAAGGGCTGGTCTTCGTGGACCTGTGCGCCGGGCGCGGCATGCTCTCCATTCTCATGGCGCACTTTTTCCCGGCGGCGCGCGTGCTCATGGTGGACGCCGACCCCAAAATCAAGCTCCCGCACCTCGCGTGCCTGCCCACGGTGGAGCACCACCTGCTGGACGTGCAGAGCGCGGAGGCGTTCGATCTCGTGCGCGGCGCGGTGCGGGACGCGACGCGCGCGTGCATCGTGGTCGGCGTGCATCTCTGCGGCGACCTGTCGCGGCGCGCCGTGCAGCTTTTTCTGGAAACAAACGCGCGCGCGCTGGTGCTGTGCCCGTGCTGCCTGCCGCGGCGCAGGAGGCACGACGTCTTCGGGTTCCACGTCGTGGACCAGGCGCGCTCGCTAAAGCGCGAGCCGCATGGCGTGTGGTGCATGGCGCTGCACGGCTTGTTACCGTGGAGGGACAGGGAAACGTTCGCGGTGGACGCGCGCGTCGACGACGACGTCGAGGGGCCGTTCAAGACGTTTCTCGTGGCGCGACGAAAAAAAAAAACGTCTTCGTTCCGAGGCGCCGCCGAGGACGGAAGCGAAGGAAGCGAGACCGTTTGCCCGCGCGTCGAGAACCACCCGGCGCTCGATCGCGTCGGCGGAACACCGGGAGAGTCGCGCTTCGACCGAGCGCCTTTCGGGGAAGGGAAAGAGAAGGGCTCGTTTCGGGGTGTGGTCGCCGGTAGACGCGCCAGCCGGTGGCGCGTCGTCGGCGGCGAAAAAACGTGAAAAAGAAAAAAAATTTCTCATCCCTCCGTCTTCGCTTTTCGTGCGTACTCAGAAACCCCAGCGTCGGGAGGCGCGGCGGCACACGCGGGACCCGAGCCAGCATGGCGGACCTCCCCGTTCCCGGGGCCCCCGGGCAGTTCTCCTTCGTGCGCAAGGAGGACCGCGAGACGGGCGACGGCGGGAACATGGCCGGCGCGTTCGCCCGGAAGGCGCTTCGCGATGAGTTTAGCAAGTCCGACGGGACGCTGATGAGCGATTTCGAGAGCGTGCTGAGTGGCGAGTGTATCTATTTGCCCGAGTTCCACTGCGCGGCGAACGACTTCGCGTTGCTCGCCGGTTTGGCGCGGGACATGGAGGCGCACGGCGCCGAGGGCGGCGAGGGCATGATCAACTGGAGCAAGCACCTGAAGCACGAGAACCCCGAGTTTTCGCGAACCTTCAAGAAGATCGTGCACGAGCTCAGCGCGTACTTCGACGTCGAGATTTACGCGACCCGCCTCAACTTCTACCGGGACGGCACGGACTGGAAACCCTTCCACCACGACTCGCACGCGTACGGCGGCCGCGAGCAGCGGGAAGACTTCACCATGGGCGCCAGTTTCGGGGGCGAACGCGAGCTGGCGTTTCTGCACGAGCCGAGCGGTTCGCAGTTCTCCTTCCCGCAAAGAAACGGCGACGTCTTCGCTTTCACCACAGAGGTGAATAAACGATTCAAGCACGGCGTCCCGAAGTCCACGAAGGGATCGACCGCAGGGAGCCAGCAGGGAGGGCCCCGCTTCTCCATCATCGCCTGGGGAAGGCGCCGAAGCCTGAACCCGAGGAACGGCGGGACGGTCGCGTGCGGCGGCGAGCGGGAGAGCGTCGCGCAGGCGCGCGCGCGGCTTTTGCGCGACGTCTCCGCGATGGACGGCGACGCGAGCGGCGGCGATGGCCGCGTCGGCGCCGCGGAGCTCGGCTCCGAACGCGCCGAGCTCGCGATGGGCTCGGGGGAGGTTTCGAGTCTGATCCGGGCGTTTCTCCGCGAGCGGGCGGAGGCGGAGGCGGAGCGCGCGAGCGCGGAGAGGGCGCCGGGGAAGGAAAACAAACACGAAAACAAACACAGAAACAAAAACAAACTGGCCGGCGGGCTCGGCGGCGCCGAGCGCGACGCGCGACGCAAAAGAGACGACGACGCGGCGGCGGCGGCTTTGGCGGTACCTCCCGGGACGCCTGTCCCCGAGACCAGGGGGAGCGCGCCCATGACCGCGGCGACGCGCGCGGCGCTGGGTGAGCCCGCGTTTTTGAAGCTCAGGAACGCCGCGCGTGCGTTCCAGAGGGGAGAGCTCGACGCGGAGGCGGCTGTGGCGGCGGCGAAAGACGCCGCCGGGAACGCCGGCGCAAACGCGCTGGCGAAGCTCGCGACGTATCTCCCCGACGACGCCAAGCGGGACGAGCTCGTCGTCGCCGTCGAGGCGGCGCGCCTCGAACGACTCGAGACGAACGCGTCGTAGTGTGTTCGTGAACTTTAGTTTAGTCCTAGCTAGGTACGAGTGACCAGGTAGTGGTGCGAAGCGTGCGGTGATCGCGTCGATGAAACGAGTGAGGCGAAATGTGTTAATGTGTTTCGTTTCAGCGAACGGAGCGCGCGTTCGAGTCGAACGCGAAATCGAGAGCGCGGCGCGAGCCGAGAAGGACGCCCGCGCGTCGCGGCGGGCGACGCTCAGTCGGAATCCTTGAGCAGCGACGGCCACCGGTCAGAGGTGTTGGCGGAGAGCAGAATCTGGAGTTCTGCACCCTTGTCCACGAGGCACCACGTGCTCTCGTCGCCGTGCACGGTGCCGGCGAGCGCGCCGTCGATGATGGTCTCGCCGTGCACTTCCACCTTCAGGGTCTTGGCACCGAACGTCACCTTCAAATCCTTCTTGGTCGCGGGCTTCGCGAGGGCGATGCGCACGATGATCTCGTCATCCTTCATCTCCCACTTCCACTTGGTGTCGCCGGACCCGCCGTCCACCTCGCCCATGTCGGGGGGAGGGCCACCGCCCATCATGCCGCCGCCCATGCCGCCCATGCCGCCCATGCCGCCCATGCCGCCGCCGCCCATGCCGCCCATGCCGCCCATGCCGCCCATGCCGCCCATGCCGCCGAGCTGCGCCATGAGCGCCTCCATGTCCATCCCGGGGGGCATGCCATCCGGCCCGGCATCGTCGCCGGGGGGGGCGCCGGCGCCGGCGCCGCCGCCCATGCCGGCCATCATCTTCTGGAGCTCGGCCATGTCCATGCCGGAGAGGTCATCGTCCTGTGTGATACGAGGGGATGTGAGGGATGCGCGTGAGTGAACGGAAGACGCGATGGGTTTCGCGTCGCGCGCCGAACAGTCACCGCGATCGCGGCACGAGATCTCTTCCGCGCTCGTCGCTCGATCGGCGCTCGATCGAGTCGAGCGTACCTTGGCGTCGCCGGATTCCGCGGTGGAGGCATCGTCGACGTCCTCCAGGGGAGGAAGCTCGTCCTCGATTTCTTCGATCTTGGGACCCATGGTGTGGCGGGTGTGCTGGAACAGTGCGGGCGATCTGGCGGGGCGGCGGCAAAGTGGGCTGTTCTTCGAAAAGCGACGTGTCTGCAGATTTTTTTTTTGGCAATCGGCAGTTCGGCTTTCAGGCATTTCGACATCTCGCGCGCTCGACGCTCGACGCTCGACGCTCGACCGCGTGCCTCCCGACGCGCTTTTTCTCATCGCGTGTTCGCGCCGCGTATCCGTACACTACAATATAATCGAACGCTACTCGTTTCACGCCAACTTCTCGGCGAGCCGTTCCCACCTCTCCACCGCCGCGGCGGGCACCTCGCCGCTCTCGCCGCCGTGCAGCACGCACGTCAGCTTGGGCCTCGGCGGCGGCGCGTCGGCGCCGTCGCCGCCCCCGGCGCTCGGCGGCTCCCCGAAGAACCTGATGGCGTAGATCTTCCGCCCGCCGCGCTCGGAGCGCGCCAGCGCCACCTCCCTGATGGTTTTCAGAAACACGTGCGCCTCGAACGTCTTGTCCTCGCTCGCCAGCGTGCAGCACACGCCCTTCGCGCCGAGCACGGCGAAACGCGGCGTCGCGGGGAAAGGCGCGACGGTCTCGAGGATGGCATCCCCGATCACGATGAACCTCGTGTCCGTGCCCGCCAGGCACGAGCCCGCGTCGCGCATGAACTGCGCCAGCGCGCCGTGCTCCTCGCTGTCCTCCGCGCTGAACGCGCGACGGACCTCGAGGGGCTCCCACTCCGTTGGGGGCAGATCATCCGACGCGGACGCGTTTCGGGACGAGGCGCCGCGCGCGGGGGAGGCGCGACGCGACGGGGGGGCGCGACGGCGCGACACCGAGGCGCCGGCGACGCACGGCGCGCGCGGCGCGCAGGCGACCGCGTGTGGCATTTCGATCGACGCGCGCGGGGCGTGGTGTGACGGCGCATAGCCCGCGGCGGTCGACGTCGAGAACGAGCAGTGGGCACCTTGCCAAAAACGACTCGCGATCGAGAATCTCCCAACGCCGGTCGCTGATTGGTGGCGAGCTCGGCGAAACGCTTGTTGGTTCCGATGCGGTGTCATCGGCGACGCGCGACGCGCCGAACGCCTTCGCCCGCGCTCACTCCGTCTCGCGCCGCCGCTCACGCCGCACGTCCCGGAAGCGATATGGCCGCCCTCGCCGCCGCGTCGCCGCTGGCGCTCGCCGCTCGCGGCGCCCCCCTCTCGTCGCGTCGCGCGCGACCGAACGCCGCGCTCCGCGCCGCGAACCAGCGGTGCGTCGTCGCCCGCGCGAACGCGCCTCGCCGCGCGCGCCGCGTCTCCGTCCGCGCGATGAGCGTCTCCGAGCCCCCCGCCGCGAGCCCTGCCGCCGAGTCGGCGTCCTCGACGGACCAGTTCGACTGGCACAAGGCGTGGTACCCCGTGAGCCCCGTGGACTTCCTCGATCCCGCGGTGCCGAACAAGCTCAAGCTGCTGGGCCGGTCGATGGTGGCGTGGCGCGGCGCGGACGGCGCGTGGGCGGTCGCGAGCGACTCCTGCCCCCACAGGATGGCGCCTCTGTCGCTCGGGTACCTGGACGAGCAAAGCCGCCTGACGTGCCGCTACCACGGCTGGGCGTTCGAGACGGACGGCAAAGCCGCCGCGATCCCGATGTCCGTCGACGACGCGGCGGCGAAAACCGCCTGCGCGTCGCCGCGGTCGTGCGCGGAAACCTTCCCCGCCAAAGCCGAGGCGGGCGTGCTTTGGGTGTGGCCCACGAGCGGCGCGGACGCGTGGCTCGAGGCGTCCGCCACGCCCGTGGCCACCGCGCTCGCAACGCAGGGCGAGCTCACGGGCGAGTGGGGCATGGTGGAGCTCCCCGTGGGGTACGCGCCCGCGCTCGAGAACCAGTTTGACCCGAGCCACGCCGAGTGGCTCCACGCGCGCTACGACGCGAACACCGGGTCGTTGTCGAAATCGGAGAACGTGCCTTTTTCGCCGATGACTGAGTTTGCCGTGCGGCAAGGAAGCATGAACGGTTCGGGGTTCGTGGTGGACCACGGCGGGTACAACGAGGGCAACAAGACCATCTCTGCCGAGCGCGTGTTCACGGCGCCGTGCTCGAGTAGGTCCGAGTACGTCGACGCCGACGGCGCGCGGTACCTCTCGGCGGCGATTCTGTACGCGCCCACCGAACCCGGAAGGTGCCTGATGTTCACCAAGTTCCAGGCGCACCAAAGAACCGCCGTGCAGGGCGCGGGGCGGAAAAAAATCACCACGAAAGACCGGCTCAATTCGCTCGTCACCGGACCGATCGACCTTTTGTTCCGGTGGTACATGCAGACGCAGACGTCGAGGCCGGAGCTCGTGCGCGTGGGCATGAACCACGGCGTGTACGGGAACGCCGCGTACACGCTCGGCGACCAGGACATCCAGGCTATGCACGGCGTGGAGGTGGCGATGGAGGTTGTCGATAAAGACTGGAAGAGCTCGTATTACCTGCCGACGCCCGCGGACGCGGGCGTCGCGGGGTTCAGGAACTGGATGGACAAGCACGCGGGCGGCGGCGTGCGCTGGGCGGAGGGCGTCGAGGACGACGCGAGCAAGGTGAAGCCGCTCGCGCAGCAACTGGACCGGTACGACAGACACACCAGGCACTGCCGCCACTGCCGCGAGTGCCTCGCCGAGCTGGGCGAGCTCGAGGCGAAGCTGGTGAACGTGGCGAACGTGGCGTGCGGCGCCGGGCTCGCGCTGGGGATGGTGGGAGGCATCCTCGGCCAGGAGGCGCCGGCGGTGGTGTCGCTGTGCGTCGCCGGCCTCGCCACCGGCGCGGCGGAGAAAACCAGGGACATGCAGCAGGAGTTCAAAACCTCCGTCAAGCGCAGGGGCGACCCCATCCCCAAGCTGTGGTGAGGCGAAACCGTACGGCACGCATTTCGAGCTGCGTCGAGAAAGAGATACGGTGAGACTTAGACGGCGCACGGGAAGACTTAGACGGCGCGGTATACGCTTCGCGACCGTCTCGGCGCGTTCGTAATAAATTACGGCGAAGGACGAAACACCTCTCGTTTTTTTAAACACGCTAGTTGTCGCGTCGCGCGCGTCAAAAGCTCCTCGACTCCTCCGTGACGCCGCTTCAGTCAACTCAACTCAAGTACGAGCCTGTGTCGTCGTCGGTGACGGAGTCCGTGTACCCGACGCTCGTGCCCGCGCCGAACCCGGCGCTCCCGCGCACGTACGGCAAACCAAGGCTCGCCGCGCTCAAAGAGTTGCTCTCCGTGACGTACTCCTCCGCGGGGACGCCTCGCGGGACGTTCTTCGCGTACGGCTTCCCGACGCTCTTCTTCACAAACGCGGATTCCAGCTTAGCGCCGACGTACGACGGCATAGACACGCCTGGGGTGTTGGGCCCTGCTGGTTCGGGAAGCATGCCTAATCTCTGGTCCTCTAACAGCCGCACATAAACTGAGCTCTTGTCCGCGGTGAACTTCACCTTCTTGTCGTCCAGCCACCCGCCGATCACCTCCATCACGCCCTTGCCCTCCGCCTGCGCCTTCACCAGGTCCTGTAAAAGCGGCAGAGGGACCGGACCTTGGAACAGCGGCAGCTGAAACGCGCCGCTCGCCAGGTACTCGCTCCCCTCCTCGAACAGCGGGAGCAAAGCCCACCCCACGGGCGTAGCTGTGCGCCCGACGAGCGCGCGCATGTCCACGATCACCACCAAATTGGGCTCGTGTATGACGTGCTGCCTGGCGTGGAACCCGTCGCGCCACCGCGGCGCCTGCAGCTGCGACGTGATGTCCGGCTGCTGCGTGAACACCACGTCGTCGCTCGCCTTGCTGCTGTAGAAGGTGCCGGGCGGGAAGAGCGACGTGACGGCGACGTGGAAGGCGGCTTTGGAGAGCCGGTACGCGCCGTCCACGGCGACGTGGAACCCCAAGTCGGGCACGTACGGGTCCGAGCGGCGGTAGTTCAGCGGCTTCTCGTTGGAGAATTCCGGACGCTCCAGCCGTTTCGCCATCCACCGCTCGAGGTCGCCCTCGGTCATGCCGCTCAACACGTTGGGCGCGAACGTCTTGCGCGCCAGATCCAGCATCGCCTCGCGCACGGGCGGGCCGGGCTGCGAGAGCCGGTGCGCGAACAGCCGGCGCTCGACGGCGACGGGGTAGGTGATGGAGGAGTCGTAGCCCCCGTCCTCGTACTGCGGCACGGCTTTGTTCGCGGGCGCGTCGGCTCTCGTCGCGACGAGCGCGCGCACTAACACGGACGCGCACGGGATCTTCGGACGCGCGAGCACCTCCTTGAGCGAGAACCCGCTTCCCGACGACGACGCCGTCGCCGCGTACACGGGGATCTGCCACCCGCCCTCCTTTAAACGGTAGCCCCTCGCCATAGTCGCAGTCGGGGGCTCGCCCGTCTCCGGGTCGACGAAGAACGGGAACACGACGTACCCCACCGTTCTTTGCTGGCTCGTGCCCTTCTCGATGGTCTCGATCTGTAAAAGCGCCGTCGCCGTCGCGTTGTTCCAGCGGCCGGTGGCGAACCGCTGCCGGTTGTGGAACCGCGGCGAAAACGCGAGCGAGTCCAGACGCGCGTTGATGATGAAGTCGGGCGCGAGCTGCTCGCCCGCGGCGCTGATCACGCGCCCCACCACGCGCGTGATGGTGACGTTCGGGGGGAGGAAACGCGCGGCGTCCACGCAGAACACCAAGCCGTCGCCGGGCTGGAACGCCTCGCCCTTACCGCCGGCGCCACCCGCGCCCACGTGCCGCACCTCGCGCCACGCGCGGCGAGGCACACCAGGCACGTCCTCCTTGCGGTTCGCCTCCACCTCCGCCTGCGCAGCGCCGCCACCCTTCAGCCACGCGGGCTCCGCGGATTCGACCACGGCGCCGCCGCCCATCGGGTCCTCCAGGTGCCCGCCCGCGACGCCGCCGCCGACGCGCGGCGTGCCCGGCGGCGACGGCGATCGCGACGGGTTCTCGGGCTCCGTCCACACCCTCACCTCCACGCGGCTCCCCTCCAGCCTCTGCGTGCGCTCCGCGGAGAGCATGAGCGGCAGCTGCAGCAGCGGCGTGACCTGCAGCCCGCTGGGTGTCTCGCCGTTGCTGTCCAGCACGGGGATGTGCGCCCACGCCACCACCTCCTCCGAGCCGACGGCGGCGCCGCCGCCGTACCCGTCATCCTTGATGACGTGCGCGGCGTGCAGCTCGAGCACGAGCTTGGTCGCCGCCGTCACCTGCACGCCGCGCAGGGAGACGCGCGCGCGCCACTTGTACCTCGCCGCGCCGCCGCGGTCGTGCGACGAGGGCTCCATCAGCGGGCCGCGCGACCGGAGCGGCGCGCCGGAGACGTCCAGCGAAGGCTCGTGGCCCTCGTACAGCGCCGCCACCAGCCGCGCCGGCGAGTCCTTCAGGTCCATCGGACCGGCGCCCTCCATCATCACCCGCACCGTGACCCGCGGGAAGTCGCGCCCGAGCCCGCGCCGCAGCCGGTCGCGCGAGTCGTCGGTCATGTACGAGTCCGAGTCCGAGCCGTACGCCGAGCCGGAGTCGCTGCCGGACCCGTACGAGTAGTCAGACTTGGCGTCCGCCGCGCCCTCGGCACCCTCGGCGACGGCGTCCAGGCCCTCTCCCGGGCCGGGAGAGGCCGAGGCCGGCCTCGCGGGTCCCCCGGGTGTGTCGTCCACCGGGAACCCTCCAGGCCCCGTCGGTCGCATCTCGCCGTCGTTCATCATCATCGGGCTCTGGCCGTAAGGCGGCGGCGCGCCGTACGGCGGCGCCGGGCTCTGGCCGTACGGCGGCGGGTACCCGTGCGGAGGCGCGCCGTACGGCGGCGGGTACGCGTACTGCGGCGGCGGGTACGGCGGCGCGTGCGCCGGCGCACCGTGCGCCGGAGGCACGTGGTGCCCCGCGTGCGGCTGCGTCATGATCCCGTCCTTGAGCTGGAGCATCTCCGTGCGCAGACGCTCGAGCTCAACGGCGCGGCTCTCGCGGCCGATGTTCAGCTGCATCTTGAGCATCTCGCGCAGGTGCTGCGCGTAGAGGGACTTGATCTCGGCGTCGTCCTTGATCTCGTCGGGGAGCGCGGGCACGTCAGGCACGCGCCCGCCGCTCCCCTCTCCCCCGGTCCCGCCCAGGCCGTTGCCCTTCTTCGCCACCTCCAGCAGGCTCGCCAGCGACTTCTGGAGCTCGTCCACCTGCGCGCGGAGCGCCGCCGCGTAGTCGGGGGTTTCCTTCTTTTCCTCGCGCCGGCGCTCCTCGCGGTCGCGCTGCGCGTGCGCGTACGGGTCCTGCCCGTACGGACTCATGCCGTACATCCCGGGCATCATGCCGTACGGGCCCATCCCGGGCATCATCCCGGGCATCATCCCCGGCATCATCCCCGGCATCATCCCCGGGAACCCCGCGCCGTGATGCATCCCCTGGTTGACGTACGGGTCCCGCCCGTCTCGGCCCCGCCCGTGCCTGGAGTCCTCGTCGTCGTACGCGCCGTCGCGATACGTACCGCGGTTGGTCCCGCGGTACGACTGGTGCGACTGGCGCATGGGGTCGTGGCGCGGCGGCGGACCGCCGCCGCCGCGAGGCGGCGGTCCCGGCGGCTGCCGCACGTCATCCTCAGGCTCCTCCTCGACGTGGCGCCTGCCGAGCGCCGCGAGGCGCTCGCGCTCGCGCTCGCGCTCAGCCTCCACGGCCGCTTCCGCCGCCTCGGCGTTCGCGCGGTCCACCGCGGCTCTGTGCGCGGCGTCCGCCTCGTTCCAGCCGCTGCCACCCTTGTACGCGGCGAGCCGCTCGCGCGCGGCAGCCTCTTCGCGGCGCAGTCGGTCCACCAGCTCGCGTCTTTTGTGCTCGCGCTCGGGCCGAGGCGTGCCGCCGTGCCTGTGCTGGTTGAGCGTGCCGTTCGTGGTGGCGGCGCGCTGCAGCTTCTCACCGACGTCCATCTGGCGCTCGAGCAGCTCGCGCCGCTTCGCCTCCAGGTCCTTGACCTTCTCCAGGTACGCCGCGGTCTGCTCGGGAGGCAGCTTCCCCTTCGACATGGCGTCGTGCTCGATGGAGCGCTTGCGTAGGTCCGCGACGTGGTTGTCCAGGCCCTTCAGGCGCTCCTGTGCGCGGCGCATCTTATCGTTGAGCTCATCGTCGTCCATGTACCGCACCGCAGCCGCCGCGGCATCCTCGGGCGCGTCCCTCGCGCCCGAGACCGCGCGGGGCGCGGTCTTGGGCGTGGAGACGGACGACGAGGAATCGGATTCCGACGAGCTCGAGGAGCTGGTTGAGTCCGAGGACGACGAGGACGCCGGCCTGGGCGGCATCGCGCCCGTCTCTCCCCCTCGCCCGAGCCTCGCTCCGAGCGTCACCTGGGGGCTAAGCCGAAAGCAGGCGCGGCCGGCTCTGCGGCGCGGGCCGCGCGAAGGTCGTGGAACAACCATCTCTCCTGCGCTTTTGCCTTTTCAAAAATCGTTGACTCTGATTCGGTTATGGGTCTGTATGGGTTTTTAGTCTGGTTTTCAAATCGGCTCCTGCTGGGCGCTGCTCTTCTCTCGCGAGAAACGCGGGCCGAGCTGTCTCTCGGACACGGCAAACAACGACACGACCATCCTTCGTCGCGCGGGAAGGCGCGCACGGGTCATCGCTGGGGTCGGCGATGGCACCGACGGCGTGCGCGATCCGCGCGACGCCCTCGGCGAGTGCCTCGGTGCGCGCGGCGGCGGTGGCCTGTCGGCGTCGTCCCTGGAGCGGGACGCGCGTCGCGCATCCACGAGGCAAGCGTGCCACGCGCGCCAGGTTGGTCGCTCGCGCGGTCGCGGCGGACGCCGGGGGCGCGTCCAGCGCGCTGAACCTGCTCGTGGGCTCGGGCGTGCTCCTGGGCCTGGGCTCGGCGGCGCTCCGCGCGCGCCCCGCGCTGAGCGCCGACTTCCAAGCGCAAAGGCCCGTCGCATCCCCGGACTCGGACGAGGACGACTCGGGCCTGCGCTGGGGCGTCGCGGGGGCGGTGTCCTGTTTGCCTCTCTTCGGGTTCGCGGCGTGGTTTCTGCCGGCGATGGGCGGCGAGGTGGCCGGGTCGAGCCGCGACCCCGACGACGACGCGCGTGCGCGGAGGGCGCAGAGGTACCTGCGGTGGGCGGCTCTGTACGGCGTCGCGTACGCCGCGAGGGGCTTCGACCCGCAAGACCCGGGGACGTGGGCGGTGGCGGCGGCGTGCGCCGCGCACGTGCAGCTTGAGCGCCTCGCGTTTGAAGCCGAGACGACGCGAGTGGCGGCGGATGTCGAAAAGCGACTCGCGCGTCCGTCCGAAACCCTGAAGCCTAAACCGAGACGTGAACCGAAACAGACACAGACGAAACGCGCGCTGGACGCGCCGAAGGCGCGCTCGGTGCTCGACGCGTTCGTAGAGAGCGCCGTCGTCAAGGAGCGCGAGGCGGCGGCGGAGGTAAGCGAGCCCGATGATACTTCCGAGGCGAGCGCCGGAGACTCATGGCGCGGCGGAGACGACCCCCTGCGTCCTTCCGGGCTCGGGTTCCGCCTTCCCAAGGGCAAGACGCTGTCCCTCTCGCGCCCGCGGCTCCCCGAGATGCCGGAGCCGCCCGAGCTCACCGTGCGCGGCGTGGGGCGCGCCATCGGCGCGACGCAGATCGCCGCGGCGCGGATGCGCGAGGAGATTGAGGAGGGCAAACTGCGCGCGGCGATCGATTTGGAGGAGGCGCGCGAGCGCGAGCGGCTGGCGCGCGAGCGGCTATTGATCGGCGCGGAGATCTCCGACTGGGACCGCAGGTTCGAGGTGCGGACGATGACGCGCGACCAGCTGATTTCCATCGCGCGAGAGAGGGGCATGAGGGGATACTCCAAGCTCAGGCGGGGCGAGCTTCTCGCCGCCGTCGAGACGGAGCTGTACGGCGAGAAGAGAGCGTCGTCGGACGGGAGCGAAGCCGGTTCCGCGGACGACGAGCGATAGCGCGCGACGAAAAAAAGAAAACAAACGAGCTTCTCGCGTCATCCTTCGTTTCACGTCACCATCTGTCCCTAGCCCAGCCTTCCCACTGTCCGACGTCCCACTTGACGAACCCCGCGTCCGCGCCTTCCGCGACGAGCCGGTTGTTGCACGACGACACCGAACTCATCCCCACGACGTGTCTTGGTCTCTCGATCGCGCCCGCCAGCACAGCCTCGTTCACCTGCTGCAGCACCGTGAGGCCCGTGACCGGAGGCAGGTAGAAGTCCAGCAGCAGCACGTCCACTCTGCCGAACTCGCGGAGCACCTCCACCGCGTTCTCCGAGCTCCACCTCTGTTCGAAGTGCCCCATCCGCACGTCCGCGTTCTTGAGCAACGCGCGAATGTCGTACGAATCCTCGAACGCCAAGACACGGTACTCCGCCGCGTCGTCGCTCGGACCCACCGCCGAGGACGCCGACGCGCGCGCGCCGCCGGTCGCGCGTCGCGTCGCGCGCGAGCGAGACGCCCGCGCGCGAGGCAGGAACGCGGAGACGCGGCCGAGCGAGGACACGCCCGCCATCGTTTCGCGAGCGGATCAAGTGACGCGACGAGAGCACGGAGAGGGTCATAAATACGTCGTGTCGTGTTTGTTTTCAACCGACGCGGCGCGCCGCGCGCGCGAGCTATACCTAAGCGCGCTCGTCCTAAGGGTCCTACGGTGTTTCATTGCTTCGGGGTGGGCGACCCGAGAGGCGCGGGGCCCGCCAGCGGGTCCGACACCAGAAACACGCCGCTGTTTCGTCTAGAAGAGTCCCCCGTCCCCGCAGGTTCCGAAACCTCCAACTGCGTCTCCGGCGCGTCGTCGTCGCCGCGACGCGCTCTCCCGTCCCCGCGCTCCGCCATCTCCAGCATCCCCGCGCGCTCGTCCTCCTCGTCCGTGTCGTAGTAGCTGTCGAAGTCTGAGTCGTCCCCGTCCCCGCCGAACGCGTCCCCGCGCGTCCCCGACCGACCACCGGGTTTCGAAACCCGGTTCCCGAACCCGAGCAATCCAAAAAGGTTCAAAGCCGACGGCTTCGCCGCCGCCGCCGCCGCCGCCGCGTCGCGGCGCGCGCGCCCCTCGCGCGGCGTCGACTGGTTGGAGCCTCCCTTCGCGTTCGTTCTCGCGCCGAGCGCGTCGTTCGCCAGCCTCGTGATCCGCACGGTGACCAGCGCGGTCATGATCAGCCCGAACACGTAGAACGCAATCTCCAGCTTCGAGGTTCCCGACGCGCCCGAGCCCGCCGCGCGCCGTCCGGTGTCCCCCAGGTAGACGTAGAGCGCGGACGCCGGCAGGATGCCGACGGCGCTCGCCGCGATGTACGGCGCGAAGTCTACGGCGGTGAGTCCGAACGCGAAGGACATCGCGACGTACGGCGAGAGGGGCGAGAGACGCGTTAAGAGCACGATCTGCGCGCCGTCGCGCATCACCGCCTGATCCAGCGCCGCGAACTTGCTCGCGTCGCCGTCGCCGCGTAGAAAAATCTTCTCGACAATCGGCCGCGCGGCGTAGCGCGCGATGATAAACGAAACCCCCGCGCCCACCGCGCAGGACGAACCCACGAGCGCGACGCCGAGCGGCGTGCCGTAGATGACGCCCGCCGCGATGCTCGTGGCGCTCGCGGCGCCCGGGACGACCGCGAACGAGGCCACCACCACGTTGAACGCCCAGAACGTGAACGGGTCTGGAGATTCGTTTAGGAGCGCGCGTGCGGGTTTCGGATGGGCGGTGAGTCGGCGAGACAAAAGTCGGCGCGTCGTGGCGAGGGAGAGCATGATGCTTCTCAACGGAAACGAGAACGCGGGTCGCGTCGAGGCGCGGGGCGCGGCGGGAGCGCGGGAGCGTCGCGGGGGCGCGCGCGAGACGTTCGCGGGACCTCGGAGGCGCGTACCGCTTATCTTGGGCAGGACATCCTCGACGAACCGCATCTTGGCCGAGGCGTACAGCACGCCCACCACGAACCCGAGGATGAGAATCACGAGGGATATCCCTCGGCACCACATCGCGGTCGACACCGAGCGCTGCTCGGTGGTGGTGCGCGCGCGGACGGGCGCCGCCGCCGCATCGCGCGATACAGGCCCCGCGCCCGACCGGCGTTGCGGCTCCCGCGACGCCATCGCCGAGCACTCAGCACACCGGGAGCGCCTCTCCCGAGTGAGCCCTCGCGAGAAGCCGCGGCTTGGCAAAAGTACACGAAACCGAGACGACCGCCAGTCCGCCAGATTACCGAACGCGAGGACGTTTCGAGTGCGGTACGTACGCCTTCTCGGAGACGCGCGCCGACGCTCGCGCGCTCGCCCGCGCGCTGGAAGAAACCGCACAAAGTGCCGCCCGAGCTCGCGCGCGCTTTCCCGGAAACGCGTCTATCTCACGGTCTAGAAGGTCTATAGACTAAGGTCTAGAAGGTCGGCGAAGCTCAGAGCTCGCGTGTACGACTTTGTACTATGACTACCGTCCGCCTTCACGCCCTGTAGTTCCCCCAGTCCAGGCTCGCGGAGAGCTCGCCGGCGCTCACCGCCGGGCGCTCGAGCAGGTTCCCGGCGTCGCGCGCGCGCAGACACACCTCGCGCCACGCCGCGCGCAGCGCGTCCGCGTCCACGAAGTCCTCGCCGGTCACGGCGTCGTACGCGCGCACGGTGCTGTCCACGCACCCCACCACCACGCGCGAGTGGTCGAACGCAACCGCGAGCGCGCCGACGCCAGTGCACAGCGCGGGCGGCGCCGTTCGTAAACGCGACGCTGTTTTGTTTCTTCGCGCGCGCGACGCGTCATCCTCCGTCCGCGAGACCGGTAAGTCGTCGTCCGGTAACGCGAAAGAACTGCCACTCTCTGTGTCGTCCTCGAACTCGAAGTCGCCGCCGAGCGGGAGCCGCCGCCACCGCACGTACCCGTCGTCCCCCCCCGAGACGACCCGCCGCAGCCGCGCGTCGAGCGCCACCGCGTTGACGCAGTCGTCGTGCCACCGCGCGTTTTCGCTCTCGGCGCAGAGCGGCGCCGACGGCTTCCGCGCGTCGCGCACGTGCACGGTGCCCCTGGCGCTGCCGAACGCGAACTGGTCGCCGTCCGCGGAGACGCACCGAGCCGCGTTCGTACGCGTTCGAGCAACCGCGGGTCGATGAAGGGGACCCGCAAAAGTCGGGTCGTCGCGAGACTCGCGAGACGCCGCGAACGACGGCGACGCGTTCTCCACGCGCGCGGACGCGTCGCAGGGCCTCCCCGAGCTGTCTCGCGCGTCCCAGCGGCGCACGATGCCGTCGTCGCACGCGACGTACACGACGTGTCTATCAAATGACCCGCCGCCCCACGCGACGCCGTACGCTGCGGCGCCGAGTTCGAACCGGCGCGTCGCCGCGCCGAACCGTGCGCAGTCGTACACGTGCACGCCGGCGCCGGCTCTTTCGCTCGCGCACGCCAAAGCTTGCGCCGCGCCGCCGCCGCCGTCGTCACGCACGTCGAAGAACTGCGCGTGCGGCAGACCGGTGGCCGGCGAGGACAGCAGGTGTGACGAGACGCAGGGGATCGAGTAGCACTCTGCTGAAGTGGAAGGACCGTCGGACGAAGTTTCGTCGACGTACGTTTCGTCCGCCGTTCCTTCCACGACGCGTTCGTACGGATCGAAAAGGTTTCCGCGCGTCAGGTCCCAGACGCGCATCTCGCCGCGCGCGTCGCCGCTGAAGAGCGTCGTCGGCGCGCCTCCGTCCGCCGCGTCGCCACCGGTCAGGCGGCAACACGTCACCGCGTCCACGTGGCCCACGGCGCGACCGAGCACGCGTTCCCACCCGGTAGACGCAAACGCGCGGAACGGACCAACCGGACCAAACGCCGGTTTGTCGGTTTCCGTTTGCGGCTCCGGCGCGCGCGGGGGGAGTCCGACGACGGCGAGCGTTTTGTCCGCGGATCCGCTGACGAAGACGTCCCCTTTGAGCGCGACGCACTGCGCGTACTCGGAGTGCGCGCGGTGCTCTTTCTTGTCGAAACGCGCGCGGCGCCAGCCGGCGTCCACCGCAATCCCGCGCTGAAACGCGGCGCGATACGTCTCGCCGCGTCGCGGCCGCCGCGGCCATCGCCGGTGCTTGCGCTGCACGAAGCCCCACAACTCGTCGTCCAGCGTCGCGATTCTCTGGAACCGACGCGACGCGCACATCGTCGCCGCGAGCTCGTAGTCGCCCATCTCGCGGAGCACCAGGGACACGACAGAGTCAGGGAGCGCCTCGAGGTCGAACAAAGTGGGCAGGCGCGCGGCGGCGGCGGTGGCGGCGCGGCGACGCCGCGTCGTCGCCGCGGACACAGAGTCCGCCGAGTCCGACTTCATCCGCGCGGCGGCGGCGGACGCGGCGGCTCGTCGCTCGGCGTCGCGCGCGGCTTCTCGCACAGCCGCGCGCGCCTTCTCAGCCTCAGCCTCGCGCGCTTCGATGCGTGCCTCCAACGCGGCTTTCCGCGCAGCCTCCGCGGCGCCGGCTTCCGCCTCGTCGCGGACCTGCCGCGCCAACTCCTCCGCGATCTCGGCATCTTCCTCGCTCACGTCGCGCGCGTCGCGCGCCAGCGCCTCCAGGCGCTCCGCCAGGGAAACGGGAGGCGGGCCCTGGTACGCGTACGCCGGGTTGCGCACGCACCAGCTGCGGGGAGCGGTGTGGGAGGGAGGGGGTCGGAGGGTCAGAGGGTCTGACGCGAGAAGCGCACGCGAACGCGCGCGTCGAGGCGGACTCGCGCGCGTGGCAGATTCGGTCGACGGGTGGCACGAGGACGCACGCACTCTTTCTGGTGGTACCGCAGCTGACGACAGAGCTCCTCGAAGTCGTCGCACAGCGCCTGCATGCGCTCGTCCTCGTCGTCGGACGTCATCGCGCGCGGCGTGGAGCGCGCGCGCGCGAGACTGCGAGATGGCGCGTGAACGAAACGACACAAAAAAGGTGAAAAAACAAGGCGTCTACGCGGACAGACGTTCGTTCACAAGGTCTTCTTGGTTACTTACAACGGAGACGATCTCGGTCTCGGCGCGCGTGTTCCGCGCGGGGCTTTCTCACCAGACGCGCAGACCCGTCGCCGCGCACGCGCGCGGACCTCGTCTCGCGGCAGTCGCCGGCTTTCCGCGCGCGCTCGCCCCCTCGACACCGCGACTGATTGCTCACTGGAAGAGGTCGATGTAGTACGACAGGCTCTGTCCCTGGTAGTTGACGAACTCCTGGTTGGTTTCCTCGAACGAACCGAGCGTGGTGGTGGCGAAGTAGACTCCGGCGAGGATCCCGCACGCGAGGATCACGCCGGGGATGCCGCCGAGGCCGACCTTGGCGTACTTGTCCGAGGTGGGGGATTCCGTGTACAGCTGCTTGGGCTCGATGGCGAAGATGTTGCCGTTGCCGGAGTTGTCCTTGCCGATGTAGCCGGTGGTCTGGTTGATGGTCTCTTTCGCCTGCACAACCAGCGAGATGCCGCGGCGCTTGGGGGCGACCGGCCTGAGGGAGAGGGGGAGGGAACGCGAGGTCAGACGCCGACTGTCACGAAAAATCGCGCGGTGCCTCCTATTGGCCGCGGACGCGGATAAAGCACCGGACGCACCTGGGGGCGAGCGCCTTGACGGTGCGGCGCGCGCCGAGGTTGCGCGCGGCAACCTTAGGCGCGGCGAGGGTGTTGGAAGCGGTGATGGCCTGCATGATCACGTGCTGGCGGGTGTGCGCGGGGCAGGTCGCGGCGGGGGCGGTCCTGCACAGTCACCAAAGCAGTCGACGTGGAAAAGCTGGCCGAGAGAATGGAGGGCTGTGAGCGCTCCGATTGGCGAATCAAACGCAGCTTTCTTCTATTAGTGTTTAGTCATCGAATTCAGTAAATTATGACCGAGTCAGCTTCGATCGGACGCACCCGAAATCATCTCGATTTCCGCTCGGGCGGCAGAAAGCGCTCTATCCGGGCGGCGTATTTCTTGTCAAAGGTCCCCTGCGCCACCGCCCGCCTCGCCAGCCTGCCCTCGCTCCGGTTCTGCCACTCCATCGCGAGCGTCCAGGTCTCGTCTATGCGCAGGTCGCCGTCCCCGAGCACGCGCACGGCGAACAGCCCGTTCGCGCCGAAGGCTTTGCGGAACCCGCGCGTCGCCGCCTCGCTGCGCAGCGACTCCGTCGCGAGTATCACCCCCCCGGGCGCGCACGTCGCGGCGGCGGCGCGCAAAAGCAGACCGTGGTCGGAGAAGTACCCGGCGTCCGCCCAGATCACCAGGGGGAATCCTCCGACGTTTTCACTTTGGATACCGTTTCCTCTGACTGACGGTTGTGTCGCTTCGGCATCCGTCGCGTACGCCGCGAGCGCCGCTTCGTCGCGCCAGTCAAACGCCACAACACGCATGCTTTGGACCGCCTCCGCGACGTCGCGCGGCAGCTTCCCCTCCTCCGCGAGCGCCGCGACCTGCTTTTTCACCGATTTGATGTTCTCGCGCAGGATGGGCACGACGTCGGGGTGCTCCGAGAGCGTCACGCGCATCTTGTGCCGCAGCGCGAGCGCCACGCCGGGGAGGCCGGCGCACCCCGCGCCGAGCTCGATCACGCGCTTTCCCTCGAGGCTCGTTCCGTCCAAGGGCGCGCCGTCGCGGCCTTCGCCGAGCTCGTGGAGCGCGACGCCGCGTTCGATTTCGAGCGCGAGACGCAAGCCTCCGGTCCAAAGCCTGCCTCCCAGGATCTCAGACTGCCGCAGGCGCAGCGGGACCCCGCACACAGGCACCGTGGCGAATCCCTCCGCGTCGTGGTCCACCGCGTTTTCGAACGAGGGCTCGGGCAAGCCATCGCCGCTGAAATCGAGCTGCATCGCGGGACGGGACGCGCGAGCGCGCGGTGTCGATCGAAACGGGCGACGACCTCAAACGTCACGCGCGATGCGACGCGCGTGCGGCTCTGTGCGTCGCCCCGGGGGGCGCTTCTGAAGATCTGCCGCGTGGAAAAACGCACACGTTTCTCGGACGCGAAGATCTTTTCGATTCAGCGGCGCAGACTTGCGACGTTCGGCGAAACGCGTTCAGGAAAGAGTGCGGTGTGATCTGAGTTCAGAAACTCGACGCGCGAAAAAAACGCGAAGCGGCGTCGGCGCTACGAGAGACGCACCGACACCCTTTCGCGAAGGGCCGATTCGAGCCACGCGGGCCGCGAGGCGACAGTCACATCCTCCGGCCGACGGTCACGACGGCGTCGCGGTCACGGCGCCTCGGACGCCGCTTCATCGTCGTTCGCGTCGTTCGCGTCGTCCGCGTCGTCGCCCTTCGCCGCCGCCGCGCCCTCCGCCGATCCGCGCGTCCTTTTTTTCGCGACGCCGCCCACGCGGAACGTCAGCGACCTCCGTCTGCGCACGCGCATCACGTTCCCCCCCGCGTCGAACGCGTTTGTTTCGTCGTCCGCGACCGGCTCCGCCGTCACCTTCTCGGACGCGCGAGTCTCCGCGGCGTCGAGGTTGCGAACCGTCTCGGGAGGCGCTGTTTCCGTCGTCGCCGAGCGCGCGTCGACTTCCACCGCTTCCGTCGCCGTCGCCGTCTCCCGTCGCCCTTCGCGCTTCTCGGCGTCGACGCGGGCATCGTCGACGGGCACAGACGCTCGCCTCGCGAGGCTTTGTATCTCGCCCTTCACTTCCGTCAGAGCCTTCGCGAGCGCGCCGAACTGCTTCGCGGTGACCCCCTGCAGAGCGCCCACCGTCCTCTGCGACGAGCGCAGCTCGTCGCCGAGGCGTCGGACCCGCGCGTCGAGCGCCGCCGCCTCGGCTTCGCGCGCCGCCGATTCCGCCTCCACCTTCCTCAGCGCGGGCGAGAGCTCGCGCCGCACGAGCCGAACGCGAGTGGAAACCTTCGAGAGGTCGCGCGCGTTGCGGCTCGACGCCAGCGCGACGCGGTCGTGCGCGCTCTCCAGCCTCCGCACGCGCGCCAGCACGGATTCAGACGTCGCCGCGGCTTTTCGCGAAACCGAAAAGTCGCCCGGGTCGCTCCCGGCGCCGCCGTCCTTCGCGACGCGGCGCAGGACAGCCCCCAGCGCCACCGCGGCGACGAGTGCGATGTCGGCGAGCCATCCGCCCGCGGGCACGGCGAACAGCGCGGGGTCCGCCAACGCCGACGCCACCGCGACGCGGTGCTCGTACAAAGGCGAATGCGCTTTTTCCGCCGCCGTCGCCAAACGCAGGCGGTCGCGCGCGCGCTCCCTTCTCGCGTCCAGGTCCGCGCGTTCGCTGGCGCGCATCGCGGTCACGCCCACGGCGGTGGTGATCAGGAACACCTCGGCGCCGTCGGCGAGCGTCGCGACGTCGCCTTTGCGCGAACGCCGGCGTCGTCCGTTCGGAGCCTTTGCTTTTTCTCGTCGAGATGAGGATTGACGCTCGACGTCCGCGCGCGACGGACGCGCGTAGTACGACGGGCCGGGCTCGACGGGCGAGCGCGAATCGCGCGAAGGACGCCGCGGGTCCGCCGCCGCGCGCGCGGGCGAGAGGGGTGGATCGTTCTCGTCCAGGGAACCCGGGTCATCCTCGTCGCCGCGGACGGCGCGGAAGGCTGTCGAAGGCCCGCGTGCCGACGACACCCAGCGCTCGTGCCTGATTCGTGAACGAGGCATTCCGCGGGATGCGCCCGCGATTCCGTCGCGGGTCGCGGGTTCGCGCGCCCCCGCGCGCGCCCCCGATGCCGCCCATGACACCGCCGCCGCGACGACGCTCGACGCGAGCGGCATCGCGGAACGACCCGGACCGACCACGAGAGGGTCGGGCTCGCGATGTCAAATCTGGGTGGACTCGAAGCGTCCGGGGGCAAAAACGTCGACGACGCGTTCGGGTTTCGCTTCGCGAAAGTCGCACTTGTGTTTTTTCTTTCAACGCGCGCGCCGGACGACTCGAGCCGTTCGGTCCTCCCGCGACGCCCGCAATATATATCGACACGTTCAAACCGCATTTACACACCCGCGCACAACACGCGTTCGTCTCGTTGAGAGAGAAAAACAGAGAGACGGATCGTCACGCCTCACTGGCACTCGTCGAACGGCTGCCCCCCCTCGTACCCGTCTTCGAACCCGCACTCGTCCTCCGCCTCCACGGCGGCGGCGCGCCGCAACCGCGCCACCTCCTCGCGCAGCGCGAGCGTCTCAGCGTCCACCGCCGCGGATGCGTCCATCACCAGGTCGGACATCGACATGGAACGACCTTGATCCGGAGCGTTCAAAGCGTTTTGATCGGTGTGTGAGCCGGAAGAGCCTCGCGAAGTCGTCGTAGATCCGTACGCGGAGTTTTGGTTCCCATAGGACGCGCCCGACGCGTCGTACGCCCCGCGCGACGCAAACCCAGAGCCGCCGCGCGTGCTGCGCGTGGTGTTGATGGTACGCACCTCCGTCTCCGTCTGCCACTCATCCCTGCGTTCCATCTCAGCGCGCCGCGCGAGCATAGCTTCCGCCTCAGCCGCGCGCGCGCGCGCCGCCTGCGCCATCTCCTCCGCCGCCGCCGCGCGCGCGTTCGCCGCCGAAACCTCAATCTCGCGGTGCCTCGCCGTCGCCTCGGCGGCTTCGCGAGCCAGCTTTGCCTCGAGCCGAGCCGCCGCGAGGCTCGGGGACGCCGAGCCTATGTCCGAGGCGTCTGACGTAGCGGTCTCCGCGACCGCGCCTTCGCTCGCCCTGGAGGCCGCCTTGGCGGCGATCTGCGCCTGCAGGCGCGAGGACGCCAGGTCCTTCTTGACGTCGGCGAGGAGCGCGGCGCGCGCGCGCACGCGGCTGACGACGTCGGCAAACTGCGCGGCTTCATCTAAAGCCGGCACCGCGGCGACGTTTCCGAGCGCTGGGACACCGAGAGGCACGATATTGTTCTTGCCGACGAGCCGCTTGATCATGGCGTGCACGCCGACGGCGGCGACGAGCGCGCCGTCGGCGACGCTCCCGATCCTGCCAAGCGACAGCGCCGAGGGCGCCGGCGCCGGCGCCGGCGTCGCGACGGCGGCGACGAAGTTCGCCGACCGCTTCGGTACCGATTTGGCCTGCAGACGCTCGCGGCCCACCTGCGCGAGTTGCGCGACCCGGACGCCGCCGGCGGTGAGCAGGCACAGCATCTCCGCGGTCTCCGAGAACGCCACCACGGACCGCGCGAGTTCCGGCCGCGACGCGAAAAAAGCGCGTCGTTCTTTTTTCCTCCTTTCCGAGTCATCCTCCTCGCCCGCGGCTTTCTTCGGGACGCCCGGCGCGGGGACGCCCGAGTCGCCCGAAGATCCCCGGGCCGTCCCGGGGACGTCGTAGGCGTCATCGTCCGTGTCCGAGTCGCCGTCGGACGCGTCCTCGACGTCCTTACTCGGCTCCTTCTTGGCGTCCGCGCCGTCGTCGGCCGCCTGCGCGCGCGCCACGAGGCTGCCGTTGCGCGCGCGGAAAAGCGGGATGGCGTTGGACGCGAAGGTATCCGGGAACGCCTCCAACGGGAAGCTCCCTATATGGAACCCCGAGGCGGACGCGGCGGCGGGGGCGGAGGAAGAGTTGGGCGAAGCCGGCTCGGCGTTGCCCAGAGCGCGCGTGAGCGTGTGCAGGCCTCGGAAAGGGGGCTTGGGGAACGTGGACGGCTCGTCATCGCCCGTGGTGGCGGACCCGGCGCCGGAGCCCACCGCCGCGTTCTCGCGCGGGGCGGTTTTTCGGACGCGTTCCGTGAGAGGCGCGGGCGCGCCGGGTCGGTTCCATCGTCGGCCGAACGCGGCGCCGCCTCGGCGAACGCCGCCGCGGCGACGGTAGGACACCGTCGCCGCGCCGGAAGCGGGAAGCGCTGCGGCAGAGGCGCTCATCTCCTTGTGGCGCGGACGGTCAGATGGCGCTTCTTCTTATCCCGACTGTCGAAAAAGTGAACAACGAAAAATTTGCGACCGTTGACAAAAAAACGCCATGATGAGCTTTTATGCGCGAGTGTCGGAGGAGCCGAAGCGCGCGAGACTGGAAGAGAGTCTCGGGCCCCGAGCACAAGTCGCGCGCGCTCACGCCTGGCGCGCGCACAAGCTACGCGGCTCGAGCCCTGGAGGGAGGGGCGTCTGAGCAGAGGGGAGAAGGCGCGACACTCGCGCGGTGGTCTTCCGAGCACCGAAATCTGACGTCCCGGAACCGGCTGCGCCGTTCGACAGAGGAAATGACGTCCCCTTCGCAGTCGTTCGAGGGACTGCGGGTCCGGGATAAGACCGGCAAGGACACGACGTCCGTCACCGTGGTGGTCTCGCGCAAGGGCGTGAAGCTCTCCGGCTCGAGAGGCACGCTCGGGAACTTCCCGTTCCAGTCCATCACCAGCTGGTCGCACGCCGCGGACGACGCGCTGAGTCTCGTGGTGACCGTGAACGACGCGCGGAGGGAGGTGATCCTCGCGGGCCCCCCCCCGGTCGTCGCCGCCGTGCTCCAGGCCGTCGACTCCACCGTGAACGACATCCTGCAAGACATGACCGCGCCTCCCGTCTCCGAGCCCGCGGCCGCCACGTACAGCACCCCCGCGCCCTCGCCCGCGGATGCCGCGAAAAGCGAAGGCGCCGCGACGCGGGACGCGCCGAAAACCGAGCACGTCTCCAAGACGGATGCGGCGGTGGCGGAAGCCGAGCGCGCCAACCAACGCGCCGCCGAGCGCGCCGCCGAGCGCTCCGAGCACGCCGAGCGCGCGCTCGCCGCGCGCGAGCGCGCGGTGGCTGCGCGCGAGCGCGCCGTCGCGGAGGCGGAGGTGGCGAACGTGCTTCGCGACTCATCGTCGGCGGGCGCGGGAGACTCGCGTGACGCGTCGCCGGAGGCGCGGACCGAGCTGGCGGCGGCGACGGCGCGCGCGCGCGATGCGACGCGCGACGCCGAGTCCGCGCGCGCCGAGGCTGCTTCCGCGAAGGCGGATGCCGCCGCCGCGGAGACGCGCGCGAGACTCGCGGAGAACAGGGCGGAGCTGGCGGAGGCGAGGGCCACCGCCGCGGAGTCGCGCGCCAGGAGCGTCGCCGTCGCCGACCCGACGAACGAGACGCTCTCGTCCGACGGAGAGCCTTTGGCTTCGGACGCGTCGCCGTCAGGTGAGAGCCTCCGGACGATCGAGGCTCTTCGCGCGGAGGTGGCGACTCTGCGCGCCGAGGCTGACGAGGCGAGGGCCACCGCGGCGCGTCTGTCTTCGTCGGCGGCCGTCAACGCCGCCGCCGCGGCGGCGTACTACCGGTCCAAGGACGGGGACGTGCCTCTCGACGGAACGCCCGCCGAGGACGAAACGGGTTCCGCGGAGGGTCCCTCCGCGGACGCCTCCGCGGACGCGGCGACCGCCGCCGCGACGGCTGTGGCGATGCGTTCGCACGCGGAGGCTGAGGGTCTGCGCGTCGAGCTCGGCACGTTGCGCGCGGAGCTCAGGAAGCGCACGGAGGAGAAAGACGCCGCCGTGCTCGACGCGGAGCGCGCGTGGCAACGCGCCTCCGAGACGCACGAAAACGCGCGCGCGCTCGCCGCCGAACTCGAGACGTCGCGGCGGAGCGCCGGCGACGTTCGCGAGGTTTTTTCCAAGGAGGCGCGTGATCGCGAGCTCTCCATCTCCGCCGAGCGCGAGAGGAACGAGTCTCGGCTCGCCGCGGCGAACGAGACCGCGAGGGCGCTGGGAGAGGAAAAGGGCGAGGCTCTGTCTCAGATTGAACGTCTGCGCGCCGACTTGGCGCTCGGCGAGGAGTCGCGCGCGATATTCGAGGCGCGCGAAAAAGAGGCGAACGAGCGACACGAAATGCTTCGCGCCGAGTTGGCTGCGTCCGTCGCGATGGCCGCGGACGCGAGGAGAGAAGCGGACGCAGCCTTCGACGAGGCTGCCGCGGCGCGCGCCGAGCTCGAGGCGCTTCGAGGCGCCGCCGACGACGTCGGCGAGAGACTCGACGCGCACGCCAGGGAAAGCGAAGCCGAGGCTGTGGCGCTCACCGCCGAGCGCGACCGGCTGGTGGACGCGCTGCGCGCGTCCACCGCGCACCTGGACGCCGCGGAGCGGCGCGCGGCGGACGCGGACGCGCGCGCCGCCGCCGCGGATGGCGCGCGCGAGGGCGTCGCCGCGGGCGCGAAGCGCGCCGCCAGGCAAGCCGCGAGCGACCTCGAGAGCGCGCGTTTGGCGGCGCGCGCGGCGGAGCGGAAATGCGCCGACTTCGAGGCGGCGGCGGAGGAGGCGCGCGACGTCGCCGCCGGGTTGAAGCTCGAGCTGGACGAGGCTCGCGCCGCGCGCGACGCCTTCGCCGCGGAAGCTCGCGAGGCTTTCGCGCAGCGCGACGCCGCCGAGCGCCGCTCGATCGACGCGTTCGCGGCGAGGAAGGAGGTGGACGCCATGGCGGCGGAGGCGGAGGAGGCGCTGCGCCGCGCGAGGCAGGCGGAGCGCGACGCGGCGGCGGAGGTTGCGTCTCTGCGCGAGGAGTCCGAGGCTCTGGCGCGTCGCGTCGAGCGCCAGCGTCGCGACGAAGACGCCGCGAAGCGCAAGCGGGAGGTGGAGACGGTCGTGGAGCGGCTCGGGCTCGCGGAACGCGAGGTGTTGCAGCAGACCAGCCGCAGCGCGTCGACGATGCGCGGGTTGGAACAGGCCCTCGCCGACCTCGCGCGGAGCGTTCGCGGCGGGGACGGACCGAAATCGGAAACCGCCGCCGGCGGCGAGTCCGGCGGCGGCGACGAGAACGCGAGACCGACTGCCGATGCGACGGCTCACGACGACGGTCTCTTGGTCCTCTCGCAGCCGGCGAGTCGGAGGCACGCGCCGTGGTTCCCGGAGGTGAACGCGCGAACCGCGACGGCGTCGCGGCGAAAGACGGCGGCGTCTTCTGACCCGCCGGCGCCGGCGGCGATTTCCGAATCGGCGCCGGGCGCCGAATCGAACGCGCCTCGGCGGCGCTCCATCCTCGCCGACGCGGCGCTCGAGGCGGACGCGGCGGCTGCGGCGGCGCGCTCGATCCGGGAATCGCGCGAGAAAGAAAAAGCGGTTTCGGGCAAAAAAGAAGCCGCGGCGCGTCCGGCGAGCGCGCGAGATGGAGGCGAGAGCGACCGCGGCGACGACGCCGCGGATTTTTCGAATTCGGCGGCGAGCGCGTTCGCTCTGGCGGAACTCGACGAGTCCGCGCGGCGGTTCGCGCGCGCGTCCCGCGCGGATTCCCTGGAGAAGCTCCGTTTGTCGCAGCGTCAGCAGAGCGGCGACCGGCCGGACTGGGAGATAAGGCTGGAGCTGATCGAGGCGGAGAACGAACGCACGCGCCTTCGTCTCGAGCGCGCGCGACTGGGCCGCGGCGCGGGCGAAACCGCCGCGCTCGAGGAACCGAAACCGCGCGACGCGTCGCCGCCGCAACCGTGGCGATGATCGAAAAGGTATCGTTCGACCGTCGATCGTCTCGAAAAGGTTTTCATTACGTATTAGTCTATGTTCGAGTACGTAGAACGACTGTCAAGAAGCGTCAGAAGCATAACGTAGACTACAATGCGATGTAACGTTCGTATGTCACTACTCACAGCTTATCCATGTTGCGCTCGATCCGTTCCTTCCCCGGGTCCTCGCGCGCCGGCGGCCGACGAGCCTTGAACCGCGCCGGCGAACGCTCTCGCGCGAGAAACTCGGTTTCGTTCTCGTCGCCGTCGCGCGGAGAAACTTCATCGTCTCGCGGCGGAGGAGTCGTCGCCGCCGCAAACGCGGCATCCGCCGCCGCCGCGGCTTCGAGGTTCTCGTCGCGCGCCCGGCGTCGCGCCTCCGAAGCGAACGCGGCGGCGCGCTCGGCGGCTTCCTCAGCAGCCTTCGCTCGGTGCGCCGCAGACTCGCGCCGAGCGCGCTCAGCCTCCGCGGCGCGGCGCGCCTCCTCGGCGCGCGCGCGCGACGCTTCACGCGCGCGCTCGGCTGCGAGCTCGGCGGCGACGCGCTCCTCCTCGCGGCGCAGCGCGTCCGCCGCCGCCGCCGCGCTTCGCCGCGCGCGTTCCCGGAACGCGTCGCGGTAGTCCGTGCCCGCCGCGCCCGGCGGCGCGCCCGCGTTCACGGACTCGCCCGGCCGCCACGAGCGCCCTCCCCCGTTCGCAGCCGCCGCCGCCGCGGACGCCGCAGCCGCCGCCGCCGCCGCCGCCGCCTGCGTCCGGCGCGACGCGTAGAACCCCGGCGAGCCGGGGTTCGTCCGCGGCGACGACGTCGCCGCGGACGACGTGTGCGCGCCGAACGGATACGCCGCGCGCGCGCGCGCGTCCGCGGCGTCCCCGATGGGCTTGCCCATCTCCGTCCAGCGGAGGTGCGCGGCTTGGAGCAGCTTGAACGTCTCCTCGCACCGCGCCGCCGCGGCGACGTCGTCGCCGCGCGCCGCGCTTCGGTCCGGGTGGTTCTTCGCGAGCGCGCGCTTGTACGCGCCCTCCAGCTTGTTCTCGGGCATCGAGCGCAGATCGGCGGCTGTGGTGTCGATGAGCTCCAGGCGCAGCAACGTCGCGCCCATGCATCCCGCAGCGGCGAGCGCGTGCGCGCCTGAGCGCTCCAAGAAGCGCTGCGCGTCGGCGCGCGCGTCGTCCATCTCCGAGGCGCGCGCCTCCGCCTCCTCGATGCCCTTCCGGTGCGAGAGCATGCGCTCGGCCAAGACGCGCTCGCTGCGCGCCGCCTTCTTCGCCGCCTTCGCCGCGCCGCGCTGGCGCTCGATCTCGGCGGCGCGCTGCGCCTCGTGCGCCGCCGCGGCCGCTAGGCGCGTCGGGGACTCGGGCTCTTGGGTTGAAAGAGCGGCGTCGGGCGACGACGGCGCGAGACCCTCGCTCGCCGGCGTCGCGTGCGAATTGCCGCGCGATTCCGCGAGCGACGCGTTTTTCTCGTCATCTTCGTCGGGTCCGAAGAGCGCCTCGGGCCGCGGGACATCGTCGTTTCGTTCGTTTTGTCTTTGTTCGCCGTCACGTCGGTGTTCCGGCGCGTCAGCCTGCGTCTCCGTCCGCGCAAAAAACGTTTCCGCCGAAGAGACGTCGGCGGGCGCGTCCGTTTGGACGTCGCCGCCGTCCCCGTCCTCCGTTTGAAACGCATCCTCCATGGACGCGTCCACGTCCATCTCCACGGGTAAGTCGTCCGTCTCTGAGACGCGGTCCTCGGCGTCATCGGCGTTTCTCGTCTCGTCGGTTCCGTCGATGACGGTCGCGATGACGGTCTCCTCCACAGGCACAGACCTCGAGGTGACCTCTCTCTCCGCCGCGTCGTCCGAGTCGGAGTCGGAGCACCGAAGCGGCGCCGAGCTCGTGGACATGTCCGCGCGCCCCGCCGCCGACGCCGCCGCCGCCGCAGACGCCACAGCCTCGGCGCGCGCCAGGGTCTGCTCCGCGGCGGCCGCCTCGGCGCGCGCTCGCGCGCGCGCGCTCAGGCGCCGGGAGGGAGGCGACGCCATCCCGGAGCCTTCGCGCCTTTCGCGCGAAGCAGAGCCGCCGTCGCGCGCCGCGTCGGCGCCCGAGTCGGCATCGGCGTGTCGCCTCGGCGTCGCGAGCCCGGCGAGGACGCCCCGCACGATGGGCGTCACCGCGTCCGCCGCGGCGTTCGTCGGCGCGGGAGTGGAGACACCCGAGGTGCCCTTCAAGCCCTCGACCACCCCCGCGACGATTTTGCCGACCGCCTCGTCCAGGTGCCGCCGCCGAGCGCGCGTCTCGAGGAGCACGGAGCCTCGGCCGACCCACGCGCCCGCGAGGAACGCCAGGATGAGCACCACAAACGCGACGGGACGCGACAGGGCGCCGAGGACCGAAGCCTCCGTCCCGGCGTCCATCCGCCTCGTCTCTTAGGAGCGGGGCGGGGGTGCCCCTTCTCGCGCGCGGACGACGACTGGGCAGCGGGTGGACGCGCTCTCGCGTTCAATGTGTACTACGACTAACACCTTCACTCGCAGTTCTCGCACACTCGCACTCGCAGTCCACCCTATAGTCCTGGTATCGGGCGAGGTCGAGTACTCGAGTTTCGAAAAGCGCGCCCGACGCTTTGAACGCCCTCACTTCCCGAGGCGGTTCGGACGGTTCGAGCGCGCCACACCGTAAACCAGTTCGTCGCGTTTACGTGCATCATCCGGCAAGATGGCGGGCATGCCGTATGGGCTCCAGTCCATGCTCAAGGTGCGTCCTCCCGGCCGGATCGCTGCCGCGATCGCCACCTGCGCGCTCTTTTTCCACGCCCGATCGCGGTTGCGAGTTTCGCGCCGACCTGACAGATCGTCCCTCTTCGCGCGCGCAGGATGGCCACAAGCACATGTCCGGCCTTGACGAGGCGGTGATCAAGAACGTCGAGGCGTGCAAGCAGCTCTCCAAGATCACGCGCACCTCGCTCGGTCCCAACGGTAAGGCCCACGCTCCCGAAAGAACGCAGATCTGGCGCCCAAAAACGAACAGACACGCGCGTCTCTCGGTCAACGTTTCGTCCCAACGTGTGTCGCACGAAAAACAAACGCGAGAAAACGCGACCGACCGCTGACCGCCGCGACCACCCTCTGCGCGTCCGTCTCCTTTCCTTGATCGCAGGCATGAACAAGATGGTGATCAACCACCTGGACCGGCTGTTCGTCACCTCGGACGCCGCCGTGATCGTGCGCGAGCTGGAGGTGGCGCACCCCGCCGCGAGGCTCTTGGTAATGGCGGCGCAGGCGCAGGAGCAGGAGATTGGCGACGGCACTAACCTCGTGGTGACGTTCGGGGGCGAGCTGCTGGGGCACGCCGAGGAGCTGATCCGCGACGGTCTGCACCCCTCGGAGATCATCGAGGGGTACGAGAAGGCGCTGGGGAAGACGCTGGAGTGGCTGGATGAGCTGGTGGTCCCGGGGTCTGAGACGCTGGACATCAAAGACAAGCTCGCCGTCGCGGCGCGGCTGAAGGGCACGCTCTCGTCGAAGCAGTTCGGGCACGAGGAGATCCTCGCGAAGACGTGCGCGGAGGCTTGCATCGACGTGTGCCCCAAGAACGCGCTCAACTTCAACGTGGACAACGTGCGCGTCTCGAAGATTGTCGGGTCCACCATGCACGAGAACACCGTCGTGCAGGGCATGGTGATCCGCCGCGACTGCGAGGGCACGGTGAAGCACGTCAAGGACGCCAAGGTGGCGGTGTTCGGCTGCGCCGTGGACACGAGCTCCACGGAGACCAAAGGCACGGTGCTCATCACGAGCGCGAAGGACCTCGAGTCCTACTCGCTGGGCGAGGAGCAGAAGATGGAGGAGTACATCAAGATGATCGCCGACTCGGGCGCCAAGGTTGTCGTCTCCGGCCAGAGCTTCGGCGAGATGGCCATGCACTTCATCGAGCGCTACGGGCTGATGGCCATCAAGATGCCCTCCAAGTTCGAGCTCAGGCGCTTCTGCCGCGCCACCAACTCCACCGGCATCATCAAGCTCGGGCGCCCCTCCGCGGACGAGCTCGGGTACGTCTCGTCGATCGACGTCAAAGAAATCGGCGGCACCAAGTGCGTCGTCGTGCAGCAGAACGACGCCACCAGCCGCGTCGCGACGGTTGTGCTGCGCGGGTCCACGGAGAACGTCATGGACGACATCGAGCGCGCGGTGGACGACGGCGTGAACGCGTTCAAGGCGCTCACCAAGGACTCGAGGACTTTACCCGCGGGCGGCGCCACGGAGATTGAGCTCGCGCACAGGCTGGCGGCGTTTGGCAGGAAACAAACCGGTTTAGACCAGTACGCTATTGAAAAATTCGCGCGCGCGCTGGAGGTTGTTCCTAGAACGCTCGCCGAAAACGCGGGACTCAACGCGACGGACGTCGTGTACAACCTGTATGCCGCACACGCCGCCGGCGAAACGAACGCCGGCGTGGACGTCTCCGGCGCCGCGCAGTGGTGCGACCTCGCCGCGAAGGAGTCCATCGCGGACGTGTTCCTCGTCAAGTGGTGGGCGCTCAAGCTGGCGGTGGAGGCGGTCACCACGGTGCTCCGCGTGGACCAGATCATCATGGCCAAGCAGGCGGGCGGGCCCAAGGGCGGGGACGAGTAAACGCGACATTGGAGCTTGGTTCGGTGGATGTGTGTGCGTCAAAGCGTCGCGGTCGGCGATCGCGATCATCATGCGTCGTGAAAGGGTGTGATGAGGGAGTCTCTAGTTTTGTGAAACGCGACAGACGCGTCCATTCGTCGGCTACGCGCGACGCTACGCGAATGACGCGAGGACCGCGGTCGAACTCGCCGCCGGCGGCGCGGAAGGTCACGCGGCGGCGTATTGCCTGGTGACCCACTCCGCGACCAACGCCGGTTTCGCGTTGCCCTCGATCTCCACCGTGACCTTCGTGACCGTCTCCACGCCCCGCGCCGGCGGCGCGAGCGCCTTGGCGCGTACCAGCTCGACCGCCGCTCTTATTCGCGCCCCCACCGCCACGGGCGAGACGAACCGCATCTTGTTGAACCCGCAGTTGATCTCCGAGGCGACCCACGCGTGGCTCGGGAGGACGTCTTTGCACAGCGCGGGAAGCAGCGAAAGCGTCAGGAACCCGTGCGCGATGGGCCCGCCGAACGGCGTGGCCGCGCCGGCGCGGTGGATCCACTGGTGGTCCTCGGTGCACTCCGCGAAGGCGTCCACCCGGGTCTGATCCACCACCAACCACTCTCCCGGGCCGAACCGCTCGCCCTCGCGACGCACCCACGACTCGGGCGATTCCGTCGAGCCGGGTCCGGAGCCATCTCGGCCTGTGGACGACGCCGTGACGTGCGACGCCAGCGAGCGCGCGCGCCGGAGCGCGCGGTCGCTCGGCGCAGACATGCCGAGGGTGCGCGCGGGAGTACGCATCGAACACTCGGGTGCGTGAAGACGAAAAAAAAGAAAAAGTGCCCACTTCGCGGACGACTGCACTCCGACGTCCGTCTCGGGCCCTCGGCGTTCGCGCGCCGCGCGTTCGATAGTCTACTGCGTCACGTCGCAGATACTGCGTTAGCAATACAAGTAATAGCTCACGACATCCGGGGGAAACACGCTGTTGATTTTCTTGGCGTCCCTCAACGCCCGCTCGTCCAGCAGGGGCCGCAACAAACCAATCGCCGCCGACGACGTCGAAAAAGACGTCCCCGCCGCGCCGGCGACGTCCCCCTTCGCCGCCGCCTTCGCCGCCGCCGCCGCCGCGTCTTTGTCCTTCTCGTGCGCGCGCAGCACGCCCTGCAGCCGCATGAGCCCCCCGCTGGTGACGAACGCGCGCTTCGCCGCGACGTCCTTCCCCAGCCGCTCGGCGAACTCCGAGAGGACGTGCCTTAAAATCGGCCCGGGGGTCTCCGCACTGACGAGCGCGTCAATCGTCTCCAGCCCCCCGCACTTTTTGATCAACGCCTTGAGGCTCGCCTTGGCTTTTTCGCGGAGCGTCGTGTGGCGGTCCGCCTGCACGCCCGCGTAGCAGCTCAGCAGCGCGCGGATCGCGCCGTTCTTGGCGAGCACGGAAGCCGTGTTTGTGCCGTGCCTGGCGACGCAGCCCAGCGCCCACGCAGCCGCCGCGGCGACGTCGCCGGTTTCGGCGCGCTCCAAACACGACACCAGCGCGCGTCCGCCGTCGGCGCCGCAAACCGCCGCCGCGGTGGACGGCTTGTAGTCGGCGAGGAAACCGAGGGTCTGCGCGGCGAGCGCCGCTCTTTTCCCGCCCTTCTCCAAACTCAGGCTGTCCGTCAGCGACGCCGCCGCGCCCGCCTCGATCAAAGATTCAGCCAGCTCAGGCGTCTTGCTGGCCAGAGCGCGGAGGCACGCCGTCGCCGCCTCGCGCGTCGCCGCCGCCTCGGTGACAAACGAATCGTTTGTCTCGCAGCACCCCAACAACGCGTCGGGGACGATTCCGGCGTCGCGCACGGCGAGCGCGAGCGCGTCGGCGTGCCTGGCCATCTCCGCGGCGGCGGCGAACGCCGTCGCGCGCGCGCGCACGGCACCCGCGCCGGCGGCGAGCGCCAGACCGGCGTCGCGCGCCAGACGAGTCACCGCGCCCGCGCAATCCGCGTCGCGCACGACGCGCGACGCGAGCGCCTCGCCGTGCGCGGCGCACGCCTCGAAGAAGCGCGCAATCGTCGCGCGCGTCGCGAGGCTCGTCTTCGCGTCCGAAGACACCGAGCAAAGACACTCCAGAAGCGAATGACCCTTTCCGCGGACCGTTTTGGAGACTCTTTGTTTGTGTTTTTCACTCGTGACGCGTTTTTCATGTACCGCCGCGGTGCTCAACTCGGAGGCATCGCTCGGCGTCGCGTCCTCTCGACGGTTCTCCTTCTCCTCCGTCTCCGGAGACGAAGCCGGCGGCGGCGGCGAGTCCAGCATGCGCTCCGCCGCCCACGGGCTCGCCTGCGCGACGGCGACCGCGCACTTCGCCGCTGCGTCCAGGATTTCGGGGTTGAGCGAGTCCAGCGCCTCGCGCAGGGGAGGCAACGCGCCCGCGTCGAAGAGCGCGCGCACGTGCGCCTCGCGCTTGGAGGCGAGCGCGCGCGCGACGCCGCAGCCGGCGACGACGACGTTTGGGTCGGCGTGCGACAGCGAAGAGACGATCTTCTTGAGCGTCTCGGGGGTGGCGAGCACGTCGCCCGCGCGGTCGACGCGCGAGGCGAGCGCGCGCATAGCCGCGAGCGCGGAGGTCTGTATGCCCGGGACGATATCCTGCACGAGCGGGCGGTGGAGCAGAGCCAGGCACTCGCCATCGAGAAGCGCCGCGTCCAGCGACGGGTCGTCCTTCCTGAGCATCTCGTTCAGGGCGTTGACGAACGCGAGGCGCGCCTGCTTGTACGCCTCGAGCGCGTCGCGCGCGACGGCGTGCGTCGGTCCGGGAGGCTTGCCCATCGCGCCCGAGCACCGAGACGCGGGATGACACGGGCGCGACCACTCGCGCGCCGAGGGCGTGCGCGTGTGGGTGTGAGGCCAGACGACGACGAGGCAGTCGAAAACAACTTTGAGGCGAGGGAAAGCGCCTCGATTTTCAAATTCCGAAAAGACGTCCACCCGCAGTCTGTTGCACGACATCGCGTCTGTATTTCGATGCTAAAACGCGCCGCGCCGTCTCCCGTAGGGCTACGAGAGGTTCCCGAGCACGGCGAGCGCGAGCGATCGCCACGTGCGTTCCAAAGAGTTCCTCTCCCCGACCTCCCGCACCAGCCGCGCCTTGTGCCGCACGTACAACACGCGGCACGCCGCGTGTTCCGGCCGCAACACGTCGAACGTCAACACGACCGCCGCGCCTACTTTCGGTCGCGCGACGTTTTTTTTGTCGCCGCGTCTCTCGCGCGTCTCTCGCTTTTCGTCTCTCGCGTCGGAAGCGTTCGCGCCGGAAACCGAGGCACGCGCCTGTTTGTTTTTGTTTTCGTGGAACCACCGTTTTTCGAACGCGTCGTTGACCACGATCAAATCGCCGATCTCCGCGCGACGCGTCTCGTCCCCCGCGCGGATCCCGGCGAAGTCGCCGAGAGTCGTTCGTTCCGCAAACGAAAACGTCTCCGTCTCGGCTTCATCCGCGTCGAGCACGACGTGCGCGCGCCAGTACCCGTCCGAGACGCCCCGCGAGAATCCCACTTCCCGGTGCGCGCGGCTCATTTTCGTGTCGGGGCTCAACACCCAGAGCCTCGCGCCGAACCCGCCGGCGGCGCGCACGGCGGCGCACGTCGCCGGGAAGTGCCTCGCCGCCGCGGCGTTCGGTCGGCGTAGCGTCTCGTCGCACAGCGGGAAGACTTCGAGTCCGGCCGCCGCGAGGCGCGTCGCGGGATCGCGAACGATGAACGACGATCCATCGTCGTTCGATGTCTTCATCGGAAGGCGCTTTCCTGTGGAGAAGTCGTCATCCGGGAGGGATCGCGCGTTTCGTCCCGAAGTCGGAAAGCGTTTATCCTCGCTCGTCGGCGCGTTTGCGTGTTTGTTTATAAACGCGGCGAGCTCGTGTTGCGCGTCGGGGACGCGCTTCTCGAACGCGACGCGCCAGTCGTCCGTCCCGGTTCTCCCGTCGTTCTGTGATGACGCCAGAGACGACGACTCGAAGGGTCGCAGGTTTCGCTTCGCGTGGAATCGCACGAGGAGCGCCGCGAGCGGCTGGAACGCGGGGCGGCGGCACGCCGCGCGCCAAAACGGAAGCGACGCGACGGAGACGCACGACGCCTCCACCAGGCCTATAAACCCGAGTCTTTGTACGAGCGCGACGTGCGCGTACAGCGCGAACGCGCACCAAGGGACGAGGAACGCGAGCCACTGGAGCGCGTCCCCGAGCTGCGTTGTTGGCGTGTGTCGGTTCGCGACAGAAAGCACATTATGCGGGAGGGATGCGCGAGGGAGGGCGAGTGAGGCGTGAGTCGGAGACGTCGGAGACGAAGCCCATCCTCTTGGCGCGGCGAGGAGGGACGACGGAGATGGACGTTTTTCGAACGAGGACGCGTCTCGGAGGCGAGCGGGCGACGTGACCGGACGCACCTCGATGTCGTCGTCCATGAGTAGGGTGTGACCCCGGCGGTCACCGCTCGCGCGGTCACGCCGTCAGGCGCGCCGACTCGGAGTGGAAGCGCGCACCATGCAGGGGTATGGCAAAGTCTTGTTTTTTCGGTGATGGGAAAGGATGGAAGAAGACGCCACACGGAGAGGTTTTCTTGGACTCGGACGTGAACACTCGAACGCCGTTGTTACTTCTGTGCGCCTACAGAAAAGGAGCCGCGGGAATTCCTATAAATATCTCGATAACCGTCGCGCGTCAGAACGGAGCCGCGCCACGGCGGTCTGGGGCACGCGAGGTTCGTTTCGATCCCGCACGAGACGCAACGGAGCGCGCTCGTCTTCGAACCCCGCCGCAGAGACCCCCGCGCTCCCGCGCGCGAGCGACGTGAGGGCGAACACACGTCGTGAGCACGACAAATCGCATTTCCCGACGGCACGAGGCTGAGCTCGCCTGTCCCCCGCGCGTTTCTCGCCCCCGTTCCCCCTGAGCGACGGCCGAGATGGCGGCGTGGCAGGGATGGTACTGCGTGGTGATCATGATGATGATGTTCGGCGCGCTTCTGAAGAACATCGCCGGGCCGGACGTGCTGATGCTCGGGTCGCTCGCGATGATGCTCGCCGCGGACGCGGTGCCCATCCCCGAGGGCCTGAAGGGCTTCAGCAACAAAGGGTTGCTCACGGTGGCGTGCCTTTTCGTCGTCGCCGCGGGCATCTCCAACACCGGCGCGCTGGATTACTACATGGGCAAGCTGCTGGGCACCCCCAAAAACGTGGCGAGCGCGCAGATCCGGCTCATGGTCCCCGTCGCGTTCGTCAGCGCGTTCCTCAACAACACGCCCGTGGTGGCCATCATGATCCCCATCCTGCAGAAGTGGAGCCGCCGGGTGAACATCCCCAACTCGCAGCTGATGATTCCCCTGTCGTTCGCGAGCATATTGGGCGGAACGTGCACGCTGATCGGCACGTCCACCAACCTGGTGGTCGAGGGCATGATGCGCGAGCGGTACCCGGACGTACAGCCGATGGGTCTGTTCGCGCTCTCCGTGTACGGCGTGCCGGTGGCGCTCAGCGGGATGGCGTACATCCTCATCGCGTCGCCGTTCCTGCTGCCCGGCGGCGCGAGCAGGGCGGACGCCGCGCAGAGTAAGAACGACGACGGCATGATCGAGGACTCACTCGCGGTGGGCGCGGTGGTGGCGCCCAAGTCACCGGTGATCGACCAGCCGGTGGCCACGCTCCGCGGGCTCAACGGCCTGTACCTGGTGAGCGTGCAGCGCGGCGACATGCTCCTGCGCGCGGTGACCCCCGAGTTCATACTCGAGGAAGGCGACATCCTGCACTTCACCGGGCTCGTGGAGTCCATCGGCGAGGTGTGCGTCGAGCACGGGCTGCTGCCGCTGACGCACGAGGTGGAGGAGAGCATGCAGAAGCAGAAGGCGCCAGTCTCGCGAAACAAAGAGGCGAGCGCCGGCGCCGTCTCGCTGTCCCGAGGCTCGCAGCCAAACGCGGACTCGCCAAGAGGCGGGTACTCCGACGGAGGCGCTGAGTCCGACGGGTTCGAGCCCGAGGACGCGCGCGCCTTCTCGAGCACGGACACCTACCCGCCTCGCGGCCGAGAGGCGCGCGCGCGGCGCGCCGGCGACGCCTTTGGCGGCGACGGCGCGTCGCCAAAGGCTGGCGCTCGCAAGACGAAGACACGCGGCGACTACAAGGACGTGCTGCACGCGTTCCAGATGGACCAGGACGTGGGCACCGCGGGTGACGCGTCCCCTCGCGGTGACGATTCCGACGCGGGAGGGCACAGCACGGGCCCGGAGAGCGACGGCGGCGGCATCCTGTCTCGAAGAGGGAAACAGGTGCGCAAGCGGCGGTCGTCGTTCAACATGAATGCCGCGGGTGGCATTTTGCGCAAACGCGGTTCAAAGTACGGCGTGACGCGCGGCGGCTCCGGTGTCGGACATGCGACATCCGACACCGAGTCCGACATGCGTCGGAACTCCTCAAACGACACGGCTTGGTCCTCTTACGACGGCGACGGCGGCGCGGGGACCATGGCCATGCACGAAGTCATGAGCGCCAAGGACACGCCGGCTTCCGTGCGGCGCGCGCTCCTGGAGAGACACCAGATTCTGAAGGTGCGCGTCCGCACCAACTCGTCGCTCATCGGCTCCACCGCGATGGACGTCGGGTTCCGGGAGAAGTACAAGGCTGCCATCATCGCGGTCAAGCGCGGGGGGGAGGACCAGCGCGCGGCGAACGAGGGGAAGCTCGCCTCGGTGGTCTTCGAAGCCGGAGACATACTCATGCTGCACTGCCTGGACAAGTGCCCGCTGCTGCAGTGGAAGGAGCCCGCGCTCGGCGCCAGGGGGAGCGGCGCGGCGCTCGCCGGCGCGCCGGCCGAGGAGATGCTTCCCGCCCTGTGGGGAGGCGTGGCGGACCCCGCCGAGGTGGAAACGGGCGCGGAGTCGCGAACGACGCCCGATCCGCTCGGGTCGCCCTCGCGAAGACGCAGGAGCGTCGACGCCGAAGCTCAAAAGTCAACGCTCGCCGGGGACGAAGAAAAAAAAAACGCCGGCGCCGGTCGGGAAGCGACGACGTCTCCGGCGCTCCTCGCGCCGACGCCGTCGAGCCCGTCGCGTCGCCGGGCGTTCGCGTCCGCCAGCAGGTCGATGTTGGGCCTGGGGGGCTCGAGCGACGCGACGATCTCAGGTGGCGAGAGTCGAGAGTCAGGCGAACACAATGCTCCTGCTCCCGCCGGAGACCACTTCTTTGCCCCGGGGGACCCGTCTTTGTCGCGGCCGGGCACGCCCGGGTCGAACTCGCCGGACCCCGACCTGGAGGTTCTTTCGCGCGAGGGCGCGGAGGACATCCGCGCGATGACCGACTTCACGTGCCCCGTGCGCGTGATCCCCGGCGGCGCCGTGGAGGGCAAGACTTTGGCGGCGGCGGGCCTGCGGGGTCTGCCCGGCCTGTTCCTGACGGCGGTGCAGAAGGCGGGCCAGGAGAAGGACGCGGTGGCGGCGCCGGGCGGCGACTACGTGCTGAGCGCGGACGACGTGCTCTGGTTCGCCGGGGACGCCGCCGGTATTTCCTCGCTCCGGCGCATCCCCGGGATCACCGCGGAGAACCAGCAGGTGGACAAGCTGAAGCTGCACAAGACGGACCGGCGACTGGTGCAGGCGGTGGTGGCGATCGGCTCGCCGCTGACCAACCGTGCGATCCGCGACGTGCGCTTCCGCACCTGCTACGACGCGGTGATCATCGCCGTGCAGCGTTCGGGCGGACGCATCCAGGCGAAGATCGGCGACATCGTTTTGCAAGCCGGGGATGTCCTGCTGCTGGACACGGGCTCTTCGTTCCTCAGGCTGTACAAAGCCGACCCCGCGTTCGCGCTGGTGAGCGAGATCGAAAACTCCGCCCCACCGCAGTTCGATAAGCTGCTCCCGGCGTGCGGCACGGCGGTGGTGATGATCGCCGTGTTCGTGGCGGGCGCGCTGGACCTGTTTGTCGCCGCGCTGCTCGCGAGTGGGATCATGCTCGCGACCGGCTGTTTGACGCAGAACGCCGCGAGAGGGGCGGTCAAGTGGGAGGTGATCACCACCATCGCCGCGGCGTTCGGCATCTCCGCCTGCATGGAGGCCACAGGCGTGGCGAGCGCCATCGCCACCACCCTCGTCGGCGGCGCGAGCGGAATAGGCGCGGGCACGCCCGGCGTGCTCATCGCCGTGTACATCGCGACGTTTTTCCTGTGCAACGTCGTGGGAAACAACGCCGCCGCCGCGCTGATGTACCCCATCGCCGCGGGCGCGGCGGAGCAGCAGGTGATCGACCGCGACCAGATGGCGTACTTATTAATGCTCGCGGCGTCCGCGTCGTTCATGAGCCCGTTCGGGTACCAGACAAACTTGATGGTGTACGGTCCGGGCGGGTACGTGTTTGCCGATTTCCTGCGATTCGGCGTCCCGATGCAGGTGGTGCAGATGATCGTCTCCGTGGGCGTCGTGTTGCTGGGCGACCTGTGGTGGGTCGGCTGGGTCGCGGGCTTCGGCGCCATCGCGTGCATCTACGGCGGCAGGGCCGCGGCCGCCGCGCTCGCGACGCGCGCGGAGACCGCCAAGACGGGCGCGCCGCCGTCGGCCAAAAAGCTCGACGGCATCCGGGAGGAGGACGAGACCGTCGTCGACAAGGGGCCGAACATGGTATAACGAGACAAGCTTGCTTGGAAGCGCGGTACGCGGAGTCGTCCATCACAAACGTAGTGTAAGAGTGTTTTTAAGTCACTTAAAGGGCGACCCGCACGTCCGCGCTCTGCGCCACGTCGTCCGCGTCGGCGGGTATCTGTCACCCATCCACAAAGGTGTGTCTCACACGAATCCCCGTATGCCGACGTCGATGGCTTCGCCGCCGGCGCGCGCGCGCTTTTTTGCGCCTCTCTTCTTCAACTCGAGACCGGGCAACACCTTCCCCTCGACGCTTTGGAAATCGACGAGGAGCGACCAGTCGCGGAGTCGCTGCACGGTCCCCGGGTCCTGGACGCACGCGCCGCACAAGCTGAACTGCCTGATGTGTTGTCGGCCGATGTCCTTGGAGACTCGGAACGCGCCGGGGCCGTCCACGCACCTCGCGCACGCGTTCGCGCGGTACAGACGCCTGAACGGGAACCTCGTCGAATGGTCCCCTCCCCGCGGTCGACGTGGGAGGTTCCAACGCTTCGCTCGACACCGTTCCTGGAACGAGCGCTCCGAGGTTTCGTTCCAGCCCCGGGACACCAAGCGCGCGTTCCACGCGTCGCGGGCGGTGAGGTGGGAGAATATCTCGAACAAAACGTCGGCCCGCGCGCTGCTCAGGTCCATGCTCAGCGCGGGGGGCAATGGCGGATTTCGGGACGAAAAGCATTTACGAAGCGTGGTGTGCCAACTTTTCAAACCTCGGTTCATCAGTTCCGCCCCTCTCTTCGGCCGCCTCGCGACTCACGTCGCGAAGTCAAGCAGGAGCTGCGGCAGAATGCGCTCTAAATGCCCTCCGTCGATGGTGTCGTCCCCGTCCGTCAGCGCGGTCTCCGCCGCGCGCGCGGTGAGCTCCTGCGCGAACAAGCGAAGCACCTCGGCGCTCGCCACGACAGCCTCATCTTTCACGGGAAACTTCTTCTTGCTCCCCGCGGCGTCGCCCGCGCCGGCACCCGCCAGCCTGAGCTCCCACGCGTACTGGAAGATGTGCTGCACCAGGTCCGGTGAGATCTTCGCGCGGTCGCCCGACATCGCGTCCGCGTCCCGACGGCGCGCCGGGGGCGAGTGGGGGCCAGCGTCAGCCGAGGAATCTGAAAATTAAAAAACTCGGCCCTCCCGAAACGAAACTCCGAGAACGTGACGGCGGTTGATGGAGATTTTTAGGGTTGATGCATCGCGTCGGTGCCACCACACCTGCGCGCCCTTACTGGCTCGCACGTCGGGGTACATCGCTGCGGACGCGCGACGGAGGCGGCGCCATGGCTTCCGCGGACGCCTCCGCGGTGTTGGCTCGCGTGGTGCTCACCGCGAGCTACGTCGCTGTCGGGTACGCGATGCGACGATTCGGCGCGCTCGAGCGCGCGGACGGCGAGGTGATGCTCCGGTTCGTCGTCAACGTCACGCTCCCCGCGATGCTCCTGCATACGCTGACGCACACCGGCGCGCTGTTCGGCCCGGGCGTGCCCCTGGTTTGGCTCACCGCCGCGTTCGCCACCGCCGCCGTCGCGTGCGGCGGCGCGCTCGTGTACCGGCGCGCGCCGAGGTACGAGCGCGGGCTTCTCCTGGGCGCCATGTGCGGCGCCAACCTGGGCACGTTCGCGTTCCCGTTCGTGGAGGCCGTGTGGGGCGCGGAGGGTCTGCGCCTCGCGGCGCTGTACGACGTCCCGAACGCGCTGGTGGTCTTCGGCGCCGCCGCCGCGGTGTTCGCCGCGGAGCAGCGCGAGGCGAAGCGCGAGGCGCGCGGCGCCGCCGCGCGACACGACGACGGCGGCGTGTACCACGGCGAGTGGTCTGTGACTGGCGAGAGCAAACAGGGTTTCGGTGTGTACGAGTATCCCAGCGGCGCGACGTACGAGGGCCAGTGGAACAACAACCAAAAGGAAGGGTTCGGGGTGTACCGCTTCGCGAAAGGGGGCTCGTACGCGGGTGAGTTTCGTCGCGGCGCGTTTGACGGGTTCGGCTTGCGTTTCATGCGCTCCGGCGGCGTGAAGAGCGGCCGGTTCGAGGAGGGCGCGTTCGTGGAGGCGCTGGGGATGGACGCGAGCGACGGCGCCTCCTCGAAAGCGGCGGAGGCGAGCAAGGCGGCGAGAAAAGCCGCGGAGGCGAGCAAGAACCGAGACGAATCCAACGCGCGGTTCGCGTCGCGGGTCATCGCGAAAACGCTCACTTTCCCGCCGTTCGCCGCGCTGATCATCGCGAGCGTCGTCGCGTCGAGCGGCGCGCTTCTTCCCGACGCGCTCCGTTCAGCGATCCAGCCGCTCGCGGCCGCGAACAAGCCTTTAGTGCTCCTGACGCTGGGCGTGCTGTTCCAGCCGCGCATGCCAAAGCTCCGCGCGAGGACCGCCGCGCACTTCCTCGCCACGAGGTACGCGTGCGCGTTTGCAGCAGCCGCCGTCGTCGCGGCGGCGATTCCGCCGAGCGCGGGGAACGCGCGCTTCATCATGCCCGCGCTGGCGCTCATGCCCGTGCCCTCCGTGATGGTGCAGTACGCGCTGGACCACGAGGGGGACGCCGCGCTGGCGGGGTGTCTGGTGAACTACTCGCAAATCGCATCGCTCGCCGCGCTCGCCGCGCTCGGGATGGCGTCCGCCGCCGCCGCCGCCGCGCCGCGCTGGGTGCTGCCGGCGGGGCTCGCCGCGGCGAGCGCCGCGGTGGTCGGCGCCGGGTTCGTCGCGGACGGGCTCCTCGCGCCGAGGCGCATGGTGTTCAAGCCGGGCGCGGGCGCGGGCGAGAAAAGCGGAGAGAAGCCCTCGGCCATCTCCTTGGCGCCGCCCGACGAGGGCGCCGGGCCGACCGCGGGGCCGACCGCGGCGGCGGCGGGGTTCGGGTCCCGCGCGAGAAAAAACAAAAACGTTTACGGTAACGTTTCGCGCGGCGGGATCGGCGGGATCGGGATGCCCGCGATCGCGCCGAGGCTGCGCGTCGCGCCGACGCGCGGCAGACCGAACGGCGTCGCGTCGCGTGTCGCGTCGCGTGCGCCTTCGCGCCCTCGCGGCGCGACCGGAGGGGGGGTCGGGGGATTCGCTTCTCCGCCGAGAAGCGTCTCGGCGTCGCTCGCGGCGCGAGTCGCGTAGTACGCGTTCTTTTTTTCTTCTTCTCCGCGAGACGAACCCATTGCTTCCTTTTCAAGCTTCTACCGCGGTACCTACACCAGGACACGCACGCACTATCGTCCCGAAATCGTCTCGCGTTCCTTCGACACCCCCGCGCGTGCCGCGAATCGCAATTGTACACTGTACACGGCGCGCATCCTCCGCCGCGCTTTTCTCACTTATCGAAGGTCATGTTCTCGGCTTCCTCGCGGATGGTGGAGTAGAGCGCGGAGGAGAGGTACCTCTCCCCGAAGGACGGGAACACGGTGGCGATGAGCTTCCCCGCGTTCTCCGGGCGCTTCGCGAGCTCGATCGCGGCGAGCGCCGCCGCGCCGGAGGAGATGCCGACCATCAGCCCCTCCTGGAGCGCGAGCTTCTTCGCCATCTCGATGGCGTCATCCGAGCCCACCTGCATCACCTCATCCAGCAGGTCGGTGTCGAGGATGCCGGGGATGAACCCGGCGCCGATGCCCTGGATCTTGTGCGGCCCCGGTCCGGAGCCGGACAGAACCGCGGACTCCTTGGGCTCCACGGCCACCACCTTGATGTCGGGGTTCTTGGACTTGAGGTAGCGGCCGGTGCCGGTCACGGTCCCCCCGGTGCCCACGCCGCACACCAGGATATCAACCTGCCCCGCGGTGTCCTCCCAGATCTCCGGGCCCGTGGTCTCGAAGTGCACCTTCGGGTTCGCGGGGTTCTCGAACTGCTGCAGCACGTACGCGTTGGGGTTGCCCGCGGCGAGCTCCTCAGCCTTCATCACCGCGCCCTTCATGCCCTTGGCGGGGTCGGTGAGGACAAGGTTGGCACCAAACGCCTTGAGCAGGATGCGGCGCTCGAGCGACATCGACGCGGGCATGGTCAGCGTCAGGTTGTACCCCTTGGCGGCGGCGATGAACGCGAGCCCGATGCCGGTGTTCCCGGAGGTGGGCTCCACCAGCTCCGTCTTGCCGGGGGAGATCTCGCCCTTCTCCTCGGCGGCGGCGATCATCGAGAACCCGATGCGGTCCTTCACCGAGCAGCACGGCTCCATGATCTCGAGCTTCGCCGCGATCTCGGCGACGCAGCCCTCGCTCACCTTGTTCAGGTACACCATGGGCGTGCACCCGACGAGCTGCGTGACATTGTCCTGTAACGGGCAGAGGAGCGGACGACGTCGTACGGGTCAGGGTCCGCACGCGGTGGCGTCGCGTGACGTGGCACTGGGAGTCAGGGGACGTTCGCGGAAGATGCGCGTCTGACGTCGACGGTGTCGGGTCTCGGCGCCCGACACGGGAAATCGCGCGGGCTGCCACGAACGGGAGGGGGGACGCACCGCGATGTTGACTTGCTGGGGGGCGGCGACCTGTGGGATCGACGACGGGGGAGACGGGGGCGCCGGTGGCGGATCGCGGGTGGGTCATGGTCAGGACTCGGGTGTCGGAACGGCTCGCGGACATTGATGGATGATCCGTGCGGAATGAACGAGGTTTTCCGCGACCGCGCGGGTCCGGGGCTCGCGGGGGCGTACCGCCTGGACGCGCGTGGCGACGCGAGCCTTCTTGGCGGTCACGCGGGGCGCCTTCAGGGCGACCCCGCGCGTGGCGGTCACGGCAGAGAGCTGAGCGGCCATCTCGAGAGTCCGCGCAGTGCACGAATGCGGTCCGGCTGGATAATCGCGATGCGGTCGTGTCGAAGCGGCCGAGCGCGAGCGAAGCGTCGCGTCGCGAAAAAAATCTTGTTTCCTTTCCGCAAATGTTCCGCGAAGCGCGAAAAACCTTTACGAAATAAATACCTCACGCGCGTCGTCATCTCTATCAACCCGCCGCTCCGCGCGCGCACGTAGCTCAAGACGCGTCGTTCACAAAAGCCGTCCCGCCTCGTCCTCGTCCACGTCCGAGTCCGTCACGGAGGGCGTCGACACGTCGGACACGTCCGAGACGGAGTACGTATCCGACGACGCGTCGGCGTCGGAGTCGTCGGCGGCGGCGTCGCGCCGCGGCGAGCCAATGTCGCTCTCGTCTCGCTCGGAGTCGTCGGATGGTCCATCCGAAACCTCCGCAGACGTCTCAGTCTCGTTCGCCGTCGCGGAAAGCCTCTTCTCTGAGTCAGCCTCCAGCAGCAGACGCACGCCTCGCTTGGAAGAGCGCCGCCGCGCGCCGATGGCGGTCACGCCGTCGGCGACCGACGATCGCCTTCCGAAGGCGTCGGACGCGACGGAGACGCCGACGCCGACGTCTTCATCTTTAAAAACGTTCAAACGACGTCCGCCGCCTCCGTCGTCGTCGTCGTCGAAGGACGACCGCGAACGCCCCGAGAAGCCGCTCGTGACGGACGACTCCGACGCCGCGCTCTCGGACATGCCGTCGCTCTCCTCGCCGTCGCTCTCGGAGAAAGAGGGCATGTCCTTGAACGCCTCGCGAATCTCGCGCCGCGTCTCGCGGCGCGCCTCGGGAATCGCCTCGGCGGCGATTTCCGTCGCGACGTCGTCGCACAGGCTCTCGAACGCGCGCTTGATGGCGAGCGTGACCCGGAACTTGCGCATCACCTCGCGCGCGAACGGCGCGGTGGACCAGACCTTCTCGTCGAAACCCACGGACTTGGAGCCGAGAGACTTGCTCCGCGCGATCAAATCGCGAGCCTCCTCCAGCTCCGCCGCAACCTCGGCGCGGATCGAAGCTTCCAACGCTTCCAGCGCCGTCGCCTTGGCCTCGCGCTCGCGCGCCACGGCGGCGCGCGTCAGGATGGCGCCCTTCTCGACGCGCTCGAGCGCCTCCGCGAGCGCGGCGTTCCGGCGCTCGACGCGCCCGCCGAAGCGAGACGCGTGGAGGTACCCTCCGTCCAGCCGTAAGTCGTCCTCCGGGCCGTCGCGAGCCACTTCAAGCTCGTCGTACAAGTCGCGAAGCGACGCCTCCTTCGCCTCCGCCGACGCGAGCAACGCCTCGCGCGCCTCGCGCGCCGCGCGCGACGCGGCGGCGAACGCCGCGCGCACCCTCTCGGCGCGCTCCGTCTCCTGGCGCCTGGCGAGCGTCGATTTCGCGTCTATGCGCACGCCGAACATCTTGAGAAGCTCGGGCGCGTCGTCCAGGACGTGCCTCGGGATGGACGCCGCGGCTTCGCGCTTGCGCCGCCGCTCGTCAATCGCGCCGCGCGACTCCGCCGCGGCGAGGCGCACTAAGCGCGACGCCGCGTCGAGCGCGCCGACGACGTTCGTCGCGTCAAAGTCGGCGCTCTGCTCATTGACGATTTCCATCTCAGAGCTGAGTCTGTTCAGAGTCACGCCGTAGGACTCGAGTCTGCGCGCGCGCGCGCGCTCGCGCTCGAACACCAGGTCCTCGAACGCGTCCAGTCGCCCGGAGGATAAGTCGCCGTTCTCGGGGTCGGCTGCGGCGCCGCCCCGCTCGCCGGCGTCGCCCTCTCCCGGGCCGAGCGCGGGGCCCCCGGGATCCGTTTCGCGCTCGCCGCCGGCGGGCTCCATGTCCTCGTCGAGCCAAACCGGGTGTTCCGGGTCCCAGCGCTCGAGCAGAGACCGCAGTCTTTCCTCGCGAGGCAACAGGCTCGCCGCGGTCTCGGCCAAAATACTGCTCTGCATGTCCAGCTGCTCCTCCAGGTCGCACGCCCCGCTGTCGGCGCCGTCGTTTAGAACGAAATTGTCGACGTCGTCGCACGTCGCTTTGAACACGCGCAAACGCTTCAGCGCGACGCGCCAGTTGGACCGCGCGGACCTGTGCTGCCGCAAACCTAACGCCACCTCCGCGTCGTGCGTCTGAGACTTGACCTGCCGGACGCGCGCCTGGCGCAGAGCGCGCGCGTTCGCCGCCGAGTCGGCGGCGGCGCGGCGCGCGGCGAGCGCCGAGCGACGCGCGGCGAGACGCCCGTCGCCCGCCGCGACGGGGAACGAACACGTCGCCGCGAAGGGCGACGCGCCGTTTTCGTTTCGTGATTCTTCGCCATCCGCGGGTTCCCTTTTCGCCGCGCCTTTCGCCGCGACGACACGCTGGTTCCCGCGCAGCGTGAAGACCTCGTTCGCCGCGAACGTCTCGACGCTGAGCACCCGGAACTTCTTTTCGGGCGCGGAGACGGACGCGGCGGACGCGTCGTTGGAGACGCCGGCGGCGGACGCGTCTCGGAGCGATTTCGGTTTGCGGAACTCGAAACTCGAGCGGCGCGAGTTTCGCGGCGCGCCCTCGGACGCCGAGCCTGTTCCTTCCGATAGAGAGGCGCCTTCGTCCTCACCCTCCTCGGCGAGCGTCTGCACGTCCACGGCACCCGCCAGGACCACCACCGTGCTCCTCTCGTCGCCGCGGGATCGGAAAGAGCTTTCCGCGGCGGTGACGTCGCCGTCGCCGGCGACGAAAGGCGGCGGCCGCGACGTCGCCGCCGACGCCACCAGCGCCTCGGCGAGCTCGGCTCTCTCCTCCGGGCTCGAGCACGCGCGCATCTCCTCGGGCGCCACGCGCGCGCACCCCTCCGCGGTGAGCAGCGCGTCGCGCGCGCGCGCGACCCCGCGAGCCGCGTCCAGCGCACGCGCGACGCGAGGGGAGAGCGAGGGGGACCCGGCGGGAACGGGACCCGGACCCGCGCCATCCGCGCCATCCGCGCGAGGCTTCGCGTTTTCTTCGCGCGCCGTCTCCGCCTCCGTCTCGAGGAGCGCGAGGAACGCGCGTCGCGTCAGGCGCAGCACGACGCACCCGCCGCTGACCACCTCCACGCGCTCGGGCTGCGTGACGGTTTGCTTTTTTTCCGCCTCTTTCTCGGTCGCGAACGCCGAAGAGGCTTCGTTCAGCAGCGCCTCGAAGTTGACGACGGCGCCGGCGCGGTGCGTCCTCGCGCGTTTCGGTTCATTGGACACCGCCGGGAACGTCGCGCGCACCTCGCCGGCGACGACGACGACGGCGTCTGATCCCCAGCCGTAGGACCCGCTCAGGACCTGGCCCTCCTCGACGGGAGCTACTACCATGGCGTCCGCGACGGCGTCGAGCACGTCGCGAGGCAACGCGCCGAGCAGGAAGTGCGTCGACAAGAACTCAGCGGTGGCGGCGCGTTTCACGTCCGCCACGAGACGAGACACGAAGACGCGCGGGTGTTTGTCGAGCTCGTCGCGCGCGTCCAGCGCTCTCTTCTCGAAGACGCTCAAGTTGGCGAGCGCGGCGCTCGCGATGTCCACCTTGGGTTTGTTCGCCAGCGACATCTTCTTCTGCAACGCGCGCGCGCCCTTCCAGCCAACGCCGGGCTTCTTCGGCGACTCCGGAACGTCTGTCTCCGGGACGTCTAGAGAGGAGTCATCCAAAGTCTCGGACGCGGAGGCGAGACGGAGACTTTCCTTCTCTTTCTCTTTCTCTTTCTCGGGGTTTCGGGGCGCGCGCGCGGCGAGCGCCTCGAGGTGGTCCCCGCCGGCGCACAGGAGCGCGCGCGAGGCGATGAGCACCACCGTGGGCACAGTCGTGATGGCCGTCAGGCTCTGCCCCTTGTTCGTGCGCGGCGCGACGCCCGCGAAGGGCGTGCCCTCCGGCCCTTTGGAAGCGAACGAGGACTCGGCGAAGCACGAGCGCGCGCCCATCGTCTGCGCGTACTCGCCGTAGAGTTTATGTTTGTAGCGCACCGAGACGCCGCCGTGCGCGACGATCATCGCGTCCGAAGGCGGGTCCTTGGGGTGCATGAACAGCCTCTTCTTCTCCGAGAAGAAGCCCACCTCCAGTCTGGACACCAAGTCGGGAAGCGATGTGCTCGGCACAGTCGCGAACGCCCACACGCGCCGGAGCGACGTCGGGTGGATCGCGCTCGCCATCGCCGCTTGCGTCTCCGCCACGGCGTCGCGAACCGCCGGGTCGGCTTTTTCCAGTTCCTTCTCCAGCGCCTCCTTCGCGACGGAGAGGATCACGGAACTCCTGAGCGCGGTGAGCGTGAATCCCCACTGGCGTGTAGTCGAGCCGTGCAGGTTGATCCCGCCGGCCATCTCACCCTCTTCGTACGTGCGCACGATGCCGCCGTCGCGGTCCTTGACGGCGAGCGCGCCGCGCGCGACGATGAAAGCGGCGTCGGCGGGCTGGCCGCACGACGCGACGTCCTCGCCGGCTCGCAGCTGCTTGCTCACGAAGACGGCGGTGAACTCCACCAGGAGCTTGCTTTCGCGCACGCGCGAGAAGATCCACAGGTCCATCAGGCGCTCGGCGCTGATCAGCGCCACGCCCGAGGGCAAGATGGTGATGCCGTTCAGGTTGCGCACCATCTGCGCGAAGTGGCCGTTGAGGTTGAGCAGTTTGCGCGTGTCGCCCATCTCCACCACGGCGCCCTGCGACACGACGCACACCTTGTCGAAGCGCATGGCGTTGGTGATGGAGTGCGTCACCGCGAGCATCGTGCACTTCTGCATAGGCCGCCCGGGCGCGGGCGAGAACTGCGCGCCGAGCAGGGAGGACATCACCGGACCCGCCGTCGCCGGGTCCTGCGCTGAAGTCGGCTCGTCGCAGACGATAAACGGCCGACGCAGCAAGATGGTTCGCGCGCACGCGACTCGCTGCCGGTCCCCCGCGGAGAGGTTCGAGCCGTTCTGCCCGAGGTACGTCTCGAAGCCCTCCGCGAGTTTGCCCCAGTCGAAGCGCGCGAGGTCGCACGCGCGCATCAGCTCGGTCTCCGGAATCGCGCGCGTCGACCCCGCGACCAAATTCTCGCGAAGCGTCCCGGTGAGCAAAATCGATTCCTGTTCCATCCACGAGATGAGCCGCGTGGTGTCGTACTCGTCAATCGGCACGCCGTCCACCGTCACGCTCCCCGTCGTGGGCTTGAACATGCCCGCTAATAACTTGAGCATGGTGCTCTTACCACACCCGGAGGCGCCCACGATGGCGCAGCTCACGCCGCTCTCCAGCTCGAACGTGTACGGCCCCATCGACTGCCTGAAGTTTTCGTAATCGTACTCAAACGTCACGTCCGACATCGCCAGTTTCCCGGCGCGCGGCGGTTGTTTTCCCGGCGCGTCCTCGGGCGCCTCCAGCAGACCGAGGATGTGCGCCATCGCCGGTCGACTGGCGGTGAGTCCCAGCAAACCCACGGTGAGCGCCTGAATCGGCACGTCGATGCCCTGCGCGAGCTGCAGAAAGCCGAGCAACTGGCCCATGGAGAGCTGGCCCAGGATCACCTGCACGGTGCCGTACGCGATGGTGATGAGCGTGGTGAACATGGAGAGGAACGCCAACCCGCGGATGTTCCCGTACTTGCGCTCGTCGAAGGTGTCGAACGCCTCACCCAGCTGGTTGCATATCCCCAGCAGGCGGCTCCACATCACCGGACCGATCCCCAGAAGCTTGATGTGCTGCACGTGGTGCACAATCTCCTGCACGTGCGCGTCGCTCCGCTTACGCGTGCTGTTGAGCTTCTCCGCCCAGTGCGAAACCTGCTTGCTCTGGCGCTTGTTGTACAGCACCACCAGCGGGAGCGAGATGGCGATGCACAGGGTCATCTGCCACGAGAAGAGCGCCATGGTGAATAACACCGCGATGAGGTCCAGGCCGGCGGCGAACCCGTTGACCATCAGGTCCAAGTTGGCGTTGGCGTCGGTCATGTCCGTGCCGAGCGCGTTGACGAGAAAGTCGCCGTGCATGCTGCTGAAGAGCGACCACGGCAGCCGCACGGCTTTCCTGGTCAAATTCTTCGTGAGCAAGGGGATGAAATCCCCCCCGCTCGGGTTATCGTTCCCCAGCCTGTAGTTCATCTGCGCCTTCAGGAGCATCGTGCCCACGACGCCCACGACGCTGTACGTGCACTTGGCGTAGTCCTTCGCGGGGATGAACTCGTCGAAGATTAGCGACAGCAGAAACGGCTGCGCGATGGAGCACCCCGCGATGAGCACGATCTCCACCATCATCCGCATCGTGTTGAGCCGCTCGAACTTCCACAGGTACCCGAACGCGAACGCGACGATGGACGCGTTGGACACTTTCGGCGTGTCCAGCTTGCCGCGCTGCATCTTCTCCAGCCTCAGACGCTTCGCCTCCTCCTCCAGATCCGCCGGAGCGGGCTTTTTGTACACCGCGTCGACGGCGGTTTTGAGAAGGATCCGAAGCAACAGCGCGAACCTCAGGAAGCGCGCACCGAGTCGCAGCGATACCGCGATGGACGCCGCCTTGATGTCGTACGTCTCTTCCAGCGAGTCGAATGAGCTGGTCGGAAGGTACGTCAGCGTCAGCGCCACGGCGACGATGGCGCCGTCGAAGTACGTGCGAGGCTGTTTGATCGACGCCGCGCCGTAGCCCACGACGCGCATGACGAAATCCAGGCACAACAAATACAAGACCCCGTCGCTGATGTAGGTCTTGTCCGTCTCCGGGAACACGTCGTGGGCGCCCGCGACGAGCGCGCTGATGACCAGCGCAGCCTCCAGCAGCACGGTGGCGAAAATCAGGCTCTGGAACTCCACGCTCCCCTGCACGTACGTCACGTTCCTGCGAAGCCACGATTTCTGCCAGTCCTCCTCGTACGTCACCTCCGCCGGCGCGAGCGTCATGATGGGCATGCCCCGGTACCGGACGCTGGGGATGTGCAAGGGGTCGCCAAGCGGGCCGTCCGCCAAGATCTTTCCGGATTTGGTCCACTCCACACTGACGCGCCCGAACTCGCCTTTCCGTAACCCTTTCCGTTGCGGCGTCGAAGGCTCGTCATCCTCGCTCGCTTTCTTGGACTCGGCGCCGTCCGGATCGGGCGCGTCCACGCGGTACGCCGTCCCGGCCGCGCCATCCCGCGCCCCGGACTTCGCCATCCTCGCTCCCCGCGCCGAGGTCGCACCGCCCGCGCGGCCCGAAATGAGGAGGGGGCGACCCGAGGACCACGGACGTCGAACCGGACGTCGCGGATCGAAAGTCGATCCTTCGAAGACAGGTCTGTGTCACGGCCGAACGTCCGAGAGGAAAAATCAACAAAATATGCAGTCGCGTCGGCGCAGCAGCTCCCAGATGCCCAACGGACTCGTCGAATCCATCGGGAATTGAAAATGCCGTGTCGTGTCAGCACGCTTTCGACCTTTCGCGGGTTGCGGGGTCGCACTTTCGTCGGCGCAGCGCCGGGCGCAAAGGCCCGTGCCTCACCCGAAACGTCGCCTTGACCCCCCTCGCGTGTCATGTCCTCTCCCGAGTCCAAGAAACTCCTCGGGGCCAGGTGCGTCTCCCCCCGGCGCTCGCGGGCGGAATCACCCGAAACGCGGTTCGGTCTCGACGCGTTCCGCTAACAACCGCGACGAAAAAGCGCATTGACACCCGCCCCGGCGCTGACCCCCCCTCCCGGCGGCTCCGCGTGGCATCGTCGCTTCGTTCACCGCGCAGGGTGTATAGCTGCTCGACGTGCCGCACCCACGCGGCGTACCACGACGACATCATCGCCAAGGAGTTCCGCGGCCGCCGCGGCCGCGCGTACCTCTTCGCGGACGTCTCCAACGTCACGCTTGGGATCGCGGAGGACCGGTGGCTGCTCACCGGCTTGCACTCGGTGCGCGACGCGCACTGCCTGTCCTGCAACTCGCTGATGGGCTGGAAGTACGAGCGCGCGTACGAGCCGAGCCAGAAGTACAAGGAGGGCAAGTTCGTCATCGAGAAGGCGGGCGTGACCCACGAGGGGGGCTGGTGAGAAGGGACGCGGGGGACGACTCTCGCGTCGACGGGGACCATCACGTCCAGTCTCGCTCCCTGAACGGTTTCGGAGATGTTTTGGTTTCCGGTTTCGAGTTGGAAACGCGCGGCGACATCTCGACATCTCGACGCTGCTGCGCGAACGGACACGATGTATGTGAGATGATATATCACTGATGCGTATCATAAATAGAACGCTACTCTTCAATACACCTCTTCAATACACCGAGATGCTCTCCTCGGAGGATCCGCTCATGAAGTCGGCGAGCTTCTTCACGGACAGCGGCGGCTCGAGGTCCTTCTCCTTGACGTCGTGCCCGAGCGCGTCGCGGATGGCGCCGGAGATGGCGACGGAGACGCGGTCGCTCGCGCCCGTGGCCATCAGGCGCAGGCGCCACGAGGACCGCATACGCAGGTCCTCCTCCACGAACTTGAGCGCCTCCGCGCCCAGGTGCGACCACAGACCGCGCAGCACGCCGACGAGCGCGCGACGCTGCGGGATGGCATTCTGCAAACCCTCCACAACCGTCTCGACGTGCGCCAGCACAGGCGCCACCACGGCGTCCAGCTCATCGCGCGACGCGCACTCCGCGGAGGCTTCCGGGTCCATCGAACCACCGGGTCCGTCGCTCAAAGCGCCCTCATCTTCCGCGTCGGAAAGCAAGTCTCCGCCGTCGCCGAAAGGACGCGCGCGGCGAGGCGAAGCCGCCGGCGACCGCGCCAATCGCTCTTGCTCCGCCGCGCCTCGGCCAAAGGCTCCCCCCGCGCGCCGCGCGGGGTGCGCGCTGGGCGCCGGGCGCGTCGCGCTGGCCCTCAGCGCCTCGAGCAGCGACGGCCCCGCGTTGGCCACCAGCGCCACCGCCCTGCGGAGGTGGCCCGCGTACTGCGCCCTGAGCTCGCCGAGCACCTCCGCGCTCCGCCGGCCAAACGCCTCGCCCGCCGCGCTCTTGCCTCCGCCGGCGGCGGCGACCCAGAGCACCAGCCGCTGGCCCACCTCCGGGCGGAGCACTTCCATCGCCTTGAGCGCTGTGAGCGCCGCAGCGAGCTCCGCGGGCACGTACCCTTCCGACGCGGACCCGGGCGAGCCCAGCGCGGTTTTCGAGTCCGATCCGCGCTCAAACTTGAGGCGCGCCTTCTCGGCGGCGGCGCGCGCCTGCCGCAGCGCCGCCGCCGCCGCAGCTTTGCCTGCGCGCAGACGATGCATGGCTCCGGCGCCGGCTCTGCCGCCGGGCGACGCCGGCGTTTCCTCCTCGATCGCGGACGCTCCACGCGCGGTGCGAAACTCGCGCGCGTCGTGTCCGAACGCGGGCGCGCGCTGCAACTGCCTGCCCGTGAAACGCACGCTCTCGCGAACCGTGCCGGGACGCGCGTGCGCGAATCGCGCCGACGCGGCGCGATTCGCCGCGACGGCGCCGGCGTCGACGACGCCGGCGGCGCCTCCGGCGTTCGGCGCGTACCCGCGGAAGAGCCCCCCCGCGGCGGCGTTTTTGCTTTCGTCCGCGGCCGTGCCTATCCTGTGCAGCAGCAGCCTGTCCGCGTCCGCGAGCACCTCCTCCAGGTTCACGGCGGCGTCGGGCCACCGCGAGACCACGCGCTCGAAACCCTCCAGCGCGGCGTGCGCCTCGCGGTAAGCCGCGTCCATCGCCGCGCCGCCGACGCCGTGCGTCCCAAGCGCGCAGACGCACGCGTGCAGCAGTGTCTCGCGCGCGGCTTCGATCCAGCACGCGACGTGCGGCGCAAAGATGGCCTTGGGGTCCAGCGCGGACGCCGCGGGCGCGCCGTTCGCGCCCGGGTACGGGGGATGGTGGCCTGAATGTCCTCTGTGTTGCACGTCGTTTCGATTCGCGAAGGATTCGCCGTCGGAGACGTCGGCGGCGACGGCGGCTTCCTGCAGCTCGCAGAGCGCGTCGACGAGGTCGATGGCCTCGGCGCCCGGCGGCGCGGGCGGCGGGTTCGCGGAGAGCATCTTGCTGACGCACGCGGACGCCTCGACGCAGTACACGCCGGCGGCGATCTGGGGCAAACGAACGCCTCCCGGCAAAACCTCCGCGTCGGCGATGGTGTGGTCCACGCCCAGCTCGCGGCACAACCCGAGGCACATCTGAGACAAACCCGCAAACAGACGCGCGTGGCCGGCGTCGTTCATTCCGTCGCGCGACGAAACGCCTTCGTTTTCGTTGCGGCTGCGGTCACCGAGGAACACGGAGTGGTGCCTGCGGTAGCACGCGCGCGCGGCGGTTTGCAGGTGCGCGGTGAAGGCGCGAAGCGCCTCGGGCGCAGCCGGGTCCTTCTGCAAGATGCGGTTGAGCTCGACGGCGATCGCCAGCGCGGGCGCGGGCTGCAGCTCGGGGACCTGCTTGGCGATGCCGCGCGGCTCGTCCTCGCTCAGGTTCTTGTAGTTCTGGAAACACACACCCACCAGCTGCTCGACGGCGACGCGGATGCCGTCCAGCTGGTTGGTCTCCGTCGCCGTCAGGCCGCCGCTCGCGTGCTCACGCAGGCAAGGCGCCAGGTGGTCCAAAATGGACGCCAGGCAGTCCGCGGTGGGCGTCGCCACCGCCAGCACGTGCCGCACGTACCGCAGCGACGTGTGGTTGGGGCTCACGCCCTGCAGCTCCGAGAGCTCGCGCAGCAGCCACGCCCAAGGGCCGTGCAGCTGCAGGCGACGGCGGTGGAACCCGAGCGCCCTAAGCGCGGCGTTGAGTGCCACGTCGTACGCCGCGCTGGGAGGCAAAGGGCCGTTGCCCGCGGCGGACCAGCCGTTGCCCTCCACGGCGCTTCCGGAACCGGCGCCGCCCACGTCCGCGCGATGCTCGCCGGCGCTGTGGTCCAGAGCCGTCAGGGGCGCGCCCCAGTCGTACCCGCCGATGGGCTCGAGGTGCGCGGTGAAGCGCAGGTACCCCTTCTCCTTGCCGGTGGCGTACTTGAGCGGGAGCTCGACGATGTTGCGGCCCTCGCCTGCCATCCGCGACACGTCCTCCAGCGAGGGCTTGCAGAACGCGAGCTTGCCTCCGCCGAGGTCAACCTCAAAGGCGAGCGCGTCGTCCGCGGCGGTGAGCTTAATGCGCGCGTCGCCGCACCCGACGTGCAGCGTCACGCTGTCGCCGCCGCCGGAGACGGGCCCGCGCGAGCACGCGCGCACGCGGCAGATATCGCCGCGCGCGTGCGGCGTCGCCGTCGCGACGGCGGCGGCGGCGCGCGCGCCGCGCTCCTTGGCGGCGGCGTAGATGTCCCGGGGGTCGACGCCTCCGGTGAACCGCTTCCATCCGCGCGTCGTGATGGAAACCTCCGTGACGTCCACGGTGACCCCCGCCCACCTCTGCGCTCCGACGCCAATGTCAAGACCCGGGCCCTGCTTCGCCTGATCACGGCCCGCTTTGGCGTCCTTCGGATCCTTCGCGGCGCCGAGGAGCGTGCCCGCGTTCCCGCGCGACCCGACGAGTATGCCGTCCATCCCGAATCCGCGCCGGAGCTCCGCGCACCGGTCCGCCAAAAAGTGCACCGCCATGTCCACCTTGTGCTGCGGCGCGTTGGACCCGAGGCTCCCCTCGAGGCACGCCTGCAGGCACGCCTCGTACGCCAGGATGCGCGCACGCTCGTCTCCGCGCCAGCCCCCGAGGTAGCACCCCTCGGGCGCCGCACCCGCCAGCGCCAGCGGGTTCGTCGCCGGAGCGCCGGCGTGCGCGTTGGGGCCGGCGTACAGCGACTGCGACCCGGGGACGGCGCGGGGCGCGTGCGCCCCCGCGTACGCGCCCACCGGCCTCGTGGGCGACAGAGGCGGCGCCGTGACCTTCTGCGCGGCCACGGGTGTGGCGCGCGCGGAGCTGTCACGCCCGACGGGGTACTCGCCGCTGCCGCTGTCCGAGCGGACGTGTCGAGGCGCGTGCGCCGCGCGCGCGTCGCCGGCCCCATACGCGCCGCGCCCGTAGTCGCGCTCGCCGTACGCGTCTCGGTCGTACGGGTCGCGTGCGTCGTCGCCCCGCGGCGCCCTGTCCGGTGAGCCCTGCCTGGTGACCGGCGCGGAGACAGATCGCTCCCGCTCGGGGGCGGTCGAGTAGTAACCGCCGTCGCGGTCGAGGCGCGCCGGCGTGCCGTAGCCGTGCGTCGCGCCGGCGCCCGGCCAGCGCGCCGGCGACCCGCCAGGCGGCGGCGGCGCGGACGGCGGCGAGAGCGTGTGCGCGTATCCGGCGTGGCTCTGGCTGCTCGCGTCGCCGTGCAGCGCTGCGCCCGTGGCCTTCGCGGGCGAGCCCCACGGGGACGAGGGCACGGAGTGGAACTCGTCCTCGGCGGGACCGTGACCGGGACCCGCCTTGGAGGAACCGGTGGACGGTCGTCCGCCGTACGGCGGATGCGCGTGACCAGCCGCGTGCGCGTGGTGGCCCGTCGCGAACGGCGGCGCCATGGATCCCGTCCCGGGAACGTAGCTGGTCTGCCGGCGCCTCTGTGCCTGTGCCTTGGCGGCCGCGGAGTCGGCCTGCCAGTTCGTGCCGGCGCCCCAGGGGTCACCCGAGCCGTCCGAGACCTCGCCTCGCGCCGCGGGGGGGCGGCCAGCCACGGGCGGCGGAGGTCCCATGCTGCGCGTGCGCACGCCCGCGGGCTCGGCGTAGCTGGGAGGCGCGCTGGGCGGTGAGTTTGGCGCGCCGTAGTTGCTCCTGTTCGCCAGCGGCGAGCCCTGAGGGCTCCCCAGGCCTCCGCGGTACGGCACCATCGTGGGGCCGCCCATGGTCATGCGTTTGTTCGGCGTCCGTCCCGACCTCCCCGCCAGCGCGGAAAGGGGGACGTTCTCTGTGTCCCCCGCGAGGTTCTGCATGGACGCGCGGATGCTGGTTCGACGGGGGGTACTCGCCTGCGGTCGTGAAGGGTGACACTGAGGTCAGAACGCGCCCCGGGATCGAATCACACGGCGCCGGTCGTCGTCGCCACCCGCGCGCGCACCCATCGGGGGGAAAAGCGCCACGTATCGGAAATGGGAACATCTGGGAACAGGAAATCAATCGGTCGAGCCGTTCCGAGCCGCTTCGCGACGTACCTGCGTGGCAGCGCCTGCACCCCAGCCGCCTTGCGAACCCACGGGCTCAGCCCAGGGGTCGGCCATCGTGGCTCGCTGCGCGAGGAGCGTGCGTCACGAGGACGTCGTCGCGCGCTTGTTGTGCCAGCGAGTCCCGAGCGAACAACGACACCACGCGAAAACGCGCCGTTTTTCTCTCTCGATTCCGCGACACGAAAACGAAAAGCGTTTCCGCGGAAAATGCGGATCGAACGAGCGTTTTTCGGCCGCGGTCCGGGACGGTTTCGGACGCCGCGCGCGGTGAAGAGTGGTCGACGCCGCCCCTCGACCGCCATGACGCCAGAAATCGACCATCCACGGATCGACCCCGGCCTCGACGTCGCGTTGGCGCTTTTATCGATGACCAGCGGCTCACGCGCCGCGGAAAATCCCGGGACGACTCGCGTTTGCGAAAAAGACCCGAAAGCGCGGCAGACGCGCGCGTTCCGCCTGTCTCGCGTAGTCGGGTCGGGTTCTCGGGGAAGTACAAAAATGAAGTGACTTTGTTTTTGCAAGACTCTCCGTCTCGCTCGCGCTCTGCGTCTGGGAGAGACAATGATCCCCCCCCGCGTCTCGCGCGCCAATGCGACTACGTGCGACTACGCGCCGACGGTGACGGGAGGTCCCCTACCTGTTGGCGTCCATGAACTTCCCGTGGAACTCGGTGATCTTCGCCACGACGTCGACGATGTCCGCCTCCGCCGGGAGGAACGTCGTGCGGAAGTGCCAGGTGTTTTCCGCCTGGCCGAACCCCGACCCCGGCACCACCACGATGCCGGTCGCTTCGAGCAGCTTCATGCAGTACAGCGCGTCGGGGGCCATGCCGTTCGCAGACGCCTCCTCGATGTGCTTCGCGGGCAGCGTGATCCGCGGGAACGCGTACATCGCGCCCTCCGGGGGGTTGCACGCGACGCCCTCCAATGCATTGAGCCCGTCGACCAAAGTTTTGGCGCGGCGCTTGAGCGACGCGAGGATGTCGTCGCGCTCTTTTTTGAAAAGCGCGTAAGACTCGTCGCCTTCCTCGGGGGGGCGCATGACCAGCCCCATGACGATCTGGCCGCTGAGGTTGGGACACAAACCCACGGAGGCGAGCTTGTACAGCTGGTCCATCACCTCTTTGTCGAAACCGTTGAGCTCCATGTACCCGCCGCGGCGCCCGCACTCGCCGTAAAACCCCTTGGAGGTGGACTGCAGCGACGCGAGGGCGATTTTAGCGCCCACGTCGCGCATCACCTTCTTGAACGACGTGAAGCTCTTGCCCTCCGCGTAGACGTTCTCCTGGTACACCTCGTCCGCGACGAGCAGCAGGTTCTCCGCCTCGCAGAACTTGACGATCTCCTTCTGGTTCGCGAGGTCCAGCGCGGCGCCCGTAGGATTGCCAGGGTTGATCACCACCAGCGCGCGCACGTTTTTACCGGCGGCGCGCGCGTCGTCGCACGTCTTCTTGAGCGCCGCGACGTCCAGCGCCCATCCCTTCTCCTCCTCCAGGTAGTACGGCAGGAGCGTGCCGCCATACAGCGTGAGCGTCGCGCTGTACAGGGGGTACTGGGGAATGGGGACGAGGAAAGCGTCGTTCTCGTCGCGGATGAGCGTGGACATGAGGTAATGGCAACCCACTGAGGCGCCGTCAGTGAGCCACAAGTCGTTAATGTCGCAGGGGTGCCCGTCGCGCTTCTCGATGCCCGCGGCGACCATCTCGCGCAGGAACGCGACACCCTTGGACTCGGAGTACGCGCCGGTGCCGCCCTTGGTGTTGGCCAGGATGTCGCGCGCGCGCTTGCGCACGTCCGCGGGGAACAGAGTCTCCGCCTCCTTCGAGTCGAGCATGTCCGGGAAGTCGCACAGCGCGAGCACTTGCCGATAAAACGTGATGGGCTTCTGCCCCAGGCTCTGGGGGTTGCCGATGTTGCACATCACGATTTTGTCGAACGGGTACTTGGACGGGTCCTTCTTGAGCGCCGCCTCGATCTCGCCCGCCTTGGACACAATCGCCCCGCGGACGGCGTACTGCATGTCCTTCACCGCGGAGTTGATGGTGTCGATGGTGATGCCGCTCATGGTGCGGATCTGGGTTTTCGCGACGCGCGTCTCGAGACCGCTCGCGCTGGCTGCGGCGACGGCGGAGGTGCGGCGGACGCCGGAGGTCAAGCGACGCGCTGCGCGAAGCAGGGTCGACAGGGTGGAGGTCGAACACTCGGAACCCGAGGAGACCTGCGCCGGCGTGTGTGTCGGGGGCGTGATGCTGACTCGGAGACATAACCGTGTCAGACGCGCCTTTTGCGACGCGCTGGCAGAGAAGAGACGCGGGCGGATCTATCTTCGGGGTGCCGATCAAAAAAAATCACACAGCCGACTGGGCATTTAGTCCGCGAAATTTCACAAAAGGGGTGCCGAGTGGTTCCACGCGTCACGGTACAGTCGTTCAGCTTTTTCGATTTTGGCGCGTTCGGAAACGGTCAAGTTCCGAGGGTCCGAGCGCGTGAAAAACGCACGGCCGAGTTTCGGTGTTTCGGGTCGATGCGCGTGAAAGAGGGAAACGCAATAGAGAGTTTCTGTGGCAAATCATATGATTGATGCGCGCGCCCTTCGCGGCGCGCGCGAAACGAGCGGACCTCCCGCTTCCGGTCGACTGGAACAAACGTCCGTCCCTACCTCCCTCCCTCCGCGGTCTAAATCCGCCGCGTCCGCCGAACACGAACGCGCACAACCTCATCCCCTCGCCTCTTTTTCTTCTCCCGGCGCGAACGCCTCGCCGGTGACGGCGATGGCGCGGTCGACGACGTCGCAGTAGCCCCCGTACGAGTCGCGCTTGAGACTGACCCCCCGCCGCCGCCGCGAGACGCGCCCGAGCTTTCCGAACGACGCGGCGTCGCCGGCGACACGCGCCACGACCGCGTTGAGCTCGGCGAGCTCGACGTCAAGCGCCTTGATCTGCGTGCGGAGCGTCGCCGCGCGCGCCAGGCCCGCGGGCGACACCGCGCGCGCGCGCATCTCCTCGAATCGCGCCTCCATGTCGCCGCGCGCCGCGCGCGCCGACGCCGCCGACCCGACGACGTGCCCCCCCACGGCGCCCGCGCGCGCGCCGGGGATGGAAAGCCCGTCGACCACCTTCGTGGACGGCGTCTCGGAGGTGACCGCCATCGCGCCCGCGGCCGCGGCGACCAGCCGGGCCTCGAACGCGTAGAAGCGCGTCCAGACGCCCTCGCGCTCGTACACAAACGCGTTGGCGCGGAAGTAATCGGGCGAGTTCTCGCCGCCGTTTGTCGCGTCGGACGTCGAGGATGTCGGCGGGTCGAGGCGTTTCGCCGGCGCGCCGCCGGCGGACTCGATGTGCTGGGAAACCTCGAACGCGTGCGCCTCGAACGCGCGCGCGTCCGCCAGACACCCGGTTCGCGTCGTGCTCTCGTTCGCGGCGACGCCCGCGACGGTGAGCACTTTGAGCGTCGTCGGGGGGCCGACGTAGCGCGACTCCGGCGCGGGGGGGGGCGGCGCGAACTCGGGCTCGCCCCCGAAGGGCGACGCCGGGGCCGGCCGTCCGTCCGGGGCGTCTCCTGAAGAGTGGGGGGGCGTCGGCGGCGGCGACGGGGGAGGAGGCGGAGGCAGAACCTCGAACGCCGAGGCTTCCGTAGGCGCGACCTGCGGCCGAACGACCATCACGGTGGCCTGGAGCTCGTGACACTTCACCTTGACCACCGCCGCGTTCGGCGTCGTGGTACACACCGCCGCGCCCGCGGGAAGCGGCCCCCCGAGCTGCACACCGGGCGCGATGGACACGAGCTGCGGCCCGTCGTCAGTCGTTCGGCCTCCTTCCGTGTTTAAGTCACCGTCGTCCGTCTTTGCCTTCTTCGCGCCGGGCTTCGATTCGTCGTCATCGTCGTCCTCGTCCTCGTCCGAGGACGCCTCCTTGTACCTGGCACGCTTGTCGCGCCTCCCGGGCTTGTTCGCGCCGCCACGAGCGCTCGTCAGCGCCTTGAGCTCGGGCAGCCCATTCTCCGCCCACTTCTCGTGCACCCAGTGCTCGAGGTCCGCCAGGAACAGCTCGGGGTCGTCCTCGTCCTCGTCCGCCCGCGCGGCGGCGGCGGCTTCCGCGGTCATGCGCGTGATCGCGGTTTCAATTTGCGCGTACGTGCGGAAGGGCCCCTCCGCCTTCGCCGCGGCGTGTTCGCGCATCTCCTTGACCGCGGGCACGAAACCCTCCCAGGTGTTCCGCTGCGACCAGTTCGCCATCGATGTGAACGCCGTCTTGACGCACTTGTAGTTGACGGCGACCACGTGCGCGGTAAAGTCGTCCTCGTCCACCACCGTGCCCGCGAGGTGCTCCTCCAGCCAGCACTGGTGCACGTGCAGCAGCGCGTCCGCCAGCCGCGACTCGGATGCGACCGCGGCGGCGGATGCCGACTGCTCCGCGTCCAGGCGGTTCGTGGCGACGTTGGAAGCGTGCACCGCCTGCCACGCAGAGCGGATGGCCATCAGCACGTCGCTCGGCGACGCCAAAGCCCCGCTCTTGGCCTTGGCCAAAACGCCGGTCAAATCCAGATCGTCCACCACGCTGGTCTTCTGCGCCTTATCCAGGCCCGCGAGGTGGTCCCTCGCGGACTTGATCGCCTGCGCGCGTCGCGATGGGACAGGGCGCGTGGAGAGAGCGTGGTCAGCGGCGAGTGGAGGATCGGGTTGGCGCTCGGCACGAGGTAAAAGAGGGCGTGTTTCGGATGGGGAGCGCCGATGACAACACATCCGACGTTTGCCCGCTGTCGTCTCGTCCCCGGGACGCACCCTCACGGCAGCGTCCATCTCGGTACGCGTGTCCGCGCGATCGACGCGAAGGCGGCACCACCGCGCGTGTGTCAATGGCGAACCCCGTCGAGACGACCGGGGACCCGAGGGGCGCGCCCACTTTTGAAAAGTTTGGTCTGCCTGACAGCCTGAGCTCTCATGGCACACTCGCGAAGTTGAGTCCGAATCTCGAGTTCTCCACCTCGAACGACGACGAATACATAAAAACGCACGCCTCGCCTCCGTCACCCGAACCACCCCCGTTTCTTCTTCTTCTCCGGCTCCTTCTTCGCCTGCGCCGGCGTCGGCGCCTTGTTCGCGTCGGTTTCCGGCGACTTCGGGGACCCCGCGGCTTCCCTCGGCGTTCTCGGCGACTTGGGGCTCTTCGCGCCCCGCGCCGATCTCGGGGTCTCGGCGCGCGCCGGCGTGTCCGCGTCCTCCTCCGATTCGGATGACGACTCGGACGACTCCGAGTCCTCCGGCGCTCCTGGCGACTTCGCGCCGCCGTACCCTCGGTGCGGGAAGCTCCGCTTCAGGTCTTCCAGCACGTCCCGCTCGATGGACGCCGCGGAGGCGCCGCGCTCGGGGTCAGCCTGGCGGAACCCAGCCTCCATCCCGGCAAACACCGCGCGGACGATGGCGCCCGCCTTTTCCAAATTGTACCCGCCCTCCTGCGTGAACACCGTCGGCGCGCGCGCTTTGGCGATGGCGCGACCCATCTTTTCGTAGTCCTCCAGGGTCAGCGCGATCCCAGCCGAAGCGCGTTCCTGCACGGGGTCGTCCTCGTGCGCGTCGATCCCGAGGGATACGATGAGCACCTGCGCGTCGTGTTTCTCGATCTTCAAAAGACACGCCTGAAGCGCCGCCTCGTACCCGTTTTCCCAGGTGGCGCCCCGCGGCAAGGGCACGTTTTTGGTTTTGCCCTGCCCCCGGCCGCACCCCACGTCGTCCGCGTAGCCGGCGTTCCAGGGGTAGTCCCCGTTCGGATCGCCGTGGATGGAGCAGACGAGCACGTCCGGGTCGTCGTAGAACAGGCTCGCGGTTCCGTTGCCGGCGTGGTAGTCGACGTCGAGAATCGCCAAACGCGTCAGGCTCAGGGACGACGACGAAAGCGATCTCGCCAGAACCGCGGCGTTGTTCAGGTAACAGTACCCCCCCGCGCTGGCGAAGCCCGCGTGGTGGCCGGGGTGGGACACCAAAGCGTAGTAATAAACGTTCTCGTCGTTCTGAAGCCCGCGACGCAACTCCGTCTCCATCGCGGCGACGATGCTCTCGACGACGCGCATGTCCCCGGCGAGCGAAGGCGCCAACCCCTTGAACACGGGCGTGTCTCCGTCCGTGTGGTACCAGCACGTCTCCGCGTGTACGTCAGAGCCCGGCCGAGTGTTTTTGTCGCCGCGGTTGACGAAGTTGGAGGGCACGAGCGCGGGGACACCGGCGGACCATCCGCCGACGCGGCCGCGTTTGTCGTTTCGTCTCGACTCGGACTCCGTCGCGAGGGGCCTCCGGAAAAACCGGCACCGGTTTTCCGGGGGCGTGCGGCACCATCGGTCCCACGCGGTGGCGAGGTACCGCACGTACGCGGCGCCGTGCACGGCGAGCGCCGCGTCCATGTCCCCGTGCGGCAGGTACTCGAGCTCCACGGACACCCGGTCCCCGCGCACGAACAGGCTGGCCTCGACGCGCGTGCGGGGCACGGGCACGGTCACCAGCTGGGCGTTGGGGTACCCCTCGGGAGCGCGTCCCCCGGCGTCCAGTCCGAGGCCACGCAAGATGGCCTGCTTGCGCGCGTACGGGTCGTTGAAGTCATCCGAGGGCATCCCCGCGTCCGCGCCCACTCCGCCATCCCCCAGGTCCGCGTCGTGCACGTAGACGCGCGCCAGCGGCGGCTTGCCCCCCATCGCGCCGCGCGCGTGCGCCGCGCAATGTGCGTTCCGGCCGTTGTTGGTTGTCCCGTCGTTGACCACTTTCCGCGACGAAATGCCGTCATTCGCGTCATATGCGCGTCTCGGCAGCGACGGCGACACGGAATCTTCGATTGGTCGCGACCAAAAAGCGTTACACTAAGCTATCAGTACGGCCCCGCGGGCGCTCTCGGCTGCGCCCCCGCACCCACCGTAGACGCGCCGAGCCCCACCCCGACGCTCCCTCCGTACGGGTCGAAGCTGGGGAACGCCGGCGCCGGCGCCGGTGCCGGCGCGGGAACCAGCGCCGCCGCCGCCGGCGCGTTTTCTTTCTCAAACCCCGTTTGCGCCGCCGGCGCGAAGCCCCCCGCGGGCACTCCGCCGCCGTACGGCCCCGCAACAGAGGACGGCGGCACCGCACCCGGAAAGTAAGGCACTTCCGCCGCGCCCGTTACAACCCCCGCGCCCACGGCAAAAGCCGTTTCCGCTTTCCTCGCGCGTCGAACCCCCTCCAGCGCGCCGCGTCGTTGCGCGGCGCTGTCTATGCGCACCTGAGCGAGCATCTCGCGCACAGCCTCGGGCGTGAGTTTCGCGGGTAATCGGTTCCTTCGCGCGGCGTTCGCGTCTTTGCCGAACCCGGCAGCCTCGCGCTGCTGTTTCATCGCCGCCACCATCCTCGGGTGCGGCTTGCCGTCGCGGTTGGCCTCCGAGTCGCTCAGCGCCAGCAGACGCTTCGGCCGCGGCGGCGGAGCCACCGCGCGCGCGGTTTCCGAGTGCGCGGCGAGCCGCAGCGGCCGCGCGCCGCCGGCGGCGCACACCGCCACGCAGTGCGCCGCGGGGGACCACGCGACGTCGTTCACGCGCACGCCGGGGGGTACGCTGGCGGCGGGGAGCATGACGCCGATGCCCCCGACGTCCACGTCGAAGAGCCGCGCGGAGCCGTCCGGTCCGCCGGCGACCATCCAGCGGCCGTCGGGGGAGAGCGCCAAGCGCGCCAGCGGGCGCCCGGCGGAAGCCGCGCCGCTCGCCGCCGAGCCGGCGAAGGCGCCCTCCGCGCTCCTGAGCGCGCCGGCGGCGCCGGCGGCGCGGATGGCGCGCATGGTCCCGCGCGCGCCCCCGTCGCATTCGAAGGTGTGCGTCGCGGCGAAGAAGCCCACGTCCACAGCGGCGACGCGGTCGGCGACGGTGCGCGCGAAGAGCCGCCGGTCGGTGGGCCCAGCTCTGAGGCACGTGATCGGCTCGCCCAGCAGGTCCTTGCACTCGCGCAGGGATTTGACGGAGGGCCCCTCGTTCGCGCTTCCGTCTCGCGGCGTGACGTCCACCCTGTGCTCGCGCACGACGCCGTCCGCGAACCCCACCCACAGACGCAGGCCCGTGCGGTCGAACGCCATGGCGGTCGCCGCGACGCCGGGCGCGGACGCGACGGCGGCGATGACTCGGGCGTTCCGCACGCCGCCGGCGCCGCCGGCGTCGTCGGTGGCCCACAGCCGGACGCCTCCGTCGCGCGCGCCGGTGGCGAGCACGCCAGGCGCCGTGGGGTGCCACGCCGCGGAGTAGCACCCGCACGCGTGCTGCGCGACGATGTCGAACGCGTTCGCGGCAGCCTCAGAGACGGGGTCCTCGCCCATCGCCGGCACGCGCCAGGCGCGCGCCGCGCTGTCGGCGCTGGCGGTGAGCACGCGCGTCGCCGGCGCGGCAAAGTCCACCGTGCCGAGCGCGTCGGCTGCGGCGTGCGCCCCCCCTGCTTCTCCCCGCTCGGGGGCCCACTGCACGTCGTAGACGGTGGAGGCGTGCCCTGGGAACGCGGCGATGAGCGCCCCGGTGGACGCGTCGAAGACGCGCACGGCGTACATGGCGCCTTCGCGGCACACGACGGCGAGTCGTCTGCCCATCGGGTCGAACGACGCGAGCGTCGCTTCGCTCGCCGTGTCGGGGAGGTGCGGCTGCGTCCTCGCGTCCGCGTTGGGAATCAGGCACTCCTCCTGCTTGGCGCGAGCGTGCGGGAGCTTCACGACGGCGCGTTTCGCGGACATAGCCTTCCAGGAGGTGGACCCGGACAAACCGGGGGTCGCCGCTTCCGCCTCGGCGGCGACTTGCGCTTCTCGCGCCGCCGCCGCGGCTTTCGGGTTCACGCCGTAGCACAGCGTCTCGTGCGGAAGACGTCCGAGCTTCTCTGCGATCTCCTCCCGGTCGGAAACGGGCGCGCGCGCCAGACGCGTCTCGGCGTTACGCCAGCCCCCGCCCATCGCGCGCTCGCGGTCGATGCGCTCGCGCCGAGTGGGGCGAGGCGCGTCCTCGTCGTCGCCCACCCCGGAGAGCGACTTCTGCGCCGCGGGAGGCGCGGCGATGGCCAGCGGCGGCGCATCCGCCCCCGGGCGGGGGGCCGAAAGCAGCGCCGCCACGACATCCGTCCGCGGGGAAGACGCGACGGTGACGTCCAGGTGCGCCGGGTAGAGCCTGCGCAGGGAAGGCGCCACCTGCAGCGCGCGCTTCCACTCCTTGAACACCTCGGGCGCGTCCGCGGCGGCGTCGACGGCGGCGGCGCCGCCGAGCCCGAGGACGCCCACCCGGTCGTCCCACCGGTACAGCTGCACCTTGAGGCGCCCCATGTTGGGCTTCCCGTCCGAGCCGCGCAGCAGCTTGAGGAAGCCCCAAGCCACGCGCATGGGCTGCCCCCCCGGGAACGACGCCGAGCGCTCCTCGTAGTACGTGAAGCTGGGGGGGAGCTGAAGCACCTCGAAGAGCGCGACGGCGCGCGCGCCCAGAACGTCTCCCAGCGCCTCCTCCACCTCGAGCGTCTCCTGCCACTCCGCCGCGAACGTCGCCGCGCGGCGGCGGGTCATGTCGAACGGCGCCGTCTGCATCGGGGTCGTGGCTTCGCCGGAGGGGCGCACGGGCGACCCCAAATCGGGGTGCACCAAGTGGACGCGCACGACGGGCGAGATGACGGCGGCGTTGGGGACCAACGCCGAGCTCGCGTGGATCCGGAGCGACAACGCGTCCTCCCGGGAAAGCGTGCGCGGCGCCGCGGGCTTCGCGAAGACCCGGCTGGCCGCGGGCTTACCCTGAAGCAGAGCCAGGATGTTTGCGGACGCCTGCTTCTCGGAAGCGGTCATCTTGCGCGGGGGGACCGCGGCTGCCGGCGCGGGGGCCGCGGCGGCGGCCGCCGCGGGTGACGTCAACCCCGCCGCGGGATCGGGAGCCGTCGCGGCGGGAGCGGTGACGCCCGCGGCGGCGGGTGCCACCCCTCCCTCTGGAACAACAGCCATAGCGGGTGCTGCCGTGTCTCCCGCTCCCGAGTCCGTCGACGGCTTCTTCTCATCGCCCCCCTCGGCCGTCTCTTGCTTCTCAGCCTCCGGGGACGACAGCTCCTCGGGGCTCGCCACGCCGCTCGCCACCGGGCTGCCGAACCCGTCCTTCGACTGCCCGAAGGACGCCGTGGACTCGGGGGCCTTCGCCTCTTCCTTGTCCTCTTCCTTGTCCTCTTCCTTGTCCTTGCCGCTGCTGCTGCCGAACATGCGCCCGAAGAACCCCGTCCTCTTGGAGGACTTCCTCGCCTTCTTCTTCTCGTCCGGGGGGGACGTCGCCTCCGGCGACCCAGGCGACCCCGGCTCCGCCGCGCCGGCGGGCGCCTCGAGCGCGCGCTCCGCCTCGGCAGTCGCTTTGCGCAACGCGCCGCTTACCAGCGCGGCGACGGGGTCAGCGGGCGCGGGCGCGGGCTCCGCAGCCGAGGAGGCGGGAACGACAGCGGGAGCGTCCTGCGCCTCGGGAGCGGGCGCGGCGGGGACGCCGGCGTCCGCGGCGACGGTTCCGTCGTCCGCGGCGGGCGCGACGGCGGCATCCTGCGCCGCCTTCGCGAGCGCTCCGCCGACGAGCGCCGCGACGGGGTCCACGGGTGCCGCGGAAGCAGCCGTCGGCGCGGGTGCGGGCGCGGGAGCTTCCGTCGTGGCCGGCGCCGCGGGCTCTGGCGCGGGGTCGGGGGTGACATCCGGACCATCTGGGACCGCGGGGTCGGCCACCGCGGGGGGAGTTTCGCGCGAGGGGACGGGCGCGGCCGGCGCAGCCACCGCGTCCGCGGAAACCGCGGAGGAGGCTCCTTCTGTCGCCTCGGGCTGTTCATGTTGTTACGTGGGAAATGAAGGGGGTTTAGGGGTCAGCGAGGGCTCGGGGCATCTCGACAGCGGGTGGTTCTTCCGAGGGTTCGGGACCAAGGGGACCGCAAATTGACCGAACGTGGATGTGCGACGTGCGCGTACCTCTGCGGGAGCCTCAGTCACGGGGGCGGGCTCTGGGGCGGGGGCGGAGCCGCTCAGAACGTTCGAAAGCGCCCCCGAGACCATCGACGCGACCGGGTCCGCGGCCTCGGGCGCGGAGACAGGCGCGGTCGGTTCCGCGGTGGCCGGCGCGGCGCCCGTGTCGGACGACATTCGGCAGAGGGGTACTACGTTGGCACCTCCCGCCGCGGGTGTCTCCGGGTCGTCCCTCCTACGCCCGGGTCAGGTTGGAGGTGCCACTGGCGCGGTTCGAACTTTGACGCGTCTGCCAAAGGTTCAGGCTCGTCGGGACGCCGAGCGCGCGCGCACGGGCCCTGCAGCGCGGGGCTGTTCTGGCGTCTCGGAGCCATCGACGAGGTTCCGTCTCGAGGCGTTTTCCTCGAGCGACGAGTTTTTCGGTCATCTGCGAAGCGCGGTCGATCGAGCTGGATTCGCGAACTCCGGGTCAACAACGCGCGGTCGATTCGTCCCGGGCGCGGACTGGAAGAAAAATAACCTCGCCCGGACAACAAGAGCACAACCGCGGGCGCGAGGGCAGCCTCGCAGAGGACCAGTCGCGAGCGGAGCCTTCGCGAGCGTCCTTTCATCACGAGCGCGGGGAGCTCGAGAGTCATCGAGGGGCGTGACCGAGAACCCTCCCAGGCGTAACCCGAGGGGTGCATCTCGGGGGTGTGGCGGGGGATCCGCCGGTGCCCGAATCTCGTCTCGCCTGGTGCTGGAGACCACGAGACGCGCACGATGAGCGGCCGGGGAAAGTTCCGCATCGAGCCCTTCAAACACAGGGTCGAGCTCGATGGACAGGTACGCGTGGACGCGGTGACCCCTTAAACCCCGAGGACATCCCCGCGCGCTTCTCCTCCGCCCCTTCCGGACCTTCCACGACGCCTCGAATCCCGCCCCGAATCTTCCATCCGTCGACGCGCTCCGGGGCGTTTTCGTTTTCGTTTTCGGTCGCGACGCCGATTCCGAGCGCGCGCGCTTAGTCGCGCCGCCGTCCGACCGTCGCTGACTCCATCGCGCCCCCATTATTTTTTTTCGCGTCGGAACACCTCCCTAAACAGTACGCCGACAAGACCTGGGCCGTGCTTCGCGACGCCATCTGCCAGATCAACCGGCGCGACGCGTCCGGATTGTCGTTTGAGGAGCTGTACCGCAACGCGTACAACATGGTGCTCCACCGGCACGGCGACAAGCTGTACCGCGGAACGGTGCAGGTGACGAAGGAGCACCTGTTGGGCGTGGCGGTTGAGATTGCCAACTCGCGCGGGGACACCTTTGTGGTGACTTTGGAAAACAAATGGCGGGAACACCAGAAGAGCATGTCCATGATCCGGGACATACTGATGTACATGGACCGCATCTACGCGCCCCCTAATTCGCTCGAGCCGGTGTACGACCTGGGCTTATCGCTGTGGCGCGACTTTGTGTTGCGGGACGGCGCCATCAACGCGCGCGTTCGGGATTTTCTGCTCGGTGCCATCGAGTCTGAACGCCGGGGCGAGCGCGTGGACACGGGCGCGGTCCGGGCCATGACGCGCATGCTCATGGACGTCGGGGAGGACGTGTACGTGCACGATTTCGAAACGCACTTGTTGCGCGCCACGACTGAGTTTTACAAGAGCGAGAGCGAGGCGCTTCTGGCGTCCTGCGACTGCTACGCGTACCTGCGCCGCGCGGAGCAAAGGCTGGAGGAGGAACACGCGCGTGTGGGCTCGTACCTGTGCGCGCGCACGGAGGCGTTCCTCGTGCGCCGCGCGGAGCAAGAGCTCCTGGAAAGGCCGACGCGGCGGGTGCTGGGTCTGCCCAACTCGGGTCTGCGCGCGATGCTGGCGGAGGGCCGCGTGGCGCAGGCGGCGCTGGCGTACAAGCTGTACGCTCGCGTGGAGGGGGGGCTCGCGTTCGTGAAGCAGGTTTTCGCCGAGCACGCGCTGGAGGAGGGCAAGAAGCTGGTGCACGACCCCGACCTGAACGCGGACCCCGTGCGGTACGTGGAGTCGGCGCTGAGCTTGAAGCGGTCGCTGGACGCGACTGCGAAGGAGGCGTTCCGGCGCGACCGGGGTTTCTTGAACGCGTTGCACGCGGCGTTCGAGACGTTCCTGAACCTGAACTCGCGGTCTCCCGAGTTTTTGTCGCTGTACGTGGACGACAAGCTGCGCAAGGGGCTCAAGGGCGCGTCCGAGGAGGAGACGGAGGGCACGCTGGACGGCGCGGCGTCGCTGTTCCGGTTCCTGCAGGAGAAGGACGTGTTTGAGCGCTACTACAAGCAGCACCTCTCCAAGCGCCTGCTTTTCGGGCGGAGCGCGTCCGACGACGCCGAGAAGGCGTTCATCGTGCGGCTCAAGACCGAGTGCGGGTACCAGTACACGAGCAAGATCGAGGGCATGTTCAACGACATGCGCGTCTCGCGGGACGCCATGCGCTTGTTCCGTACGCACCTCGCGCGAACGAACGCGGGCGAGAGCGGCGAGAGGGCGGAGCCCGCGAAGCCCGCGGACGCGGAGGCGGCGTCCTCCGGGCGCGCGGAGGAACGGACGGAGACGGACGGTCCTCCACGACCGTCGTCTTCCACCGCGGAATGCGGAACGGTCCACGACTCGCGCCTGGGCGGGATCGACCTGAACGTGCAGGTGCTGACCACCGGGTCCTGGCCGGTTCCCGCGAACGCCGCGCCGTGCGCGCTTCCGCCGGCGCTGGCGACGGCGTGCGACGCGTACCGCGACTTTTACCTCGCGCACCACAGCGGGCGCAAACTCGCGTGGCTGACGTCCATGGGCACCGCGGAGGTTCGTGGGGTTTTCGCCGGGGGCATTAGGCGGGACTTGATCGTGAGCACGCACCAGATGTGCGTGCTTCTGCTGTTCAACGACGCCGACGCTTATTCGTTTTCGGAAATCGCCGAGGCGACAAACGTTCCGAAGGATGACCTGCGGCGGTCTTTACAGTCGCTGTCGCTGGTGAAGGGTAGAAACGTTCTGCGCAAGGACCCGCCGACGAAGCGCGTCGAGGAGAGCGACGTGTTCCACTTCAACGAACAGTTCACCTCCAAGCTGATGCGCGTCAAGATCGGGACGGTGAGCGCGGGCAAAGAGAGCGAGCCGGCGGCGGAGAAGACGCGCGCGCGCGTGGATGACGACCGCAAGCCGCAAATCGAAGCCGCCATCGTGCGGGTGATGAAAGCGCGGCGCGTGCTGGATCACAACGGCGTCGTGCAGGAGGTCACGAAGCAGCTCAGCGCGCGGTTCATCCCCAACCCGACGGACATAAAGAAGCACCTGGAGAACCTCATCGAGCGCGAGTTCATCGAGCGCGACCGGAACGACCGCAAGCTCTTCGTGTACCTCGCGTGATGACGGAGCGGCTTCCGGAAATCGCTCCGTCGCGCGAAATTTTTTTTGCGCGCGCGACGGCGCGACGATGAGGGCGTACAAAGGACAATTGTAGTCAGCCGGCGGTATCGTATATACGATACCGATTGCAACACGTTTCGTCCCCCTACACGACATACGATGTCTTCTCGCGCGTTCGCCTCGGTCTGTATGTCTTCTCGCTCATCCGCCTCTCGTGCCTCACACCGCCTTCGCGCTTCCCAGCCCCGGCAGCCGGGGGACCAAGCACGGCGTGTTCCTCTTGTACTCCTGGTACTTGGCCTCGCTTCCCCAGCGCTCGTCCGCGGACTTCTCGAGGATGGGGATCCCACTGACCTTCGTGAGCAGCAGCGTGACGAACGCGGGCGACGCGAGCGCCGCCACCGAGACGCCCACGCTCGCGTTGGCGCTGAGCGCGACCCCGCAAACGCCCAGCCACACAAGGATCTCGCCGAAGTAGTTGGGGTGCCTCGAGACGCTCCACAGCCCGACGTCGATGAAGCGCCCGCGGTTGGCGGGGTCGGCTTTGAACGCCGACTTTTGTACGTCGGCGGCGGTCTCGAAGGCGATCCCGAACAGCCACAGCGCGAGGCTGACGTAGTCGCCCGCGTGCAGGCCGCTCTGCGAGGTGAGCCCGTTGATCAGGAAGCAAGGCAACGCCGTGACCCACACCCAGGCGCCCTGCATGAGCCAGTACACCAAGAACATCCCCGGGCGTCTCTTGACCTCGTCGAAGCGCGAGTCGCCCCCGTCGCGCAAGACCCGCCGCGCGAGGAACGCGCCCAGGCGCGCGGTCCACGCGCAGACCATGCCCGTGATCAGAGCCTGTCTCGGCGCCTGCGGCGAGGACACGAAGGACGTGATGGCCGTGCTGGCGAACGCCAGGCTCCCGAACAGGTCGTAGAACTTCTCCGTCTGAAGCGTCGCCGCCGCCGCCCAGCCGACGAGCTGGATGGCCATGTCCAGGACGAACGCGCCCCCCAGGCTCTGCGCCATCAGGGGCTGGTTCGGGATGAGCGCGTTCATCGAGACGGACGAAGGCGGCCTCACCGGAAGACCGGAAGACCGGCCGCTGACCGCGGTTCGGCCCGCGTCGTCGCGACCGCGAGCGCGGTTCGGGCGCCGCGCGAACGCGGGGCTCGGGGACCGGCCCCCGAGGCTGAAGGACGCGGAAGAAGACCCCGGCGAGGAGCCGGGGCGTCGGGGGGACGACGGCCGCGCGCGCGGTTCCTGTCGCGCGGGCTTTCTGTCTCTGCCGAAACCGGAAGCGCCGGGTCCGAGCAGGGAAAAGAGCGCGCGCATGCCTCGGGTGCGCGACCGCGAATGCGAGCGAGGGCGAGTCGTTGTCGCGAACCAAAAACCTGAAACGCCTCTTCCAGTGTTGGCACATCCGAAGACTCGTTCGCAGACGCTTGTTTTGCGACGTTTGGAGAGGCCAGAAAACAGCCCCGAAGTGCCACGGTGGCGCTCGACCTCGTGCCCAACCGTTGGCCAAGGCTCCGAGCACTTCGCTCCGCGCGAGTACCGTCGACCACCCTCGACGCGTGTCGCTCACATCGCTCATCGCACGCGCGGTCGCACGACTCCCCGTTCCCTCCCCCTCGGCTGGTGTCCCCGGAGGTGTGTCGGAGGGCTACAGCGGAACGTTAAAGATCTCCTTCCGTTTACCCCGAGACGAAAAACGATGAACGCCGCGACGTGTGCCGCGCCCACCCTGGCGCCCGGCCTCGCCGCGCCCCCGCGCCGCCGCGCCGGGCCGTCGCGCGCCGGCCCGGGCGCGCGCACGCGCGTGCGCGTCTCCGGCCTTCCCCCCTTCCAGAGCGACGCTGAGCAGGATATGGACGAGATGGCCGCGCTCCTCACCGTGACGCGCGAGTACCCCGTGGCGACGCAGACCCCCGAGCCCCCCCCCACGGACGAGTACGGCGGGAGCGGCGGGCGCGCGAGCCCGTACGCGGCCGGCGCCTCCTCGACCTCCACCACCACGCGCACGGCGCCCGTCGCGGCCGGGGGCATGTCCTCCTCGGGTTCGAACTCGGGGTCCACCCGAGTCACGGTGAGTCGCTCCGCGAACGCCGTGGATCTCTTTGAGCGCGCCGCCGCGCCCATGGGCAAGTTCGAGCGCGCGGAGGCTGCTCTGGCTGCGGCGCGCGCGATCCAGAGCCCGGGCATCATTAAGGTCACGCCCGGCTCGACGGTCAAGCGCGAGCAGCCCAAAGGGGACGCGTCCGTGCGCGAGGCGACGGACTCGCTCGAGACCGCCGCCGTCAACTTTGCCAAGCCGCTCGCGCAGCGTCGCGCCGAGGCGGAGGCGGCGCAGGCTCTGGATGCCACGGAGCGTCTCAACGCGGTGAAGCGCGCCAACTCGGAGGACAACGCCGCGCGCGCGCGCTTGGTTGCTGCGGAGCGCGAGCGCAACGCCAAGAAGTACCAGAACTCGTCCACGTTTTACGGCGGGAGCGGCATTCAGGGCGCGGGGGCTGACTTTTTCGGAAGCAAGGGCGGCTCCTTCTCGGACGACACCGGCTCGAGAGGCGGCTCTTTCTCCGACGCGCTGAACGCGAGCGCGGACGGGAGCACCAAGGCGAGCGATTTCTGGGACTGGAGTCCCCCGGAGAAGCCGGGGCAGAGCCCCGGCTCGCCGTACTACGCGCCGCCGGAGCCGATGCGCCAGAAGGCGCCGGAGTACACGCGGCGGGTCGAGGCGGCGGTGACCACGATGGAGCGCGCGCCGGAGCAGACGCTCGACCTGCAGTTCCAGAGCCAAACCGAGGCGAGGCACGCGGAAGAGCCGGAGGTGGTCAAATCCGCCACCTCCTCGCTCCCCGCGTTCCAGAGCGACATCGCGGGCTCGTCGGAGGTTGAGGCGCTCACTTCGATGTACGACGCGGCGCCCAAGTCGGCGGCGAAGGTGGAGTCGGCGCCCGCCGTCGAGGCGTCGCTGGAGGACGCTCTGACCAGCGCCGTGCGCGAGCTGGGCAAAGAGGACGGCGCGAAGGAGGGCACTCTGTCTAACGGCGCTCGCTGGTGGCGCGAGGAGGGCAAGGAGTACCTCGAGGAGGGCAAGGTTATGACGTGGACGGTGATCCGCGGCACGTCCGCGGACGGCGCCGTGGAGTGGGAGGAGAAGTTCTGGGAAACCTCGGACGCGTTCACGTACCGCGAGCTGGGCGCGGTGAAGTCCGGGCGCGACTCTTTGGGGCAAGCCTGGCAGGAGAGCTGGAAGGAGATCTATCAGCACGACGTGAACGGCACGCCGTTCATCCACCGCGAGGCGTCCAAGTGGAGCCACACGCCCAAGGGGCAGTGCTGGTCCGAGGGCTGGACCGAGGACTACCGCGCGGACGGTTCGGTGGATCGGTACTGCGAGAAAACCGGCTCGCTGGAGGACGGCGCCGCGCCGGAGGACGGCCACGCCAACCGCTGGACCGAGAAGTGGGGGGAGAAGTGGGACGGGCGCGGCTCCTGCATCAAGTGGACGGACACCTGGGCGTCGCGCGACCACGCCGAGGGCGGCGCGCCGGGCGCGCCCGGCCGCAGCTGGGGCGAGAAGTGGGAGGAGAAGTGGGGCGGCGCCTTCAACGAGGACGGCCGCGCCGGGACCAGGCAGGGCGTGACTTGGGACGAGATGGGGGGCGGGCACAGGGAGAAGACCTGGGGGGAGGAGCACTACCCTGATGGACGCAAGCACAAGTACGGCAACTCGTCCGACGGGTCGCAGTACTGGGACGAGTGGGAGGATGGCGACGGCGGGTGGTGGGAGGTGATGCCGTCCTTCGGCTGGCACGAAGCCATCGGGCACTCGCCGTGCCTGATGGAGGTGCCCCTGCAGCCGCGCAAGGGCGGAGGCGCGGGCGCGGCCAAGGGGCGCGGGAACGTCGCAATCATCACCCCGCACAGGGGAAGCAGGAGAAGGGTGGAGTGAGAAGCAAAGGCTTTCACACGAAGGTATGCGCGAGACTATTTTTTGCATGTTTGCGAATGGATGAAGCTTTTTACAACACAAAACGCGCGTTTGTTTTTCGGCGGGACCTCTGCGTTCCGCTCCGCGCTCAATGCGGCCAGTGTCTGGTGCCTTGCAGGGTGGTTCCCGCGGGCTTCTCCGCTTGCTTCGCCTTCCACGAGTCGAACAGGGACTTCTCGCGCCTGTCCCCGGACCACTCGAACTCGTACTTTCCGATGACCACGCGGTCGCCCTCGCCGGCGCCGGCGTCGTTGAGCGCCTTCTCGACGCCGCTCATCGTCAAAACGCGCGCGAACCGCTTGAAACTCTCGAAGTAGTCCCAGTTGGTCATCTGCACGAAACGCTCGAGCGCGGCGCCCTCCACGACGAACGCGTAGGGGGTGTCGATGACCTTGAAATCGTCCAGGCTCTTGCCGTCCGCGGGGCGCGCGATGCGCCGCGCCGCCGCCGCCGCCGCCTCCGCCTCGTAATCGGGCGCCGGCAAAGCGCTCCAGACTTTTTTGACGGCGTCCACGAGCTCTTTCACGCCCTGGCCCTCGAACGCGGAGATGACGTGCGCGTCGATGTTCCGCTCCTCCTTGAAGAGCTTCTGAAGAACCAGCGCGCGCTCGGCAGCCTCGTCGCTGACGTCCACTTTGTTCAGCGCCACGAGCTCGGGCTTCTCGCCAACCTCTTCGTCGAAGAGGAAGATCTCGTTGCGGATGGCGTCGTACTCGTCCAGCACGTCCTTGGACGTGCAGTCCAGCACGTGCACGAGCACGCGCGTGCGCTTGACGTGCCTTAAAAACTCGAACCCCAAACCGATACCCTCGCTGGCGCCCTCGAGCAGACCGGGAATGTCCGCGAACACCATGCGCTCGAAGTCGCGCTCGACCACGCCCAGGTTAGGCACGATGGTCGTGAACGGGTAATCCGCGATCTTGGGCTTGGCGTTGCTCACGTTCGCGAGCAGCGTGCTCTTCCCGGCGTTGGGCACGCCGATGATCCCGACGTCCGCCACCAGCTTGAGCTCCATCTCCACCCAGTGCTCGATGCCCTCCTCGCCGTTCTCCGCGATCTGCGGAGCTTTGTTCTTCGCGGTCTTGAACGACGCGTTGCCGCGGCCGCCGCGCCCCCCCGGGATCACCATCTCGCGGTGGCCGTGCGCAAACATCTCCGCCAGGGGCTCGCCAGTCTTCGCGTCGCGGATCACCGTGCCCGGCGGCACTTTCACCACCTTGTCCTTCCCGTTCTGGCCCTGCATTTTCTTACCTCCCCCGTTCCCCCCCGGGTCCGCGCGGTGGTGCACCTTCTTGCGGAAACCCACCAGCGAGTTGATGCTCTCGTCCGCCTCGAAGAAAATCGCGCCGCCGTCGCCGCCGTTACCGCCGTACGGCCCGCCCTGCGCGACAAACGCCTCGCGGCGAAACGCCACCATCCCGCGGCCGCCGTCGCCGGCTTTGATGAAGATCTTGGCGGTGTCGAAGCACCGCATCTCGAACGGTATGCCTCGGTCACGGGTCGTTCCAACGTCCCAGTCCTCGTCCAGCGTTTCGCCCAGGTCGAACTCCACCGCGCCGGTCGCCTGGCCTTCGCGGTACCGCCTGTCCAACGCGCTCTCCAACGCCTCCTCCTCGAACGACTCGTCCACCGGTATGTCGTCTTCGTCCCACTCGTCGTCGTTCGCGGCGTCCCCCTCGCCGAAAGCCACGAAGTTGCTCCCGTCGCCCAGCTCGAAGAAAGACTCCTCCTCCTCCAGGACCTCGCGCATCTGCGCGATGCGCGCGGTCTCAGTCGCCGCGCTCTCGCTGCGGAAATCCGCGAGCGCATCCGCCCAGCTCCCGGACGCCGCGACCGCCTCCTTCTCGCCGTAACGGCGGCCGCCGCCGCCGCCCGCGGCGTCGCGTTTCGCGGGGGGCTTGAGGATCTCCATGGGCACGTCCTGCGCGAGGATCTCCGCGAGCGTCTGCTTGGGCGCGTCCTCGACCATGGGGCCGGCCAAGGGGTGCTTGGGGGGAGGGGGCGCCGTCTGCACCGCCGCGCCGCCCTCGCCTTTCGGCTTTCGCCCCTTCTTGCGCGAAATTGGCGACGCGCTCTTCTTGCTGCGGCTGCGGCCGGCGCGCACGACCAGCCCGACCCCGCGCGCGGAGGCGCCGCGCGCGCCCCCGGGAGCGACGCGCAAACCCTCGGGCGTGGCGTGCGTGGCACGCCAGCTCATCGCGCCGCACGACGCAGACATGGTGCCTGCCGCCGCGAGAGAAAGTGCCGAATGAGGTAAAGTGGGTCGCTTTTACGCGCTCGGATAAAGCGAAAGCGAAAGAGCCACGTTTCCGCGTTCATCGGCTCTCGCGGTTTTTCGGAAACTGTCTGCGCTTCCCATCGGCGACGGTTCAAGTGAAATTTTTTCCGGCCAGACTGTTTGCTCATACGACCGGTGTGCTCGACAGATTTTTCCCTCGCGGCCAATCGCGTGGCGACGAGTGGTCGGATGCGTGGCTCGGGGCGTTTCGTTTTGGAAGAAGAGGCTCACAGAAACTGCGCACCCGCGTTTTTCGCCGTCTCCCGGGAGTTTGCAATTCGCCGTATAGCCGTATCGACGCGCCGGCGAGAGGGCACAACGAGACGAACCGAGCGGACGTTACCCCGTATCGGCCGGTCGTCGTCGCCGTACCCCACTCGCCACCGTCGCGCGCCTCGCACGCGACGCGCGAAGGGGTCAAAGCGCGTTCGGCCGAGGCGTTCGCGAGTTCGCGAAAACTTAACGCGGCGCGCGCGTGACTTTTCGCGGGACCGCTCGGAGCGCCGGTGAAGCGAGGGTCGCGTCTCCGCCGAGCGTCCGAAAGCTAAGCGCGCCAGGAGGCACATGCAGGTAGGTGTCTTCACCCCGAACCCACCGCCGCTCGAGGGAATCCTCCCCTCCGAGGCCGGCGCGCCGCGCGTGCCACGTCGAGGACCACACCAATATTCCCGACGCTTCGAGGAATCTCGCTGACCCGCTCCACCCGCTCGCTTCCCCCCACAGGCCCCGCCTCAGTCCCAACCCGGATTCTACGGGCAGCATCAGCAGCAGCAGCAGCAGCAGCAACAACAACAACAGCAGATGGCGCATAACCCGTACGCCATGTGGCCTCAGGTACGCACCCGCGCGTGTGCCTCACCCCTCCCCCCGGTCCCCTCGTTTGCCACTTCTCGGATCTCGCCAGCGCGCGCGCGCGCTCTCGCCCCGAGCTGCGCTGACCTCGTGCCTCCTGTCCCCCCGCCGCAGTCCATGATGAACCCCTACGGCACCGCCGGCCAGGTCATGTACCCGGGATACATGGTACGTCTCCCGCTCTCGCGCCTCCAGGGGGACCGCGAACGCCCCCCCAAAGGCGGTTTCCGCGCGCTTCGCGCGACCGCCGCGACCGCACGAACGTCCACGGCGCGCGAAGAGACGACTTTTACGCACGCGATTTTTCCCGAACCGTTTCCCCCGCGAACGCCGTCTGACCCGGCGTTCCCCCCCCATCCACCGCAGGGCAACTACGCGGCGGCGGCTGCCGGCGCGGACGGCAAGGAGGCTGGCGCGAGCGACGCGAACGGCTTCGGCGGCGACGCCGCGGCGCTCTGGCAGCAGCAGCACGCGGCGGCGGCGGCGGCGGCGGCGGCTGCCGCGGCGGCGGCGAACGGCGGCGCCGCGGCGCCCGCCGCCGGCGCGGCGGGGACCGGCAACGGGAACGCCGGGTCTGGCGAAGTGTGGATGGACGAGCGCGAGCTGAAGCGTCAGCGGCGCAAGCAGTCCAACCGCGAGTCCGCGCGCCGGTCGCGGCTCCGGAAGCAGGCGGAGTGCGAGGAGCTGGGCGGTCGCGTCGACGCGCTCTCCACCGAGAACATCACCCTGCGCGCCGAGCTCGATCGGCTCAAGGAGGCGTGCGCGGCTTTGAACGAGGACAACTCCATGTTGACCGGGAAGCTCAAGGCGCTGAACGGCGACGCGCCTTCAGTCAAAGGGGACGGCGACGCCGCAACCGGTGTGGGTGAGCCCTCTCCCAAGAAAGCCAAGAAGGGAGAGCGCGGGGGGGAGAAGGGCGCCGAGGAGGCGGTGGAGGGCGCCGCGGCTTGAGTTTGAGAGGACAAAAACAAAACAACGATTTTTTGGATGTTTCGGAAAGACGGAGGGTGTTTGCTAGCACACACAAACCACTTAGCCCGCGGAAGGGTGCGTTCGTTCGCGTCTCCGGGTCACTTGATCCCGACGCGACGCGAACGAACGGGGACGAGGTACGGAGGTGTACTCGGTCCGGCGACTTCCGCGAAGAGAAAAACCATCGCTGCGCGACGTGATCGTCGCGGGGCCCCGCGCGGGAAGTTCGGGAAAGAACCCGCGAAGGATGACGTGCGCTGCTTCAGCGCATGTACAGTAGCCAGAACAAGACGTATTTTGATAGCAACAACGCTCGCGAAAAAATCTTCGCCTCGGGAGCGCGCGTTCGTCGCGTCAAAACGTCTCGTCGCTCTCCCCGGCGCGAACCTCGCCGCCGACCCCAAACGAATACCCAACCGCCCGTCGCGCGGCGACGCGCGACGCCACGCGAAACCCATCACATGCCCTGCTGTCCTTCCTCCGGGTGGAGTTTGATGAGGTCGTCGATGCGCAGGATGGTGATCGCGGCTTCGGTGGCGAACTGAATGGACTTCACCTTGGACAGCATGGGCTCGAGGACGCCTTCGTTGAGGTTGTCCTTCAGCTCCCCTTTGACGAGGTCCAAGCCGTAGCCGGCGAGGTGTTTCTTCTCCGGCTTGGTCTGCGCGGCGTGGTGGTACGCGCGCAGCTTCGCGACGAGCTCCGTGGAGTCCTTCGCGGCGTTCACCGACAGCACCTTCGGTATGACCAAGAGCGCCTCGGCGAACTCGGCGATGGCGAGCTGCTCGCGCGACCCGAGCGTGGTGGCGAGCGTCTCGAGGTACACCGACAGCGCCGCCTCCACGGCGCCGCCGCCCGCCACCACCTTCTCGCTCTCCAGCGCGCGCTTCACGATGCACAGCGCGTCGTGCAGCGACCGGTCGACTTCGTCGAGCATGTAGTCGTTGGCGCCGCGGATCAGCAGCGTGCACGCCTGCGTGTTAGCGCAGTCCTTGAGGACGATCATGTCGTCGTCAGAGACGCGCTCCTCGCACACCTCGCCGCACGTGCCCAGGCTCGCGGGGTCAAAGGTCTCGGCGCCCTCCATGTCCGCGAGCGTGAGCAGGATCTGCGCGCCCGTCGCCTTGGCGACGCGGCGCAGGTCGTCCTTGGGCACGCGGCGGCACGCGATGGCGCCCGCCTCCACGAAGTACTTGAGAGCCATGTCGTCGATCCCCTTGGAGCACAGAATCACGTTCGCGCCCGCGTCGATCATCATCTTCACGCGCCTGGCGGTGATGTTCAGCTCCTCCTGGCGGATGCGCTCCAGCTCGCGCGGGTCCGTGACCAGCACCTGCACGCCCATCTGCATCTTCGTCTTCTGTAAGTTGAAGTCGATGCACGCCACCTTCGCGTTCTTCACGCTCTTCACCATGCCCTGCGCGGCTCTGCCCAAGTTCAGCGCGTAGCCGTTGATCACGCGCGACTCCTTCACGGACTTGCCGTGCGCCTTCAACACGTTGATGGACTTGATCGGGTACCGCGGGTCACCGTAGTCGTTGTACGTCTTCACCGCCATCACCGCGTCCACCACCATCTTGCCGAAGAAGTCGGCGTCGGCGCCGACGATCTTGGAGGACATCGACGTCTTGGCGCAGTTCAGGATGGTCTCCGTCCCGAGCGTGGCAATGTCCGTCGCCAGCGTCGACTCCAGGAACTTGACGCTCTCGCGCATCGCCAGGCGGTAGCCGCCGATGATGGACGTGGGGTGAATCTTGTTGCGCACCAGGTCGTTGGCGCGTCGCAAGAGCTCGCCGGCGAGGATCACCACCGACGTCGTGCCGTCGCCAACCTCGCGGTCCTGCAGGTCCGCCAGCTCAACCAGGATCTGCGGGTTTCGTTTCCAGAAGTTTGTCGCGCGGCGAGCGGAAGAGACGTACACGCGGTGAGTTCACGGGTCGCGCGTGACAGAAGCGACGCCTCGTAGACGCGAGACGCACGTCGCGCGTTTTCGGACCGACCGCGAAGCTGAGTCGGCGACGGCGCGCGCGTTCGGTCGATTCGCGAGAAAATCGGGAAAAGAGGAGAAAAGAAACAGACGCGCGCTCGTTCCCCGAACCGAGGGACGTTTTTCCGATCGCGATCGCGCACCTTCGCCGCGGGGTGCTCCACCTCCAGGAGCTTGAGAATCGTGGCGCCGTCGTTGGTGATCGTCACGTCGCCGATGTCGTCCACGAGCATCTTGTCGAGGCCCACGGGGCCGAGCGAGGTCTTCACGATGTTCGCCACCGCCTGGACCGCCATGACTGTTGGGAAAGAGGGCGCGAGAGAGGCGGAGAAAGATCAGCTCGCGTCGCGGGTTGACGGGGCTCCGGTCGGGGGCGGTGGAGTCCCAGGGGATCTCGTAGCGGGGCTCGCGAAACATGATACGCTTTCGATCGAAGCGACGCCCCCTTCGCGGCCGCCCCCTCGACCTGACCCGTCGGTCGTCGCGATCTGTCGCCCAGATCGATCGCGCTTTTCGGCGAGACAGACGAGGGACGAGGCGCGAAGATGCCTCGGCACGCACCGTTGGACGAGCGGACATCCTGTCCGCTCTGCCTCTCGCCCGCCATCAGGTCTTGCGACGCCATGTTCATCGTGCCGGCTGACCGTCTACGGACCGGGAAAGGTCGTAAGGGTCGTTCGGGGAAGTGCGGCGCTCAGATCGCGCGCGGACGTCTGAGAGTTGACCGCGATGCCGCCAAAAAGGCTTCCTGTTTTCGAAAAACCGGTCGACCGACCTGCGCCAAGAGCGCTTCTCGGCGGTGGAGCGGGACACCACCGCCGCCAGGAAAAACCCGACGCGACATTACGCGTCGTGTTCCTTCGAGGTGCACAGAAGCGCACGCGCGCGACGGTCGAGACACAGGCATCTCGACGCGCGTCGGACGAGTGAGTCACTTGGTCGGTGCGCGGCCGCGGAGCAAGGCAGGTGGGGATCCTCGCGAGGCGGGTGACCGGCACCGATGGGAGCGAAACAGTCCAGCCCCGCGGATGCGTCGGGGGGGGAGACCGACGCTTCCGCGTCCGCTCGCGCCGCTGCACCTCCGAGCGCGGGCGCGACGAAACCGCGCGCCGGGCTCGACGCCGCCGCGCGTGACCTGTCTGCCGCGTTGCCCGCGGCCGAGCCGGCTGCCGCGCCGGTGGGCGGCCGGATCCTGTTCGGCTCGCAGACGGGCACCGCGCGTCGGCTGGCGCACAAGCTGGCGAACTCGCTGGAGACGCGACACGGCGTGAGACTGGAGACGACGGACGCGAGCGGCTACGACCCCGAGGACCTGGTCCGCGAGCCCGTCGTGCTGGTGCTGCTCTCGACGTACGAGGACGCCGAGGGCAACGCGGTCGCGCCTGAGTCCGCGCGGTGGCTCTGCCGCTGGGCCGAGGAGAGCGCGCGCGACGAGCGATTCGGCGCGCTGCATCTCAAGGACACGAGATTCGCCGTCTTCGGGTGCGGCAATCGCGAGTACGGAGCCGCGCGCTTCAACGCCGCCGCGCGCCGCCTGGACCAGGACCTCGCCAGGCTCGGGGGCGAGCGCGTGTTGCGGCGCGCGGACGGGGACGAGAGCTCGGGGCGGATGGAGGAGCAGTTCCACGAGTGGGCGGACAAACTCGGCGAGCGACTGAAAAAAGCCGAGACTCGAGAAAAAGGCGACGCCTCCGGAGCGTCGGACGCGCCGCGCTTCGGCGCCGGGAAGGGACGCCCGCGCGGCTCGGTGGCCAAAAAAGACGAGGGGTCACCGACGAGCGTGGTGGCCGATGACACGGCCGAGGGCCGCGCGTACGACACGGAGGAGGAGGAGGGCTCCGGCGACGAGCGCGGCGAGGACGACGACGCGGCGTTGGAGGCTGGGAGCGAGGACGACGTGGACATGGAGGACATCGGCGGCGGCGGCGGCGGCGGCGAGCGGCGCGAGATGGTGACGCCGCAGCTTCGCGCGGCGCTGACGAAGCAGGGGTACAAGATTTTGGGGTCTCACTCCGGTGTGAAGCTGTGCCGCTGGACCAAGGCGCAGCTTCGCGGCCGCGGCGGGTGCTACAAGCACAGCTTCTACGGCATCGAGAGCCACCGGTGCATGGAGGCGACGCCGTCGCTGGCGTGCGCCAACAAGTGCGTGTTCTGTTGGCGGCACCACACCAACCCGGTGGGCCGCGAGTGGCGGTGGCAGATGGACGACGCCGAGACGCTGGTCACGAGCGCCATCTCCGAGCACAAGGGCATGATCAAGCAGATGAAGGGTGTGCCCGGCGTGCTTCCCGAGCGGCTGGCGGAGGGGATGGACCCGAGACACTGCGCTTTGTCGCTCGTCGGCGAGCCCATCATGTACCCCGAGATTGACAAGTTCGTCTCCCTGCTGCACGCGAAGCGAATAAGCACGTTCCTGGTCACGAACGCGCAGTTCCCGGACGCCATCACCAACTTACCGCCCATCACGCAGCTGTACGTCTCCGTGGACGCGGCCACGCCGGAGACGCTCAAGGCTATCGACCGACCGCTGTTCGGGGATTACTGGGTACGTCGCGCGCCGCGAACGCGAATCGGGTTTTTTTTTTTTTTTTTCGGAAGGAGGGTTTTCGCCAAAAAGTCTTCGCCGCCGCGACGCGCGAGGGCGCCTCTTTGTCAAACAGCGACTGCTCCTTCGATGGGCTCTCGACTGCCGCGAGGCGCCGACACGAACGTCGGCTGAAGATCCCGCGCGGGGATGTCCGTTCACCGCACGGGATAATAGGCGACCACACGCGCGCGACGCGTCGTCGCGGGGTTGCGTTTTTTTTTTTCTTCGTCGTCGCTCACGCCTCCCTCGCGTCCGTTCGCGTTCCCATCTCGCAGGATCGCTTCGTGGGGTCGCTCACCGCGCTCCGGGACAAGAACCAGCGCACGGTGTACCGCCTGACGTTGGTCGCCGGCTGGAACGCGTCCGACGCGGCGGAGTACGCCAAGCTCATCGACCTCGGCAAGCCGGACCTCATCGAGATCAAGGGCATGACCTACTGCGGCGCCACCAGCGGCGCGTCCAACCTCACGATGAAGAACGTGCCGTACCACGACGACGTCAAGAAGTTCGGCGAGGCGCTCTGCACGGCGAGAATCAACTTGGTCTCCGGGCGCGACGCTGAGAAGGACGCGGCGGAGGACGAACCCCTCACCGGCGGGACTCCGCGTTCGGCTGAATACGGCTTAGCGTGCGAGCACGCGCACAGCTGTTGCATCCTGCTCGCGCGAAAGGACCCGTACCTGGTGGACGGGAAATGGCACACGTGGATCGACTACGAGAAGTTCCAGGAGCTGGTGGCCTCGGGCGAGCCGTTCACGAGCGACCAGTACATGCTCCCCACGCCGCACTGGTCCGTGTGGGGCGCGGAGGAGGGGGGCTTCGACCCGGGCGAGACGCGCGTGCGCAAAGTGCGCAACCACCCGGGGAAGGAAAAGAAAGAGGAAGCCAAGGCGTGACGGCATTTAGGAGACGTCTAATGCAACGATACACTACTCGACGGTTTCCCCCGCGACCACTCGCGCGTACTTGGCGGTGTTTTCCCTGAGCCGCTGAAGCATCACCTCCACCGCGCCCGGCGCGATGGTCATGAGGCCCTCCAGCGTCGGCTCGACGACATACCGCGCGAAAGCGAGCTGGTTCGCCGCCGTCGTCGCCGCCGCGTTTGCGCCGGCGGCGTCGCGGTCGTTGAGCGCCGCCACCGGCACGCCCAGCGCGCGCTCGCGGTCGCCCTGCTTGTAGAACTCCTCGGAGACGCGCGCGCCCCACTCGCGCGCCAGGCGCCACGGGCGCGCCGGGTTGGATATGTCCGCGCAGTGCAGCACGTAGCACAGCGCCAAAACCGGGTCGCTCCACGACCTGACGTCGATTTCGTCGTCGTCGGAGGTCTCGTCCGCCCCGTCCTCGTCGATCGCCGCGGACCGCTCGGACGCCGTCTCCATCGCGTTCGTCGCCGCGTCCACGAACTCCTCCAGCAGCTTCGCGTGGTGCGCCATGTCCGTGGACAGCACGAGCCTACCCAGCGTGGCTTTGCACGCGCGACGCTCTTCGTCAGAGAACCCAGAGAGCACGCGTTGCTCGCGCAGCAGGCGCAGGCACGCGTGCAGGTGTCCATTTTCGTTGACGCTCACGTCGTTCCAGCGCACCGCCGCGGGGTCCTCCGTGGTGGTTAAAAACGCGTTGTTGCACCCGGGGTGGCCCACGTCGTGCGCCGCCGCCGCGACGAGCAGTAAGAACGCGTCCCGCGGCTCGACGCGCGACGCCAAGCCGCCGCCGGCGTCCGCCAACACGAACGCCACCGCCTGCACGACATCCGCCGCGTGCACGGCGCTGTGGTAGTCCGGCGCCGCGTACTCGCGCTCGAGGTGCCTCAGGAACGCAGAGACGGTGTCGCGGTCGATCTGCGGCACGGAAACCCAGAGCTCGAGGTGGTCCATCGCCGCGAGCGCCGTCTCCGCCAACACGCCGGAGGCGGAGGTGTCGCCCGAATCGCGAGTCTCGCCGCGCCGCTCGCGGAGCTTCGCGTCCACCGCGATGGCGTCGAAGTCGTCCCAGGACGCGATCGCGGCGGCGATGTCCGCCCGCACAGCCTCCAGCGCGGGGGTTTCCTTTTCGTTTTCGTTTCGCATGCCGGGACCGGGGGGGGGTGTGGCCGCGCGCGGCGTCCCGAGCGACCGCGCGCGCCGCAAGGACAGCGCGGCGCGGAACTTATCGGCGGCGCGGCGCACCACCATCGCGTCGTACGCCGCGGCGGCGAGCCTGGCTTGGCCCCGGAACGACTCGGGGTTCCCCGAGCCCGAGGGGTCGTACTGGCGCAGCAGCCCCCGCGCGGCCGCACCCAGCTCAGATTCGAGCGAGGGGGAGAGATGCCCCGAGTCCTGCCGCGACGGCGTCGAACCCCCCGAGCTTTTGCTCGCGCCGCGCCGCGCGTCGATCACCATCTGTTCCCCGACAGCCATCACAGCCACCGCGTCGCGCAGGATGCGCCGCGCCGGCGCCTCCGCGTCCGCGGACGTCTCGGGGGGCAAAGAAGAAACCTCGCTCAGCACGTCGCGCATCGCCTGGTGGTTCAGCCTGTGCGCGGAGACCTCAGCGCGGAGTGTCGCGGCGGCGGCGCTCGTGAAGGCGCTCGCCGCGGCGACGCCGGGCGAGCCCGGCGCGAATCTACCGCGCAAACCGTCGCGCGACGACGCGGACCGCATCACGTTCGTCCCGATCGTCCCGAGTGTGCCGCGGTCGGAGTCCATCGACGCGCGTCGCGGCTGCGGTTCATCCCCCATGCCTGTTCCGCCGTTCGCCTCACCTCACGGTCACCCGCGCTCCCGAGAAGTGGGGGGGTCGTCGCGTCGCCCTGTCGAACTAACTGTCTCCGCTCGAGTCACGATATCACGCCGGCTGGCGCCTGGCGCACTCCGGTTTTCAAAAACAGCAACCACCCGAAGTCAACACCCAATCTCCGAAGTCTTCAGTGGCGATGGCGCGCGACCGCCCCGCGCCGGGACTGGCAGGGGAGGCCGCCTCCCTTCTCATCCCAGCTCGTTGCGATGAGGAGGGCGCATCGTCCTCGAAGGCGTCGCTCGGGACGCGCGGGGACGATGGGCTCCCCGTGACTCGCCGCGATGTGGGATGGTCTCGCGTCTCGGTGGTTTCCCGCGTGGCGCGCGTTCTCGCCGCCGTCGCGGCGGTCGCCGCGGCGGTCGCGGCGACGACCGCGGTCGCGGGCGCGTCCGGCGTCGCTTTCCACGCGCCTCGTCAGTCGAGCCTCGCGCTGCTCGGCGACTTGCAGTGCGAGGGGGCGTTCTCGGTGCCCCGCGAGGCCTCCAGCGACCGCTTCTCGTTGCCATTCACGACGCTCGCGTCCTTCGCGGACGCGGTGTACCTGCTGTGCGTGGAGTGCGACGGCGTCGTGGCACCCCCCGCGTGGCGCGGCAAGGTGCTGCTGGTGAACGGGAAGATCATCGACGAGTGCGTCAAGGACTCGGACCTGGACCACTGGCACAGGGCCTCCTTCTCGCACGCGGTGGCGGTGGCGCACGCCGCGATCCGCGGAAAAGACGTGGTGGCCGTCGTCGAGGACGACGCGCGCTCTGACTTCACCGTGCAGTTCGACGACGCCGAGTTCGCGCGGCTGAGACACATCGTGCGGCCGACAGATAAACAGTGGACATGGAACTTCCTTCGGTTCGGGTACCGGCCGTACCAGATGGAGGAAGCCGCCGCGGCGGCGGGCGCGGCGTACCAAGAGGCGTGCCCGGAGCAGTGCGCGTGCGAGCGCACGAGCGCGCGTTCTTGTCTCATCTCGCAGTCGGGGTGCGACCTGCGCTCGTCCGAGGCGTACCTGATCAACAGAGGCGCGTTCGAGGATTTCACGCACAGGCTGCAGGGGGGGGTGGTGGACTACGACGTGCTGCAGAGCTTCCCGAAGATGATGGTGCTCTCGCCGATGGTGAGCTACCAGGAGAACCTCGACATCTCGATGGACGCGCAGCGGGACCTGCAGCGGAAATTCGGGAGGGTGTGCGCGCGGGGGGACGCGCCCAGCGTGCCGACGCTACGCGCGGCAGCGTCGACGCAGGGGGGGCTGCCGGGGCTCGAGCAGCGAGGAGCGGGGGACACCGACCAGCTGTGGGCGCCCCGCGGGTTCGCGCAGACGCGGTGACAAAAAGCGGCGTCGAACCTCGGTGTAAGAATTGACAACTCTAGCGACTTCGCCTCCGGACGCGCCTGGTTCTTCCCGACGCGACTCTTCGCGGCGCCGGGTGAGGTTCGCGACTGTTGGGGGAAAGGCCTCCTCCTCTCCTCTCCTCGCGAGCTATGTATGAGCTATGCGGGGACGACGGGGATGGGTATCCCCGTCGTCCCGCGTCTTGTCTCGCTTCTTTTCGGGACTCCTTCATCTCTCTACGCCACGCGCGCTCACTTGGCATCCTCGCCGTATCGCTTGTGCAGCGTTTTCTTGTACTCCTCCTGGTTATCCCAGAGCTGCGCGGCCTGCGCGTTGAGCGGCGAGGCGTTGTTGGGCTCCCCGAGCAGCGATTGGATGGACAGGAGCACCGCGCGCACGTCGTACACGGAGGACCACTTCTCCTTGAGGATGTCGAGGCAGATGTTCCCAAACTGATCGACGTTGGGGTGGAAGCACGGCGTCTCGAACTTCACAGTCGGCGCCTTGAACGGGTAGTCGTTCGGGAACGCCAGGCTCAGCTTGTACGTCAGGCCCTCGTACACCTGGATGTCGGGTTTCGTTCGTCGAGGTTGAGAAGACACGAGGGACACGAGTCGCGTCAGGGTCGGAACATCGATGGCGCGGCGCCAAAAAAAACACCCTCGTTTTCGGTGCCAGCGACAGGCACACATCCCGAACAGCTGTGAAAAACGAGGTCGCATCGGTCACGTCACGTCACGCGAGAGGGGAGGAGACGGGCGCGGCGTGCGCGGTGCGAGGGGTCAAGACGCACCGTTCCCGCGGCCCCCTCGATGGTTCCGACCCAGTTGAAGATGTTGTCCCCGTCGGGGAACGCGCTGATGCCCGCGTCCGCCTTGGTCTGCGGGTGGGAGAGTACGGGGTCGGGGGAACGAAGCTGGGTCAGGGACCGTCGGGACGGGAGAGGCGAGGGGCAAAAACCTGAAAGAAACGCATTGGACCTCGTGGGGCGGTCGCGGGGGTTCCCTCGGGAAAACGGGGTCACCAGCGCCGGGAACGTCTCCGGGATACTCGCAGGACGCGGGGGGACGCGCGCGCGACGCACCATCAGGCCCATGAGCTCGCTTTGTAACCTGCGGTGGGGGAGAAATACACGAGAGGAACCGGGCGGTTAGCGGTCAGATAAAGAACCCGTGTGGTGTCGGACCCCGCATGTCGCGCGGGTGCGGCGGTTCCGAGCGTTCGTTCGTACCTCCTGGCCACCGACGCGCTATCAGACACCCCGTTGCCCCCGACGCCGGCTTTCCCGCCGCCCTGGGCGCTGGCAATCGCCGCCGTGGCGTTGGTGCTCATCTCGTCCGAGACTCGCGAAAAGCTCGAGTCTTGGAAATTCCCGAAACCGAATCTCGAGCGGGCGGTGCCGGCGACGCGACTCCGAGGACGATGCGACGGCGCGGAACGCGAAAGCGCGACTCCACGAGTGACCCCGAGTGTACGACGACGAGCGTGCGTCTAAGCGCGCGCGTCGCGTGTTGTGGCGCGGCACCACGACGCGTCGGACCTCCCGAGAGCCCTCTGCTTCCCCTGCCGCGTCTCGCGTCTGAACATTCCCGGGAAAATCGTGCCCGACACGAATCCACCTCAGCATCGTGTCGAACTGCGAAAGCGGCTGCGAGGTTTTAGTCTCACATTTTTTTCCGCGCGAAAGTTGAGGGTAAATACACGGCCACGAGAGCACGACCTGGACCCTCGCAAGTCGCAAAACCTCGCCTATAGCACATTGTCGAACATGGTGCCGCGAACCCAAGCGTTGTTACTCAATCGGCCACAGTGACGCTCGCCGCCATGGCGCGTTCGAGGTGTCGCGATCCCCCCCCCGCGCGGCGCGCGCTCGCTCGCGCGGCGCTGCTCGCGGCGCTGGCGTGCGCCGCGTTCCCACCCGCGTTCGCGAGCGAGGACGCGGAGACGCGGCGCGCGCGCAAGGAGGCTTTCCATTCCGGGAACGCGGGGACCACCTTTCTGGAGGTCTCGGCGGTGGTCGCCGCGGCGCCGCTGGGCGTGTTCATCCGCCGCGCGCTGGACGTGATGAAGGGTGTGCGCGTGACGTTCGGCGGGATCGTCGCGGACACGCGAGGCCGCCCGCTGGACCCCGTGCACGTGGTGCTCAAGGATGCGATGTGCTGCGTCTTCCCGATCGCGTGGGCGATGTTCGCGCCGCTCGCCGCGCTGCCGTCTCTCGCCGCGCTCGCGCTTTTGGCGTACTTCCTCGCCGGGCACTTCGTGGCGCGGCGCGCGCTGAAGGCGGCGCCCAGCACGCCGAACGTCGTGGACGCGGTCCCGAGCCCGCTCGGGAACGTCACGCGCTTCGGCGCGTCGCGGCCGTACCTGACGTGCTACCGCGCCTCCATGACGCTCGCGACGGCGGTGGCGATCTTGGCGGTGGACTTTCCCGCGTTCCCGCGGCGGTTCGGCAAGACGGAGACGTTCGGGGTGGGTTTGATGGACCTCGGGGCCGGGTCGTTCATGTTCGCCAACGCGCTGGTCAGCCGCAGGAGGGGCGGGCGCGCGGCGAAGGATTTCTTCGCGGACATCGGCCCGGTGCGCGCCGCGCAGCGGCTGGCGCACCGGATCGGCCCGCTCGTGGCGCTCGCGGCGTTCCGCGCGTGGAGCACGGGCGCCGCGGGCACGCACGTGCCCATAAACGAGTACGGGAAACACTGGAACTTCTTCGCGACGTTAGCGGCGGTCATGATCTTCGTGGATATGGCGCCCGTCCCGCCCGGAACGTCCACCGTCTTCGGCGGCGCGCTCCTCGTCGCGCATCAGTGGTGCCTCTCGTCGCGGCGCATGTGGAGCGTCCTCGCCGGCGCCAAGTACCTGGTGGAGTTCCGCAAGGCCATCGGCGCGGCCGGGAACGATAATCAAAACGCCAGCCCGTTCGCGCACGAGACCCTGGGGGAGTGGCTCCTGGCGGACGCGCGGAGCGAGACGTTCGTGTCGCAGAACAAGGAGGGACTCTTCTCCGTCCCGGGATACGTCGCGCTGTACTTTTTGGGCGTCGGCATCGGCGTCTGGATGGAGAAGTGGCTCGCGCTCGACGCCTCTCGCGCGCGCAAGAAAGTGGAGGGCCTCGTCGCCGAGCTCGAGACGCGCGCCAGGCGCGCCAGGGAGAGCGCGCTCGAGGCGGCCAAGACGGCGCGTGACCCCGAAGCGCGCGCGCGCGCCGCCAAAAAGTCGCGCGAGGCGGATGCGCTCGACGCGGAGGCTGAGTCGGCGCAGAAGCGGCAGAGGCACAGGCACGCCAAGGAGACGTACGAACGCGATACCTTGATTTCGCGCGTCACGATGGCACCCGGAGGTCGAGCTGACCCGCACGATACCCAGGAAGGAGGATGGGGCTGGGCGTGGCGTTGGTGCGCGAAACTTTCTTGCGTTTCGTGCGCGTTTTGGATCGCCGCGCTCGTCGCGCACCACCGCGTGCAACCCGCTTCGCGTCGCATCGCGAACGCCGCGTACGGCCTGTGGATGGTGGCGTTCAACATACAGATCATCGCCGCGTACGTCGCGGGCGCGCTGGTGTTCCCGGGGTCGCTGCCTGCGCCGAAACTGTTCCAGGGCGCGAACAGAAACCTGCTCGGGACGTTTCTGTTTGCCAACGTCGCCACCGGCGCGGTGAACTTTTTTTGGGACGGAGCGATGGACGCGGCGGACGCCACGGCGTACGTCGTCGTCGCGGCGTACACGGCGCTCGTCTGCGTGTTCGCCATCGCCTCGGGGGCGGACGAGGTCGCGATGGACAACAGACGCATCGGGAGGAAGGCGGACTGAGGAGTAAGTCCGTTTCGTGTCGACGTCGATTGTAGTACTCGGTTCATTCATGAAGACTCTCGTTTCCAACGCCAAATGAGTGAGAGCGTTTCGTCGAACCTCGTCCGAGCGCTTTATCCAGTTCGCGCCGCGCTCTTGAGGCGGCATGTCGGCGGTGGCGGCGTTCGGCGCCACCGCACCGAGCGCCGCTCGCGTCTGCGCGCGGTTCGGACGCGGCGGTGGAGCGGCGTCGACGTGGCGGCGCGCGCGTGCGCTCCCGCGAACGGTCGCGAGGTCCGCCGCCGCCGATGTCGAGGCGATGGCGTCCGCCTCGGACGCCGAGACGGGCGCCGCGGACGACGACGACCTGCGGTTCGTGTACGTGGGCAACTTCGACTTCTTCACGCTCGAGGAGACGGTCGAGGCGGCGGTGCGTGAGCTTCTCGGCGAGGCCCTTCGCGACAAAGTGCGGTCCATGGCGGTTCCGGGATGGCGGGACAAGCGGCTGGAAGACGGCACTTTGAAGCCTCGAAAGAAGCGAGACGAAGGCAAGCGCAATCGCGGGTTCGCGGTTGTGGAGTTCGACGCGCCGAAAAACGGGCGTGCCGCCGCGGAAGCGCTAAACGGCGTCGTGTTTGAAACTAGAGCGTTGCGTTCGAGCGCGGGCGTGCGTGCGGACGTGCGCGGCGCGCCAAGTCTAGGAGCTATGGAACCAAAAAGCGAGACTGCCGCGGAAGCCGGCGAATTTGCCGAGGCGGAGCGTTTGCGGCGCGAGCGTCGCGCGCATAACCGACGCCAAAAGCGACGCAAGAAGGCCAGAAACGACGCCGCGCTGGAGGAGGCGCTGCAGGGGCTTTTACAGTCGCACCCGCTGTGGGAGCCCTGTGCTGAATCCCAAACGATCGACGAACCGGAAGACGCGGAACGAGCGGAAGAGCCTTTGGAAGAGCCTTTGGAAGACGCCTCCTCGGACCGATTCGCGGAGAACGCGTCGTCGTCGAGAACCTCGAACCTCGATACGCGCGAGTGGTGGGACGACGCGCGGTGGCGCGGCGGCTGGGGCGCCCTGTACAGCCGCTGGCGCGACCTCGATTTCGCGAAGGCTCTGGGTTGGGTGGACTGGGAGACTTGCGCGCCTTCCGTGGACCCCGCCGGGAGCAACACGAAAGGGGGCACAGAGCGAGGGCGGCGTAAACGGTTACAGGTGGAATCGTTCCGCGCGATTCTCGTCGCGGCGCGCGCCGTAGTCGGACGCCGCCGGTCGTCGACGACTAACGCGTCGCCCCCGGTGGTGGTGGACTTCGGGTGCGGCACGGGCAACCTGCTTCTCCCGTTGGCGGCGGCGGAGCCGTCCATGCGCTTCGTGGGCGTGGACGTGAACCGCCGGTCGGTGGAGCTGCTCGCCGAGCGCGCGGCGCGCGCCGGGCTGACGAACGTCGACGCCGTCTGCGGCTTGGCGGAGACGTACGACGGTACATGCGACGTGGCTCTGGCGCTTCACGTGTGCGGCGCGGGAACGGACGCCGTGCTTCTGCAGGCGCAGGCGCGCGGCGCGGCGTTCGTGGTGGCGCCGTGCTGCGTCGGCAAGCTCAAGGACGGCGGGCTGAAGAGCATCTCGGCGATGAAGAAGGACGTTCTCGATCAAACCGGGATTTACCCGAGCGCGTCCGGAGGAGGCTTTCCGGACGACGGAATAATAGACGGAGGAGGCGAGGATTCCGTTTTGGTGCGTCCCGGGAAGTCTCACGCGCCGATAACCGTGATCCACCCGCGTTCGTCCTGGATGCGCGGGCGCATCCAGCGTCCCGCGTACCTGGGCCTCGCCGCGGCGGCGGACTGGAGCGGGCACCAGGGCGTGGACCCTTTGTCGAACTCGGAGCAATCAAAGGCGCTCGGGCGGTTCCCGCGCGACGCCAAAGCGGCGGTGGAGCTCGACCGCGGCGCCGCGGCGGCGGAAGCCGGGTACGGCGTTCGGGTGATGAAGATGGCCCACGAAGGCGCGGGTCTGAAGAACGACCTGATCGTGGGCTTCCCAAAGGGCGCGGACCCCTTGCGGGAGTTCGTCGAAGGGCCGGAAGCGTGTTTTTTTTCGTGATGAAGCATCATCCATGGTAACAGAGCTTCGTAGCGCGTATCTGCGCGGCTATGTAGACTAGGTAAAAACGCGTATCAGTACCGCTCGCTTTTCCCCGTGGTCCAGTCCGAGACGCGCATCACGCGCACGTCCCCCCGGCACGTCCCGTCCGAGCCCCCGAAAGCCACCAGGAACTCGCCGGTTGTGCCCCGGAAGGGCACCAGGCTCATACCCTCCCGCCCCGCGGCGAGCGCCTGCCCGTCCCCGACCCCCGTGTTGACCACCTGCCAGTGGTACCGGCCCTCGGCGGCGTTTCGCGTGTCCAAGCGGAACGTCTCCGGGCGCGCCTCGCGGTGGTCGCCGCCGCCGGAGACGTACCAGGCGCCTCCCAGCGCGCACGCCGCGTGCCCCGCGCGCGGCGCGGGGGGCTTGCCGGTGACCTTCGCCTGCACCCAGCGCTGCGCCCAGGTGTCGAAGACGTGCGTCTGCGTGTCCGCCAGGCGCGAGGAGGACCCGCCGGGAGACCCGGACTCGTCGCCGCCGAAAATCAACAAAAAGCGATCATCCGCCGCGCCGGCGACGTGCCCCGAACGCGGGCTCGGCGCGCCGTGCCATTTCGTGTCCGCCACGGGCAGAGTCTTCGCTTTCGCGCCGGCGCCGCCCACCACGCCGCCCGGGTCGCCCGCGCCCGTGACCAGCCGCCACGTGCCCTCCGCGCCGTTGAACGCCCACAGGTCGCCGAGCGCGAAGACGCTTTGCCCGTCGCCGGCGACGCGCGACCCACCGAACACGTACACCTCGCCGCCCACGAGCGTAGCGGAGTGGTGCACGCGCGCGCAGGGCCCCGCGTTCTCCGTCCGCGAGGAGAGAGGCGAGCGCGAAGACAAAGGCGCCTTTCTGTCCGCGGATACGACTGTGGAACCCCCCACGTTCGCCTTCGCCGGCGAGCCGTCGGGCGTCGCCAACATCTCGTCGTCGACGATGACTTCGACAACTTCGCCGTCTTCGACGCGCGTTGGAGACGCGTCCTCCGCGACGGCGTCGATCCACTCCATGGGCCGTCTCTTCTTCCCGCGCGGTTCTCTCGGTTCCTTCGACCCGCGATCGTCCGGCGGGCCGGGATCCTCGGTCAGATCCAGGACGCGCACGCACATCGCGCGATGCTCGCGCCGGCTGTTCTCGTCGTCGTCGTCGTCGGCGCGGCCGAAGAACCCGCCGACGCCCCGCGCGCGCGTCCTGGCGGCGCCCCCGAAGACGTACGCGGCGTCGTTCGGCGCGAGCAGCGCGGCCGCGCCCGAGACGGCGGCGGGCGCGTCCCCGCCTTCCTCGCGCGCCTCGCGCGTCGTCCACTCCAACGCGCGCAGGCACAGCACCGCCGGCGTCCCGGGAAGCTTCTTGCCGTTGAGCGAGCCGTGCGTGACCCACATCTGCGGCGCCGCGCTTTTGGCTTTCGTATTTTTCACCTTTGGGCTGTCCACCACCCACGCGCAGTGGTGGTACCGGGGCGCCGGCGGCGTGCCCCGCGTCGCCACCACGCGCCACGTGAGCATCGGCGCGATGGCGTCCAGCTCGGAGGACACGGCGCCCGAGGCGAGCGCGGCGACGGCGGCTTCCGCTGGCGCGTTTTGCGCGCTCTTCAGCCGCGCCTTCATGGCGCTGACGGAGACGACGTCCCCTCTGTCCGGGGGTAGCTTTGACGGGTGGTTGATGGAGCGGTCGCCTCGGGACCAGGGCTTGACCGGGCGGCTGGAGGAGAGGTAGTCGATGACGTCGGAGAGACCGCTTAGGCCGATCGCCGCCAAAGCGCGAGACGCGCTCGCCCAGTCTTCGTTTTCCGCTCTCGTGGACGGCGGCTCCGTCTGCAGGTACGGCGGCGCCGCCGCGTCGGAGGGGCCGATCAACACGCCGGCCTGGACGAACTTGCGGTACTCGCGCGCGCACTCGGCGGCGGTCTCGATGATCTCACGCTTCTCCCGCGCGGAGATCGTGGCGGTGAGCAGGTGCCACCAGTTCGGGTTGTCCTCCTCGACGGTGCGGCAATACAGCATCATCGCCTCCAACGCGGGCATCTTCTCGAGCGCCTTCCAGGCGTCCCACTTCAGCTGAGCGTCCGTCTCGAAGAACGACCACGGGCGAGGTTTCGTGCACGGACCCTTCGTGGCCTGCTCGTGCAGCGCGTGCAGCAGGAGCGCGGTGTCGTCGTCGACGCGGCGCACGCCAACCTCGGGGGGATCGTCCACGAACGCCGCGACGATGTAAAACTTGTCTGGGAACCCGAGGTGCTGGATCAGGGGGTCGGGGACCGTCGGGAGCGGGTCCGCCGCGACCTTCGACGAGCTCCGCGGCGAGCCGCGGATGCTGTCGAACGAGGCCAGCATCGCACCCGCTCCTCCGTGCGGATGGATGCCTCGCGCGCGGAGGTGTGGTCGGCGTCTCCGAGGAAGTTCAACACCCGAAACGTCGCGAGCTCGCGCAGGATTTGAGAGGCAGTCACCGAAAGTTCTGCCGGTGGAGGGTTTGGTGCGCACGACTGCCGAGGTTGCACTCCTACGCGCGCGATGGCGTGTCGTGCCCTCCCCGCCGCGCTCACCGTTCGCGCGCCCGTCCGCGGGCGCCGCGTCCGTGCGGCGCGCGCCTCCGCTTCCGCGGACGCGCCGGCGACGTTCCCCCGCGCCGTGCGGTTCCGCCCGTGCATCGACATCCACCAGGGCCGGGTGAAGCAGATCGTGGGCGGGACGCTGAAGGATTCGGACGACGGCGACGCCGCGAGCGAGACCCCCGAGACCAACTTCGAGACGGAGACGTCCTCCGCGGAGTTCGCGCGGATGTACCAGCGCGACGGCATCGCGGGAGGCCACGTGATCATGCTCAGCCGGGACCAAGGCACGACCGATGCCGCGATGGCTGCGGTGTCGGCGTTCCCGGGCGGGCTGCAGGTTGGCGGCGGCGTCACCGCCGAGACCGCGACGCCTCTGCTGGACGCGGGCGCGTCCCACGTCATCGTCACGTCGTACGTGTTCCGCGACGGGCAGGTTGACCAAGACCGTCTGGAAAAACTGGTGCGCGCGGTCGGCAAAAAGAGGCTGGTGCTGGACCTCTCCTGCCGCAAGCGCGGCGACGATTACTACGTCGTGACGGACCGGTGGCAGAAGTGGACGGATGTCAAGGTGGACGCGGCGGGGATGGCGGCGCTCGCGTCCTCCTGCGACGAGTTCCTCGTGCACGGCGTGGACGTGGAGGGCATGAAGCTGGGCATCGACGAGGAGCTGGTGCGCAGGCTGGGCGAGCACTCGCCCATCCCCGTCACGTACGCGGGGGGCGCGAGATCCATCGCTGACTTGGAGCTCGTCAGAGGCGCCGGCGGCGCGGCGGTGGACGTCACCGTCGGGAGCGCGCTGGACTGTTTCGGGGGGTCGTTGCCGTACGACGAGGTGGTCAACTGGCACAACCTGCAGAAGACCCTCGTCGTGAAGTGAAGAGAAAGAGAAAGCGCGTGTGTATGCCGTGTGTATTAATGACGGTAGGGACGAGCGCGTGTTCACTTCAATCGCGTTTTTATCGCGACACCTCCGTCCCGGTAAAAGAGAGCTTTGTAACGTCTTCACCCCAGTCTCAGCGGCGTCTTGGACATGGCCTCGATGGACGCGCCCGGGGAGAAGTCCTGCTGCCCGTGCACGAGCTCGAGGCACGCGAACCAGTGCGTGATTTCCGCGATGACCTCCGGGTCCAGGAACAGGTTTCCGCAGTGCGCGAGGATCATTTTCATCTCCTTCTCGATTGGCGGGAACCGCCGCGATTTCAGCCGCATCAGGTAGTCGCCTACTAACAGCTCGCAGTAGTGCACTCTTTGAAAGTGCGGCGACTCCACGGACGCGCCGCCGCCCCACTCGATCTTCCACGGGGGCTTGCCCACGAACGCGCCCACGCCCTCCTTTAACGAGAAACGCACGCGGTCAGCCTCTCTACGAGCCAACAGTGTCACCTTTTTGTTCGCGCGCACCTGAACGCCGCGCTCGAGGTACTGCACGGCTTGGCCCCAGTAGTGCTCGCGGCGCTCGCCAGTGCTTCCCTTTGAGCCGCCTTCCGTCTCTTTTCCGTCATCGTTCGTGGGAGGCGCGCACGCGGGAACGACCGCGCGCGTACACTCGCCGTCCTCCGCGACGGAGCCGGCGTGTGTGTACGTCTCGCGTTCGGGGTCCGGAGCTTCACGCGGCGGAGCTTCTTTTGTTTTTTCATCCGACGACTCCTCGGCGCGTTCGTCGGAGGTCTCGTCGACGCGTCGGTCGTCTTTTTTTGAAAACGCTTCGGCGCCGAGATGCGTGCGCGGGTTCGCCGCGAGCGTCGCGGCGTGCCGCGCGGCGGCGGCTTCCATCTCGCGCTTCGCGTCTTCGTCGCGCGCCTCGCGCGCGGCCCTTAAGCCTTCTTGGTCGTTCCTGAATCGCGTCTCCTCGAAGAGAACGGTTCCGCCCTTCCCGTAGCCGGGCGGCGCCGTCGTGACGGTTTCGCGCTCGTCCATGTGCAGGTCGAACCAAAACGCCACCGCGTTGAGGTACCCGGAGGCGACCGTCTCAAGGCGCGCGACGGTCTCGCGATTAGACGCGCCCCCCACGAAACGACCATCCGTGTCGCCGTTCTCGTCCCTCTCCTGCAGGAAAAACTCGAACACTCGTTTGGGCTTCGTCAACACTCTGATGTCTTTCTCGTCCGCCAGCTTTGCGGCGCGGTACGTGCTGTCCCAGCGGTACTTGTTGAACGCCGAAAAGTCAAACCCGTTCACCTCGGCGGTGTACGCCTCGAGGCCGACGCAGTACATCGTGGCCGCCGCGGGCACGACGGCGGCGCCGGGCGCCAAAACGTGCTTGCGCGCCTGCTCGAGCATCCACAGCACGTGGTCCCCAGTGAGACCCGCGTCGAACAAATCCACCACCGCGACGTCGAACCCGTCCACGGGAACGCCCTGCTTCCCCCTCCGAAGTTTGGCGACGTCGCCGGCGGCGACGGTGACGGTTTTAGACAAGCCGTTTGCAGCGACGTTGCGGCGCGCGCACGTCGCCAGCGCGCCGTGCCACTCGCACGCGACCACTTTAGAGGCACCGGCGCGAGCGGCCATCATCGCCAGCAGACCCGAGCCGGCGCCGATATCGAGAACGCTCACGCCGCCGGCGACGGATTGTTTGTTTTTCTTCTTCGCAGCCTTGCGCACGCGGCGCCGTATGGCGTCGTCGTACGCGCGCGCGCGCGCCTCGTCGCGCAGCACCTCGAAGTGGTACTGCGGGAAGGAGGCCACCTTCTTGTGCAGGTGCGCGTACTCCGCCTCTTCCACGGAGAACTGCATCTGCACGGTGTTGTGCGCGCACGTCAGCGGCACGACGTCCCCCTCGCGCACGCAAATTTCCCCCAGAAGGTACTGCCCCGCCGCCTGCAAACTCGAGGGGAAGAAGACCTTTTCTCCGCTCGTCGCCGCGCGCGCGTGTCTCGCTTCTTCCGGCGCCGTGCTGAGCACGACGCCCTCGCAGAGCCTGAGCTCGTACCAGAAGACGACCGCGTTCCACTTGCCGTCGCGCGCGAACGCGAAGTCCACGGTCTTCGAGTCGCTCGCGTCCGGTGGGTTCTGGAAGTCGAAGTGCCACGCCGGCCGCGGCGGCGCCAGCGCTTTAACGGCGCCGGGCGCGAAGGGCGTGCCCGACGTGTGGCTGGGCGCGTGTCTGTACGCGTTCACCGCGCTCACGTCCAGGCCGCACACGCTCGTAACGCGCCACTCCACGGGCATGACGTACACGGTCGCGGCGTTCGGAATCAACACGGCGTCGGGCAAAAGCAAACTTTTTTCCGCGGCGTGTCTGAACGCGGGCAGCAAACCGCGGCTTAAGAGTCCGTCGTCGAACATCTCGTTGACGCAGACGTTGCACGCCACGGGAACGTCGCGCAGCACGCGCAAATCGGTGGGACGCTTATACACCACTTTGACCTGGTCGTCCCCGTAGCCGTTCGCCAGCAGGCTCTCCTTGCACGCCATCGCGAGGTACAGCCACCGGTCGCACGCCACGACGTGGTGCGCGCCCGCGCGAAGCGCCTCCATGGTCAAATAACCGGCGCCGCACCCGAGATGTAAAACGCGCGCGTCGCAGTTTCTTTCGGCGCCGATTTTGTGAATCGCGACTTGGACGGCTTTGGCGAACGCGTCGAGCCTGTTTTTGTCACTAAGGTACTTGAAGTGCTTCCGAGGCATCCTGATGTCCGCCTGCACGGTCATGTAGTTGTACGTGTCTTTGATGTGGTACTCGTTGTCCGCCTGGAACGGCGTGAGCAGAGAGATGGGCAAAGCGTCCCGCGGGTGCACGCGGTGCATGGGCGCGGCGTGCGGCAGGTTGGCGATTTTCCCAGCCACCGGCGCCGAAGCCGGCAGCGCGAGCGTCTCCAGGCCGCGGCCCTCCAGGATATCGCGCGCGATGCGCGCGAGCGCCTCCTCCAGGCCGCGCTTGCACTCCACGCAGTCCGGCTGCATCGCCAGGCCTTGTTCGAACGAACACTTCGCCTGCCTCGGCATTTCCATACCAAGAAGCGCGAAGCCTTTCCTGGCGTGCGCCTTACGGAAAATCGGCGCGACGGCGTTCGCGTCGCGGTCGCGGTTGAAGCGTTGTTCGGCTAACCTCTGGCACTGCCGGGCGTCCCAGAGCGCCTCTTCGTACAGCCCTAAGTTCAGGTACGCGGCCGCTCTGTTGCTGTGGCACACGTGCAGGTCCTTGTGCGTAAGGTGGTTGTCCAGCAGTTTGCGGAACAGCTTAGCGAACGCGCCGACGCACCGCACGTCGTCCCCGTCTTTCAGAAAAGAAACCGCCTCGGCGTTGAGCTCTGAAACGGAGCGTTTTTTGAACGACGGGTCCGACGCGAACATCTCGTCGCGCGCGCGGATCAACACCAAGCGCGTTCGCGTTTTGCGCAGAGACTCGGCAGAAGAAGCGGTTCCTTCGGTACCTTCGGACGGGCGGGGGGATGGCGTCTCCGTCTCGGACGGACGCGGCGGCGGTGGGCGCCGCGGAGGTCTCGCGCTCGGCGCGCGAGATGGAGCGCTCGGCGCGTCGGTTTCCG